>OBZN01000151.1_pt1 | contig 43831 bp, 66 predicted proteins | sample 1476951 | NCBI WGS metagenome assembly OBZN01 (sample SAMEA2580246, study PRJEB22360) | human gut metagenome | biome: human gut; feature: human-associated habitat; material: faeces | place: Denmark | collected 2008/2010
GAATACGCGGTGACCCGCAATCCCAGCCCGCGGGATACCCGCCGTAAGATCGTTCCAGCACAAGTTAGGCGCGCTACTATCGTCATCGTCAGGTAGCAGACTGTCCCAGTCGATGCACGCATATTTATCAAACGCGCGCCGCAACGGAGTGTAGTCAAACGTCACGCCGTCAAACGTAGACGTGGGGGACGCAAGGTCATCGACCAGTTCATTAGTCAAAGTGACCATATACCCCGAGAATCTGTCACGCTCCAGCGAATAATAGTCACCACCGCCCAAGCCATAGGCCGCACTCTCTAGCAGACTCATAGAATCTCCATCGTCAAGAATGAATTGCGCACTCGGAAAATACTCAAGGGCCGTCGCCAGATACTGTGAAAATGTGGTCTTAGTCATTGTCTTGTCTCCTGTTCCTGTGTGTGTCAGACTGTCTTAACTAATTGTGCCCCGCCGCGCGTCAGTGCTTCCACTGTTTCACGCCACGCCACGCGCCACGAATCCCCACCACCATTAAGTGGTGCCACATAAACATCGTGGAATAATTCATCAAGCGACCGGCCTCGGCTACCCTCAACCGGCACCAATGCTAGCGTCGCAATAGCGCGCTTCCACTCACACGCGCACCACTCATCAAACGCGCGCTCAAGCGCGCCCACCACGTCACCACCACGCGACGCCACACTATCCACCGCGCCAAGCAAATACCGCTCAAGCGCTTCCGCCGCGTCGCACTGCACCGCGCCTGTCCAACTCTCATACACTTCACAAAACTCACACATGTCATTGTCCTTTCAAACTGCGGCCGCGTATTTAACACACGCGCGCGGCCTCACGCGCCCAACAGCCACTAAGCTAAGCGCCGCACGCGCCTAACCGTCTCACCCTGAATGTAATTATTCGGGTTATTGGAATAATCACCACTGCTCCCGAACATCGCCACGTAAGGCGCACGCGCGCGCCGCTTACCATTCACAAACTTGTCATCGGCAATACCGACAACCGCAAACGGCCTACGCGCTTCCCGCCGCATGAAACGACGCGGCATGAACACAAAATCACCCACTCGGATCTCGCTCACCGGCACTTCTTCAGCGTCAAGCACCGCACCAATTCGCCGCCCTGCCGGTTGCTTCGAGTCAATATCACGCAAGAACTCATCAAGATCGTGTGAGCGCTGTTCCTCAACAACCCCATGAGGATACGTGCGCTTCACAATCTCATAATCTTTCACCCAGTACACGCCGTGATCCGTGCGCATAATCTCGAGCGCGTCAGACTCACTGTAATTATCAGGTAGAACGTGCAGATAAATAGTTGTCCCGTCATTGTCCATGTAATTGTTAATCACAGTCGCCACATACAACGGCGCGCACGGCACCTCGGCCAACCGGCAATACTCTAAGAACGCTTCAACCGAATCGCGCCCACCATTCCAGTGCAGTTCAATCGCTATACGCTGTTTGTCGAAAACTATCAGCCCGCTATTACTCATGATTAATTCCTCTCAAAATGTGTTTGTGTGTGTTGTCTGTTCTGGTGGTGGTGCCCATGCCCTTAACATGGGCACCACCAATAAGCGGATAAGATCAGGCGCGCTCAAGTTTGAAAGAGCGGATAGCGTGCCCATCGTGACCAACCGTGAACCGCTTAGCGACTTCGGCAACTTCCTCAAGCGACGGGCCACCAGTCCACGCGATGCGCACCGCGTTAGTCTCAAAATTGCGGTACACGTGCATCCCCTTGGCTCTAAACGTCCGGTACAAGAACTTGCGTAGCGCCTTAGCACTCATTGAGAGTGTCTTATTTATCATGGGTGAATCAGCGGGCACGCTATCAGCAGCAACCGGGGCCGCGGCCTTAGCCTTACTCACTTTCACGGGCTTGAGTGCGGGCTTGCTATCATGCGTAACCGCCTTAGCCTTAAGCGCGTCGGCACGCTTCTTATTAGCGCGCGTAGTGGTCGCTTTAACCGTGGGAACTTTCACCGGCTTGGGTTCCGGCTTGTCCGGCTTAGATTCCGGCTTAGATTCCGTCTTAGATTCCGTCTTGGGTTCTGGCTTGGGTTCTGGCTTGGGTTCTGGCTTCACCGGCTTGGGTTCTGGCTTAGATTCTGGCTTAGATTCTGTAGAATCGCTATAGCCGATCAAGTCAAGCACAACATTACTATTCTTATCTTTACCCAGTGCCGACGTGAACGCGCCCGCGATATTGTCGCCAAGTCGGAATAAATGGGGTCGTTTCTTAATTCCAGCAAACAATGTTATAGGGAAGTCATTAACCCCCATGTCGGAATACCGCCCGGCAATCCGCACAACGTCATTAAAATAGCCCACCTGTGTAGCCGTGAAGCGGCTATCATGCGCTTCAAGCCCACTCCCGACCTCACTCATTAACACTTTCTCAACCGGGGGGAACACGCCCTTATGCGTGCCATTATTATTAACATCAACGTCTGGAATATCTGCGAACACGGTCGCCACGTGGCCACACTCATTACTACGGAACACCAATTTAACTAAACGGTCATTACAACCCAAGTCGTACGACACTTCAACTTGGGTCTTATCGTAATCACGGCGCTTCAACTTCACGGCCTTAAGCGCGGTAGTAAGCGATGCCGCGTTAATCAATAGTGGTGTTTCTTCTACTTTCTTCACCGCGCTAGCATCAACGCTAGGCAAGGCGCACATAATAGCGCGGTAACGATCCGTTGCCATAATCACCACACGATCACGAAACGCGGTTAAATAAACGTTCTCGATAGCCTTAATCGGTGACGATCCAGACGCGTCAGCCGTCTTGATAGCGCACTCAATAGCCGGCATGAACTCGACAAACGGAACAATAAACGTGACTTCAGACATGATAATCAACTCTCCTTAAAATGTTTCAAAAGTGCCTAGCGTATTTATAGACGCGCGCTAGGCAATACGCGCCACCAATCCACTAATCCATTGCGTCTTGCGTCTGACGATAAAGACGCTCGAAAATAAACGCCGCTCGAGATAGCGCGCGCGCCTGAACATCCAGCCAGTGCTCACGGGAATTAGGCTGCAAACGGCCATGATCGGTGCGCTTCAACTCACTAGGACAACACAAACGTTCAGCAATATCAGAGTTATAAATCAAACTGCAACCGGACCACGAATATTCAGACCAACCCGACGCGCCATTAAGCAAAAACCGATCCAGCTCACTTTCTCCAAGCGCGTCCACCTCACAATTACCCCGCGCGTATTTAAGCTCGTCATAGAAGTCCGATACATACTCACCAACCCCACGCGACCAAGCCGAACGCCCATGCGACGCCCTATACTCATCAACCGCACCACTCAAAGACTCTAGAAACTCACTCATTTTCCTACCCCAAACCCTTCAATATCCGCTGAATTCTTGAACTCGCTGAAAGCGCGTTCAAACTTCCGATTAACATTCACGCGCGTCGCATTAAAAAACCCGCCAACAGCACGCGGCCCTAAAACCTGCTTAATAAATTCTTGTTTCCCCTCGTGGGAAGATGAACGCATACCACCGATAAGCGCGCTCGCATCTCTCCAAGACTTGCAACGCCTTAAAATTTTCAACTCGAAAACGCTGAACACACTGAACCCCTTGAATCTCAACCCTGAAACCTGATAGAGTGACCCTCGTGTAGGGACGGCACCAGCACTTGACCAGTGCCGCCCCTCGTAGCAACCGTTTAACGGGTTTTTCCTTCTTAGCCAATAGCAGAACTGCGGTAGCCACATAGGCCACAGTTCGGAAAATGCTAAGAGAACTAGGAACACATCAGGAAAGATGTCCATTTATTTTTCCTTTCAATGGACACTTACGCCGGCTTTTGCCAGCGCCTTACCCGGTGTTGTCGCACCGGGTAAGTCTTTACCCGCGCGCGCTTATATCGTGCGCCCGTAGAATCGCGTTTATCGTGCTCTGTGGCAGATCATTGAGGCTCTGGCCAGCGGATAGGGTAGAGCGGATATCGCTCACAATCGCGTCAATATCGAAGTCATCCGCGAATTCTCCGAGCATGGGAATAACCCACGCTTCGACGGCTTGAACTGATGGAAAAGTAGACATAGTACACTCCCCGTACTAACAGATATGTGAAAGCCGGGCGCTAGAAAAGTGGTAAGAACACCCCGCCTTATTCCGCTTCACGCGTCTTGTATTACGGCGACACCCGGCATGAAGCTCACGGGAATAAAAAAATGACCTACTGACGTGGGTCATCACGTCTTACGAGTTTTCTAGGCTCGATCGCTGTCTTTCAGCGACAAGAAAATAATTGCACACCCTCGGAGTGAAGTCAACTCATTTGAGTGTGAGCTACGTCACACACCGATAAAGTGGCAGAATACCAACGCAAACACAGGCTAATCCGCGCAACATAATAAAAAATTGCGCTTGACACGCCCACTCGCTACCCACGGCACGCACGCTATATATAGACACGCACGCACTACGGCAGGCACGCACTACGGCAGGCAGTGAGACGGGGAGTGCGTGCCAGGGCAGTGAGGTGACGTACACCACAGACGCGGTTAGAGTGTTGACAGACAAGACGTAATGAGGTATCACGCGCGCGCGTTCCTATACACGCGACACGCACGCAACACATAACGACAATCATTCTCAAACGCGCTCGAAGCGCGCGTGAGGTCTAAACCCCAGCCCATGCATAAATATACCCCGGCCCGCATACTTTTGGATCAGCGAAGCCCCTACCGCCCGGTCTTAGCAGTTCTTATGCGTGGCAGCTCAAAGGTCGATGGGCATTAAGTGCACGTGTCACGTTTAATAGGCGAGGGGTGGCGTGTTATTTTCGGGGGCAGTGTCATTTTGCGTGTGGGTGTGGGCTTGTGAAAATTGTGGGTGGCAGTTCAAGGTTTGCGCGGTGGGCGTGTTAGCATGTGTGGCTTGTTGGCTTGTGTGGTGTGGTTCGTGCTTTATGCTGTTTGTTGATAGTGGTTCCTATTATTATTGTTTTGTTGGTGCGGTACGTTCTGGTAGATATGGGGGTTTGTGGGGGTATGCCGTGGGTGAGGTCAGGGCGTTCGCCGCGTAGTAAGCGTTTACCGGCTGATTGGGAGAAGCGCCGCCGTGTCGTGTTGGAGCGTGACGGATTCAAGTGTCAGTGGCGTTTGAGTGGTGGCGGCGTGTGCGGGGCACCGGCTACGGACGTTGACCATGAGGTCCCTAATGATGATGATTCGTTTGCTAACTTGAGGGCGTTGTGTTCTGAGCATCACCGGCATAAGACTGGTGGTGAGGGTGGTCGTGGTTATTGGGCGGCTGTGAAGCGTTCTCGCGGTAAGTTTGTGAGGGTTGAGAAACACCCGGGCTTGTGTGGTTGATAGGGGTGTTTGTGTGCCGAGTATTCCTAAGCGTCGTGATGAGCTTATCGACGCGCGCGCGTCCCGTGTGGGTGCGGCGAGCGTCGGTGTTGCGCGTCCTGTGCGGAAGCCGTCGGCCCGTAAAGAGTGGCATGATTCGGTTAAGCGGTTGTGGCGGTCGTTTGCGTCTAGCGGGCAGGTCGAGTTTTGGCAGGAGTCTGATTGGGCGTTTGCGCGCATGTTGTGTGATGACTTGTCGCGGTTTCAGAAGCAGGAGGACGCGGCGATGAGGTCGCGTGCTGAGCGTGATGAGTGGGACGCGCAGTATGGGTGGATGGATAAGAAAGCGTTGAAGGAGTTGGCTGATGAGTTGGGGGATCAGTCGATTGTGAAGCCGCCGCAGATTAAGTCGTTTGGTAGTGCGGCGAAGATGGAGATTTTGTATTCGGCGTTGCAGCGGTTGTTGGTGACTGAGACTGATAGGCGGCGCGCGCGTATTGAGTTGCAGGTGTCGCAGGAGGGCGTGGAGTCACCGGTTGATGAGGTGATGGAGTCTTACGCTGAGTCGTTGCGCGCGGTGTAGAGGGGGTTGTTGGCGTGGAGGTTGCTGGCCGTGAGGTTGAGGGTATTCCTTTCGCTGATGTTCCTGACGATGAGTTGTCTGACGGGCAGTTGTTGGAGAAGTATCGCCCGTTGTTTTTGGGGCCGACGTGGAAGCGTGACGAGTTGGGCGCGTGGGTGTTGCCTGAGCGCACGTTGGGTTGGCAGATTGCGCGTTGGTGTAGTGAGTGGTTGAAGCCGCTTGGGGATACTGAGTTGTTTGAGTTTACGCTTGAGCAGTTGCGGTTCTTGTTGTGGTGGTATGCGGTTGATGAGCGTGGCGAGTTTGTTTATCGGCATGGTGTGTTGCAGCGGATTAAGGGTTGGGGGAAGGACCCGTTTCTTGCTGTTATTTGTTTGATTGAGGCGTTCGGGCCGTGCCGTTTTGGTGGCTGGTTGAAGGGCGGTGTGCCGTTTGGCGTGCCGTGTCGTAATGCGTGGGTTGAGTTGTATGCGTTGTCGAAGGAGCAGACGGAGAACACGTTTACGATGTTCCCGATTCTTGTGAGTGAGCGTATGCGTAAGCGTTACGGCATGGACGTGAAGTTGGAGATTGTGCGCGGTTTGGGGAATACGGTTCGTATTGTCCAGAAAACGGCGTCGTTCCGGTCTACTGAGGGTGGGCGCGTGACGTTCAGCTTGTTGAATGAGACGCAACACTGGCTTGCGTCTAATCGTGGTCACCAGTTGAAGCTGACGATTGACGGTAATGCGTCTAAGGGTAGTGGTGCGCGTTATGTGGCGATTACGAACGCTTATAAGCCGGGCGAGGATAGTGTGGCGCAGCGTGACCGTGAGGCGTATGAGGGGTTTCTTGAGGGTCGCGCGTTAGATCAGGGCTTGTTGTATGACAGTATCGAGGCACCGTCTCATACGCCTTTGACTGAGCGCGTGTTCCGCGTGGTGTATAACGCGATCCGTGGGGATAGCGTGTGGTGTGATTGGCATAAGGCGTGGCTGTCTACGCTTGACCCTACGCGGCCTGTGAGTGAGTCTCGCCGCATGTATTTAAATCAGGTGTGGCAGCCGGAGGGTTCACTGTACAAGGCGGCTGAGTGGGATCGGTTGCGTGTCGATGAGACGCTTGAGCCGGGTGACCGCGTGTGTCTTGGTTTTGATGGTGGTAAGAGTGATGACGCGACGGCGCTTGTTGCTATTAGGTGCCGTGACCAGTTGATTGTGCCGTTGCTTGTGGAAGAGAAACCGGAGGACTTGTCGACGGGCTGGGAGGTTAACCGCGAGCGCGTTGATAGCGCTGTTCATCGGGCTTTCCGTGAGTATCAGGTTGTTGGGTTTTTCGCTGATGTGGCGTTGTGGGAGTCGTATATTCACGAGTGGACGCTTGATTATGGGCATTTGCTTGTGGGGCGCGCGTCGGAGCGTGGGCCTATTGAGTTTGATATGCGTGGTTCGCAAAAGAAGGTTGTGCGGTTGCATGAGCAGTTTATGAGCGCGGTGTTGGAGCAGCGTGTTCATCATGGTGGTTCTGATGGGTTGTCGCGCGCGTTGCGGCGGCATGTGTTGAACGCTGTGCGCCGGGATACGACGTATGGTGTGACGTTTCAGAAGGAGTCGCGTGAGTCGCCTAAGAAGGTGGATTTGTATGCGGCGGCTATGTTGGCGTTTGGCGCGTTGATGGAAGTGGAGTTGACGGAGGCGGCACAGAAGGTTGATGTGTCTGCGTCACCGTTGGTGTTTGGTTCGTGGGGTGGTTAAGCGTGAGTGTTGATCGTGTTGCGTTGGTGTTGGCGCGCGAGTGTTTCAGCATGGCTGAGCGTGATTTTGGTGAGCGTTTGGAGAAGTGCGATAACTATTTGCGTGGCGTGCAGTCTGACCCGTATGCGCCTGATGGTATGCGCGATGAGATGAAGAACATTATGGAGCGTTCTAAGCAGAATTGGTGCGCGTTGCCGGTGAACGCTATGTGTCAAACCCTCGCGGTTGACGGGTATCGTCGTGGGCGTGGTGAGAGTTCTGATGTGGGTGATCGTGCGGCTGGTGATTCTCTGACTGATACGGAGGAGTGGGCGACGTGGAAGCGTAGCGATATGGACGCTAAACAGTCGCTTGTGTATCGTCCGGCTATCGCGTTTGGGCAGGGTTTCACGGTTGTTGAGCGTGATTATCATGGTCGCCCGCAGATCAGGGTGTTGTCGGCGTTGCATACGGCCATGATTTTTGAAGACGTGTTGTGTGATGATAATGCGTTGTTTGCGTTGACGATCACGCGCCGCCCGGTGGTTGAGGGCGGGGAGCTTGTGTCTTTGGGGCGCGCGTATGGGTGGGATCGTTACTTCCGGTACGAGTTCGCGTTTGATGATGGTGAGTTGTTCCGCGTGGTGGAGCGCGTGGAGCATGGGGGTAATGGTCATAACCCTGTGACGCGGTTTTATTCGCAGATGGATAGTGAGGGTCGTGTCCAGGGGATTGTTGAGCCGCTTATCCCGTGGCAGGATTCTCTTAACCAGACGTTGTTTAACATGCTTGCGGCGCAGAGCGAGGGCGCGTTCCGCACGATTGTGGGCACGGGGATTATTACGCCTAGCATAAAGGATAATAATGGCAACCCTGTGATGGACGAGTTCGGTAATGAGCGGAAAGCGCCGGTTCGTATTAACCCGTCCTCACCGTTGATTACCGCGTCCCCTCAAGCGCGTATTACCGCGTTGCAGCCGACTGATTTGAGCGGGTTTATTGAGGCGGCGAGGATGCATGTGCAGCATTTCAGTGCTATCACGCAGGTGCCGCCGAACTTCTTGTTGGGGCAGATGGCTAACTTGTCTGCTGACGCTTTGGACGCGGCGGAAAAGTCGTTCCGTAGGCGTATTGGCGAGTTGAAACGTCTGCTTGGCCAGTCGTGGGCGCGCACGTTCCGCGTGAGCCGTGTCGTTGAGACGGGGGCGACTGAGGACGATGATTCGTGGGAGCACGGTGAAACGGTGTGGCGTGACTTTGAGGACACGGCTATGAGTAGCCGCGTGGACTCGTTGACGAAGCTGGCAACGCTTGGTGTTCCTAATAAGGCGCTGTGGGCAATGGTTCCGGGCGTGACTGGCCCGCAGTTGGATAAGTGGGCGCAGTTGGCGCAAGATCAGGAGCCGTTTAACACGTTGGATACGGATAGTGCGGCGTGGCTTATGTCTGGTTCGAGCGCGCCACGTGAGTCTCGCGAGTTTGCTGACGAGCCGCGCGCTGACGCGGTGTTGAGCTAGTCCAGCTAGAAAAGGGGGGTGTGTTGTGGCGTTAAACAGTGACGTGTTGGAGCGGATTGTTGCAGCGTATAGTGCGGGCGTGAAACGCATTGGTGACCGTAGTGGCGCTCTGGGTATGTCATTGTGGGACACGGCGCGCCCTGAGAAACTGTTGGACTTGTCGATTAAGACGCTTGTCCCGTTGTGGGGTGAGGGCTACGAGCTTGGGTTGGCGTTTTACCGCGTGTTGAAACTGTTGGACATGGGGTACACGGTTCGTCATGATGAGTCTCGTCGCCGTCCTATGCGCATGGTCACTGCGGGTGATGTGATTAGCGAGTTTGAGAAACTGTCGGGCGTTGAGCTGGGCGACCTGGGTGTTGATAGGTCGCGCCGCGTGAAAGAGTACGGGATTGTCGCGTCGCCGTCTAGCGGGTGGAAGTCGAGTGATTTCTGGTATTTGAAGCAGTCGATGGACAAGCAGCAGGAGCATGTGGCCGCTAAGGGCGCTATGGATTATGACCGGGTTGCGTTTGGTGCAGCGGCACAGAAGGTCGCGGCTGATGGTGCGCGCACTACGGTGGCGCATTTAGGGGAGTCCGACGGGAATTGTCTGGGGTTTGCGCGGTATTCAACGACGGGCACGCCGTGCGCGTTTTGCGCGTTGTTGTTGACGCGCGGCATGGTGTACAAGTCCAGTAAGAGTGCGGTGCTGTCTGCTAGGGGGAACTCGTTTCACCCGAATTGCAAGTGCGTGTCTGTGCCCGTGTTTCATGAGCGCTCGTGGAAAGCGGGGAACGTGTTTGCGTTGAATAGGAAGTTTGAGCGCGAGTATCGGGCGAACGATACGGTGTCGGCTGCAACCGGTATTGGGAAGCTGAGGGCGTGGCGTTCGTACTATTGGAAAACGTACCGGAAGTAAGACACTGTCCGGTTTGCCCGTGCCCCGCGTGGGGTTGCGGGCGCTTTTGTTATGAGTGGCGTTGCGCGTCTTGACGGTGCGCGCGCCTTTCGAGTTTCGAGGAAGGGCTGACTGTGGCTGACGAAAATGAAGCACCTGAAAATGAGGACCTTGACGGTGAGGGTGCGGCTGATCGTGACCTTAGCAGTGATGAGGGTGACGTTAAGCGTGGCGAGGTGAGTGATCTGCCTGAGTGGGCGCAAAAGATTATTCATTCGTTGCGTGATGAGAATAAGAAGCGTCGCGTGGCGTTCGATGAGCTTGCGAAGCGTGCTGAGTCCATGAAAAGCGTGGACGAGGTGAATGAGCTGATTGCGGCTGAGAAAGCGGAGCAGGACAAGCTGCGGCTTGAAGTTGCGCGCCGTGACGTTATGCGCGAGTTCGATGTTCCTGACGGGTTGAGCGAGTTCGTGTCGGGCGATACGCCGGAGGATATGCGTAAACGAGCGGAAGCCCTCATGACGGTTATGGGGGAGCGCGGTAAGTCGCGGCCTGTTGAGCGTCGCGGTGGCGGCGTGAACGGTGCTGACACGGCTGGTGACGGTCTGCCTGATGACCCCCGCAAACTTGCGGAGATGGTCCCTCGATTGTCGTAGTAACCGGATTGTTGGATACGCGCGTCTCTAAGTGGGGGCGCGCGTCTTGTTTTGTGATGGGAGTTTGATTGTCATGGCTTATACGCCTCATAAGATTGTGAAGCCGGAGAAGCTTGTCGCGACCGCTATGGGTCTGCTTGAGCGTGAACTGGTTGTTCCTAAACTGTTTACCCGTAAGGGCGTGGACGATTTCAAGGGTGCGCGCACTGACACGCTGAACATGCGTGTTCCCGGCGTTCTGGCTGCGCACGATTATGCGTGGCGTAATGATCGTTCTAAGCCGATTCAGGTCGATCAGTATTCTGACCGCACTGTTGCCGTCAAGTTCGGTGGTAACGCTTACAGTGCTGTCGAACTGACTGACGAGCAGTATGAGTTTGATTTCAATGCGTGGAGTGAGCTGCTTGCCGCGCAGTGTCAGGCTGTCGCTCGCCGTCTTGAATACGGTGCGGTTAAGGCAATGGTTGACGGTAAGTATGCGGTCACTGTTGGCGCTACCGCTGGCAACCTGTCGAACGACATTGTTGAAGCTAACCGCGTTCTGAACACGGTTGGGGTTCCTGCCGCGTCGCGCACGCTGCTTGTGGGTAGCGAGGTCGAAGCTGTCATGCAGACTGACCCGGCGTTCAACATTGCGTCGAACGTGGGTGACGCTAACGCTAATAGCGCTCTGCATGACGCTGTGATTGCGAAGTGGAAGGGCGCTAACGTTGTGCGCTCGCTTGATCTGCCGTCTGACGAGGCTTACCTGTTTGCGGGTAGCGCGTTCGCGTTCCTTAACGCTGCGCCGCACGTGCCTGATTCCGTTAAGGGCGGCACCACGTCGTTTGAGGGTATTGCCCTGCGCTGGGTTCGTGACTACGACCCGATGTACATGGTTGAGCGTAGCGTTGTGAACACGTGGTACGGGTTCGCGCCTGTACTTGACCCGATCTTGTATTGGGACGCTGCGAACGACCGTGAGGCCGTGTCTGAGGGCGAGTATCTGGTTCGTGGCGTGCGCCTGAAGCTGGGTGGCAAGGACTCGTACTTTGCTGCTGACGCTGGTACTGGCGCTGCTGCTGTGGGTAAGGCTCTCGGCCTGACGAAGCGTAGCGCCGCTACTGCTGCTAAGGCTCCTGCGTCTCCTGCTGCGTAACGCTGCCTTGCGCTCGCGGGGTGGGGGCGCGTCCCTGCGCGGGGCGCGTCCCCGTTTACTGCGCGCGTTTTGTAGTTGTTAACAGCGTGAAGTAGGGGGGTTGTATGGCTGACGGTTTTGTTAAGCCGGGCACTGGCCCGCTGATAAGCGTCCAGGAGCTGCAAGCCCGACTGGATTGGACGCTTGGCACGGGCTTAGAGAACATTGCTGAAAGCGTGATCGAGGACGCTTCTAACCTTGCCCGACATTATGGGCGCGCCACGTGGGATAAGGACCATGTGCCGCCCGTGGTGAAAACACAAGTTCGTAACGCTTGCGTGCGGTATTTGAAACTGGTTGACGCGGTTCTGTTGTCGCGCGCGGCTGAGGAAACTGAACAGTACACGGATTTGCGTAAGAAAACGGGCACCGTGTTCTTTGACGATGATGAGATAGCGACGATTAAGGCTGCTGCTGGTGGTGATGGGAACTTCTATTCGCTTGATAGCTTCCAGTATTCGCCCTACGCCTCGTCCACGTTAGAGCGTTCAGATTACGTGCTGTTGCCTACTGGGCGTAAGCCTATGCGGTTGGGGTGGTCACCGTGGCCGTAGGCAGGTATCGGGAAAAGTATGGGCTGGTGTTCCCGCCTCGGGTCGTGACTGATTCGCGTGGGAATAAGGCTCACACGCCGGATTTTGATAACCCTGATCGTGTTCGTATGAGCGTGCAGGGGTTGAGGTCTAACCGTACTGAGATTGCCGGGCAGTTAACTAATGAGGTTGTGCGCGCGCTTATTGACCCTGAGTACGACTTGAAGCCGTGGAGCGTCGTGGAGTTTGAGGGCCGTCAGTATGACTTGTCTGCTCCGCCGATGTTCCGTGAGGGGACTAGGCGCACTCGTCATTGGGTTGCTGAGTTGCGTGCGCGTCCACCGTCGCGCGCTGGAAGCGTGGTGTGAGATGGGTTTCGAGTTTACTGTTAGCCCTCAAGAGCTTGGCCGCATTATTGGTCGCATGGCTCCTGTTCAGGCTGAACTTGGTGCTGCTGCCGCGTCCAGGGCTGCTGTGGCGCGTGGCGTGTTGAAGGAGCACCGCCGTCAGGGGCACTCGCGTATTACGCACACGCAGGGTTTGGTTGACCATTACGTGTGGCTTGATGATACGCGGGGTCTTGAAGCGGCTGCGGCTATTGAGTATGGGCGGAACATTTACCGCACTGAGGAATTGAAAACGGCTGACGGGAAGGTTCGTAAGGTCAGGGTTCCTACTGGTCGCAAGACTCGTCCTGTGCGCGCGTTGCGCGCCGCGTTCAAATAGGTGGTGTGATCGCGTGTGAGTTTGCTTGACGAATTGCGCGAGAGCGCGTCTTTTTTGAGTGCGCTAGATTTCCTGCCTGACTTGTTGCGCGCGGAATTGCACGACGCTGTTGACGTGCGCACAAGGATTCAAGAGGAAGAACTTGAGGATATTCACCCGACGGTGCTTCTTGTGGAGAGGACACCGGGGGGCGGCTGGTCGCCTGACGGCGGCGCTGTCGATGTGATTGATCTTGAGTTCCACTGTTTCGCGTCCGGTTTGGACGCTTCGAGTGTCGCGTTCTATCTCGGAATGAGTGTTAATCGCGCTATGCACCGGATTGCTAGACGCAAGACGGTCATCGAGGACGGGATTAACATTACGGGTTTCCGCACGTGGGAGAGGCCGCGACGCAAGACTGACTGGGCTGACGCGGTAGGCCCTGTTCAGTATCAAGACTTGCCGCAAGGCACGGAACGTTTCTTGTTGACGGGCCGTATCGGAGTTCATTACAGAGTGAAGGGTGATTTCTAATGGCAATTATTGATTCTAAGAGCCTCGTTGTTGACGGTATGCACTTTTTTACCGCTGAGGTTGACACGGTTGTATCCGACGCTGATCTTAAGACGATTGCGAAAGGTGTTCAGACTGACGGCGCTATCACGCTGTCGAAGTGGGAGGATCTGGGGCACACGTCTTTGGACGCGCCGCTCAAGCTGACTACTGAGGGTGGTGAAGTGACTACTCTCGGGTCGCTTCAGAACCACGCGCTGCGCACGCGCACGTCGGACAAGATCAGGTCGCTTGAGATTGATAGCGTCCAGTTTGATGAGGAAACTATCAAGATGTTCCTCGGTGCTAACACGCTGAAGGAGGCTAATCTTCTGTGGGAGCAGACTAAGGCGACGCCTGTTCAGAAGGCGTTTCTTGGTGTCGCGGTTGATGGTGACGGCCTGTTCGTGATTCATGGCCCGAAGGTCGATATTACGGCTAATGGTGACTTGGATGCGTCGAACGCTGAGGAACTGGCGAAACTTCCGCTGAAGTTCACGTTCCTGAAGTCTGATAAGGCTAAGGGCGCGTTTGCTATTACGCCTGTCTTGTCGATCAAGGAACTTGCTGGCACGACGTCTGCGAGTTCTCACTGACGATAACGGTTTTGGTTATCGTTATCTGCTATTATTCGAGTAGCACCTTATTGTCCTTGGGTGCTTTCGGGGAATGATGGTCGCATGTGAAGGGGTACGCGCGCTGTTTCATTGTCTGTCCCGCGCGTACCCCTTTCGTGTGCTTGTTTTGTTTATTCACCTTTGCGCGATTGTGCGCGTGCTTGAGAAGGAAACGTTATGGCTGACGGTTCATTTGAGATTTCTGTTGATGACCTGATTCGTGATGCTCACGCGGAAGCTCCTGAAGTGAAGATTGGGGATGTTGTTCTGCGTAACTTCCTGCGCTTGTCTAATAGTGAGCGTAGCGAGTTTTCTGAGCTGCTTGATGCTGTGAGTGATGATGAGGGCGGTGCTGATGATGGTGGTAAGACGATCAGCATGGTTGCTGACCTGATTCGTCTCGCGTCCGACGATAAGACGGCTGCTGAAGAACTGATTAAGACGATTGGTGAGGACTTGTCTGTAGCGACGTATGTTGCGAAGCTGTATTTCGATAAGTCCCAGCCGGGGGAAGCCAAGCCCTCGCAAGACTGATTGACAAGGCGGGGGCGGGTCTTGTTGCGGATCTGAGAATGTATTACGGGGTTGATCTCGTTGACTTTTTCCGCACGTTGTCCCCGTCCCCGCGTGTCATGCTCGCGTATGTGTATGCGTTGCCGTTGGGGTGTCGGACGCGGGCGTTGCTTGTGGGGTCTGATGATGAGTTTGGCCGGTCGCGTGAGGTTATTGTGTGCGAGGACGTGTATGACGCGATTGTGCAGAACACGATTTTGACTACTATGCGCGAGTTGAAGCAGTTGCCGGAGTTTTATCCGCGTCCTAAGCGGCGGGATACGGTCCAGGGCGACGGGTCTTTGAGGGGTTTACATGCGTTGTTAAGCAAGTTGCAGTAGTTGTTGCGTTGTTTTCATGTGGGGCGGGGGCGTGCCTGGTTGTGGGCGCGTTCCTGTCCCTTTCTTTTGTGTGAGTGAGTGTGGTTCTTGTGCCTGCTGCTAGTAAGACTATTGGCCGTCTTGGTATTAAGGTGTGGCCTGACGCGCGCTTGTTTCGTGGCGAGTTGCGCGCAAAGATGCGTGAGGTTGAGTCCCGTCAGGACCCGGTGAGTGTGGGTGTGCGCGCGGCGGCTAACGAGTTGGCGCGTGACGTGAAGCGTGAGATTCGGCTTGCTCAGGCTCAGGCGCAAGACATTCATGTTGGTATTGATGTTGACGATTTGAAAGCTCAAGCGGCTGTTATGCGCGAGTCGCTTGAGGACGCGGGCAACATTGCTATGCGCCGTAACCGTGAGGCGGCTAACGAGTGGTGGCGCGAGTTTAAGAACTTGAACGGTAAGGACGGGTTCACTGCTAAGCAACTGTTCCAGTTCAAGGACCATGAATTGCGTGCGGCTGCGCGTAAACTGCGCGAACAGTCTAAATTGTTGCGTCGCGCTATCCCGTTCAAGGTTGAGCCGGACGAGGCTAGTTTGGAAAAGACGCGCTCACTGTTTGATGGGTTGTTTGAGCGCGAGTACACGGGCAAGGTGAAGTTCTCGCTTGAGGAGAGCCGGTCTTGGCCGCGCATGGTCAAGGACATGGAGCGCGAGTTCCAGAAGCATTCGAACTATAAGTTCACGGTGGAGCCTGACCGTGACGCGACGAGTGGCGCGTTGAACGCGGCTATTGACACGATTAACGCGGAGCTGCGGAAACGTTTACGCGATGTTGAGAGCTATTCGATTAGGCTGAAGCCCGATTTTGACGAGAACGAGCTTGAGTCGTTTAGGCGTAGGTTTACTCGGACTGTGCGTGAGCGCATGTGGGCTGACTTGTCGGTGAAGATTAAGGCTGACACGTCGCTTGAGGACGGGAGCGTTGACCGGGCTTTCGGGGAGATTCAGAATGAGTTGCGTCGGCGCGCTATGCGTCAAGAGTTGGGTGTCGATCTCAAGATTCACCCTGACATGAGTGACCACGAGTTGCGGGCGGCTGCGCGTAAGCTGAAACGGTTTAAGGAGAAGTGGGACGATACGGAGCTTGAGTTCCAACTGTCCCTTGACCATTCGTCGCGGTATGTGGCTGGTGCGCGTCTCGCGTTTCTTGCGCGTGACCGTTGGGTGAAGTTGAAGCCGTTTGTTGATAGTAAGACGTTCCTCGCTGCTCAACAGACGCTTGCCGCGTTGTCCGGTTACCGTTTGGCGCGCGATTTGACTACGCGCCTGTGGGACATGGTGAAGAACTTGGATAAGGCTGTGCCCTTGTTCGGCGCTATTTCCTCGGGTCTTGCTGCTGCGGCTGCGGGCGCTACGCAACTGGTGAAGCACTTGTTCACGGTTGGTGGCAGTCTGGGCCATATTGTGCAGATGGTGGGGCTGGTTGGCCCCGGTTTTGCTGTGGCTGGCGGCATGATGGTGGCGTCGTTCCTTGTGCCGTTGTTGAAGATCAAGGAGCATGTCGCGTCGTTTGACGATGACATTAAGGGCTTGTCTAAGGGCATGGCTGACGCTTTCTGGGGCGTTGGTTTGAAGCCGTTTGAGCGCGCGTGGGGCGTACTGTACCCTGAGTTCCGCTCGAATATGGAGAAGCTGTCTGCTGCTGCTGGCCTACATTTTGGGCGTGTGGCTGAGAGTTTTGCTGCGATTGTTCGCCCGTCACTGTCCCGCATGTTTGGGTATGCGGCTGATGGTTTGAACGAGTTGACGAAGCACACGGACGCTTTCGCTACTGTGGTGGACATTTTGGGTAGGCATGGTGCTCAAGGGTTCCAGCGCGCGTTGGGGTGGCTTGGCCGCATGACTGATAGGTGGGCTGAGTGGCTGAGCACGGCTGAACGTACTGGCCGTTTGCAGTCGATGATTGACCGGGGCATTAAGGCTTTGGGCGATTTGGGTCGTGCGACTAAGGCGTTTGGCCAGACGTTAGGCGGCGTGTACGAGGTTGCGCGCAATTATGGTGGCGCTCACCTTGACCGGCTGGCTGACGGGTTGGAACGTTGGGCTGAGGTTACTCACAGTGCGGGGTTCCAGCAGGGGTTGAGCCGCGTGTTTGACGGTATGGGCGCTGCGTGGGAGAACTTTAAGTCGATGAGCGCTGCGTCTATACGCGACATGCTTAATTCGTGGTCGAGCATGATTGCGCGTAGTGGCCCGCTTATGGGGCGTGCTGCGGGACGCATGTTGAGTGGTGTTGCTACCGCGCTGTCTGGGTCGAAGCTGAATAACGGGTTTTATGCGTTTTTCAAGGGCCTTGATGACGGGTTAGCTAAGTTGCAGGGCGTGTGGCCTAAAGTGTCTGCCGGTTTGGGCGCGTTGTTGAAGTTCATGGGCGCTTTGGGTAGGGGTTTTTCGCCTGTTGTCGGGAGCGTGTTAGAAACGTTGGCGCGCACGGCGGAGCGTCTTGTTGACCCGTTGAGCCGGATTGTTGAGCGTATCGGCCCGCGTTTTGCGAGCACGTTCAGCACGCTTGGTAATGTTGCGTCGCGGTTCTTGCAGGTGTTGGCTAACTTGCTGGACATTGTGACGCGCATTCCGGGCAGTGTTGAGCTTGTTGTTGTGGCGTTCGCCGGGTTCAAGGTGTTGACTGGTGTTTCCGCGTTGGTGCGTGGTGTTGGAGCGGCGTTCACGGCGGCTGTGCAGGGCGTGGCTGCTTGGGGCGCTGCGATTACTGCGCTGCGTGGCGGTAAGGGGCTTACGGCTGCTGTTGACGCTGCTGTTGCTGCCCAAGCTGGGATTACTGGGTTGTCGGGCGCTATGAATGTCGCGTCGGGAGCGGTGCGCGGGTTTGCTGCGTCGCTGAAAGTGTTGCAGTCTGCGTCGAAGATCGGCCTGATTATTGCCGGTCTGACCGCTGTGTTCAGCATGGCTAAGAACAGTGTTGAGAGCGCTGTGGCTGAGTTGCAGAAGCCGATGGACGCTGCGTGGGATTCGCTGGTGGCGGGCGCGAAGGACGGTGTGAGGCGTGTTCAAGCTGAGCTTGCGAAGCTGAATGAGAAGTCGCCTTTTGTGGCCAGTGGGAAGAACGTGGGTCAAGAAGCGTTGTCTTATTTGAACTCGCGTGGCCCCTCGCGCTTGGGCAGGTTCATTTGGTATTCCGACGAGACGCGCGCTGCTGCTAATTCGTTGAATGACGCGATGAAGAAGATCGGTGAGAACGCCTCGTCAATGGGTGAGGAAGCGTTTAACGCTTTCCAACAGATTGCTGATGGGCTTTCTGCTGCTGGTAATGGTTCTGCGGCGATTAGTGAACAGTTCACTCGGCAGTTGCAGAGCACGGAGGGGCTTGAAGCTGGTCTTGCCGGTGTTGCGTCTGAGCTTGGTCTTGCCACTGATCGGCAGTCGTTGTTGAAGTACATGACTGATTCTGCTGCGTTGAGTCAGGACTTGTACACGGCGAAGTTGGCTGAGGCTAACGAGGCGAGTACGCGGTTCAGTGAGACGCAACGCGCGCTCACGTCCTACATGGATAGCCAGGTCGCGGCGTTCGGTTTGACGGCTGACAGTGCGGGTAGCGTGGTGAACGCTATGAACAATCTTGCCCCGTCCATTCTGGACGTGGGTAACGCGGTTGTTGACGCTAACGGTAACGCCGTGCAGTCGTTGAGCGAGTTCACTGAAGGACTGAAGTCGCAGGTGGACGCTTTCACGCAACTGGGCAACAACATGACTGACCTTGTTGCTGCTGGTTTGCCCGCGCAGTTCCTTGAACAGTTGGCTCAACTCCCGCAGGGCGCTGACGTTATGCAAATGGCTGTGGACGCTATGCGTAGCGGCACGGATGACGGTAAGCGCCAGTTCGACGAGTTGTCTAACGCGGCGCAGTCGTTTATTGACGCGCAGAACGGTATGGGCGCGTCCACTGAATCGGTGTTTGCGCGCATGTCTGCCACGTACACGGGCGGGTTCGACGGGATGAAACAGACGATTGCTGACGCTATCCCTGACATGAACGCCCGTATGAGCGTGCTAGGCGCGCAAACGGTGGACGCGCTTATAGACGCTGTGCAAGCGAACGGCTACATGGTGACTGACGCGGGCGGCAAACTTGTTCTCGACTTGGGCAACGGTATGGCCGTCGAGTTGGCTAACCAAAAGTCCAACATCTCGAACAGTGTCACAGACTTGTTGAACGGGCAGTCTCTCATTTTGAGCAATATCGCGAACAGTAACGGTGTTCACACTGGTGTCGAATTGGCGCAGGGCATGAGTACCGGACTGTTGAGTGCTGGCGGTGCTGGCGGGAGCGTGGTGAGCGCGGCTCAAGACGTTGTGAGCCAAGTGAACACGGCGCTGGTGAGCGCAGACTTGTCGGGCGCTACTGAGGTCGGGCGGCGACTGGTGAACTACGTCGCGCAAGGCGTGAGCGAAGCAAGCCTTGACGTGTCGGGCACGATGGACGGCGTTATGCAGACGCTTGTCGCTGAGGGTGTACAGTCGGCGCGCAGTTTCACTACTGTTGGCCGTCAGATTGTTACTGAGATCGGTAACGGTGTTGGCGAGTCCGGGCCGATTAGTACGAGTATCCGGGCGCGGATTACTGCTGCGAGTAGCGCGTGCGAGTCTGCGGCGAGCGGGTTCACGTCTGTTGGCGGGGCGATTGTTCGCAATTTGAACTCGGGCGTGACGAACGCGAGCGGGTCTGTGAGCACGACGGTAAGTCAGGCTATTAACTCTGCGCGTAATGGTGCGATTAATGGTGCGAGCGTGTTCACGGAGGTTGGCCGCCACGTTGTTGCCCGTATGCGTGACGGTGTTACTGCGAGTGTTGGCTTGCTGGTTGCTGGTTTGAATGGTGTTATCACTGTGGCCGCGTTTAGTGCGATAACCCGGGCATACGTGTTTGTGAATGTGGGCAGACTGTTTGTTGTCCAGTTGGCGAGCGGCGTGTGGGCTGGTAGTCGCGCATTGTCGGGGGCGATGTCTGGTGTTGTGAGTGCCGCTAAGGGTGCTGCGTATGCGGCGGCGGGCGGAACGTACAGTATCGGCCTGATGATTAGTTACGGTATTGCTGGTGGTATTCGTGCGGGGAGTGGCGCTGTGATTGCTGCTGCTGCGAGTGTGGTTCATTCGGCGGTTGCTGCTGCGCGTGCGGCTGGTGATATTCATTCGCCGTCCCGTAAGGGTATGGAGATTGGCGCGTTCTTGTCTGAGGGTGTTGCCCTTGGTATTGAGAGCGGCGTGGAGCGTGCGGCTGCTGCTGCGCGGCTGGTGATGGTCGCGTCGCTTGCTGCTGCGCGTCAGGCGAGTATTGACGCTGAGCGGTTGAATGGTGGGCTTGTTGGCGAGTTGACGAGCGGGGAGCGTCGGGCGCGTATTGCTCACGATGTGAGTGATGAAGTGTTTGGTGATGTTCTGGTTCGTGTTGATCCGAAGTCGTTGAGTGGGGCGAGTGTGAACATGATTGTTGACGGTCGCACGGTTGAGGGCTATTTCGGTGAGGTTGCTGACGAGCGGATTGTTGCCGCGTCTCGCTTGTGAGCGGGGCGCGTGCGGTTGGCTCACGCTGCGGCGTGGGGTGAATAAACATGCGGGGAGGGTGGCCGCTGTTGGTGGCCGCCCTTCCCGTGTTTTCCGGTGAGGGGTGCTTGCTGTGGGTGTGCGTGTCGTGTCTGACCGTCGTAATGGTGTGCTGCGTTTCATTCTTGATGGGAGTGGAGTGTTGCGGCAGGGGGAGCGTGTCGTTGCTTTTAATGACGAAGGCTCACTGATGTGTAGTGACCCGCTTGCGCCTATGGGCGTGGAGCTTGCGTATTCGTTTAACGGTGAGACTGTGCGCGCGTCGCGTGAGTGTCCTACCGGGCCGCATGGTGGTGTTGTGAGTGACACGGCTGGTAGGACTGTGCCCGTGGACTTGTGGGAGGACACGGGTGAGGAGGAAACACTGTCGAACAGTGTGAGCCTGTTTAATAATCGTGTTGCCCGGTTCGACTACCCGAAGATTGAGGGCAAGACGCGGTTGTGGTTGTTTTCGCCTGACCGTGTGCGCGAGTTGCATGAGGTGGTTGAGGCGCAGAGTGTTCTGCTGCTGGTTCCGGGTTGTTTGCCTATGGGTGCGCGCGGGGCGCGTTGCGTGCTTGTGAAGCGGGCTGACTGGACGCGCACGAGTGTGGACGGTGAGACGCGGGTGGACTTGTCGTGGCAGTTGGTTGACCCGTCCGGGTTTGTTGAGGCTGTGACGCGCGGTGGTCGTGGCGCGGTTGGCGTGACGTGGGGTGAGTGGGAGCGTTTGGGGACTGGTTGGCAACCGTGGAGTGCGACGCTGGTTGCCCGTAAGGTCGCGGAGGTGGAGCGGTGAGGACTGGGGCTGATGTGCGCGTGTTGACGCGCGCTGATCGCGTGTTTGCGCGCGTGAATAGTATGCGTGGCGGCACTGTGTTAGCTACTGACATTCCAGTGTCGGGTCTTGTTGTTGAAGCGAGTGCTGACCGTGATGTGCCTGAGCGGGTGGAGTTTGTCGCGCCGCCGGAGTTCGTGCCGGACAGCCCGTATGCGCCGTTGAATAATTACGGTCAGCGCGTGCAGGTTGTGGCTGTGGTGAGCGCGGGCGGCGTGGAGTACGAGACTGAGATCGGCTGGTTCGTGTTGACTGACCCTTTTGAGGAACGCAAAGAGGGCGTGCGCGTGACGGGCATGGGGTTGTTGCAGGTGCTTGATGACGCGCCGTTGTCGTTTCCGTTGTCGCCTAACCGTGGGGAGCGGTTGTGGGACGCGGTGAAGCGGTTGTCGCCGTTTATTCCTAGCGTGTTGGAGGACGAGTCGGATAACCCTGTTGTGAGTGTGGAAACACAGTGGGGTGTGTCGCGTAGCGCGAGTTTGCGTGAGTTGTGCGCGGCTTATGGGTTTGATTACGCGGTTCGCCCTGACGGTTATTTGCATGTGTGGCGTAGGAGGACTGCGGGTAGCCCGGACGCTTTCTATTCGGGGCGTGACTTGTTGGTGGAGTCGCCGCGCCGGGGCGTGGAGCGTCGCCCTAATCGTTGGGTTGTGGTGTCGCAGAAGGACGGGAAGGACGGGCACCGTTGGGTCAGTGAGGTGAGCGGAGACACGCCACCGTATGACGTTGCTGGCTATGGGCTGGTTATTGATCGGCGTGAGTTGAATGACGCTAAGACGTTCGGGGACGTGAAAGCTGCTGCTGACCGGAATATGCGTAATGGTGTGAGCGTGGCGAGTGCGCGGCGTTTTGAGATTGTGTGCGACCCGCGTATTGAGGTGGGTGACGTGGTGAGTGTTGAGACGTTGCAGGGCGAGACGGTGGTGGGCAGGGTGCGCGCGTATTCCATGCCTATTAGTGAGCCGGGTAAGACGATGAGGGTTGACGTGGAGGTGTTGGCGTGGTGAGTGGTGGAAACTTGTGGCTTGATTTGCCTGAGCGTCGCCGTAGTGATTTGACTGCGTTGCGTCCCGACATGTGGCTGTGGGGTACTGTTGTCGCGTTTGAGGATAATGGTTTTGTCCGGGTGCGTGTTAATGGTGCGCCGGAGGGTGAAAGTGTTGTTGCGCCGTGTGAGAGTGGTATTAGCGCGGTTGGTGCGCGTGTGCGTTTGTTGCGTGATTCGTCTGGTCGTGTGATTCAAGTGTGCGCGCCTGACGTGGTTCCTGATGGGTCTAGTGTTGTGCCGGTTGGTGCGACTGGGCGCGTGGCGTGGGAAGCGCAACAGGCGGCTTATGGTGTGAAAGAGACTGTTGAGGAGACGCGCGAGAAGATTACTGCTGCCGAGGCGAGTATTAGTGCTGCTGAGAAGAAGGCAGAGGAAGCGCGTGTGGCGGTTGAGTCGGCAAGTGTTGCGGCTAATTACGCGACGTTTAAGGTCGAAGAAATCAAGAGCACGATTGACGACATTGGCATGGCTGTGGAGTATGTCGAGACCGAGGTGGACGAAGCTGGTAGGCACGCTGACGAGGCGAGAAAGACTGCTGCTGCCGTGTCCGGCAAGGTGGATACAGTTAACCAGAACGCTGAAGCTGCGAAGAAAACGGCTGAAGAAGCGAAAAGCGCTGCTGTTACTGCTCAGAATACGGCTGACGAGAAGAACACTATTTACCGGGCTGCTAGCGCTCCTGAACGTGACGGTAAGACGATGGGTGACGTGTGGTGGCAGGTCGACGATGGAGTGATTGCCGGGCAGTGGGTGTGGGACGGCGCGCAGTGGGCGAAAAGCCCTGTGGGCAGTGAGGTTGTCGCGTCACTGACGGCTGACAAGCTGCGCGCGGCTACGGGCAGTTTCGACACGGCGTTTATGAAAAGTCTCGTGACGGATAAGGCGTTTGCGGGCGAACTTGCGGCGGGTAAAGTACTGGTCGCTAAGGCCGGTGACGCGGGAACGGTGCTGATTGAGGACGGCGCGGTGACTGCGGGCAAACTCGCGGCTAACAGCGTTCAGGCGCGCAACATTGTCGCAAGCCAGAGTCTGACGGCTAAGGTCGCTGAGTTCTTGAAACTAAAGTTCTCGCAGTTGGAATCGTCGGCGTTTAATGCGTGGGTACACATTATCGGCGCGGGCAAGATGGTATTCGGCGGTTTACGTAAAGGCACTGATAGTGAGCCTGAGTTTTACGGGGCGCGCACCGAACTGTCGGCTGACGGGTTGCAGGTGTATCAGGATGGTGAAACTCACCCGGTTATCAGCTTGTCTGGTTCTGATGATGACCAGATCAAGCTGACCACTAGTGACGGTGACAGTGTGGTGACGGGTGTCGCTATGGGCGGGCGTGGCGTGGTTACCGCGCGCGACGCTTCATTTGACACTCTCACTGTGGGGGGTATCCCTATTGGTAGTACGCATGGGTCTTACGCGATTATCCCGTTGCCGAAGGTTATTCACCCGCAGGGGTATCAGCTGGTGCCGGTCGCGCGCATCCCACTGAACCTGAGCGAGGGCGATTATTTGCTGTCATGGTCGGCGGGGTTTTCCACGCAAGACGCTAATGCACCGTGGTTCACGGCGAACGACGGTGTGGGTATCCGCCTAGACACGTCTTTGGGGTCGGAAAAGTACCCGGAGGGTATTACTGCTGACGGCGCGCAATTTTCGTGGGAGACAACGTTCAACTCGCAGTCGTACACGCAACATCAGGTGACGCAGGTGTACCACGTGCGCCCGGGCGAGGCGGGCGGTACGGTGCCTGTCACGCTTGTGCCGCACTTCCACTCGTACAAGAAGGCGAAGTTCATGATGTACGCAAGTGTGCTGACGATCAGTCGTATTGACGCTGAGGTTGAGCCGGAAGTTGAGTATTTGAAGATGCCGGATGACGCTGCGCCGCCCGCACCGCCTAAGCCGGTTCGCCGCACGATCACTGTGTCACCAGCGTGGGTTGATTCCAACCGTGGCGAAGGTAAGTATGCGTCGAGTGGTTCGTATTACACGCAGGTGCGTTTCAACGCTCCAGCCGTGAAAGGCAAGCGGCTTATCAGTATCAAGGTGACGGGCCGGTGTACGTGGGACTTTATTGACGGCGGTAATGGTCACACGTTCCCATGCTCACTGAGTGACGGGCCGCGTGGCGGCGTGTTCATGCGCGACTACGGCACGTTCAGCACAAACTTTGGTGTCGCGGCGGGCGCGTCGCTTACGCGCGGCGGGTACACGAACTTCACGATTAACGCGGGCGACGGTACGTATAACGAGTATGACCCGTGGAGTTTCCGCCTGCACGTCACATACGAATCCTAAGAGAACGGAGGACTGGCCGTGGAGATTGTTGAGATTAGCGCAGCAGAGTTCGACGATTTGCGGCGCAAAGTAGAGATAGAGGAATTGCGGCGCGCCACCATGCGGAACGCGGAAGAACAAGCGGCTGAACTGGCCGTCCAGTATTCACGCGCGGGCGGCATGCTCGACGTACTGATCGAAGCCATGTGCAACGGGCTGGAAGAAGCGTCCGATAGTGGCGAGCTAAATGTTGGCGCGCCTGACAGGGAGGAACAGTGAGTACAAAACATTGGAAAGGCGCGGCCATACCTGACGCGGGCGATGACCTGTTAGCGTCGTGGCGCGACTACACGGACACGGCTGGTCTAGTGGTTCCCGCACAGTCAGTCGCGTCTGCACGTTCAACGCTGACGCGCGCAGTGGACGGCGGGGCGAGTGTCACCATAAACAACCCCGCCTACTTCGATGTTGGCGGTGTCCTGTATCGCGCGGACGGAGCGAAAGGCGCGGGCGGGGCGTGGGTATTGAAGCCCGCTAACGAGGTCGAGTACGACGTGCAGCGGTACGGTAACGGTCAAAGCGGCGGGTGGAGCAGCACCGTGAAAGCGGGAGCGTCAAGCGGCATGTGCAAAACGGCGCTACTGGCCCGCCCATACGACCGGATGATGATGGCTACCGCCGTGGCGTGGGGGCTGGTTAAGAGCGGCAACGTTGACCTAGCGCTGACCGGGCAAAACGGGGAACTGTCGCTAGGCCGTTTCAGCATGGGCACGCAAGACTGTGTGACGGTGACAATGTTGACGTTTGTTCGTGCTGGTGAACAACCGTCTGTAGCGCTGTCGGTGCGTGGCGGTTCGCCTAGTGGCGGCACTCTCACGCTGAGCGGTGACACTAAGTTGAACTATTTTAGTGTGCTCGCGTTCCCGGTGAGTATGGCTGACTAGCCGGGCGTTGTGTGTCCCGCCTTGCCCTGTTTCGTGGGGTGGGCGGGTTTTTTAGTGCCCGCGTGCGGGCGGCAAGGAGAAGGAGGGGCAGTTGTGGATGAGGAATACGAGAAGTTAATGGGTCACGGTGACACGGCGACAAGCACGCCGGACGATACTGCTGAGATTGTGGAGGTGGAATATGGCCACGGGGAATGACCTACTACGTGTAGCCAGCAAGTACGTTGGCTACAACCGTTTTGATGACCCGCTGACTGGCACGATTTTCGGCAGGGCCTACGCAGAACTCCACGGTGAGGAATACGCAGCTAACGGCGTCCCGTACTGTGACATGCTCGTAACTAAGTGCCTACGCGAAATTGGTATCACTAATTTTGATAGCGCGTATGTGCCGGGCAGGATCGCTACCGCCAGGGCGCGCGGGTGGCTCGTCAGGCGTGAGGACGCGCGCGAGGGTGACCTCGTGTGCTTCGACTGGGACGATGACGGAATCGCTGACCACATCGGCATTGTGGAGATTAAGTATGCGTGGAGTTTCCAGACGATTGAGGGGAACACGTCGAGTGGCGCGTATGGTAGCCAGTCGAACGGTGGCGGCGTATATCGCAGGGTGCGTTCGTTTGACACGGTGATTGCTGTTATCCGGCCCCCGTACACGGGTGCGTCTCGCCCGGTTGTTCCGGCTGGGACTTTGGCTGTTGACGGCTGGTGGGGAGAATCCACTACGCGCGCGTTGCAGCGTATCAATGGCACACCACAAGACGGGCAGGTTAGCTCGCAGTACAGACCGAACCGTGAGTACTTCCCGGCAGCGGGTAGCGGCTGGGAATGGACCGGTGAAAACGCGGAAGGCTCACAGTTGATCGTGAAGTTGCAGCGCGCGTTCCGCGTGGACGCTGACGGTATAGCCGGGCCTGAGTTTGTGCGCGGTATGCAACGCTACTACCGCGTCGCGGTGGACGGCTACATGGGCCACGCGACGGTCAGAGCCTTGCAGCACGCTATCAACCGGCAGCTAGGGAGGAAATAATGCTTGGACTAAACATTGACCCACTTATCACGTGCGGGCTGGTTGGGTTCGTGTGGCCGCTCGTTCAGGCCGCGTTCGACAAGCCCTACTGGACGGCTGGCAAACGCCGGGTGATTGTTCTTGCAGCTGGTGTTTTGCTGGGCGTTGTCGTGTGGCTTGCGGGCGCTTACCCCGCGTCGTGGAGACTGTTCTGTACGCAGGCTGGTGTCGTGATCGGCGCAGCGTCAGCGGCGTTCACGGTGCTCAAACAGTTAGGGGTGATTGATTGGGTTGGCAAGGTCACGCCGGGCGGTGAACGTTATGAGCCTCGACATAAGGCTGAAGGTGATTAGCGTATGGAGTCTGGTGTTCCTCATACTGTGATTGAGTTGGTGACTACGCCGGAGGTTATTCAGATTGCGGGCGTGCTTATTCTGACGGTGCTTGCTTTGTTCGTGTGGCTTGCGCGGTGGGGTATTAAGAGTATCCGGCACCGTATTCAGTCGCTTGAGGCGGTTATGAAAACTACTGAGAATACTGCGCGCGCGGCGGCGGATAGTGCGTCTGCCGCTCACGAGCAGGTGGCTAATAATCATTCGGTGAACTTGCGTGATGATATCGACGAGTTGAAGTCTGAGATTGGCGAAACTCGTTCTTCGATTGAAGTCATTATGGAGTTGCTTGCTCAAACAGGTGAGAGTCAGAAGGCGTTGTCTGATGAGCTTGACGAGATGAGGCATGAGCAGCATGATCGCGCTAATAATCAGGCGAGCCAGTTGAACCTGTTGTGGAAAGACGTGAGTGCGGCTGAGGATAAGGCGACGCAGGAGAGGACTGTTCTTCATAGGCGGGTGAGTGATACGAAGGAGGAGCAGCGCCGTAATTTTGATGAGTTGTCGTCGAAGATCGGCATGTTGGAGTCGAGTATGCACCGTTTGCACCCGGATGCGGAGTGAGTGTATGCTGGTGGTGAAGTTAAGGCTGACATGACCTTAATTTCCCTTTCAAAATGTGTTCCCCCGTCCTGTGCCCTTTGTGGTGTGGGGCGGGGGACGTTTTTGTGTTTAACGGGCTTGTGTGCGCCGCCACTTTGAGACTGATTCTTGTTATCATGAGAGTGTGAGTTCAACCGTCATAACCGCTGACGAAAACTTTGTCGTGAGAGTGCTTGAATCCTGTGGCGACGTGGCCGTTGTGGGCGACGTGGGGTTTGAGCTGTGGACGGCGTTCATGCGCGCTGTCACCCTGTTCGCTGGTAAGGCGCGTATCCCCGTAGGGGAGTGCTTGGGGTGCGCATGGCTATGGGCACGCACTCACCCTAAGCAGGTGGCTACCGCGTGGAATCACGGTCAAGCCGGGGGAGTGGTTCTTCGAGTGCGCGGGCGGCTGGGGGAGTGTTTTACGGACTATAAGCACCATGAGCGGGAAGTGTGCGTTGACTGGTTGGGGGGCTGGTGAGCGGTTACTCGTGGCGGGAGCTTGTCGAATTGTTGCGCGCGTCGTTTTTTGAGTCGCACGCTTGGGGGTGGCGTTTGAACGATGGGCACGCTCCTGATGGGGACATGCCGCGCGCTGAGTGTAGTCCTTATGCGCAGTCAACGTTGTGGGCGTGCGTGGTGGACGCGCGCCGCGCGTTCGACGTGTTGAACACGCTTGAGAAACGACGCTTATTTAAGCATGTCGTGTTGGGGTTGAGTCAGGTTGAGATTGCTGCCGGTGAGGGTGTGACTCAGGGCGCGGTGTGGCAGACGCTTCGGGGTTGTGAGCGGAAAATGCTTGCGTTCCTGAACGGTGATGAGGGTGAGTAGGTCTTTGTGTGGGTGCGCGCGTTTTGGGCTGGGGCGCGCGCGCCTGTGTGCGTCAGCGGGGGTGTGGCTTAGTCCTGCGTTTCTTGGGGGCGGCGGTTCTTTCGTGTTTCTTACGCCGCTTGTGGGGCTGGGTTGCGCGCTTCCGGTGGGGTGGTGCCGTGGGCTGGGTTTCGTGGTTGGCCCGGTTCGCGGCACTATCCTTGTGCGCGTACTTGTTCGGCTTCGCGTTCGCCTTTGTCGGTGAGCGTGTATTGTTTTTCTCTGCCGTTCATGCCGCGCTGTTGGTGTTTTCGAGTTGGTTGAGTAGTTGCTGCCCGTAGGCGCTGATTACCGGCTTAGCGGTTTGTACTGTGGCTTCCCAGTCCGTGTAGGTAACGACGTTCATTTCGCTTGCGGGTGGTGGCGGGGGTGCGTTCAGCGTGTAGCACTGTTTGATGAGCGTGTCGCGCATCATTGTTCGGCTGATTGTTTGCCCTCTGCCGAGTCTGCGTAGGGCTTTGCGCTGGCTGTTGGTCAGTTTCATTGGGGTGTCCTTGGCGTGTGGTTATGCTTCTACGTCGCGGGGTTGGAATCCTAGAGTGTTATCTTCTGGTTGGCGTTCTGTGGTGGCGTAGTTGCCGTCGATGATGGTTGGCGGCTCAACCGCCGTGGTGTTGTCTGGCGTTTTATCGCGCGCGATGTTGATGGTGAGTCCAATTTTTATGCGCATACTGTTACTGGCTTTCTTTGGTGCGGCGCTTGGGGCGGGGAGTGGCTTGTGGTGGCCGTCATCCCCGCCCGCGTCGGTGCAACTTGTCGGCTTTTCCGACATGTTGGGTGAGTGGCGTTGTTTAGAATGGTGGGTCGTCTGGGAATGCGGGTTGGGTTTGTTGTGCCCAGGGGTCGCCTTGGGTTCCTCCTGCTGGCGCGTTGCGTGTGGCTTGTGGTCGCTGCTGGTATTGCGGTGCCGCTTGCGTATTCCCCGCCGAGGCTTTCTCGACTTGTGCGCGCGCGTAGCGTAGCGACGGGCCAACCTCATCAACCTGCAAGGATAGTTCAGAGCGTTGTTGTCCGTCGCGTGTTTCGTATGAGCGTAGTGAGACGCGGCCTGTGGCGATGACTCTCATGCCTTTGCGTAGGGTTTCTGCCACGTTTTCTGCCGCGTTGCGCCATACGCTGCACCTGTAGAATTGTGGGTCACCGTCGCGCCATTCGTTTGTGTTGCGGTCGTAGGTGCGTGGTGTGACAGCTATTGAGAAGTCTGCGACTGCTGCGCCGGATGACGTGAATCGTAGTTCTGGGTCGCGTGTGAGGTTCCCGGTGATGGTGATTGTTGGTTCGCCACTCATTCTTGTTCTCCTTTGTTTTGAGTGTTTGTTTTGATGGTTCTTAGGGTTGGGCCGTAGATTCTGTCTATGCGGTTCTGGTAGTCTCCGCGCCACTTTAGGTAGTTGTGCATGGGTTCTACGGCTGAGTTGGCGATGCCGTCGAACGTGTGGTTTTCGACGGGTTCCCACAGTGGCATTGGGATTACTTCGCACGGGTGGTATTCGTAGAGTGCGTCGCCATGCATGTACGGGCGCAGAATGTCACCGCCTGTCAGGTAGAGCGTGCTGCCACAGTCACAGACGGCGAATCCTTCTACCGGGTAGCCGTCACTGCTGCCTTTCACGTAGTAGACGTAGTAGTTGTCTAGCGGCCATTGGCCGGGGTCTAGTTTTTTCATTCTGGTTCCTCCTCGTACCTGTAGAGGAAGTCGTGTTCTGAGTGCGGGTCGAGTTCGGTGCGCGTGATTGTTGAACATAGGCGTTCTTTTTCTTCGTCCCATCGCATGATGTCGCGCACGGGGAGGCCGTATTGCGTGGCTTCCACCAAGTAGGTCTTAGTAGGATCGTCCGGCCACTTGTGCGCGGGGATAGGCATGATCGCGTATTCGTCGAGTGTTTCGCGTAGATTTTTGACGGCTGCTTCGACAGTCGCCATTTTCCGTAGCACAAGGTCAATCTGGTAGTTCACTTTTCGGCCTCCTTTGCCTGTTCGCGTGTAGCGTGTGGCGGTAATTCTGAATACCTCCATGTGCGCACGTTGCCGTAAGTGAACTCAATGGTCACGTCCTCACGCCGTGTTCTGTGCGCCTTGCGGTGCCCCATGATTCCTAGAGGGTGAAAGTACTTGTCGCAGGTTTCGCAGTAGCAGGTTTTCTCCGCTTCGCTCCTCACTGGTCAGCCTCCTTGTCGTTCTCCTGTTCGTATCTTTCGGTTTTTCCCACGTGGATGACGGTCCACGGTGGGAAGCCGGGGCTGTTGTATTTGTTGATGTGTTCGAGGTCGGTGAAGTCTTCGTCGCGCTGGGGTCCGGCGTACCTGTGGTTGCTTGTTTTCCACCTGTAGCTACCTTTGTGCCACAAGTAGCCTTGGGGGTTGTCGATGACTGTGCCGATGGGCGCTGTCTGGAAGTCCTCAGTGGTTTCGAGCGTGTCGCCTACGCGGGTTTGCTTGCGGGCGGGGGGCTGCGTGTACAGAATGGTGCCGTCGTCGATGAGCGTCCCCAGTGAGAAATCCAGCGGGTCTTGCCCGTCGTGGAGTTCTGTGAATGTCGTGCTGTCGCCCGTGTGGGTGGCCTTGTATTTCGCGCCGTACTGGTCCCACACGTAGTAGTTCCCGTCCGGGGCTTGTGGAATGTTGAGAGTGCTCCACGTGGGGAGCGTGACGCGCGCTTCCTCGCTGAAAACAAGCTCACTCATTTGTCTTGTCCTTTCCGTGATTTGGCTGTGAGGTTTCGGTATGCGTTGCACACTTGTTCAGCGTCTATAAGCGCGTTGTGACTGCTAGTGTCCAGTTTCGGATCGGGTAGGCCAAGCACGTTAGCTATGGTCATGATGTCGTTCGTGTGCATGGGGACGGGTTCGGGAATGTCGATCATCCGCCCGTAGATTTGCGATAGCACCACGTGATCGTAGGCCGCGTAATAGGCCCACAGTTCGTTGTCCTCACTCGTGCCACCGAAGCTGGCGACAAAAGCCATGAGTTCAGCCCCGACCTGTCGCCGGGGTTTGAGCGTGGCGCTCTCTCCTAGGTTGGGGATAACGTTTTCGCGTATCCATTCGTCTTTGATTATTTCTTCCCAGTTCGCGTCCTGAAGTGCCGCGTAATAGGCGAAGTCACCCATGCTGTTCGGCTCTTCTGAGACTATGCCAATACTGATCGGGAAGATGTGCCCGTCCTTTTCTAGGAACTCTGTGTCGTAGAAAAATCTCATTTGCTTGTCCCCTTGTTTGCTGGTTTATGTTTTGCGTTCGTCGAGTAATTAAGTCCAACCGTGTCGTGTTTATCGCGCGGGGGCTTAATTGTTTATCGTGGCGAGTTCTACTTTTAATTGCAGTGCCGTTTCTAGCGCGTTTTTCTTCTGCTCGTTCCCGCTTTCCTTGAGGAGCTTAATAATCGCGTTCGTGAGGTTGAGCGCGCGGGTCATTCTCGATTGCTCTGTAGGCATTTTGACTCCTGTTCTGGTTTACTGCCGGTGATTGAGTGGTTAATAACGTTTGCCGTAAGATTGGGACACCCACGCGGAAAGTTCGCCTAATAGCCCGTGAGTGGCTGGACTGTCCTCATCGTCTCCCTCTGCCGCTTCGAGTAAGCGGTCAACGAGGGCGGTAGGAATAGCCGTGAGAGTCAATACTTCGTCTATGGTGTTGACAAACGGTTGTGAGCCATCGTCCATTTCGAGGTAGACGGCAACGCCTGTGGCAATGTTCCTAAGTGCCGTGCCGGTTTGGTTGTATTCGAGTTTGTGGACCCCAGCGATTGGGTAGCCACCTCGTGTCCCCTCAATCCAGTAAAGCCTGTCGGTGTAGATGTACTCACCGTTGATGGTGGTCGTTTTCATTTCTTCCTGTAGTCCTTTCTGAGCGTGTTTCACGCCCTGTCCCTTACGTGGGTACTGTTGCCGCCTGTTTGCCTGTCAGGCGGCGCGCTAGCCCTGTTAACGGAGATGTTTCGCTTAGCCGTCTCGATGAGGTTGCGTACCTTGCCGGGGTCTTGCACAAGCTGGTCACGCCTCGGCACTGCCATTCCCACGCTCCTGTACGCCGCCCGTTCAGCTTCCTCACCGTCCTGCCCGTTGCCGATAGCGTCAGTCCATGCGACTAGCGCAACTCGCCACTGAGCCGGGTCAGTGATCCCCTCGCCAGTGAATCTCCCGTGCCGCTGCTCGTAGTCGCGGATACGGCTGGAACGTTCCGCCTTGTAAGCCGCAACCGCTTCAACGATGTCGCCTATCGTGATGTCACCGCCACGCTTACGCGGCCTAGTGGCAAGTATTTCCACCGCTTCGACTAGCGTTTGTAGTGTCGCGTCCGAATGGTGCCGGTTGATCGCGTGCCGCCACACTTCCGCGTCCCCCGTGTTGATCTCCATGATGAGCCTGTGAGCTTTAGCGAGTTTCAGGACTTTGAGTGCTTCGACGTTGGTAATCATGCTGTCTCCCCGCTCGGTAGCCACATGGTGCCGTCGGCTTCGTCTTGAGCGTCTAGCGCTTTGAGCCGTTCGTACTCTGCCCGCTCTGCTGCTTCCTGCCGTTGCCCGTAGGTCGCGGCACCACGCCGTTCGGGTAGTGGCTCGTCTTCCCACCGGCCTTGGTTGAGCCACGTAGCCGGGTGAGGGATGAACTGTTTTTCGGGAAGGTTCGGATCTGCCGCTAGGCGCTCAGCGGCAGTGATGATGACGCTAGGGCTGACTTTCTTGGCGGCTTTCTTGAACGCTCTCGCTGCTGCTTGCTTGCCGACGTGCCGGGGGTAAACGTCGTAGAACTCGGTGAAGTCGCTGTCGTCGCTGTCGTCCCCCCGTGGGGGACTATAGGGGGTATATATTTCTTTTTCTTTTTCTTCTTCTTCTTCTGCTACGTTTTTGCTAAGCGCTACGCTAAGCGGCACGCTAGGTGTTTCTGTAGCGGTACGCTTAGCGTCACGGTTAGCGGTACGGTAGGTTGTTTCGTGGCGCTCCGCTACGGAAACACTGTCTGACGTGGAGTTTTGGTTTTCGCTTGTCGGCGTCGTGTCGCCGATCACCTCACTGTGAGCGCCGTCACGTTGATGTGGTGCCAGTGACGCACCCTCTCTTTCGCTTCTAGCGTCGTCTAGCGAAGGCTTAGCGTGCGCTACCTTTTCGCTTAGCGCCACGCTAGACATTTCTGTAGCGTCACGCTTAGCGGTACGCTTAGCCTTAGCAAGCCCACCTTTCCTACCAAGCTCACGCATAGTTTCACGCTTGCGATCACGCTGCTCCCGCGTCTCCTGCATATCCGCATAACCATGAATGACATACACACCGCCACGCTCACTGACGGACGGCGCGTCGCCATCATTAGACGCAAGCTCCGTTAACACGTCCTCGCCCCACAGCCTGTTAGCAAGACCAACGGGCACTTCACCGTCCAAGTCGTATTGAGCTGAGTAACAGATCATTTCAATCAGCGCCCTGAACGCCTTATCAGTGAGTGGCGCAATCTTCGGGTGGTTCGGCATGGACTGTGCGATACGCACCCACGGCGTTATTTCTTTCTGCGCCATCGTCATTTCCTCCTTTCAACTGTCTGTGTTTGATTCCTGTGTTTCAGCCAGTGGCGGCTGATCGTGACCTGCACGCCGGGCTTGTCGCCGTACTGTTTGACGGCTTGCCATTCGCATATGCGTGAGTCCTCGCGTAGGACGCTTCCGTTAGCGCCGAGCGCGTCGCCTATGGCTCTCTGTAGCTTGTCGAGGTCGGGTTTGACGGCTGGCTTGTCCCAGCGTTGGCGTTTAGGTGGTGCGAGGGTGAACGCGACGCGAATGGCAACGGGTTCGTCTAGTGGGAGTTCCCACCCTGCTTGCCGCGCGTACAGTACGGCCACCTGAGCGACCTTCTGCCGCCACGCCGACAACTCCGGGTTGTCGTGCGTGATAATCGGCTTCCCGCCGCGCACACCTAGATAGCGTGTCGAGCCTTCCGTGATGGCCTTGCCGGGCACAAAGAAACTAATGAGGTATTTACTCACAACTCGTCTCCCTCAAACTCTCTCGTGCATGTCACGCGGAAAGTAACCACATTCCCAAATACCCCTGAATATGCGGCTTTAACTATTTCATGCCGCTGTAATCCCTGACCGTAAAGACGTTTAAACATGACCCCCGCCGCGACATTCGTGAGAATGTAAGACGGTTTATCAACAGCCGGTAATTCCACGCGGATAAGGCGCGTGAATAATTCGGTGGACTCATTATTACCGTCGCGGCTGGTAGCGGTTACAGTGTCCATTTTCGCGCCTCCATTGCGCGCGTGAGTTCCACGGCGCGCTTGTTATCGGGCACCACGTGAACGACGCGGGCCGCGCGTCCTGACCGCGTAAGACGTTCGTCCCCCTCGTGGTACTCGACGGCTCCTTCTGTTTCGAGTTCACTGAGCGCCGTGCGCACACGCTGAGGCGACTGCTTAAACTGCAAGTCAATTTCGAGGTCTTGCGCTATACACGCGCCGCGCCGCAGGAGCGCTTCCCACACGTCCAGCCACGAGGCGCGCACCTTCACGCTGTCCGCCGCCGCCTGTGACGTGGCGGGGTCGTTCGCCCGCACGGGAGCCGTGTAATCATTGTGGAGAATGTTAGGCGTTGGCATTACTGTCACCACCCACGAGGTCACCGAGAGTTGTAGCGCCCCGCGCGCGCATAAGTTGCGCTAACGCTGACACCTGCTCGTCGTACTGCTTGGCTGCTTCGGTGGCTGCTGCTGCTTCCCTGTAGCGCACCACGCGGGAATCAAAGAAGTCCTCAATCTTCCAGTACCGCAGTGTCATGTCCTGCCCGTCTCCCAGTGGGAACGCGCACTCCATGATCGGCTGCACGCTGAGCGCTGCTTCCTCCGGGTCTGCGAGGTAGTCGAGAATGTCCTCTAGGCTCTTGCGCATATTGTTTGACCTGTTGCGCCGTGTGGAGTCAAGGGTTGCCTTGATGAGTGTGCGCGCTTCGGTTTCAACGTTGCGTTCTCGTTCTTCGAGTACGGTCATTACTTCGGGGACGAGTTTTTCTCGCACGTCCTCATATTTGAGTTTGCCGCCCGCTTCGTTCATGTACTTGTCGTATAGGTTGACAACACTGTCTTTGAGGTAAGTGTTCATCGTGGGAGCCTTTCGTTCAGGTAGGTGAGGAAGTCGATAGCCGTTTGCGTGTTACTGATGGTCAGGCGCAAAGGTTCGGGCACTGTGTCGGCTTCGTGCAGGTAGGAGTCGTTGAGGAAGATTTCGGCTTGCTCAGCGCCGCCTTGTAGCATGTTGACGGCTTCTGTGATGTGCCGGTTGGTGTCTCGCCAGCCGCGCGCGAGTTTTTCTTGGTGTTCGCGTTGTTTGCGCGTGTCCTCACGGTGTGCGCTCCACGCTGCCCTTGGGGTCATGGTGCCGTCCTCGATGAGGGCGACGTATTTTGAGCCTGCTTGCGTCAGGTCTGCGATGATGCGCGCGTTGTGTTCGGCTTCGGCTGCTTCTTCTTCGCGCTGGCGGCGGGCTTGTTCGCGCGCCATGATCTTGTCGCGTTCTGCGGACTGTTTGATTTCGTTGGCTTCTTTGTAGGCTGCGTCGAGGGCGAGTGTGCCGTCGAGGACGCGCCCAGCCAGCGCAGGCGAGTAGTCGAGAATGATCCCAGCTTGCGTGATCTTGTTCTTCCAGTCGCTATTCAGGAATTCCTGATTATCGAGGCTGCCGCGTTTCCAGCGTCCGTTTGCTCTCCTGCCGTCTGCTTCCAGCACGAGGGCGGTTGCCATAGCGCGCTGACTAGTAGTCATGTTGCGGCGCGTAATGTTCGCGTCCAGCACGTACTCGGCGAGATCGCTACCCTCATACACCACGCTTTCAGGCTCAACACCAGCCATGCGGCACGCTTGAAAACGGTTCCTACCGTCCAGAATCAGACCGTCCACCGTGACCACAATCGGCTGACGCAACCCGCTCTCACGAATCGACTGTGCGAGTTCTTCCAGTTCGGCTTGCGGTAGCATGGGGAACTTATCCGCGTAGGGGTGTACTCCGTTAATTTCGCTCATTGCTCGTCCTCCGTGTTGCCTGTTGTTGTCGCGTACTTGTTGCGCACTTCGCGTAGCCGTTCAATCACCGTGTTTGCAACGGTGGACGGCATGGTGTCCAGCGTCCACGGTGCGGGCTGCCCGTCTGGTATTCCGCCGTATTTCCGTGCTCCTGCAAGTACCTGCTCTGGCGTGAATCCCAGTTCGTCTGCGAGGAACTTAATCTCCTCTAGCTGCGTAGCGCTGATACGGTTCGGCTCACCTTTTTCGTGTGGTGCCGGTTCACTGTTCCCCGTGAGGACAGTTACGCTCACAGGCTCCTGCTGTGGCTCGAACGCTCCACGATCACCGTCTGCTTGGTCCATTTCCTCGAACGTGTATAAGCCGGACAAGTCCATCGGGAACGCTTTGCGTAACGCTAGGGCTTCCGCGCATTTCGCGATCATGAGTGCGGGCATTTTCCCCCACTGCCCAGTAGGTTTCATCTTCCCGCTGCTCTTGTCCATGCGTGTCGGCATGTACTCGTCGGTGTTTGCTACCGCGTCGAACACTCCTTGACCGACTGTCACTCGTATTTTGGCGGCAACCGGCAGTCCTAAAGTGCGCGGCCATGCTTCATACCATTGGCCGTTTTCCGCCATCCAGACTGCACTACCGATACTGAGTGCTTGCCCCATGCGGTTAGCGGCCCGGCGTGCGACTAGGCGTAGCCCGTCGATACCAACCTGAATGGTCTGCTCCGTTTTCCACTCGCCGTACTCGTCGCGCGTGCGCCGCGCGATCATGTAAATCTGCTTGCTGAACGGGTCAAGCCCCGTGCGTTGCGCTTGGTGAAAGAACACTCCTAGGTCGCTAGGTGTTGCGTTTTTAACTTTTAGCGCTCGGAGTGCTGCGAGCTGGCGTTCGTCGAACTCTGTTTGATCGGCTCTGATAGCTAGACTTTCACTCATTAGAATGGTGCCTCTATTCCTGTCTCTTGGTCTGCTTGCCTGAGTGCCCACGCGGGTAGGCCAACTACCTGCACGCTGGTCGGGTATGACGGCCACACGCCACTGTCCATGCACGCCGCGTAAATACTGCGCGCGTCCTCGTTCAGCCGCCCGCCAATACGCACCGCTTCCGCGTCCAGTTGAATAAGTGACACCTCGTATGGTGGTGTTTTCTCTTGGCACACGAACACGAACTCCGGGCGTATGCCGGTCAAGGTTTCTACGGCTTCGCAGTACCACGCTTGCTGCTGGTGGTACCCATACTTGGCGATACTTTTAGCGAACTCTCTAGGGTCAGCGCTCACCGTGGTCTTGTAGTCCACGACGAGGCTCCAGTCGTTCACTGCTAGGTCGGGTCGCGCCCTGCACGCCACGCCCGTCTGCTCGTCCGTCCAATACAAGGACTGCTCACTGGTCGTGTCGTTGCGCGTGAACAATTCCCCCGTAACCGGGTGATCTAGTATCGCGTCAGCCATTGCCCGCACTTGCGCATACTCCTTAGCGAGTAGCGGGGTATTACCGGCCTGTAGCGCCGCGTCCCGCGCCGCCTTAGCGTCTTTCGTGCGCCACGAATCAGCGTCAACAACCTCGAACGGGTCACCCACGGTAAGCATGAGCGTGTGCGCCGCGTGCCCGATCTCAAACGCCGGGTTATACGGCCTGACCGTTGTCATTTCCTCATAGAACTTACGTGGCGTACTCGTGATGAGCCTGCGCGCGCCACTCGATGAGAGAATGTCTTTCGCCGCGTGATACTCCGTGTCGGGAATATCCGGGTAAATACCCGGCCCGATCCCGCCCGCATAGTGTGTTTGTGTGGTCATGCGAGTTCTCGTTCCTGCTCAATTTCCGGGTGGTCGTATATCACTCTGAGCAAGTACCCGTAAATAACTTCCATAGTCGCGTATTTGTCTGGCTCGTATCCGGCCTGTTTGACTGCGACGCGCGCAAAAATGGTTGCTGCTCTCACTGCTTGAGCCACGGTCGGCACAAGGTCGATACATTCCAGCTCGTTCATGTCCGGTTCACTGATTTGTACTGATTGCGTGTCACTCATGATGGTCGTGCGGTCAATGTCCACGTCCTCGTAATCACTCATTGGTGTTCTCCTTCAAGCGTTTGCAGTTCTGCCGCTTCATCGGGGAACAGTTCCGGGTTAGCGAGTAACAGCGTTACCATACGGTCAGAGAGTTCTGAATATAAGTGCTCTGCCGTCCAACATGCCCATTCGAATGAGTGGTATAGGTTCTGAACACCCCTGTCCTCAACCGGCTTCATGAAAATGATGTCGTCGAGAACGTCACATAAGTGTTCGTAGCAATTTTCAATGTCGCTGTAGAACTCTTGGAACTCGTCAGGCGTTGTCTCGATCATTGTTCCTGCCCCGCGTCTCCGCCCATGTAGCGCACGTACAGTAGTTGCTGTTTCTTGCCCTTGCGCGTAACGGCTTGAAACGTTCCACCTTGAAACGCGGTGTGTTTACCCATGCGTATGAGCCAACCTGCATTTGGGTTCACTTCCTCGTCGAAAAGTGCCCACTTACCGGGGTGAGCTTTCAGTGCCGCAACAAACGGCTCCCACTTGTATGCGTAAGGTCGCCCTCTGCCTCTGCGTCTTGGAGGGGGTGTCTGCCAATTGATCTGTGTCATTTCAGTTTGTCCTCTACTAGTGCGTCTAGCCATGCGTCCTGCACGATGTCGCTGATGTCGGCTTGCGCTTCGCATAGCTGCTCGAATTGGATACGGGTTGCCGGACGGGACTTGTCGAACTCGTCAGCGAGAATCGCCCGCCGTTGTAGCAAGTTGTCCGGGATCGTGATGTTGAAACTGATATCCATTACCGTTAGTTGTCGCAATCGTCGTTGACTGTATTTCTAAGTAGTTCAACTTCCTGTTCAGGCGTAACCCCGCATAGGTCTGCGGCTGCGCCAATAATCGTGTTCTCTGCTGTGGCTAACGCGCCTTCCACGCTTCCAACGCCAAACAAGGCGACGGGTCCGATAGACTTTTGCAAGAACACGTCATTGTCTACGTGAGCGCCTAAGAGGTCGAATAGCTTGTCTATCGTGTCTTTGCGTACCGCGTGCACACCTGCATACAGTTGTTTAAGATTTTCAAAGCTTTCGTCGTTCATTTCTTTTCCTGTCCTTGCTTCATTGCCATGTCGGTGAGCCACGCGGCCACGGCAAGCATTTGCGATGGTGCTAGTGGAATGTCGATCACTTCCCACATGGGGAGAGTGGAGCTCTGGCTTGCCCACACGACAAGGCCGTTACTGAAAATGTCGGGCGCGATAGCTACGCCGTCGCCCTTGATCGAGAGACTGGTATCCGCTTCCATCATTCGTCCTCCCCGCTGTGAAAACTGATGTCAGGGTGCAGGTCGGGGTTTATGGCGGTGTATAGGTCGAGGTCGCACAGCGCCATTCCAGTGATATGACCCATGAGGAATCCGTACATTAGGTCTGCGTGCTCACACATGATGTTGAAGTTGCGCAGGGCTTGGTAGGTTTCTATGTCGTTGATTGGCCTGATGTTCCGGGCTTTGCGCAGGCACGAGATGGCCGGGCCGAGGTCTTCTATCTGCTTGTAGAATTCCTGAAAGTCCCGGGGTCTGATGGGGTACATTGGTCTTTCTCCTTTTTTTCTTGTTGCTGTTCGGTTTCCGATGCGAGTAGCGCCTCAAAATCGTTCACGAAAAAATGGATGGCGACGAAAGCGCCGAGGGGTCTGAGAAACTGCGTGGTCGTCAGCGCCTGTATCTGCACGGGATCAATCTCGATAGGCTTACAGCCTTCCGGCGTGATCGTCCCACTGTTGCCGCTGATCGTGAGAGTGAATGTCTTAAGCTTTTTTGCATTACTCCGCCTCCTCGCGTTCTTCCGCCATTACGTTGAGCCACGCGGCCACCATGCGCATTTGCTCGGGTTCGAGCGGCACGTCCAGGACGCAGAGGGTGACACCGGAGGAGTAGTCACCGGCATACAAGCGGACCTGAAGGCCGCGCCCATTCACGTCAGGCGCGACGGTCGTCATACGGTCGCTGCAAAGCATTTCCAGAAAAATGTCAGGCTTCACTGCACCTCACGCGCCTTTGCTATTGTCAAAAAGTGGATTGGATAAGCGACCCCGCGTGGTGGGCACTGGCCGTATCGGCAGTAGGCACACTGGGCAACACGGCGTGGAACTGGCTGAACTGGAAACAGCACCGCCGCCCCGCCTACTGTCTTGAATCCCACTACGCTCAATACGCGCACGAAAAAGGAATGTGCGTACTGTCGAACAAAGGGCGTCGAACAGTGAACGTGCAAGAGATTTACGCTGACAAGATTGGTGGCCTGAACTTGCGGGTTGGAGTAGCCACAAATGCGTGCACCACTCTTGCGCCGGGTGGGACTCTCCTGTATCACGCTGTCGCCTACGACGAGCGCGGGTGGTCTGCTGTCGTTCAGAGTGTTCTTGTGAAGATTGCGGAAAAAGACGAGCCTTTCCGCGTTCAAACGTGCGGTTAATCATTTCTTGTCCTTTCTGCGTGGCGTGGTTTTTGTGATGGTGACTGGGTGGTCGAGGCCGTCGGTGAGGTCGGCTTTTGTGATCCGCATGTAGCCCGGTGGTGAGACGTGCGGTGTCTCCCATGACTGTTCGCATCCTCGCCACGCGGTGCGGTGCGCCCTGCCGGGTGGGGTCTGGACTTCGATGTAGCCCATCACTGTGCCTCGCTGTCGCTGGTGAATGTGCCGGCCGTGAGTAGGACGGCGAGGAATGCCCACATGTAGGCCGCTGCCGCTTGCACTTGCGTGTTGTCCATGCGCGTGAGAGCCATGAGGACGGTGAGCGCGATAATGAGGTGGAGTACCGCTGCCGTGCGGACAGTCCACAAACGCCAGCGGGTGCTGATATGATGAGTCATGAGACTTTCCTTGGTTGGTTTTGGTGGTCTTTGCTCCCGCGTATTGGCGTACGTGGGAGCTTTTCTTTTACCTGTACGGTGTGAGCCACTGGTTCAGCTCCTTGCCTCTGATGCGGACGCGCCCCCCGGCTTTGATCGCTTTGAGGTCGCCTTTCGCTAGTGCGTCTCGGATCGTGTTCTCTCCAACCGCTAAACGTTCTGCCGCCGTTTTCGTGGCGTAGTACTTATCTGGTGCGAACGCTTCACTAGGGTTGTCTGGTAGCTGGCTCGTCATGACGCGGCCTGTTCGAGCTTGAAACTTGACGGGATGAGTTCGTATGGCGTGACTCCTAGCGCTTCTGCTATGAGATACAGTTCGGTCAGTGAGAACTCTGTCCTGCCCTTAACTTTCCGGTTCCATGTCGAGTAGGGGATGCCTGTTTCATCTGAAATTGACTGCCCGGTTCGCCCCGATAGGGCGACCGCTTTCCTTACTTCTTCTGCGGTCTGTTCCGCTAAGTTTGTGTCCATATGAGTACAATAGGACATCGAATGAGTAATGGCAAGCTGAAACAATTACCAATTTAGACATAGACATTACTCTAAATAAGTAGTACAGTGGTCTTATGGACATAAACGACAGAGCAGACTTATTTGCTGAATATGTAGGACTTGCCCTTAAGGGGAAGATCACTCAGTACGGCTGGACTATCTCCGGCGTGGCTAAAGAACTAGGCCACGGCCCCACTGCCATGACAAATTGGCTCAACAGTAAGCGCGGTCACCTGCCACTACGAATACTAGATAAGGTGTGCGAGCTGATCGACATAGAGCCGCAAGACGTTGTGAGAGAGGCATATGAACGCCTCGTAAAAGAATATGGCGAGTACGACAAGCCACTCACAGACTTTGACAGTGAGCGGCCCCCGTTCGAGGTGTACGGTGACACCCCCGAACTAACAGAGCGCAAGGCCGCTAAACACAACCCCGGCGACGCACTCTAACCCGTAGTGGGTGCGCAAATGCACACGCCCCCACCTACCATGCCCACATGACCAGACCTTCCTACGATCAACTGCTCAAGGACGCTGCCGCACTCAAAATCACTGTGAAACGCGCGCGTATGGAAGATCTTGGACTATACGATCACGACGCGCGCACAATATGGATACATGCCGCGCTGACAGACACGTACGCTGCGCCGGTTCTCGCTCACGAACTCGCTCACGCCTACCGTGGCGACAATTGCGCGCAACCAGACCACGTTGAGCAAGCAATCGACCACCGCGTAGCACGCGCCTTCATCAGCGATGAGGAATACGCGAGACTTGAGGCTATTTATGGTGGCGACGCAACCGCAATAGCGGACGAATTGAGTCTCCCACGATGGGTAGTGTCAGCCTTCCAAGAATATCTACGCTTAACGCGCTAGTGGCACGTAGGTGGCACGCGGCCTAGGTCGGTAATCTATTTTCGCACGTCAGAAGTGGTGTCAGGTTGGCTCCCCGTCAGCCACCCCACAGAAAGCCCCGTCGCCTTGAGGTTACGGGGCTTTCGCTTGAATACGCGGAGTCTTCACCTGTTGCAAGCGGTGAGCTCGTTTTCGACCTGACGGATCGTGTCCTCAGGAAAACGGTCGGCTGCCTGTTCGAACAGGATGCGTGCAGACATGTGCGCTGACGCCGGATGTGCTTCCACGAATGCCAAAAGCTCAGGTGCCAGTTTCTGCAGGATCGCGCGTGCCTGAGGAACTGCCAGGAGGCGATCGACTCGCATGTCGATCCCCACTCGGCGTGTATCTGTATAGGACTTCCACGTCATCGCAGCACCCTCGAGCGGGAAGGGGGAGAAAATGCGCCGCAGGAATGTAACGGAAGCTTGGAACCACTGCGCAACCGCCTCATCTGTGCTTCCCGCTTGCCTGTTAGCCGTGTGAGCCTTCGCCAGGCTGAGGCCGTGAGCACCCAGAAGGTACATGTGCGCCTCCACGGGCACGTTGTGCGCCATCAGCGCGCTGACCAGATCAGTCGTATTGGAAGCGGGAACCAGGCCGTCGCTTTGAGTGGTGAACACGAATGTGGGAGGAGTGGATTCGTCAACTGAATCGACCACATCGAGGATCTCTTTACCCATCAAAGGGCCGAACTCGGCTCGCGTGACGGGGTAACCAAGGACGAGGGCGTCCGGCCGGTCACCGCGCGTCGTTGCAATGGATGCCGCCAGGTGGCCACCCGCCGAAAAGCCAACTGCAGCGATCTGATGATGGTCGCTGCCCTA
>OBZN01000152.1_pt1 | contig 43736 bp, 34 predicted proteins | sample 1476951 | NCBI WGS metagenome assembly OBZN01 (sample SAMEA2580246, study PRJEB22360) | human gut metagenome | biome: human gut; feature: human-associated habitat; material: faeces | place: Denmark | collected 2008/2010
GGTGAGGTTGTGGAAACGGACCGGCCTGAAGGTGCTCTGTCCTTCGGCGGCTGGTGCCTGCTCGGCCTGCTTGCATTGGCGGCATGGATGCGCATCTAGCACCACCACCGCTCGTCAGGGTCATTGACGAGGGGACCGCGGCGCCACTGTCACGTGTGGTTGCTGAGAGTGCGGGCGCAGATGGCGCTGAAAACGTGGACGCTGCCGGTCGCTAGAAGTACAGGCGCACCTGCGCGGAATGCGGATCCCACCGCGGCCACGGCGCACTGTGGTGGCGAATGAAATACACCCAGTCCTCATGCATGGAGAGACTGTCCTCGTCCAGTTCCCCGTCGTAAACCGGCGCGTCGAAACTGTTGCGCAGCGTGGTGAGCGCGGATTGCGGCGGCTCGATGTCAGTGGGGATGCGTACCAGCGCGGTCTGGGCTTCTGGATTGTGGTACACATCGAATGAGAACGGCAGATCGAAGCAGTGCTGGGAGAGTTGACGCGGCCACGGCCATTGAAAACAGTAGCGCCAGGTAGCAGCGCCACCCTCGTCCCTGGACTGCAGGCAGCGACGAAGCGGGGCGTGGACGAGCGGCTCGGTGCTGATCGCTTGGTTCAGGATCTGGCGAGGGTCGCGCAAGGCGCTCCAGCGTGCGACGAATCGCCGGGCATCGTCCGCGGTCCAGCCGCACGTCTGCAGCGCGGAGGCAATGGCTGCGGCCTGCTCGGTGGTGGCCGGGTTAGTGCCTGTGTCGTTTTCACCTGCGAACTCGTGCGCCGTCGAACCGATCAACAGTGGCACCGAGGTGTGGCCGGGCGTACGCGCAATTGCGGCCGGATGATCAGGCAGGACTGAGTCTCCGATGACGGGGCCGAAGGGGGAGCGTTGCGGGCATTCGATGGTGAGTGGATTGCAACCGTCAGCGTCACCCTGCATCTGTGCCGTCTCGCCCAGCGCGATGATGAGGTGCTGTTGAGCGGAGTAGATGGTTTCCTCGCTCAGGGAACACCAACCGTCGAGGGTGGCGGGGATACCCGCTGCGAGGGCCATGTGTACGGCCGTGACGTGAGAGTCGTCAACGGTCAGCGTGATGGGCAGGGGAGACTGACAGATGGCGGCGTGGAATAGCCCCTCGGCTTGCCCGGATGCCATGAGTGCGTGGATGCAGGCTGCTCCCGCGCTGTGACCTGCCACGGTGACGTTATCGGGGTCACCGCCAAAGCTCGCGATATTGTCTCGCACCCAGGTCAGCGCCATGATCAGATCGAGCAGCGCTCTGTTCGTGGGCGCATCGGAGCCGTCGACCCAGCCGAAACCGTCGAAGCCAAGGCGATACGACACGCTGACCGTCACGATGCCGTCGCGGTTGAAGGCGTTCCCGTCGTACCAGGGGGACGAGGGAGACCCTGCGACGTATCCACCGCCGTGGATCCACACCATGACGGGTGCGCGCGCATCGGTGCGGCCGGGATGAGGCGTAAAAACGTTGACCAGAAGCGTGTCATCGCCGGCGATTGACGGTTCAGGGATGGTGGTGACATCAAGGAGCGCGTGCCTCTGCGCAGTGGCGCCGGGGCGCGTGGCGTCGATGGGCTGCTCCCAGGGTGAGCGGCACCGTGGGGCGAGGAAACGCAGAGGACCGGTCGGTGGCTGCGCGAAGCGTGAGGAGGCATTGGCGCCCGCAATATGGTCGCTTTGTTGCTGTTTTGTAGCGTGACAGCATGTCGAAAACCGGTGAGCTGCGCATGGTGATTGAAAATGAGCCATCCTCGGGGAACAATCACACTATGGCCACACGCGAAGAACCACGAAAGCGCCGTCAGCCGGGACGTCCTCCCGCCGGCAGTGAAGACAAGCGCGCCCGAGTCCTGCACGAGGCGGTCGAGCTTTTCGCTCATCAGGGATATGCGGGAACATCTCTGGCGGAGATCGCGCGGGCAGCGGAGATCTCCAAAGCCGGGTTGCTGCATTACTTCCCGTCCAAGGATGCGCTTTTCGCGGCCGTTCTGACCCAGCGTGACCAGAAAACTCACGAGGAATTCCTCCTCGATTCGACCGACGACCCGTGGAAGCTCCTTGACCAGTGGGTGCACCTGATTGAACGGAATGTGCAGGATCCCACCGGGGTGGCGCTCTACTCGGTGATGAGTGGCGCTGCCGTGAGCGATGAGCATCCGGCTCATGAATGGTTTACCGGTCACCTCGCCACAACGATTGAAATGTTGACCCGCGCTTTTGATGAGGGGAAGAAAGCGGGAACTGTAAGACCGGATGCGCCGTCTCGATCTCTCGCGCGCTGTCTGGTAGCTCTTTCTGACGGGCTGCAGGTGCAGTGGCTGGCGGCCCGAGCGTGCCACGACAAAGACAAGGCCACCGTGTTCGGCACGGACCTGGTCACCGAAACCCGCATGCTTGCCCAGGCTATTCGCAGTACGTGGGGCATGTAAGTCGAAACTGGTCGGGCGCTTCTTTGTGGGTCGCCCCAATGTACTCGCGCAAGGGTGAGGCACATGTGATGACACGAGCGTAACGGATGGAAAACGACTTGAGCATCATGGGTCGTGATGGATGTTCCAATTTTCAGATTTCCGCTACTGTGGTACTTGCAGACCTGAGTTTCTGCGCGAGAAGTCCCCTGTGGCGGAAGCGATCTTCACGGGGAGCATTCTTCGCAGGAGGTTTCCACTTGTGGGAACGGGTCGGCGCACCAGGCAACCGAGCTGAGGCGAAGGAGATAGACGCGTGATTTTCCGCCCCATTGTCTCCCTGTGGATCCTCGCCATCTTCTTTATTGCATGCGTGGCACTGTGCGTCTGGGGCGCTCGCAGACGCGCGATGAGTTCGCGCGTGAATCTGGTTCGCCGCCTCCTGATCGTCTCACTCATGACATTCATGCTTGCCGGCCCGTCCATCAAGCAGGAGTCGCACAGCACCACCTCGGATGTTGAACTGTGGTTCGTCATCGACCGCACAGGATCGATGGCGGCCGAAGATTATGGTCCTGACCGTTTGCCGCGCCTCGACGGCGTCAAAGCGGATGTTGCCACGATCGTTGACCACATGCCTGCCGCCAGGTTCTCAATCTTCACGTGGGATCGTGACATTGAGCGGGTTTTGCCCGTCACCAGCGACATCGGCGCGATCGACTCGTACATGCAGATCATGGGCCAGGAACTGTCCTCCTCGTCCCAGGGCTCATCATTGGCGCGCCCTGTGAGTGACCTGCGCAGCTACCTCACCAAAGCTCAGGAATCGCGCGGCGGAAACTCGCGCTATGTCGTCGTCATGGGCGATGGGGAGAACACCGAGGATGCCTCGCAGGGAGTTGGGGACTGGCGTTCAGTGGCAGAGGCATGTGACGGTGCGCTGGTCATCGGGTATGGAACTGCCGAGGGGGGCCGGATGAAGGCGCGCTCACTCGATCAATCCCAATCCGGCTACATCCCCGACCCGCAGGACCCTTCCAGGGACGGGATCTCATCTGCTGATGAAGGTGCCTTGCGTGAGGTCGCCAGTCAGCTCGGTGCTGACTATGTCCATTCGCCCGATAACGGGTCGATTATTGACCATGCTGCTCAGTTCAACTCTGAGGGCAAGCTGATATCGGAGTCACGTGACACAGTTGAGGTGTACCGCTACTACGTCTGGCCGTTCGCATTGGTGTTTGCCGTGTTGCTGGCATGGGAAGCCTCGGCAATCGTGGCCCGCATGCGCAAGATGAGGAGGGCTCATGTCATCTGATCAGCCACCGTACGACTCTGCTCGTCCGCAATCCTCTGCGGGCGGAGCCAGTGCGCAGGCTCCACATGACGATGCCAGCGCGCATCCTTCGCGTGCAGGTGCGTCGTCACACGGTGGGCGCTCTGCCGGTAAAGCTGCGTCGAAGACCCGTGCCCGCGGGTCGCTCGCATTATTGTGGTGGACGTTGCCGCTCATGCTGATCGTCTTGCTGGCAGCGGCATTCCTGATCGGATTGACACTGTGGTCGCACGCATCTGGGGTGGCATACCGCTCCGGAAACTACGACAAAGCGATGGGCGGCTACGACGGTCAGATGACGGTCACTCAGCGCGGACCGGAGCGATGGCTTGCGTTCTACAACAAGGGCACGACTTTCCTGGCTGAAGGCGAGGTTGACGGCGGTGTTTCTCAGCTGTCGACTGCGTTCGAGCTGGTGCCCAAGGCCGTCAGGAACGAGGACGGCACGATCGAGCCTTACTCCTATGAATGCATGGTCAGGAACAACCTGGCCGTTGGAAAAGAGATCATGGCTGACGGGCTGGAAGCTCAGGGTGATCATCTGGGCGCACGTGATACCTACGACGAGGCGCTCGAGCTGATTCAGATTTGCCGGGCGCCCGATGATACCAGTCGGCCGCAAAGTGGTGACCAGTCTCAAAGCGGCGACGAGCCGCAAAGCGATCAGTCACAAAGTGGCGATAATTCCCAAAGCGGTGATCAGTCCCAAAGCGGTGATCAGTCCCAAAGCGGTGATCAGTCGCAAAGCGGTGGCGGGTCGGATTCGGACTCCGGCTCAGATTCAGATTCCGACTCGGATTCCGACTCTGATTCCGGTTCTGGTTCGCAGTCCGATCAGCAGTCCTCGCCGGCGGATCAGACAAATGACCGCATTTCACCTAAGCGCGATCGTGCGAATGACCAGCTGCCTGACGGTCAGAAGGATCGAAAGGACGGGGAACAGGACGATTCTGATGGCCAGGGTGGCGGCACCCGTCAGCCCCAGCCGAACCCCGATCAAGGCAATGATCCGAACTCCACGCCTGCTCCAGAAAAGCGCGAAGATCCGTACGCGGATGAAACCCAGGAGGAGAAGGACCGCCGCGAGGAACTCAACCGGCGCTCGAAGGAAACCAACAGTGACGTCGACCCGTTGGATGGCAGCCGCGACACCAGGCCGAACGGGAAGTGGTGACTCGACCGGCTCGGGCACCTCGGCGCGCTCGCTTCGCATGATGAGGGTGGCGGTTGAGCCTGTGCCCGCTCCACAGCTCGCAGCCGGCAGACTCTGCTCACGCTACACACGCATTGCAGCCGGCACCCCCCCTCAGGCTGCTCCACATTTGTCCGGTCATATGTACTCGACATAGGACATGACAAAGCCTGTGGGGGTGACTGGTCTAACCGAAAGCAGGGGGCTGAGGCGTCATTTACGGCCTGACAGTTCGGTAGGCTGAAGGTGTGAAGGTTCTGCTCATTGGCAATGGTGGGCGCGAACATGCCATCGCGCGCGCACTGATCCGTACTGGCGCACACTCCCGTGTTCTGGCTGAACGCGGCACACCGCTTGAACTGTTCGCTCAAGCCGGAAACCCTGGAATCGACCGCATCGCCACACCTGTGGACTTCGGTGATGCCAACCCCGCTGACCCCAACGATTCCGACGCCATCGCGCAGCGCGCACGCGACCTGAACGTTGACCTGGTCATCATCGGACCGGAAGCCCCCCTCGTCGCCGGACTGGCTGACGCGGTTCGCGCGCAGGGCATCGCATGCTTCGGCCCAGGCAAGGAAGCCGCCCGCCTCGAAGCATCAAAATCTTTTGCCAAAACTGTCATGGACGAGGCCGGCGTCGCCACTGCCCGCTCCTTCACCTGTCATACGATGGACGAGGTTGACCAGGCGCTCCGCACATGCACCACCCCTCACGTTGTCAAAGACGACCAACTGGCCGCAGGCAAAGGTGTGTTGGTCACCGCTGACACTGACGCTGCACGCGAACATGCGCGCCACTGCCTGGACCGTCCCGACGGTGCCGTCGTCATCGAGGACTACCTCGATGGGCCGGAAGTCTCCCTGTTCTGCATCAGCGACGGCACACACGTCGTCCCACTGGTCCCGGCACAGGACTTCAAACGCCTTCAGGACGCCAACGAAGGGCCGAACACCGGTGGAATGGGTGCCTACTCGCCGCTGCCGTGGCTCCACGACGGACTTGCCGACGAGGTTGTTCGCACCATCGCAGAACCAACGGTGCGCCGCATGGCGCAGCGCGGCATACCGTTCACCGGTCTGCTGTACTGCGGGCTGGCGATGACCTCGAGTGGAGTGCGCGTCGTCGAATTCAACGTCCGCTTCGGTGACCCGGAAACACAGGTCGTCCTGGAGCGCCTCGAATCCCCACTGCTTGACCTGCTCGACGCAGCATCGCGCGGCACCCTTGACCAGGCAGCGGCCCCGACCTGGAGTGACGATGCGGCAGTCACCGTCGTCCTGGCCTCACCTGGATACCCCGTTCGTGCGCGCACCGGCCAAACGATCCGCGGAGCCGAAGCCGCAGAGGAACTGCCTGGAGTCCACCTCATCCACGCCGGCACAAAAAGTGTCGGCGCAGCGCAGGACAGTGAAGCGCACGCCACCCTCGTCGCTGATGGGGGACGCGTACTGGACGTCGTGGCGCGTGCAGCAACCATTGACGAGGCACGCCGCGCAGCGTATGAGACAATCGAACGCATTGACTTCCCTGAATGCCAATTTCGGCGTGACATCGCGCAATGGCCAGACGGACTCAGCGCCTAGGCACACGCATATCAGCAGTTCAGCGCAAGGAGTGAGGGAGAAGAAAATGAGTGAGGCAGTCGAACTGGACGGGTGGACACACATCAATTCTGGCAAGGTGCGTGACCTGTACCAAAGTGAGGACGGGCGCGTACTCCTGATGGTCACGTCGGACCGTATCAGCGCCTACGACTATATTCTGCCCACCGAAATCCCCGGCAAGGGCCTGGTGCTGACAGGACTGTCAACGTGGTGGATGAACAAGCTCGATTCGATTGTGGGGAACCACCTGCTTGATGAGCCGGTGCCCGCCCAGGTCGCAGGGCGCGCAGTCGTGTGCAAGAAGCTCACCATGTATCCCATCGAATGCGTGGTGCGTGGATACCTGACCGGCTCCGGTCTGGCGGAATATAAGCAGTCCGGCACAGTGTGCGAGATCCACCTGCCGGAAGGCCTGACCGAAGCTTCGAAACTGCCTGAACCGATCTTCACTCCCGCAGCTAAGGCTGAACTGGGTGAACACGACGAAAACATCTCCTTCGAGCGTGCAGCCGACATGGTGGGGCGCGACGTGGCGGCAGCGCTGCGCGACACGTCCATCAAGCTGTATTCGGAGGCGGCGCGCATCGCTCGCGAGCGCGGCGTCATCATCGCTGACACCAAGTTCGAGTTCGGTGTTGACCCGGACAGCGGTGAGCTGGTCCTGGCTGATGAGGCACTCACGCCGGACTCGTCGCGTTTTTGGCCCGCCGACCAGTGGGTTGAAGGCCAGGTGACCCCCAGCTTCGACAAACAGTATGTGCGCGACTGGCTGACCTCCGCAGAATCCGGGTGGGATCGCGCCAGCGGCGAGCAGCCGCCGCGCCTGCCTGACCGGATCGTTGAGGCGACACGTCAACGCTACGTTGATGCGTACACGCTGCTCACCGGTCAGGCACCGGAACTGGGTAACCAGCCACGTCAGTGAACCGTTTGACAGAACTACCACATTAACCGCCGACACCTTAAGAAACCAGGAGGACCCAGTGGGCCGAATCATTGTTGAAGTGATGCCGAAACCAGAAATCCTTGACCCGCAAGGAAAAGCAGTCGGATCCGCACTGCCGCGACTGGGAATTTCAAGCTTCACATCTGTGCGTCAGGGCAAGTGCTTCCACCTGGATGTGGAGGGCGCCGTCACGGATGAGCACCTCGCCCAGGCACGCCGCGCCGCTGAAGAAGTCCTGTCAAACCCGATTATTGAGGACGTCGTGCGCGTCGAAGAACTTCTCGTTGACGAGGGCGCTCACGGTGATGCGCAATGAGTCCGAAGGTGAAAATCGGAGTCGTGACCTTCCCGGGCACGCTCGATGACCAGGATGCGGCTCGCGCTGTGCGCCTGGCCGGAGGTGAGCCGGTGCGCCTGTGGCACAAGGACACGGACCTGCAGGGCGTGGGCGCAGTAATTCTGCCCGGTGGTTTTTACTACGGTGACTACCTGCGGTGCGGCGCCATTGCAGCGGTGTCCGCCATTATGGGGCCGATCGTTGACGCGGCCCGCACAGGCATGCCGGTGCTGGGCATCTGCAACGGTTTCCAGGTTCTGTGTGAGTCACACCTGCTGGAAGGCGCACTGATCCGCAACACGCATCAGAAGTTCATTTGCCGCGATCAGACGCTGCGTGTGGAGAACGCTGACACCGCGTGGACCTCGAGCCTGACGCAGGGACAGACGATCACAGTCCCACTCAAGAATGGCGAAGGCTGCTTCCAGGCTGACGCCGACACGATCAAGCGGCTTGAGGATGAGGGTCGCGTCGTGTTCCGCTACGTGGATGTCAATCCGAACGGGTCGGCTCACGACATTGCCGGCATCACGAATAAGCAGGGCAACGTTGTTGGCCTCATGCCGCACCCCGAGCACGCCGTGGAAAGCGGTTTCGGCCCGGTTCGTCGCGCGCAGCGCTCGAAATCATTCGGCGGGGACGGCTCCGTTGAGGTTTCCGGACATGGCGGCACCGACGGCCTAGCACTGTTCGCCTCAGCAATCAACACGTTGGTGGGGTAAGCGAGGCATGACGACGCAGCGGCGTTCGCCCTCGTCCATGGCCCCGCTATCCACAACCCATACACAATTTGATCCACAGGGAAACAGGCACGACGGCGCCACCGTCCACAAGCATGTGGACACAGCCTGTGGACAACTGAGAATCTGGAGCTTGACATGACCCCCACACATGACGCTGACCGCGGCGCGACAGGCGCGCCTATCCCGGTCGAAACCCCCGACACCGTTGAGGACGCTGCGCGCACGCCGGACACAGCGATGCCCTACCGTGAACTCGGCCTGAAAGACGACGAATACCAGCGCATCTGCGAGATCCTGGGACGCCGCCCCACCAACGCGGAACTGGCCATGTACTCGGTGATGTGGTCCGAGCATTGCTCATACAAGTCCTCGAAGAAACACCTGGGTGAACAGTTCGGCAAGAAAACCACTGACGACATGCGCGAACACCTGCTGGTCGGCATGGGACAGAACGCCGGCGTCGTCGACGTCGGCAACGGCTGGGCTGTGACATTCAAAGTCGAATCACACAACCACCCCTCATTCGTGGAACCCTACCAGGGTGCTGCTACGGGTGTGGGCGGCATCGTCCGCGACATCATGTCGATGGGTGCACGCCCGGTAGCCGTGATGGATCAGCTGCGTTTCGGCGCACTCGACCACCCGGACACGGCCCGTGTCGTGCACGGCGTGGTGGCCGGTGTCGGCGGATACGGCAACTGCCTGGGCCTGCCGAACATCGGTGGTGAAACCGAGTTCGACCCGTCCTACCAGGGCAACCCGCTGGTCAACGCCCTGTGCCTGGGCGTGCTGCGTCACGACGATATCCACCTGGCGAACGCGTCCGGTGAAGGCAACCTGGTGGTGCTGTTCGGTGCACGCACCGGTGGCGACGGCATCGGCGGCGCGTCGATTCTGGCGTCGGAAACTTTCGACGACGGCATGCCCACCAAGCGCCCCTCGGTGCAGGTTGGCGACCCCTTCATGGAAAAAGTGCTGATCGAATGCTGCCTCGAGCTGTTCGACGCAGGCGTGGTGCAGGCCATTCAGGACCTGGGCGCGGCGGGGATCTCGTGCGCCACCTCGGAACTGGCGGCCAACGGCGATTCCGGCATGCACGTGGATCTGGAAAACGTGCTGCTGCGTGACCCGACCCTGACAGCCGGTGAGATCCTCATGTCCGAATCGCAGGAACGCATGATGGCGATCGTGACCCCTGAAGATCGTGAGCGCTTCTTCGAAATCATCGACAAGTGGGACGTGGAAGCCGCCGTGATCGGCACGGTCACCGGTGATGGCCGCCTGACGATCGACCACTTTGGCCAGCGCATCGTGGATGTGGATCCCAAGACCGTGGCGAATGAAGGCCCGGTGTACGACCGCCCGTACGCGCGTCCTGCATGGCAGGACGAGCTGCAGGACAACACTGTGGAAGCAGCAGGTCTTGCCCGCCCCGAAACCGCCGCCGAGCTGGATGAGGCGCTGCGCACCGTGCTGTCGGACGTCAACCAGGGGTCGAAAGCGTGGGTGACAGATCAGTACGACCGTTACGTGCAGGGCAACACGGCGCTCGCTCAGCCCGATGATGCCGGCGTGGTGCGCGTCGACGAAGAAACCGGTGCGGGCGTGGCGCTGGCGACCGATGCGAACGGCTGGTTCACCAAACTTGACCCGTACGAGGGTGCCCGCCAGGCGCTCGCGGAAGCCTACCGCAATGTCGCGACGGTGGGTGCTCGCCCCGTGGCAATCACGAACTGCCTGAACTTCGGTAATCCGGAGGATACGGACGCGATGTGGCAGCTGGTCGCCGCGATGGAAGGCCTGGCTGACGGTTGCGTGGAGATGGGTGTGCCGGTGACCGGCGGAAACGTCTCCCTGTACAACTCCTCGGGAACGGAAAAAGGTCAGTTTGATTCCTCGATCAACCCCACCCCGGTGGTCGGCATGCTTGGTGTGATGGATGACGTGCGTCGTGCGAATCCGTCTGGCTGGACCGCTGAAGGGCTGGCTGTGGTGCTGCTCGGCTCCACCCGCGATGAGCTGGACGGGTCGGCGTGGGCACGCATCGTGCATGATCACCTCGGTGGCTTGCCCCCGAAGGTTGATCTGGAAGCCGAGATGGCGCTGGGACGGGTTCTGGCAGCTCTGTCCGCCGCTGACGGCCCTGACGGGAAGCCGCTGATTCATGCGGCTCACGACCTGTCGAACGGTGGTCTGATCCAGTCGCTGGTGGATTCGGCACTTCGTTTCGGCATCGGCGGCAGTTTCGACATCGCGCAGGCAGCCGGCATCGCGCGCGTGGACGATTTCGTCATGTTGCTGTCTGAGTCGCAGGGCCGCGCGATGGTGGCCGTGGCCGAAGAATCCCTGCCGGCGGTGTACGCAGCTGCAGAGGCAGAGGGCGTGCAGGCGGCGCGCATCGGTACAACCGGTGGCGACATGGTGGTGATCACCGGCGGTGACGTGCTGACTGATTCAGGCAACGGCAACGGCTGGATGGCTGATATCACCGAGCTTCGCGACATGCAGGAAAGCGCGCTGCGTTCGCGTTTCTAGGTCGCCGGTTCGCGGCGGTCGGGTGCCCTCGTCAATAACTCTTTTTGGAGAATTGGCGAGGGCGACGCCGTGTGTTGATCGAATCTTCGGGCGTCAGTTGGATCGCTGCGCGCGGACGACGCGTGCGCTCATCACTTTCGGGTTCTGATAGATCAGCGTGACGGCAACGGCCAGGCCGTCGCGCACTTCGGCGGTTTGAGTGGATCGCAGGATGGGAGTGCGCAATTTGATGCCGAGTGTTTCGGCAACTGCCAGTGGAGCGCATATGGCTTCCACGGTCGCATCGTTGCGTTCGATGCGGATCCCCCATTCGTCGGTGAGTTTGGTCAGCGTGGTCACTGACTCGATCAGCGGGCTCGGATCCAGGTCAACGCCGTCAATGCTGAGCGGAATGTGATCGTAGACCAGCATTGCGGGAGCCCCATCCACACCGATGACGCGCGTGATGCGCCAGCACTCCTTGTCAGAGGTGGGTGGCAGAAGCGTGCGCACAATCGTGGGTGGCGTGACTTTTTCGCATGCGGTTTCCAGGTAGGAAACCTGGTGGCCACGCTGGACGAATGTGCCGAACACTGTGTCGATCGGCTGGACGTCGACGAAGACCTGGTCAATATGTTGGGGGAGCTCGGCGGATTTGCGCACGAATGTACCGGCACCCCAGCGGCGTTCCACCTTGCCTTCAAGCCAGAGCTGTTCGAGGGCTGCGCGCACAGTGGTACGCGACACCGACAGCAGTGTGGCGAGGTCTTTTTCCGAGGGAAGACGGTCACCGGGCGTCAGATGCTGGTCGATGTGAGATCGCAGTTCCTGGCATGTTCTGGCCGACAAGTGTGTTTCTTGCATCGCAGCTAGTTTAGGGCAACAGGAACGGTTTCGCGCTTCAAGCCTCGTCAACAAGGAACTCCGGCAAGGCCCTCATGAGTTCCTGCGTGCGCATGGAAACCGTGACCAGCGAGGGCTCCGGTTTGGCGATGTGGTAGTTCAACAGCGCAATCTCAATAGCGAAGATCTCGTGACGATACCTGTGCGCCAACGGCTTGGGAGAAATTAGGCCAAGCTGCAGCAGACGGTTGACGAACGTGCCTGTGTCGAGGAACGGGTCGGGAACTGGAACGGATTGAATACAAGACCGAGCCGCTGGCCAGTTGCCTTAATACGGCCTAATTGGCCTGCGACTAGGGGAAACTTAATACCAAATGTGCGGACAATTTCGTGTCGAGAGCGTAAACATCAATGCAAACAATCTGTTCGTTAATCGATTAGCCGGGCAAGTCGCCCCTGTAACTTCGAGAGCTGGTCTGCCGTCGAAAGGTTATGGTCGTACCGAAGGGTTTGTACATACAGAAGGCATCAACGAGAGTTTGAAGTCCTTTCGAGATGTGTTGCCCATAGATAGTCCACAAGAGTTAAGGAAGCTCCTGCTGCAAGGTTCGCATGTCGTTCCGACAATCCTGCATACGAGGCGGCTCTCCCGTGTCCGATTCCATAACTATTGCGTAGCTCTCCAAGGTGCCGTGCTACGCTTGCGAGGCTTCCGAGCAGCGCTTTCACAACTTTGTGATCAGGAACATCATCGCTCACTTCTCGAGGATTAATTGTCAGAGCGCTTTGTGTCTTGTCGACGAGCTTCGGCAAGTCATCCTCTTTAGAGTATTGGATGTGATGTGCTTCAAGAATGGTCTTGCAGCAAGATTCAATTAGATCCTTCGCGATGCCAATGGTTGCTGTTGGATGGGTTTTTGCCTTCTCCCAGAGCAAAGCGCGTTGTTCATCTAAATAATCGCTCGTGAAGCCCGTTTTCTTGAGCCTTTCGCCAATCCCTCCATCACTGGTTTGTGTGGTCACCGCACTAAGAACCTTGTAGCAGTGCTCGGCGAGGCTGATCGACGCCTGATCTGCTTTAGGTCGTCGTACTTGCTCCCATTCATCCATGAGCGCTCTCAGCAGCTTGGTAGAGTCGGCTCGATCCGCAGTCTCCACGTAGGATTGGAGGGACTTTCCCTTGGATGAGCCGAAGTGTTCGACGAGTCTGATTCCGATGATCGAATAGGTGAATCGGTCGAAATCAGGCGTCGAGAAGTTCAGGACATACCCTCCTTCATTGAGTAGGTCCATGAATGGGCGATACTCGTGGTATTTCAGTGGCCGTAGTGTCATAGGTACTCTGCTATCGAATACTGCCATCGAACAATGTTTCCCGTGGAACCTGAGGCTGGAGGACGTTCGTATTCATGATCAGTGAGCCAGGGTACATGATGTAGTCGACGTCGCTTTCGAGAGCCATTTCGTCTGCGGCGTTCGCCTTAGCTTGGACTAGCTCATCGTCGACCATATTGTCACCCTTAACCTCGATCAGCTGAAGACTACCGTCAACCATCTTCGCAACGAAATCTGGGTAGTAGGAGCGGATTCGCTGCGACTGCGGATCGTAGTACTGGATGGCGAGATCGCCTTGGTTGGCGGTGAACATGCCGGTGAAGTACACGTTGGCTACTTTCTCAGATTCGATGTACTGCCAGAAGCATTCGAGTTCAGGTCTTGAATCAAAACAGTAGGTGTCGGCGTGGAAGCTCTTCTCCTTCTCTAGATTGTTCAACCGGTTAGTTGACTGCTCGACCACAAGTTCGGGTTTTGCTTTGAATTCCCAGTAGCCTTTGTCTTTAGGTGCGCGCAGCAAAACAAGTTCGCGGTCTTCACTTCGGATTCGCTTATGTACTTCATAGCGCGAATGGAAAATCGTCGGAACGATGATGTCGCCGATCACCTCGTTATATATGTTCACGACCTCGAGAATTCGGCTCACTCCGTCGACAGAGTTCTCGAGTGTTTTCTGGATTTGGATCGGTGACATATTCAAGTATCGTGCTAATTCGCCGACTAGCGTGAACAGAGAGTAGCTAACCTGTTGTTTCTCGGAGGTAATGTCTACTTGCTTCAAAGAAGTATTAGACGTCAGTGATGCTTTTTCGTATCGCACTGCCTTGTACTTGTCGTACATTTCATCACCGAGTTCTTTCAGCCCCAGGTCGAGAGCATTCGGTGGCGTAACTTTTTCGAGGTAGTACTCGTGATAGATCTGCTTCAACGTGATAGCCCGTTCAGGTGGAAGCATTCGCACCTGATAGCTTACGCGTTCAGACCCTGGACCTTTCTCTAGCCCGTCGAGATCCATATTGAAGTTCTTCTCGAGCTCAGCATCGAGAATGTCGAAATTCTCCTTCGACAAGAAGACGGACGCGGTCTGCTGCACGTCGGTAATTTGACGTAGACAACGCATGGTTGCTTGAAGAACGAAGATCTTCGATTTCGGGCTTCTAAACATAGCTACGCCGAACAGGGAACGACAGTTCCACCCCTCGCGTCCTTTACCAACGAGAATAAGGAATTGGCGTTCGTTGCCTGCCGATCCCGGTACATCTAGATCATTGAACAGGCGAATATCCTCGTTCTTGGTGATCTTCTCGTCACCCACATTAACGAGCACCTTCGAAGCTTCGATACCTCGATCAGCGATTATTTTCTCAACTGCCGGGCGTACTTCGTTTTGCGCCTCGTCGATGGTCGAGGCGAAGATAGCTAGTTTCGGAGTCAGCCCTTCATAGGTTTGTTCACCATATTTATCCCAGAACTCGGTGATCGCAGTGCGAAGGAAATCTTCGGACTTCACGTTCTCGAAGGCTTGCGGATGCGCTTGTTTCAAGTAGCCGCCACGAATCGACTCAGACAGGCCGTAGGCGTAGACCACTTCTGGTAGTGGTTGGCGATTAACATACGGCGTACCAGTGTAGTTGTAGCATCCGACGATAGAGGTGCGCTCGGCAAGCACATTGATGGTGTCACGCAGTGAGGTCTTCGCTGCTGTCTTTGAACGCAGTGACTTCTCGAGATTTGCTCCAAACAAATGGTGGGCTTCATCAACGTAAACCCCGAGCTGGCGAAGCCTAGTAATCTTCTTGAAACGGTGATTCTCCGTTAACGTTGACTCATCTGTGGCTTCATCTTCACTCAGATCGCCGTAAATCCTGCCGAGTAGGCTTGAGGTTTTCGCTGCAGAAGACAGCGTCTGCGTCGGGGTATCGGTCTTGTGTTTCTTTTTCACCACGATCTTCTGCGTGTTGGAGATGATGATGTTGAAATCAGAGTCATCGATTGTATGGAGCGTGGTTCCGCTGTCTTCAAGGAAATGGAACTTCACGTTCGCATCCAATACCCGTGCATACTCGGGTGGAACAACCAAGGTCTTCTCGAAAGTCACGATTTCATGTAACGACTGCAGCACCGTCTTGTCGGGTGCAAAAACGAGGGCGTTGTGCACGAAGCGCTGATCCTTCGGATACTTCTTCGCCAGCAAGAACTCGTAGAAGATACACGTCGCCATGAGAATCGTTTTACCTAGCCCCATGGTTAGCGCGTAGATGTAGTTCGGGTACGGCTCGCGATACTTCTTCATCTGCTTAAACAGCGCGTCTGTTTGTGTCTTCGTGGCATCGTCGGTCAGCATCAGCTGCCCGCCTTTAGCTATCGAATAGTAGGAGCGCTCGGAGAAGTTGCCTTCAAGGTTGCGCCAGTTGTCGAAGATTTCGTACACCTGCTGGTTGCCCAAGAACTCTTTGATGAACACATACATCTCGAGAGCTTCGAACTGCGGACGTCGCAAAAACGCATCTGGGCGTTCATCGACGTCGTTATAGGCTAGGAATTTCTTCGTCAAGTCGTTGTAGCGGGAGCGAATCTTCCCTCGGTTCTGTGAGTAGAAATCCCATAGCGCCTCGTAGAAAGCGAAATCGGACACGAAGGCTTGAGTTTTCTTAGCCATGTTCTAGTCCACCTCTACTTCGAGCGACTCAGACAGCGCATCTGTGATCTTGACTTTGATGGTGCCTGCATCGGCAGGAATGTCATAGATTCCTGCTACAAGTTCTTTCTTTTCTGGCACATCGGTCAAGGTTGGTTCCATGACTACGCCGTCGAAGTTCCAGTCAATCATCACCGACTCGACGAGTTGTCGCCAATCGTCAACAGTTTCTTTTTGCAAAGAGAGCTTCTGCATCAAGTTCAACGGGTAGAACGAGCGGATCACTAGTTTTCCGCCTTCGCGGACTACTTCGGCTTCTGCTTCTCGTTTGAGTTCAAGATCTTTTCGATCCGTGAGTATGTCGACGACTTCTACGTCGATCTTGTACTCCGAAAGCGCTGCTTCAAGGGCCGCTTTCAAATCAGCATCGTGCCCCATACACACCAACGTGATGTGCTCTACTGGTTTGCCTCGGTTATCTGCCTTGCGCTTTTCGTAGGTTTTGTATGGCAGATTCGCCTTGATTTCTTCTAAGTCAGCTTTCGTGGCGATACGGTTTACCGGCATAATCTTCACCATCCGCCCATCCAGCTCGCCGTCCCACACATTCGATTGCTCAAAGGGCTGAACCTCCAGCGCCTCCATCAGGAGTTTCTTAGCTTCAAGCGGGTTTCGGAAGAAGTCGTAGTTATTGACGTTGTAGACCTCGAACCCAGTGAACTTCACAGGTCCCTTCGCTTCTCCATTATCACTGATATCTAGCTGAGAATTGCTCTCGTGCTCCTGCTCCTCGAGCTGTTTTTGAATCCCGATCAGACGTTTCGTCGTCGTCTGCACTGCACCAAGATTAATATCTGCGCCGATAAAACGCCGTCCCAGCTTCATCGCCACAGCCTGAGTAGTCCCCGAGCCCATGAAACAATCAAAGACGAGGTCACCTGGGTTTGAAGAGGCCTTAATGATGCGATAAAGAATTTCTTCAGGTTTTTGTGTCGGATATTTCCCGGCTACAACCTCTGGATTATTTCCCTTAGCAACATTTGCAGATATTTCCCACCAATCTCGCGGAATTCCATGATTGATGTTGAATCCTTTTGTTTCATCACTGGTATCAATGATTGTACTTTTACTGCCAGCAAAATGAGAATTGCTAACGAATCCATTTTCATCGGCATATTGAGCCCACCGTTTTATTGTTGTTTCACTGACGGGGAAATCTGTGCGATCTGGGTGAATAATATGAGAATTTGATTTTGCATAGAAAAGAATCGTGTCATGATCCCTACCATATGAAAGTTTTGATGAACGCAGCGAGCTGCGGTAGCACCAAACTATTTCATTTCTGAAATTAGTCGTGCCAAATACCTCATCCATAATCATGCGTAGGTGATGACTCTTATGCCAGTCGCAGTGGAGGTATATCGCTCCGGTGTCGGCGAGTAATTCTCGGCAGAGGATAAGGCGTTCATACATGAACTGTAGGTATTCGTCGTTAATCCAGATGTCGCCGTACTGTTTCTCTTCGAAGGACGAGGAGTCGTTGGTGACGGTTTTGCCGCGCAGGCTGATCTTCTTCTTGTAGTCGGCTTTGGAGTCGAACGGTGGGTCGATGTAGATAAGGTCAACTTTGCCTCGGTATTTGCCTAGCAGGTGACTCATCACTTGCAGGTTGTCTCCCCAGTAGATCTGGTTGATCCAGCCGTCATGTGTGCCGCCTTCGTGTTCTTTGCCGTAGCGTTCTTTGAGTTGTGCTGGGTAGTAGACGGTGGATTTGTAGGGGCGTTTGCCGGTCCAGCGTAGCTCGGGGAACCCTTTAATCGTTGAGCGCTTATCGAATTCATAACTTTGCTGTTCGCTAGTCATTATCGGTTCTCCTTTGCTCGGAAGGTGGCTTGCGCGCAATAAGCGTTGAAGTCGCAGTTGCGGCATGTCTTTAGTGAATTGGCTGGTGTCGAATAGTTCTTCGACAAGATCTGGTGAACGACGTGGTCGAAGACTTGGATGGTGCCTTCGACTGCTGTGGGGCTGTAGTTCCATGTGATCAGCGGTGATCCGTCGTCTTCGCCCGTGTAGTACAGGTGCATTTTCGATACTCGCTGCCCAGTGCGTTGCGCAACTAAGTGTGCGTAGACGTGGAGTTGTCTGCGGTAGCGTTCTAGTAGTTCAGATTCGGAGTAGAGGTCGGGTTTCTTCGTGGTTTTGAAGTCCACTATCTCCACTGTGCCATCTTCGCCTTTGATTAGGTCGATAGTGCCGTCGAGAATATAGTCAGGCTCGACGAGTGAGACATCGACTTCGGCTTCTTTGATCTGATCCCATTTGCCGTTTTGTTTTTCGACGTAGCGCTGGACTTGTTTGAGAGCGATCCGTCTTGGGGCATCGGCAAGATAGACGCGTTCGGCTTTAGAAAGATAGGCGTAGTTGGCTTCAAACCAGGTGGCGATGTTTTCTGGTGTAATCAGGTGTTCTTCGCCTCGTAGGGCGGCTTTATGGACGTCTTCGATAGTTTGATGAACCAGACGCCCGAAGAGCATGGCGTTGACGCGAACTGGTTGGAAAGCAAGATCGTTGAAAAACTTGTATTGGATTGCGCAGGTTTCATAGACGGTGATATCGCCAGTGAAGGAGAACGAGCGCTTCAGATTCACGTCTTTGACTGTCTCGAAGTCGTAGTCACCAAAGTTCACTGCCGCAGATCTCCACGCTGGAAGAGTGTCGTAGACTCGCCGGAAATATTGGGATGGCACGGATTTGGATTCGTTTGCGGTGAGAACGAGGAGGTTTTGTGCTCTTGAGAATGCTGTGTAGTACAGCCGCCAGAAATCGAAAAACTTGATTGTCTCGCGGGGTTCGAAAGGTGGACGGTGACCGTAGTATTCGATGATATCGGTGAGCACCTTGTCTTCTTGTTTGCGTGGCACTGAGTCCAAGGAATCAGTAATCACGATTGGGAACTCCATCCCCTTAGACTGGTGAATAGTCATGAACGATACGCATCCTGAGGGTGCGTATTCGGAGTCGTCTTCGTATTCGCCGATACCACCATCCCACAACAGGCGGAAGTAAAGATTAAATAGTCTTTCACTCATGGCATCGATCTGGCGTTTACCGTGGAACTGCTTAGGGGAAAGCAGTACCACGTTGTGGAGGTACTCGAATTTCCCGACCAGCTGCGTAAGTAGAGCAAGGTTACGGACAGGACGCAGATCGGTGACCCCGGTATCCATCGAGGTCGATAGGATGCTTCGGAACGGTTCGAAGGCGAAAAGCTGGTAGAGAAGACCTGAAAAAGTGTAGTCGGTTGGCTCGGTGAGACTATCGTGGGCGATGCCGTGGCTGCGCACCCATTTGCGTAGTTCAACCGCGTCGGGGCAGGTGAGGTATTCGTTGGCGCACACGATGCAGTCGATGATGAATTTCTGGTAGTTCTCGTTCAGCCAGTGGTATTCGTCTGAGTCAAAGGCAGCTATGTAGTTTGGGAACGCTAGGAGTAGGCACCCGAGTGCTAGCTGTACCTCACCGCGTTCGAAGAACATGGCTGATCGCGGTGAATATACGCTTACGCCGTTGGATTCAAGGTAATCAGATAGAGCTTTTACTTTCGGATTTTTTACCGACTTGAACAAAAACGCGATCTGGTTGTAATCGGTGAGTTTTCCACTAGCCTCTAATGCGTGGATGAACTCGAGTATCTGTTCGTGCCAGTCGTCGGTGTCGTCGTTACCTGCAATCTTGATGACAGAAGGTGAGGCGGGTTCGGTCTGCCCGGCGGCAACGATTTTCTTGTTGAAACGGTAGTTATCCCAGTCGAATTTAAACTTCGCCCCGTCTGTAGCACCCATCCAGCTGGTGTAGAAGTCGACGATGCCTGGTGTGGAGCGGTAATTATCCTCGAGCTTTATCACAGTGCAATGGCCTTCAGGGAAGTTATCTGCGAACTGGAGGATGTTTCGGATGGTTGCGCCTCTGAACCGGTAGAGACCTTGATCGTCGTCACCCACCACGCAAATATTGTTGTGGCCATTGGCGAGAGTGAAAATGAGCCGTTCTTGAATGTAGTTGGTGTCCTGGTATTCGTCGACCATCAGATAGCTCAAGGCGCGGTGATATTTCTTGGCTACTTCAGGGATGTGTGTCAGCATCCGCAGTGCCTCGACTTGGATGCCAGCAAAATCGAGCATGTTTTGCTCCGCAAGCAGATCGCCGTATTCCCGATAGACACGGGTAAGAACCTGTTCTTTTACGCTTTCACTAGCCGCTAGAGCTTTTGGGGTGATCAGCTCCTCAGCAAGCGAATTGACCCATCCGCATATTTTCTGAGCCTTACGCCAGGTGCTCTTCTGCGTCAGCAACACGTCAATGTTTTCGATGTTGGTGAATCGATGGAAATTCTGGAACACCAAATAGGCCTGGTCAAACTGATCAAGCACGCGAAAGCCAGTCTTCAGGCGTGTGTACTCAAGGTTTTCCTTAATGATACGGAGTGCTAGCGAGTGGAAGGTGCCAATGTAAAGATCATTGACGTTCACACACAGATCGTATTCTTCGAGTGCGTTCGAAACTCTTGTGACCAGCTCCTTGGCTGCCTTGTCAGTAAAGGTCGCTACAAATATCGACTCCGGGTTGACCCTGAGTTCGCTCAACAGGTATAGAACTCGATTAACGAGAGTGAAAGTCTTGCCAGTTCCGGGAGCTGCAATGATCAACACCGGCCCCTCAGTCGTTTTAATCGCTTGGCGCTGCCCTGCGTTCGCGTTCCCAAAGTCATAGTTACTAGGCATTAATTTTGTCTTTCTACCGTGTTTGGCTGCGACGCGGATACTAGTGATGCTGCGGCCAAAATGCGTCCGAATAAACATTAGGACGTCGATAGTGATGTCTTTGTCATATTTTAGTCCCCTGCGCATCATCGGTCACGTCGTCTTTGAAATCAGGATTTTAGATCGATCTGTAGACGATTCACTAGCTTAAGCTTGGTAGTGAAAGGAGTTGCTGTGGTGTGTAATACAGGCGATGTCGTGTGCGTGAGACGCCCGTTGGATTGCCACAGCAGGAGTTGTCGCTGTAGGTTCTGAGCCATCGCTGGGCATGCCCTCGTGCTCGATTGCCACGAGATCGATTCCGATATCCTGCCTGCGGGCTTGGCCGCCTCCTGGCCAGTCACGCCAGAGATAGACGCGCCCAAATTGTCGACTCATCTGAGCGTCATTGAGCAGGTAAGCGCGAATCAGCTGCTCGAAATAGTTCCCTTTGAGTCGCTCTGAATCGCTGAGCTGTCGAAAGCTGTCGAGCAAATCGTCGAAAGCATAGACGCTACGAGAAGTCTCGCGGTGAGAGTCAAGCGAAAACGCATCCTCCGTATGTGGATTCTCGTCCGAGCGACCAGTAAGGTCGTTCATCTTCTCGTCGGATTCGTTGCTCATCTTTGCTCTCTATATAACTGCATGCAGAAAAACCAACGCATAATTGTTGGCTTCTCAAAGCTGCTGTTGCACGCCTATGTGAGTGCTGGTGCTGGAGTCGACAATAGTGGAAGAAGAGCAGGGAGCTGAACGTCTTTAAGTGCCTGTCACTGTCCCCTGAAGGTGAAAAGATTCCGGAGCCGTTCAATATCAATGCGGGTGCCCGCGATATTTCGCCGTGCATACTGGCAGTCGCGGCTATCTTGGCGCCTGGGAACGCTAAATGGAGTGAGTGGTCCCGGGCAAGCTCCACTAGGCAAAGACAAGACTGCTGCACTGGATGATATTCAAGAACTCCAATTCATGTGCAGAATCTCTTGGAAGAAGCTGAATTGGAAGGCTCTAGTCACCGATTGTCTCAGCTTGACTCTCGATGAATGCAATCAACTCATTCAAGTCCGCGTCAGTAAGCGGCAAAGTGAACTTCGTTGTGCATTTTTCAAAGAGTGGATCAGTATCTGGATCCGCTGACTCCTCACCCAATACCTGAACGCCGACTCTGTCCATCAGCGCATGGATATTGAAAGAATGTGGATCCTGATCGAGAACCTGCAAGCTCACAATGACCCAGATTCCATTACGCTGTGCTTCGATCCACATCCAATTTGAAAGGTCAAAAGGTGGCGAAAGGCGGCCGCCGCTTGTGTAGGATCTTAATCCTTGCCCGGCGTTGTTCCCTGATTTGACTTGGAATCCTGCACCTTGCAGAGCGCTTCGGATACGTGCACGCTCATTCTTGCGAGCGGCTATGTACATCGCCTTTGCTTGCTGAAAATCCACGTCGTCCATCTCGAATCCCCCCGCTATCTATTGTGAAGGAGCAGGGTGATCAGCGCATACAACTCGCGCTTACTGATCCCAAATGTGGGGCGTCAGTTTTACGAACTGACGCCCCACCCCGAGGTTAAGCAATTCCAGCGACTCGCTACGTTTTGGCGTTCGTGATGTGAAGGCCTGACTTCTCAGCGATGCGTTCCTTCACGCAGCGTGCCGCCGTGGCGGGATCATTGCGGGATTATTTCCACGGATCGACGAGGATTCGAATCGGGTTGCCCTCCTTCGTTTCCATCATTTCAATACCGCGTTCGATCTCAGACAATGGGACCACACCAGAGATCGATTGCGACAGGTCAAGACGCCCGGTCTTCAACAGCTCTGCCAACAGGTAAATGTCGACAGGTTTGTAGCCCAGGTGGCCGAACGCCTGCTTGCGCTGCAAACCGAAAGACAAGATGGGGCCAGCGTCAATTTCCTGACCCGACAGGCCAACGAGGACAGCTCGCCCATTGAAATCCAACGAGGCAATGGCCTGCTTGAACGTGGCCTGCAAACCAACGGCGTCGAACGCGACATCGATTTTTCGACCGCCCGTCGCTTCCGTAATTTTCTCCATCAAGTCCGGGTCATCTGACCGGAATGTGTAGTCAGCACCCAACTCCTTCGCACGTTCCAAGACCGCGTCGTTAATGTCAATCCCGATGACCGGGATAGCGCCGGCGAGCTTGGCGAGCTGAACGATATGCGTTCCCACGCCGCCCAGGCCCCACACCGCAACCGCATTGCCGATCGACACCTGCCCTGTGCGCTTGACCGCGCTAAAAGGTGTAGCAACAGCGTCAGCCAGAATCGCTGCCTGATCCATCGGGACGCCCTCGGGAACTCGCGTGAGGCCAGCAGCAGGAGTGATGGCGTACTGCGCCCAGGCGCCGTCATAGGCGAACGCCATCAGCTCAAGATTCTGGCAGGCTCCTTCGTTGCCGCGGCGACATTCACGGCACTCGCCGCACGACCTGCCGGACACTGGAATAACCTTGTCGCCCACTTTCCACCCGGTGACACCTTCGCCCAGCTCTGCGATTTCACCCGAGCATTCATGGCCCTGCGTCACCACGTCAACTTGTGGTGGAAAGTTCCCGTCGATCAGTGACAGGTCAGAGTGGCAGATGCCGCAGTAGGCAACTTTAATGAGGACTTCGCCTGGTCCGGGAGAGGGGATCGGGATGTCTTCAACCTTCATGGTCTTGCTGTCGGCGTAGAAGCGCTGGGCGCGCATTGTTCCGTCCATGTTGATACCTTTCTGGTTGTTCTCAGCTCAGCGACGAGGCGACGGTGCAATCAGGTATGCATCCTTGCTTTCATGCCCCCTGCGTCTCAACTGTGAAACTCGCTGTGCAGGTTCATTTTAGCGCCGTCTAGGTAGAAAGTCCTATGTTGAGAGAGCAGACGCCGTACTGATCGTGACCCCGGAGTACAACCGATCCATTCCCGGAGCTCTCAGGAACGCCCTCGACTGGATGTCGCGACTCTACGGATCAAACCCCTGGGGAACAAGCCCACCATCATTGCCGGAGCCAGAGAATCGCCCTACGGCGCAGCGATGGCACAAAAAACCTGCGCTCACAGCTCGCATACTTCAACGCATACCTGATGACACGGCCCGAACTGTATATCAGCGCCTAGAATGGTCGCCGTGACGCCTCGACGAAAAATCGACTTCGATGCCGGCATGGATGCACTGCGCACGTGGCGCGAACAGGGCGATGACACCCCGCGCCGTCAGCAGATGACGGCAGTGCGTTTCTGTCTGGAGGAGCTCGAGCAGCGTCACCCCGGTCGCGCGGTCGAAGTGCGCGTCCCACCGGCCGGAGCCGTCCAGATTCTGAAAGGTACCACGCACCGCCGAGGGACCCCACCCGCCGTCGTCGAAATGTCGATGCCCACGTGGCTGCGCCTCGCAACCGGCGACCTGTCGTGGGACGAGGGGGACGCCGCCGGCCTGATCCAGGCATCCGGCCAGCGAACAGATCTCGCCGCGCTGTTGCCACTGTTCGATGGCCGCGACCTTGCCGTACACTCGCAGTCCGCAGATGCCGGTGGGCTGTGAGACCATGACCCTGTGAGCACCCCACCCATCGAGATCACCGACGAATTCCGTCGGGCACTCGACATGTTGGAAGCCGGCAGGTCCCTGTTCCTGACCGGCAACGCCGGCACGGGCAAATCCACCCTGATCCGCTACTTCATCGCCTCAACCGAGCGTAAAGTCGTGGTCGCCGCGCCCACCGGAGTGGCAGCGCTCAACGTCGACGGCTACACCCTGCACCGCCTGTTCTCATTCACCCCGCATACCACGATCGACGACGTGCGAAACGGCACGTATAAGCCTTCGCGGTTCTCGCGTACGCTGGCCTCAATCGACACACTCATCATTGATGAAGCGTCGATGGTGCGAGCCGACCTGTTCGACAAGGTGTGCCTCGCCCTCGAAAAATACGGGCCACACCCTGGGGAGCCTCTTGGAGGAGTCCAACTGGTCCTGGTCGGAGACCTCTACCAGCTGCCGCCCGTGGTCAACACGGGAGAAGAAGACTACTTCGCGTCCGCTTTTGGCACCCCGTATTTCTTCTCTGCCAGCGCGTACAGTGCCGAGCGGTTCCCGACCGTCAACCTGACGAAGGTTTTTCGCCAGCTCGGTGATTCTCAGATGACGCAGATGCTCAACGCGATCAGGTCGGGGCGCATGACACGCTCGATCACCAGCGTCCTGAACAGCAAGGTCGACCACGATTTCACGCCACCAGAGGACGAATTTTGGCTCACGCTCGCCACGACAAACCGGATCGTCGGTGCGCGCAACCGGCGACACCTTGACGATTTGCCGACACCACTCATCCAGTGCCGCGGGGCACAATCAGGCAACCTCGACAAGTTCGAGCCGCCGACCGACCCCGTGCTGTCGTTCAAAGTCGGCGCACAGGTCATGATGCTGACCAACGATCCGGCCGACAGGTGGGTGAACGGCTCGCTCGGGCGCATCGTTGGGATCGACGGGATCGGAGGAGCCGACGGGATCGACCAGGCCGCGTCCGACCCCATCGCTGCAGGTACCGTGCCCGATACTGCCCCTACGGTGCCCGGCCGCGTTCCCACTTTCGACCCCACCGCCGCGACTGACTCGATCGAATGCAGTGTCGATGACGACATCGAAGTGCTCGTTGAACTGCGCGACGGCTCGACAGTCAGCGTTGAACCACACGCATGGGAGATCACCCAACCCACAGTTGAACGTGGAGTCCTGCGCCACAGCGTCGTCGGCTCCTTCACGCAGATGCCGTTCAAACTGGCGTGGGCCATCACGATCCACAAATCTCAGGGCCAAACCCTTGACCGTGCCGTCATCGACCTGTCGGGAGGCACATTCGCCGCCGGCCAACTCTACGTAGCGCTGTCACGGTGCCGCAGCCTCGACGGCCTCGTGCTGACACGCCCCATCTACCCGCGCGACGTGAAAATCGATCACCGCATCCGCGCATTCCTGGCAGACACAACCGGCCTGCCCACTGGCCGTCGCGCATACTGCGGCGCGCTCACCTGCGGTCACGGCGACGGATTCATACGCCCCCTCGAAATCGCCTTCACATTTGACGAGGGTGCCCCACTCACCTCACTGATCAATCCGACGCGTGACATCGGAGATGCCGCAGCGACCTATGACATTCGTGCCGCTGACCTGCAGGTAGCGCCGCGCCTGGCTGATATATGGCCAGCCGTTGAAGAACGCATTTCCGGCCACACCCTCGTCGCACAGGCACACGACGACATGTTGCGAATCTGGGATGATGAGCTCAAACGTACCGGCATCGTCGCACCCCTCGAATCAGTGCTCACTGTTCAGGTGCCACAAAGCGCAGCAAGCGCGCTCACACGAGCCGAAAAGTTGCGCGACGCAGCACATGCAGCAGGTGCGAACCTGCCCGAACGCGCACCGGCATACACGCCGGTCGACGAGCCTCGAGCCGCATGGCTCCTGCCGCGCTCACCGCGACAAATCGTGCCCTACGGCGATCCGGTGAAAGTGGCCGCACTGATCGAAGAACGCGTCGCTGGGCTTACGCTCGGTGACAGCGCCGCGCAGCTCATTGACGATTTTTGCACGCGGTACGCAGTGACGATCAGCTACCGCACTCGGGGCGAGCAGACCACGTGGGCGCGGTTCATTGAGGAACACAGCGGTGATGCGGCCATGCCCATGCGCGTGTGCTTCACCGGCACGGCTGTGTGTGACGGTGAGGTGTGGTCGCGCGAGCAGATGGAAAACCTCGCACACACCTGTGGCCTGGCTGTCGCGCCCAATGTGTCAAAGACGCGATGTGACGTCCTGATCGCTGCGGACGTGACCAGTATGTCCGGCAAAGCCAGGAACGCCGCAAAGTGGGGTAAGCCCGTCTACTCGGCCGACGAGTTCATCTCCTGGGCGCGCTCAGGAGATGATGCGAGCGAGGGTAGTTGGGTACGGGCAAAATGACGCGCCTCTCCTGGACTGGTTGCCTCACGGATGGCTACAGAAGCTGCCTGGCACTGCTCGAGTGTCACTGACGCCAGACGAGCACCCACCGGTGGGATAGCCGGGCATGCCATCGACAGAGACTGCACACCCATGCCGACCAAGACACATGCAAGCAAGGGGTCAGCAGCAGCCTCACCACACACGCATACATCTGTGCCGGTCTCGCGGCACACCTTCGCAGTGTGGGCAATGAGGCGCAGCACCGACGGCTGCCACGGGTCGGTATACTCGGCCAGGTGGGGCGACATTCTGTCAGCAGCCATCACATACTGCGTCAGATCATTCGTCCCGATCGACACGAAATCCACCAGTGGCGCAAACTTGTCAATCATGATGGCAACGGAGGGAACCTCCACCATGATGCCGGCTTTCAGGCCGCGATCATGGACAAGGCCGGCAAACCACTGGGTTTCCGCAACTGTGGAAATCATCGGCGCCATCACGCGCACATGCTCATGCCCAACAGAAGAAGCTGCCAATCTAATCGCGTCGAGTTGGTGGGGCAGAAATTCCTGGTTGTGGCCAGTGGTGCGGATACCGCGCACACCTAAAGCCGGGTTTGCTTCCTCCAGCAGCGGGGCGAATGGAACAGGCTTATCGGAGCCGGAATCCAACGTGCGCACCACAACCTTTGACTCAGGGAATTCCTGCATCACCTTCCCGTACAGCACAGCCTGATCGTCCACGCTGGGCTCGACCTGAGTGTTGAGGAAGTACAACTCTGTGCGGAACAGGCCGATACCTTCCGCATCGCCAGAGTGTGCCGCCAACCTCGTCGTCACATCGTCCTGCACATTTGCCAACAGTTCAACACGCACATCGTCGCGCGTGCGTCCCGGCCCGTGCCAGGCACGGATCGCCGCCAAGCGTTCAGCTTCATGAGCAACTGCGTCGTGAGCGTCACAGTGGCGGGCGCCCGTCGTAATTGTTCCGGTATGCGCATCGACAAGCACATGGACACCCTCGGCAATTTGCCCAATGGTGCGGGCCGCCACGATGCACGGGATGCCGAGCTGGCGAGCAATGATCGACGTGTGCGAGGTCGGGCCGCCGAACTCTGTGACGATCGCGGAATACATCGAGGGGTCAAGCCCTGCGGTATCAGCAGGAGAGAGATCATCAGCCAGTAACACTACCGGGTGATCAGTGCGCGGAATGCCTGGCTCGGGCTCCCCGCGCAGCTCAGCGATGACGCGGTCACGCACATCGCGCAGGTCAGTGGTGCGTTCGGCCAAAATGCCGCCGGAGCGTTCAAAGGAATCAATCAGTTTCGCGGTAGCACGTACCACTGCCTGAACAGCGGGAACGCCTGCCTCGATGTACCTGACCGTCTCCTTGCGCCATGATTTGTCGGTCGCCATTGACGCGGTGACGGCAAGAACCTCGGCCGCGCTGCCTTCAGAGTGCTCGGCACGCTCAAACAGGCGCTGCGCCACCACGTCAGTTGCCGTCATGTATGCGTCGATTGCGCCTGGCCGCTGATCAGGCGTCAGCTCCGCCTCGTCCTGCGCGGGCAGCGTCGGGCGCCTGGCCCACGCCGAGGGCGCCCACGCCACACCAGAGACAACCGGAGTGCCGTAGTGAACGCACGGCGACCCCTCATGAAACTCACTCACTGAAAACTCCGATCACCATGCGGGACTACGCATTATTCACCGTTCGTCGTGCCCACACATCGTCGTGGTGATCAGTCGTCAATCTGACCAGGTCCGTACCACTTCTTCGCACCCTTGATGGCGTAACGCTGAATGAACGACACGCACACCGCTGACAGGGCTGCAAACGCCAGAAGCTGCACAATCTGGACATTGTCATCGTCTTCGCGTGGAATCGGCTTGCCGGTGACAAGCTTCCAACCGCCTTCGACCAGCTTGTTCGCCACCATTGCCGACAGAGCCATTGACCCGGCGCTTGCAATCTTCCACCCGATATCCATAGTGTTCTCCGTTTCCTCAACGTGTTGTCAAAAAGGCGAACAACGCAGCGCCAGCTCAACGCGTGGCGGCGTGGCTCTGATGTAATCATGCCCCATTTGCGTGCGCGGCGCGTGATAAAAAGAATATCGCGTTCGCAAAATACGCTCCGGATGCGCCGCTACCGCCCGCGCACAGGCGACAATGGAACCAGAAACGACAAGGGAGGCTGCCGCGATGAACACTGCGCCACAAGGACGCTTCAGCACAGCGCGCCTACACCCATCCGCGCGCCGACCCATGTGTCTAGGCGCGGCAGCGTGCGTGAGTGTCGCCCTTGCACTGAGCGCTTGCACCGCCTCAGTCGATCCAACCGCGGTGACCGACCCGTTCGCGTCGAGCCAGTCAGTCGGGTTGGCCGATGGCGCGTCCCCCTCGTCAAGGGCGGGCCCGGCGGGCGATCCCAGCCAGTCCGCTGAATTGCTGCGCCAGTCGTGGCCCGAGGGTGCCCCTGGACCTGACGAAGGCCCTGCCGTCACACGCGGATCGGGAACCGTGCGCATCGGCGTGGTAGCAGATAGCAAGGCTTCGCTGCCCCTGCGTCTACTTGAGGAATTCACCGAACGCAGCGGTTTCAAGGCCGAGATTCTCCCCATCAGCCGCAGTGGTGAAGCTGGCAGCCTGTTGTCCGCTATTGACGAGGGGACCCCCGACGTGCTGATGGGACTGGATCCGGCCGACCTGGCCGATCTGGGACTGAAAGATGCAACGGTCTATGGCCGTGATGATGTGTGCGCCGCGGTCGATCGACTGTTTATCGAAGCTAATCGCGAGAAAGCTGCCGCCTCCTTTGATGAGCTGATTGATGACGCGCATGCCGCGCTGTTTACTGTTCCCGACCCGGTGACCTCTGCTGCCGGTAGGGCGTTCATGCTGGCAACGGCGAGCGTGAAGGGTGACAAAGCTCCGACCTGGTGGAAGGACGCCGCAAAGCGTGGCGTGAGAATCGACAAGGGGAGCGGCGCGACCGCCTCGTGGAGTGCGCTTGACCACGGGGCACCTGTGAGTGCGGACACCCAGGGGGCGAGTGGCCAGCGCGCAACTGGAGACAGTGCCACGGGCGATAGTGCGGCGGAAGATAGCTCGGCGGGAACTCAAAGCGCGCGCGGCCAGGCGGCCGGATCCCAAGGTAACCAGCCGGGCGCGTCGCGAAGCAACCAAGCAGCCTCGTCGACAGCAGCGCCGTCCTACTATTCCGTGGTCGCCGCCTCTGACTTGGCGCATGCGCCGCTGCTGCTCAACACCGGCGTTGAATCATATGGTGCGCTGATCGGTGGGACTTGCGTGAAGCGCTCCGTGTTCGTAGCGTCCTGGCCGGGTGACGAAGCTACGACCGGGGCTCAAGCTACTGCGGACACCGTTCCCACCGCCAGCTCCCTGCCTACTGCCAGCTCCCTGCCTACTGCCGGGGCGCAGGCGTGGATCGACTTCGTGCAAGGCGCAATGGCACAGCGCATTATGGCGCTTGACGCTGTTGCCTGGCCGGCCGCATGGCCGGGTGACCAGGCGGCCGCTCTGGCAAGCGACAGCGTATTGAGTTGGGTGGCAGCTCCCGTAGATAGCGCGTTGGAACTGAGTGAGGAGCAGTGGTCAGCCTCATCAATCCTCCAAGCAAAATGGGCGGGTGCTTTTGATTCCTGACGGCTCCAGCTCGGGGGCTTTCGGTTCCCTGTAGCTTTCAGCGCTTGGCGGCTTTCCCGGCATTGCAATATCGGTGCGGTGCTTGGCCGCGGTGCCGATCCGCCCCGAAATGCGTCATGTCGTCAATCGGTCGGCTCTTGTCGCGGCGGGTTGATTCTTGCCTCAGTCGGTTGATTCTTGCTTGGCCGGTTGCGTCGTGGTCCTGTCACGGGATCGAGCAGTGATCGGATCATGGCCTGTGTGCTGCACAAACCCCTAAATCTTAGGCTCCATCGTGCACAAACCCCTAGATCTAAAGCGCTGTGGTGCACAAGCCCCTAGATTTAAGGCGCTGAGGTGCACAAGCCCCTAGATCAACAGCGGGCGGGGCCACCCTCGAAAATGAGAATGCCCGGTGACCTGCATGTTCACAAACGCGGTGAAATGGGCGGGCGTTAGATCTAGGGGATTGTGCAAAAGGGAGCGAGAATCTAGGGGAATGTGCATCCGTGGAGGTTAGATCTAGGGGAATGTGCGCTCGCGAGTGATAAATCCAGGGCATCGTGCGCGCAGGCACGCAGATACCAGGAAGCACTGCCTGCCGGAGAGCTGAAAATGGGGGCGCGAGGCGAGCGAGCCGACAGATCTGAGAGAGTGTCTTGCGTGGGAAAACCGAAACGGGGGCGCGAGGCGAGCAGATGGCGTGGTTCGGTCAGTATGCGGATCGTGAGTGCGAGAGGGAACGTGAGTGGGGGAGGGAACGTGAGCGGGTGGAGGAGATACGAGAGGCGGAGCGATAGTGACAGAAGGTGCCCCTGCTGCTTTGAGAAACAGCAGGGGCACCGGGGTTACGAATAACTCAGTCGCTGATCACTCGCAGAGCGATGGGGTCAGCTCTGGGTCGTGGTGTCCGTAGTTACCTCTGACTGGCCCGGCACTGACGTGTCGCCACCGTCTGTCGCGCCGCCACCTGAGCAGCCCGCGACTGCAAGACCTGCAATGGCCAAAACAGCTCCGATTCGTGCGATCTGTGAACGTGAAGCCATGATGTTTCATCTCCTTCGGTGGGATGATTACCGGATCACCCCTGATCGGAATAACGTTCTCCACACAGTAGCTGGCATCAAATCCATACTCAAGAGTTTTCAGGTAATTCTCAGATTAATGGGGGAATATGCCCAAATTGCGAGACACCAGCGGCACACTGCTCGAGGGTGAGGCGCACGGCGCTGTGCTCTGCTGCCCAGGAATTGTGGAGTGGAAGGTCGGACCGCGTCGCGCGGACAGAACGTCACCCCTCGCCGTGCAGCAGGCTCGGATCAGCCGAACATTCATCACCGATCTTCATCGGTGCAATCGTGCCCTTTCCGCGCTCTTCGAGCAGGCGCTTCACAACGCGTTCGCGCACAGTCCACGGGTCGATCGTGTTGAGGTAGATGCGAGTGCCGCCCTCGAACCCGGCCAATGTGGAGATTCTCCACTTGAGCAAAATCCTCCACCGCATCGGCGTCGACACCCCGGGCGGTCGGTGATACCACTCCTCGTTACATGGCACGTCGACCCCGGTGGCCACGTGCGCAGCATGCAGCAAGTCAGAAACTCCGCGAACCTGCTCATCGGAGGCGTGCCATGGGTTGACCGGCTCGCCCAGCGGCCAGATCGCAATGGTGGGGTAGCGGTGACCAAAACCGGCCAGCGCAATGGCGTGCTCATTCTGCGCAATCAGCAGGCGTCGCGTGACACCGACCGAGAAAATGTCGTCGTATAGATCCGGCTGCGCTCGCAGGCGGGAAAGCTCTGCCTCAGTCTGAACCGCGTGAGAGTCAATTGCGACCAGCTGTTTATGCAGGTGATCGAAACTCGCGCCGGCCGGTTTAAGCCAGTTCTGGAACGCTGCCACGTACTTGACAGCAGGATCCAACCCGTACAGGTCAGCCATCGCGCGGGTAGTGAATGCCGTGTACTGATAGTGCTCCTCCGGGGTGAGGGTGCCAGACCCCGCCAGCTGCGTATTATCCGTCGCGCCATCAACATAGTGTCGGCGCGCAACGATCACGTCGTGACCACCGGAGAAAAACCCGTTCGCCTGTTGGAGCTTTTCTGAATCGGACAGAGCATCGAAGTCCTCCTCGGACATGCCGCCCGCCATCATCCGCGCGCGCACAACCCGCATCACGTGGTCATAGCCTGTCGAGGAAGCCAGGTATTCAGCCATTCGACGGTGCTCAGCTTCAGATGGAACGTGACCGTGGTTGAGGTGCCAGTAGTTGTAGGACACGATTTCGAAGAGGTTCGGGATGCGGCGGAACTCAGCGACAGTCGACGTCAGCTCATCGGCTGGCAGTGCTTCGAGCTGTTTCCAGTTGCCGTCCTCGTCGCGAATCAGACGAGCCTTTTCGGGCGGAGTCTCCAGATAGCGCTGCTCACAGAAGGCGCAGTATTTGCCGTGCTGATCTGGGTCGAGCTGCTCGGGCGTCTCAACTGGCACGGATAAAGGGCGGTGTCCCCGGCCGGGAACGGTCCACACTTCAGTGCCGGACAGCAGGTTCGTCTGTTTGACGGTGCCATCAGCTAAACGCACAATGGCCCGGTCGTGGGTCTCTTGCTCCTTCGCCATACCTCCTAGCGTAGTCGCACTCGCCCTCATCTGACGGGCCCGGCACAGGCTCGACAGCAATTTCCTGTTCTCTTGCGGCGTATGTTCGCCCTCTCATCAGGGATAACGAGGCAGACGCCGCTTCGCGGCGGCAGCTCCCCCGATTCCATGTATGCGCTCAATGAATTCGGCGGTGCACTGCTGTCGAGCTATCGTGAGGACGCCGAACATCGGTAGGGTGGAGGCATGGCTCGTGTGCGTTTGTTTGAACCGATTGAAGTGGGAGCGCGCCGCATTGCACACCGCGTGTGGATGCCTCCGATGTGTCAATACTCCGCCCTCCCGTCAGGCCCCACAATGGGGCAGCCGACCGACTGGCACGTGGTGCATTATGGTGCGAGGGCGCTCGGCGGTGCAGCAGCCGTCATTGTCGAGGCGACCGGGGTTGTGCCCGAGGGGCGTATCTCCCCGTACTGCCTGAGCCTGCATTCGGACGAGCAAATCCCGGCCTTTGCGCGCATAGCTGACGCGATCCACGCTGGCGGTTCAACTGCCCTGATCCAACTCAGCCACGCCGGACGTAAGGCATCAGATCCGGTGGATTGGGCGGTGGAACATTCTCGCCGCTGGGCACGCCAGGCAGGGCGTGACCTTCCGATCTCGGATCAACGCGACCATGAACTTGAGTGGCAAACCGTTGCCCCGTCGGCCGTGGCGTTCAATGAGCGGTTGGGGACGCCTCGTGAGTTAACAGGCGAAGAAATTGACGGCCTGATCCGCGCGTTTGGTGACGCGTCAGAGCGGGCCATGCGCGCAGGTTTCGACGGCGTGCAGATCCACGGCGCTCACGGCTACCTGATTCACGAGTTCCTCTCACCATTTTCCAACACACGCACTGACAAGTGGGGCGGTGACTTCGAGGGCCGCACGCGTTTCCTGCGCCGCATAGCACAGGAAATCCGTTCACGTCTTGGCGACGAGGTCGTCCTGGGCGTGCGCCTGTCGGGCACTGACTGGACGAAGGAATACCCCGAGGACGGTCGCGACGGCTGGACACTGGAAGAAACAGTACGTCTTGCCCGTGAACTGGCACGCCCCGGCACTGAGTTCAGTGCTCACGAAGGCGCTCGCGGTGTGGACATGATCAACATGTCGACCGGAGGCAACGTGCCTGACGCGCATATTCACGGCGGCGTGGGGTACCAGGTGTTCGCCGCGGAGGCTGTCCGCACAGGCCTGCATGATGCAGGAATTACCGATGTGCCGGTGTCAGCCGCGGGCCTTATTACGGGAGCTGAACAGGCTGAACAGGTTTTGGTGGACGGTTGCGCCGACATGATCGAAGTGGGGCGCCCGCTTCTGACTGATCCGATGCTGCCGCACGTATGGGCGGTGCGTCTTCGCTCCGAGATGGCGTGGCCAGATCCGTATCTGCGCGGCACCGCGCGGTACTAGGCCTGAGCTGGCGGTAGCCAGCCTCGTGCCTGACGTGCCAGATTGTCGAGGATGGATGCCGCTTCCGTTGCTCGATCCACGTGAACAAAAAGGTGGTCGTGGTAGTAGCCGGCGATTACGTTGCAGCTGATGGATCGCGATGCGAGCGTCTGGGTGATGGTGGCGGTCATGCCCACTGAATCCAGTGCGGAATGCACGCCCAACGTGATCAGAGCATAGCGTTCGTCCGTCGGCAGGCCAGCCTCGCGCGCATCGTCTTCAGCGACGACAACGGTGATGCCTTCGTCTTCCTGGATTGTTGCGAAAGGCTGTAGCCCTTCGGGAATGGAGTGAACTGACGCAAAGACGTAGACACCCTGTGGGGTGGCGTCAAGCGATGCAAGAACTGAATCAAGATCTTTTAATCCGGACATGTCTTCGACGATACCGATCGCGTCGTCTGTTTGCGAGGGTGTCTCACAATGAAGACCTGCGAGTTGAAGGGACTTCTGTTGGGGGACATTGGCCTGCAATTCGGTGATCGTCACAGTGAGTCATCGACAAGTGCAGTTACTTTTGAAAGTTGAGTCTAGGTGTGTCAACTTTCAGCCTTGAGTGAAAGAGACTCAACTTTGCTTGCGGAGCCATCCTCGTCGATGCAGACTAGAACCATCAAGCGAATAGAGGCTCTGGAAAGAGCCACCAAGGTGCGGTCACGAGGGGGCCGAGAGCCTTGGACAAGTGAAGGAGATTGTTATGGTGACTCGTTTTGATCCCATGCGTGACATGGACCGTATTTTCAACTCAGTGATGCGTGAGGCTCCGGCCAACCCCGGCATGCCGCTGGATTTGTACCGCAGCGGCGATGAGTTCATCGCGAAGATGGATCTGCCCGGCGTTGACCCCTCCACGATCGACATCGACGTGGAAGAGCGCACGCTGACCATCAGCGCTGAGCGTAAGGCGGAGACAGTCAAAGATATTCAGTGGCTCTCTCACGAGCGCCCATCCGGTGCGTTTGCCCGTCAGCTGACACTGGGCAACGGAGTGGCTCTGGACGGAATTTCCGCTTCGTACCGTGACGGTGTTCTGACGCTGACCATTCCGGTCGCAGAAGCTGCCAAACCGCGCAAGATCGCTGTTGCGGTGGAGGACAGTGCTCATGACGAAGCGCAGACCATCGAAGCTGACGCGCGCGACTCCGAGGAAAACTGAGGTCGGCTTCTGCACGAGGAGCCGAAGTGCTGAGGCCAGAAGGCTGCGGTACTCACGCTCTGCTTTGCCGGGATCCGCATAGATCCGGCGACTAGCGCAGTACAGAACCACCCGCTTGCTGGGATCTGAAATAAGTCCGGCAGGCGGGTGGTTTCTTATGCGGTTTTGCAATTATCGGAAGAGCGTTTCCAGATCGATATCAGCGCCGGTCAGCGTTGCGGTGATCTGGCCGCTGTCCGAGGTCTGCAGTGACGAAATCATGAGCCCGGATGGCAGCGGATCCAGTGGAACGCGCAGATCGTCCAGATTGAATTCCGTCAGCAGGTCATCCAGCGGAAGATTGAGCGCTCCGGCCTGAATGGTGGTGGGCGTGATCACCAAGGATCGACCGTTGTCACCGATCGCCAGTGTTGCCATCGCCGTGACCTGCTGGCCCAGGATTTCCATGCCGAGGCTCACGCCTTCATCGGTGACGCTGACAGTAGCGGGCATTGAGATGTACTGAGGCAGCTGATCATCCAGAACCTGCTGCAACGAATCCTGATTGACCCGCCCGGTGCCTTCAACCGACTGCGCGTGGTAGGGCGAGGACGTCCCGACATTGTGCACGCTGATGTCGATATCGTTCAGCCGTAACTGGCTCCCGGACACATCCACGTCCCATCCGGGCACATGCACATCCAGCGTCGAAATCGCCCCACCCAGAACCTGCGTGAGGAACGGGATGTCAACAACTGACACGTCAACACCATCCTCGCCGTCAGCAGCGTCCCCCTCGTCCGTGGTTCCCTGAGGGGCAGTGACGGCACCAGGCGCGCTTTCAACCCTGGACGCGAGGTCACTTTCGACGCGGTGCGCCAGGTAGCGGTCTGCACCCACCAGGGCGGCGGCGAGCACGACGATCACTACCAGCGTGATCCACAGGCCTGTGTGCGAACGTGACTTTTCCGGCGCGTAGGGGGGTGGCGCGCTCACAGACGATCCATCACGTCAGGATGAGCACCCGTGCGGCCTTCTTCCCCTTCGTCGAGGGCGGCCACCGCAGCCATCTGCTGATCGGTGAGCTCGAAATCAAAGAGCATCATGTTGGCACGCTGTCGCTCCGGTGTCACGGACTTCGGGAAAATGACATCGCCGCGCTGCAAAGCCCAGCGAAGAGCCACCTGAGCAGCTGACACGTCGCGCTCCGCCTGCTCACTGACCTCGTGCGCGATTTCACTGAGGCGGTCATCAGATGCTGCCCGGCCACGCGCCAGCGGCGACCACGCTTCAGTGATGATCGAATGCTTGTCATCGAAGTCATGCACCTCCTGGTTGAGCAGGTAGGGGTGTGACTCGATCTGGTTGACCATCGGGACGACACTGGACTGCTCCAGCAGTACCTCCAGGTGGTGCGGCTCAAAGTTGGACACGCCAATGGCGCGGGCTCGGCCGTCTTCGTAGAACTCCTCGAGCACCTTCCACGTGGTGACAAAGTCGCCGCCGTAGAGCGTGGGCAGTGGCCAGTGGATCAGGAACAGGTCCACATAATCGGTGCGCAGATCCTTCAGTGACTGTGCGAACGCGGCGCGCGCCACATCAGGCTCGTGGTTGGGGTTGTCCAGCTTGGTCGTGATGAACAATTCTTCACGCGCAACGCCTGACTGCGCCCAGGCCTGTCCGACTTCGGCCTCGTTGTGGTACATCTGTGCCGTATCGAGATGGCGGTACCCCAGGGCAAGCGCGTTGGACACTGCTTCGACGACATGCTCAGTGATCTTGTAGGTTCCAAAACCCAGCTGAGGAATCGTGGCTCCTGTGGCCAGGGAAAGCGTGGGGATCTGTGGAATGTCTGCCGATGCGGTCGCCATGATGGCTGGCTCCTCTCATGATCTGTCAACATGCTCGGGCACGTGCTCCACTTCAGCTTACGTGCCCAAGCGTCCATTCATGAGCCTATGCGATATCGTCCTCGTCCGTCACTGCTGGGCCCGCAAACTGAGCCTGGTAGAGGCGGGCATACGCGCCGCCGCGTTCCAACAGTTCCACGTGACGGCCAGTTTCCACCACGTCGCCGTCTTCCATCACCAAAATGAGGTCCGCATCGCGAATCGTTGACAGGCGGTGCGCAATGACAAACGAGGTGCGATCCTGGCTGATTTGATCCATCGCCTTTTGTACCAGTGCCTCGGTGCGCGTATCAACCGAGGATGTTGCCTCATCGAGGATCATCAGGTCCGGGTGTGCGATGAATGCGCGGGCAATTGTCAAAAGCTGGCGCTCACCGGCCGAAATCTGGTCGTCCTGGTCGGCAACCTTCGTGTCATACCCATTGGGAAGTTGCGTAATGAGGCGATGCGCCGCCGTCTCCTTCGCGGCTTGCCTGACGTCCTCAGGTGTGGAGCCCTCACGCCCAAACGCGATGTTCTTCTCAATCGTGCCTTCGAACAGCCATGTATCCTGCAGCACCATCCCCATATGGGAGCGCAGAACATCCTTGTTGATCGTCGAAATATCCACGCCGTCGATCCGAATCGCACCGGAGTCCAGCTCGTAGAAGCGCATGAGCAGGTTCACCAGTGTGGTCTTTCCGGCACCCGTTGGCCCGATGATCGCGACAGTTTGGCCAGGCTGTACCTCCACCGACAGATCCTTGATAACGGGCTTATCTGGCGAATAGCCGAAGCGCACGTGGTCAAAGACGATGTGCCCGCGCACGTGCTCATTTTCTGCCGTGCTTGCCTGACCGTCCCAGGATGTCTGGCTGCTGGCAGCTTCTGGCGTTTCGTCAGTGCCCTCCACATGGGCCAGCGCGAACGAGGACGCCCCGTTATCCGGCTCCATCTCAGGTGCATCGAGGAACTCAAAGACGCGTTCAGCCGAAGCGATACCGGACTGCAGGGAGTTCGCCATCGACGCCAACTGGCCCAGAGGCTGCGAGAACTGACGCGAATACTGGATGAAGGCCTGAACCTGGCCTAACGTCATTCCACCGTTGGCGACCATCAGCCCGCCACCCACGGCGACCACCACGTACGACCCGTTGGACAGTAACCCCATCAACGGCATCATCAGGTTGGAGATGAACTGCGCTTTGAACGATGAGTGATACAGCCGCGTATTGGCGTCGTTGAATTCGTCGGTGAAACGCTCTTCCAATCCGTACAGCGCAACGACCTCGTGCCCCGTCATCGCTTCCTCCACGACGCCGGAAACCTCGCCGGTCGCATTCCACTGCTCAACGAACTGCGGCTGCGCCTTCTTCATCAGGTAGACGGCGATCGCTGCACCGAAGGGAATGATCACCATCGCCAACAACGTGAGCTTCCACGACATCGACACCATCATGGCGACAATGCCGACGACGGTGAGGACTGACTGGAAGAACTGGGAGAGCGTCTGGTTCATGACCTGCGTGACGTTGTCGACGTCGTTGGAGACGCGAGAGATCAGATCACCGCGCGAATGCTGATCGAGGTAGCTCAGCGGCAGCCGTTCGATCTTGCGCTGAATCTCATCGCGCATCCGCCACCCGGCGTTCTGAACGGCAATGCGCAGCAGAATCTCACCGACCAGCCCCACCAACGCTGAGGCGGCGTAGATTGCGCACACCGTCAGCAGGACCTTGCCCAACTGGCTCATGTCGATTCCCTGGCCGGGCACGACGTCCATCGCAGAAAGCATGTCAGCGAAACGATCATTACCCGAGGCGCGCATCGCCTCGATTGCCGCTTCTTTCGAGGGCGCGTCCGCCATCATCTTCCCGATGACGCCGTTAAAGATAATGTCTGTGCCGCGGCCGAGGATCTTCGGTGCAATCACTGACAGAACCACCGACGTTGCAGATGCCAGCAACGTGATGAAAAGAATGAATGCATCGGGTCGCAGTGACGTGATCAGGCGTTTCAACGAGCCGGAGAAGTTCTTCGACTTGCCTCCAGGTGCGACCCCGCGGTTGCCGCGAGGACGGTTGGACTGCCCGCCGCGGCGCCGGCGCTGTGGCTGAGAATCAGTGCTCATGCTGCCTCCTCCTCGCTGAGCTGTGAGGCAACAATTTCCTGATACGTCGTACAGCTTTTCATCAGGTCCTCATGCGTGCCGCGACCGGCGATGTGACCATCTTCCAGCACGATGATCGTGTCGGCGTGCCGAATCGATGCAACGCGCTGCGCCACCACCACGATCGCTGCGTTGCCGGTGTGATCAGATAAACCTGCCCGCAGGCGCGCATCTGTGGCGTAGTCCAGCGCGGAAAAAGAATCGTCAAAGATATACAGGTCGGCATCGCGGTACAGGGCACGCGCAATCGACAGGCGCTGGCGCTGACCGCCGGAGAAGTTCGACCCGCCCGGATCGACGTCATAATTCACACCGCCATCAAGCTTGGAGACGAACTCCGTGGCCTGAGCGCCCTCGAGTGCGCGCTCCACCCTGGAAAGCTGCTCGTCTGTCAGGTTGTCGGTTCGTGTCACGTCCAACAATCCGGACACTGTCTGCGCAATGGTGCCGGAAAACAGGTACGCATGCTGCGGCACCATCGCGATGCGCTGGCGTAGCTGAGCCAGGTCGATATCGCGCGCATCGACGCCATTGACCCGGACAGTTCCGCCTGTGGGATCCATCAGGCGCGGCAACAGGTTCACCAGCGTGGTCTTGCCTGAAGCAGTTGAGCCGATGATTGCAGTTGTCGTTCCTGGTTTCAGAGTGATCGAGATGTCATCCAGGACTGGTGAGAGTGCCCCGTCGTAATGCACGCTGACGTGGTCAAGGCTGAACACCCATTGGCCCTGGTCAAGGGTGGTGTCGTGGTGAGAATCTTCGGATGCGGCAGCGTCGCCCTCGTCAATGTGCGTCGCCATGTTCGAGGGGGACTGGGCTTCCGCGGGCGTGACAACTGTGGGAGCCGCGTCAAGAACCTCGGTGACACGGTGTGCGGCGACGCCGGCGCGAGGCACCATCACAAACATCATGGCGGCCATCATGACGGCCATGAAGATCATGCCGAGGTAATTGATGAAGGCGAAGAGCGCGCCGATCTGCATGTTGCCGCTGTCGATCAGGGATCCGCCAAACCACACCACTGCAACCGATGACATCGAAATGATCAGCGTCACCGAGGGGAACATGATCGAAAAGAGGATACCGATGCGCAGGTAGACCGACCGTACAGACGCGTTGACCGAGTCGTAGCGCTCGCGGATAAACGGTTGACGCACGAATGCGCGGATGACGCGGATGCCGGTGAGTTCTTCGCGCAGGACAGTGTTCATCGTGTCGATGCGTTTTTGCAGGCGGGCGAACTGCGATGCGAGGAACGCCATGATGATGCCGACAACGACCGCGAGGATGGGGACGACGACCAGGAGCAATAGTGAGAGGCGTTGATTTTGGCGCACAGCCATCAAGACTCCACCGATGCCGTTAATGGGTGCCTGCACCATGATAAGGAAGGTCATCAGGGTGACCATCTGGATTTGCTGCACATCGTTGGTGGAACGCGTGATCAGGGAAGGGGCACCGAAGTCATGCATGTTCTGAGCGGAGAACGACTGCACATGAGTGAAGAGCCGGTGACGTGCCCAGGCGCCCAGACCCATCGCCGTACGGGCGCCGAAGTAGACAGCGAACGCAGTGGTGACCACCTGGACGAGAGTGATCCCCATCATGATTGCGCCGAGTTTCCAGATCAGGTCAGTGTCACCTTGTGCGACGCCTTCATCGATGATGCGGGCGTTGAGGCTAGGCAGATTCAGTGCGGCTATGGTTGCGATTACCTGCAGCACGATAATGCCGATCACTTCAAGAAGGCGTGTACGCAGATAGCGCCAAACAAAACGAAAAAGCACGCGTTTTCCATTCCATCGAAGTGCGTGACGTTTTCACGCACTCACATATGGTAAGAGACGCTGTGTCATCATGCTCACGATGGCGTTTTTGCGCTGTTGCGTGACCGATGGACATTTCAGGTTAATCGAGTAAACTTCCGACGTGCCTATGTTTACGTCATACAGAACACCTGCTTTTTCACCTGATGAGCTTATTGCAGGTTTTTGGTTGGTGCTCGCCTATGTTCATGCCGGGAAAGTGGCTGAATATGTTGCGAATAATGGTGAGCCGACTGAAGCTGTTCCTCTGACCGAGGGTGGCACGCCTCACGCCTGGCACGAAATTGACGATATTGTTGAGCCTGTTATCCGTCATCATGGTCTCGACCACCCGGATGAACTTGCAGAGAAGATCGCAAAAAACATCGTTCGTACTGTGTGGTGGGTCACGCAGGTGAATGACAAGGTGCCTGGTGAGGCCTCTCAGGCGTCGATCTCTGTGGCTGATTTTGACCGCGCCCGCTCGGCTCTGCTGGAAGCCTGGAACGTAGGATCGATCGCCGGAATGGCGCTGTGGCCACCGACCGCCCGCACTGTCGCCACGCGTGTTGGCGACGGCAGGTGGAACACAGCTCTGTCCCGTCTGGGAGTTGCGACGTATTCAGGCAGGCGGGTTGGAGCCACGCGCTTCAGTGATGAGGACATCATGAAGGCGTTGCGCAAATTTAACGACGAACTGCGCGAAGAATCCGGTGAGGAATCCTCCAGCTCGCAGGTGTCGGATCGTCTGACCTATCAGAACTACTGCGAGTGGGCCTCTGAGCAGCGGGCTGCGGGCGAGCGGATCGTGTCAGGCGCCACGATTCGCCAGCGCTACCGGTCGTGGAAAAAGGCACTGCATGAGGCCTTTGAGCAGGAGGGCTGAGCGCGGCGCGGCGTGCTCAGCTGAGCGAGGGTGGCTAACGCCAGCGGATCGATGAGTCGCGTCCGCGCAGGCGATCAAGTTCGCGACGCTCTTTCTTGGTGGGGCGGCCTGTACCCTTTTCGCGCCGAGCCACCGGAATTGAGAGGCGGGGCTGAGGAAGCGACAAATCAACGTAGCACTGCCGCGCAATAGGGGCGCCCATCCGTTTAGCCAGGAGGTGACGCACCTCCAGCACGCGATCGAATCCTTCGACGCGCAGGCGCACTTCGTCGCCGACTCTGACTTTCTGTGCGGCTTTCGCTGCCTCACCGTTGACCTTCACGTGACCGGCGCGGGCGGCAGCCGTCGCAGCCGAACGCGATTTCACCTGCCGAGTCGCCCACAACCACGTATCGACCCGCACGAAGGGTTGGTCGCTGAGTGCGCCCGCAGGGATCGGCACTTCCGCGTGCGCAGGATCAGCGCTCTCAGCCGGAAAACCGTATTCAGCATCGTGGTTGCTCATAGACAGATCCTAGAACGAGAAGAGCCGCTCTACCTTCCGCACCTTGAGCGGGTGGCGGACGACGCACACAGGTGCGAACCAATTGGGATCTGGCCGATGCGATGGCTACGATTGGAACAGGTCACTGTACAGACCTCACGTCAGCAACGCCGCTTCACCATGATGAAAGGACTCGACATGAGCACTCCTCGTATCGTCCACATTGCTACAGATCACGCGGGGCTCGATGCGTCACACGCGATTCAGGAACACCTGCGGGAGCGCGGATTCGAGGTTCACGACCATGGCCCTCAGTCCTACGATCCGCAAGACGACTACCCCGCTTTCTGCATTCACGCCGCGCAGGCCGTTGTCGCGGACCGGCAGGCAGGAAAAGACGCCCTCGGCATCGTGCTGGGTGGGTCCGGAAACGGTGAACAGATCGCCGCCAACAAGGTCGACGGTGTGCGAGCCGCCCTCGTCTGGAACGAATCGACCGCGCTGCTGGCCCGCCAGCACAACGATGCGAATGTTGTCGCGCTCGGAGCCCGTCAACACCCCGAGGAGGAAATGATTCACCTGATCGACCTCTTCCTCGACGAGCCTTTCTCCAACGAGGAGCGCCACGTCCGCCGTATCGGTCAGATCAGCCAGTTCGAGGCAGAGCGGGGTTAGCTTGCGTCACGAGCGACTAGGGTAGATGCATGGCAACTCCTCCTTTTGTCCTTGAATTACGCTCCAAAATCGGACACGCACCGCTGTGGATACCAGGGTGCACGGCAGTCGTATTGCGTCCCGCTGCGTCTTCCTCATTGGCGAGGGTGACCGGCGCGAACGCTGACCTGGCTGATGTTGAAGTGCTGATGGTCAAGCGTGCTGACAACGGCAAGTGGACGCCCGTGACGGGAATCGTGGATCCAGGCGAGGAACCGGCTGCTGCCGCTGGCCGGGGAAATCGGGGAGGTACTACCGA
>OBZN01000156.1_pt1 | contig 42288 bp, 30 predicted proteins | sample 1476951 | NCBI WGS metagenome assembly OBZN01 (sample SAMEA2580246, study PRJEB22360) | human gut metagenome | biome: human gut; feature: human-associated habitat; material: faeces | place: Denmark | collected 2008/2010
ATCAGCTTGACCATCAGGAAGACGCAGAATGCCAGGATCGTAAAGTCGATGCACTGCTGGATGAAGGCGCCGTAATTCCAGTAAACGGGCTCGGTAGCCGCCTTTGCAGCGGCTTCGCCGCCGCCCGTCACGACGTCGCCGACGGCATGCACGGCACTCGAAGTCATGTCCCGGAACTTCGAAATATCGAGCCGCAGCTGCGAAAAATCGGTATTGCCGATCAGCGCCCCGATCGGCGGCATCAGGATGTCGTTCACCAACGACGAGACGATTTTGCCGAATGCACCGCCGATGATCACACCGACGGCCATGTCCATCACATTCCCCTTGAGGGCGAACTCCTTGAATTCTTTTAGAAATGCCATAAGTCTAAGGTTTAATTATTTGATGGTACAAATATACTGTTTTATAATAAAACCGCACGAAAAAGGGCAACCGACATACAGCCAGCTGCCCATTCTTCGGACGAATGTGCCGATGGGGATCATCCGATCTCGACCAGTACGGCGTCGGTCGCCACGTTCTCGCCGGGCTGCACCAGCACCTGCTTCACCGTGCCGGCATAATCGGTCGTCACGGCATTCTCCATCTTCATGGCCTCCAGGATTGCGATCTCGTCGCCGGCCTTGACCGTATCGCCCACCTTGACCTTCAGCTCGATGATACGCCCGGGCAGCGGCGCCGTCACGGCATTGCCCGTGATGACGACCTTCTTCACCTCTTCGGCCTTCTTCTCCTCGGCCTTGGGCTCGGCGGGTTTGGCCGCGGCGTAAGCCTTGACCTTCATGTCCGTGAGGAATGTCTTGGCGACCATCGGGAACAGCTCGAGCAGCAGCACTTCCTTCTCGTTGGCGGCGAGCTTCACGCCTCCGGCCTCGGGAAGTTCGGGGTTGGGCTGCATCTGGTATTTCGACGTATCGTAGGGCGTCTCCTCACGCACGCCGCAAATCTTGAAGCGGAATTCGGGGTCGATCTTCACGGGCGTGTGTCCGTACTCGCCCTTGACCAGGCCGACGAACTGCGAGCTCTTGTTGGTGTACATCGGACGCCCGGCCTTCTCGTCGAGGGCGCAGTTGACGGCCTGCGCACCGACGATCTGCGAGGTCGGGGTCACCAGCGGCGGCAGGCCTGCGGCCAGGCGCACCGAGGGGATCAGCTCCATGGCGCGCGGCAGGATGTCCTCGGCCTTGAGCTGCTTGAGCTGGGCGACCATGTTCGAGTACATGCCGCCGGGGATCTCGGCCTTTTGCACCAGTTCGTTGGGAGCCGGGAACCCGAAATAGGCCTCGATCTTGCGGCAGGCGTCGATCGTAGCGTCCTCATCGTCGGCTTTGGCGGCCGCAATAGCCTTGTCGAACAGGGCGTCGATCTCGGCGGGCAGCTTGTCGGTCAGCGGGTTGAACGCCTTGGGCTCGGATTTGTCCGCGCCGAATACCGACTGGTTGAGCTCCTTGCGGATCTCGCGCAGCTGGGTATTGATCTTGGCCACGGCCTCCATGTTCACACCGGTATCAACGCCGAGCTTCTTGCAGAAGACGTGTACCAGCTCGATGGCCGGGGCACCCGTGCCTTCGGCGAAATACCAGCAGTTGGTATCGACGATGTCGACGCCGGCCACGATGGCCGCGAGCACCGAAGCCAGGCCGTAGCCGGGGGTACAGTGGGTATGGAAATCGACCGGAATCGAGATGTTCTTCTTGAACAGCTTGACCAGCGTGGCGACACGGCGCGGCGGGATCAGGCCCGACATGTCCTTGATGGTGATCATGTCGGCGCCCAGTGCGGCCATCTGTTTGGCCTTGTCGAGGAAATAGGCATCCGTGAAGACGGGCTGCGGCCGCTTCTTGCCCATCAGGCGCTGCATGAAGGAGGGTTCGGGATATTTCGGGTCGACCGTATAACATACGGCGCAGTCGGCGATGCCGCCGTACTGCTTGACGTATTTGATCGTCGATTTCACGTTGTCCACGTCGTTCAGGGCATCGAAGATACGCATGATGCCCAGCCCGCTTTCGATCGCGTTGCGGCAGAAGCCGTCGATCACGTCGTCGGGGTAAGGCGCGTAGCCGAACAGGTTACGGCCGCGCGAAAGCGCCGTGAGCTTCGACACCTTGCCCACAGCCTTGTAAATCGTCTCCAGGCGCGTCCACGGATTCTCGTTGAGATAACGCATCACCGAGTCGGGCACGGCACCGCCCCAGACCTCCATCGCATAGAAATTTGCATCCTTGTAGAAGGACAGGCAACGGTCTACCTGTGCCTGCGACATGCGCGTCGCGAACGAGGACTGCTGTCCGTCGCGCAACGTAAGGTCTCTGATTTTGAGATTTCTCGCCATTGTGATATTTTTATTAAGGGTTCTTGTTACCGCTTCCACTGTTATTTCAATAACAAAGATAATAAACAATTTGAAATTCCAACCATTTTACAGGAATTTTTCACAAAAATCACCCGAAACGGTTACTTTTCGTAAAAGCACCCCGCCCGGAAGCGCCCCGGCGGGCTACGCCTGGATATCGTGCTCGGGCACGAACAACTGCTTGTACGACGTCCCGTCGAGGTATTTCTTCTTGAAGATATTGACGCAGAAGACGAACATCTCGAGCATCAGCGGCCCGAAAATCACCCCCATGAACCCGAAGAGCGACAGCCCGATGAACACGCCGAAGATCGTCACCAGCGGATGCGTATCGGCCATCTTCTTCTGCATGATGAACCGCACGACGTTGTCCACGTGCGTCACGACCAGCCCGCCGTAGAGGAGCAGCCCGATGGCCGGCCCCCAGTCGCCCGTAAGTGCCATGTAACCCGCGAGCGGGAGCCACACGAGCGCCGTTCCGAAGATGGGGATGATCGTTGCGAAACAGGTCAGCACGCCCCAGAACAGCGGGCTCGGGGCGTTGAAGACCAGGTAACCTACGAACGCCACGATGCCCTGTACGACGGCCAGCAGGGGGATGCCGATGGCGTTCGAGCGGACGATCATGTGCACCTCGCGCATGACGCTGCTGCCCACGTCGCGGTTGAAAGGCAGTATCTCGCGGCAGTACTCCTCCATGCGCAGGCCGCCGATGAGCATGAAATAGAGCACGAACAGCAGCACGACGATGTTGATGCCGAAATCCATGATGCTGCCCAGCACCCACTGCCCCAAATGAGGGATCACCCCCACGAGCGACGCGATATTCCTCTCCTGCCAAAGGTTGTATCCCGTCTTTTCGTGGATCAGCGCTGCGATGTGTTTGAGCGGCTCGACGATCGACTCGGGCTTGAGGGCGATGTCCTGCACCTGGTTGACGACCATCCAGACGATCAGGCTGATTGGCACTAGGAAACACAGCACCGCCTCGCCCAGCAGCAGCGACGCGGCCAGGCTGCGCCGCCATTTGCGGCAAGCCGTGAGGTAATGCATCTGCCGCCGGAGCAGCACGTAGATCGTCATGGCACCCAGCACCCCGCCCAGGAACGGGGTCAGCTCGATGAAGATCGTGACCCCCAGTCCGAGGATCAGCACGAAAAGCGAATAACGCCAGTATAGTTCCTTGAAAGACTGCATACGCGTCCGCTGAGCAAGGAACGTGCCGCAACGTGCAAGACCGTGCCCGTCAACAGGTTGAAAAATATTTGAACAAAATTTACGGTGTTCTGTTGCGGCTGTGAAATATTTGGTTTAAATTTGTATAAGCAAATTATGGACGGCTTTATGGAAATAACGGTTTCCACCGGCACCCTGCATCACCGATACGGTGCGGGAGAAGGTATGCAAACCGGACATCGGCTATCGCCAGGCACGGACTGCGATACGCAACGACGAGGGGTATCTCACACGCGGAGTATCCCTCGCAACTTTATACAAACCCCAGCATACCATGGATCTCAGTGCCTTCCCGAAAGGCTGCCGGGGGTTAAAATCCTGTGAAACTTCCGCCACCCCACCGGCGGGAGCGGAAAAATCCCCGATCTTAGTGCCGCGAACCACGACACCACGCTATGAAGAAACCGAAATATCCATTACACTCTTTTATTTACTAATCCATTAAAAAGTATGAGAAAACATTTACAACATTTCCTCATGACGGCCGCCCTGATCCTGTTCGGAGTGTCCGCCGCTGTCGCGCAATCGGCAGTTACGGGTAAAATCGTAGATGAGACCGGCGCACCGCTGATCGGTGCCTCTGTGACCGTACCCGGCACATCGCAGGGTGTCAGCACCGACGTCGACGGCAACTTCACGCTGAAGACCGATGCCAAGGAGATCGAGATCAGCTACGTGGGCTACGTCCCGACCAAAAAACCCGTCACGGGCCCGAACGCACGCCTGGGCATCATCCAGATGGAGCCCGACGCCGTGGCATTGCAGGATGTCATCGTCATGCAGTCGGTGGCCGTGCAGCGCAAGACCCCGGTTGCCGTATCGACGGTCAACGCCGAGGAAATCAGCTACAAACTCGGCGGACAGGAGTTCCCCGAAATCCTGAAATCGACGCCGGGCGTCTACGTGACCAAGGACGGCGGCGGCTTCGGCGACTCGAAGATCAACATGCGCGGTTTCCAGGCGGCCAACGTGGCCGTGATGGTCAACGGCGTCCCCGTGAACGACATGGAGTGGGGCGGCGTATACTGGTCGAACTGGGCCGGACTCTCGGACGTGACGCGCAGCATGCAGACCCAGCGCGGCCTGGGCGCCTCGAAAATCTCGTCGCCCTCGGTCGGCGGTTCGGTCAACATCGTGACCAACGGCATCGAGGCCAAGCAGGGCGGCACGTTCTCGTTCGGCGTAGGTAACGACGGCCTTTACAGCCTTTCGTTCAGCCTCTCGACGGGCCTCACGAAAAGCGGCTGGGCACTGTCGGTACTCGGCGCGAAGCGCTGGGGCGACGGTTACATCCAGGGAACCAACTTCGAAGGCTACAACTGGTTCGTCAACATCTCGAAGCGCATCAATGACCGCCACCAGTTGTCGCTGACGGCCTTCGGCGCCCCGCAGAAGCACGCGCAGCGCCATGCCCTCGACGACGGACTGAAGATCGAGGAGTGGCAGAAAGCCAAGAACTTCATGGGCGAAAAGGACATGTACCGCTACAACGCCGAGTACGGTTTCGACAAGAACGGCAGGCAGCGCTACTCGCACTTCAACGAATACCACAAGCCCCAGATCTCGCTGAACCACCAGTGGCAGATCGACTACAAGTCGTCGCTCTCGACGGCGCTCTACATGTCGATCGGACGCGGCAGCGGCTACTCGGGCCAGGGCCGCACCTCGGCAGACCGCAACATGTGGAAGGGTACCAACTACGGCGTGCTGAACACCACCTTCCGCAACCCCGACGGCACGTTCGCCTACGACAAGATCCAGGAGATGAACGCCGCCAGCCCCGACGGTTCGCGCATGATCATGTCGAAGAGCAACAACAACCACATGTGGTACGGACTGCTCTCGACCTACACCAACCAGATCTCCAAGTCGCTCGAACTGTCGGCCGGTATCGACGTGCGCTACTACATCGGCGAGCACAACAACGAGATCATCGACCTCTACGACGGTAAGTACTACATCGACGACGACAGCCGCAAGAACGTCAAGCCCGAGCAGAACGCCGCCGCAGCCGATCCCAACTGGAAATACCAGAAATTACAGGTCGGCGACAAGGTTTACCGCGACTACGACGGCCACGTACACCAGGAAGGCGTATTCGCCCAGCTGGAGTGGACGAAGAAAAACCTCAACGCCTTCGTATCGGGTTCGGTTTCCAACACCGGCTACTGGCGCTACGACCGCTTCTACTACGACGCCGCACACGCCGAGTCCGAGCACGTGAACTTCATCGGTTACACGGTCAAGGGAGGCGCCAACTACAACATCAACGAGAAACACAACGTGTTCGCCAACCTGGGCTACATCAGCCGCGCCCCGTTCTTCTCGGGCGGCGCATTCCTGCAGAGCACCACGAGCAACGCCAAGAACCCCGACCCGCTGAACGAAAAGGTCTTCTCGGCCGAGGTAGGCTACGGGTTCCGCTCGGGCATCCTTTCGGTCAACCTGAACGGTTACTACACGCTCTGGATGGACAAGTCGGTCGTACGTTCCAGCTCGATGGCCAACGGCGACTACGCCCGCGTGAACCTTTCGGGTGTGGACGCACGCCACATGGGCCTCGAACTGGACTTCGTACTGCGCCCCAACCGCTGGCTGGACGTGACCGGTATGCTTTCGCTGGGCGACTGGCAGTGGGACAGCGACTCGAAGGGCTACATCTACGACACGCAGGGGCAGCCCCTGACCAAGGCTTTGGACGGCACGGTCGCCTCGGGCATCATGGCTGAAGACCACGCATGGCTGAACCTGAAGCAGAAAGGCATCAAGGTCGGCGGTTCGGCACAGACCACCGGAGCCCTCGGCGTCACGGTACGCCCGATGAAGGGCCTGCGCGTCAGCGCCGACTGGAACGCCTACGGCAACAACTACGCCGACTTCTACATCGGTTCGCAGACCAGCCTGAGCGGTAACTCGACCGTCGACGTGAAAGCCCCGTGGAAAATTCCGTGGGGACACCAGCTCGACCTCTCGGCCAGCTACGCCTTCAAGATCGGCAACGTACGCGCCACGATCTACGGCAACGTGAACAACGTCTACGACTACAACTACATCATGGACGCGCAGTGCGCCGCAGCCGACGAAGGTATCTGGCAGAACGTATATGCCGTCATGTACTCGTTCGGTCGCACCTATACAGTAAGACTGAAAATTAACTTCTAATTACAGCGAACCATATGAACAAGCATATTGTAAAATACCTTCTGGCCCTTGCGACGATAGCATTCGTGGGGGGGGGTTGTAATGTCGACGATTACAACGAGGAGTATCTGGACGGGTTCAACCCCGACAAGGAGATCACCGACGTCCAGGTACTGAAATACACGATGACCGACGCCGACTACGCCAGCGTCGCGTCGAACGCCGCCAACAAGGCGATCGCCGAAGCCGCAGGGCCCGATGCAGTGGCAGCCCTGGCCGCCGTAGGCACTGCAAAATGTTTCTCCGAAGCCGCTTCCGCCACGACGTACCTGCCCGCCTTCCTGGCTGCAGGTTACGACAGCTACCTCTCGAACGGCTCGACTGTCACCGTTACCTATAAGAACCAGCGCGGCGAGATATCCGAGGCCATCACCGGCATCGCTTCCGCCTCGACCTACGAGCTCAAGGCCGCCGACTACGAGGTAGCCTGGGGCGAGGATATCACGGCCGACTACTTTACACCCGGTAAGCCGGCAGCCAACTACCTGCCGCGCATCCTCAAGGAGGCCGTCAAGAACGCCGAGGCCGGCGACTACGTCATCGCCGAATACGCCTACTCCGAGCAGGAGCCTTCGACCGGAGGCGGCGAAATCCCCGAGACCATCAACAAGATCAGCGAAATCATTGCCCCCGGCGACTATACCGTGCAGGGCACCGTTTCGGCTGCCTATGCCCGCGGCTTTATCGTCGACGACACCACGGGGGCTATTCTGGTATATCTGAACGCCCCGTCGAACTACTCGCTAGGCGATGTAGTGAAGGTCAAGGGTGCCGTTACGGAATACAACAGCGGCATGCAATTCGGCAACACGGCCGAGATCACGCTCGTGGAGAAAACCAAGAATTTCGCCTTCCCCACGGCACAGGCCATGTCGGGCAGCGAGCTCGACGCCTACCTGACCGCAACGTCGATCAAATTCGTCAGCCTGACGGGTACGCTCTCGATCAGCGGCAACTATTACAACCTCAAGGTGGACGGTGCCGCGACGGCCACCGGCAGCCTCTCCTTCCCCAACAAGGGGCAGATCGACGAGAGCCTGGACGGTAAGAAGGTCACCGCGACCGGTTACCTCTTCTCCGTCAGCAAGAGCGGCGACGCACCCAAATTCGCCAACATGATGGTCGCCACGATCGCCGAGGAGGGTTCGCAGCCCGCATTCACGCCCGTGGGCGTCGTCGCATCGGCCGATCCCGGCACGTTCAGCGTGACGGGACAGATCGCAGCGACCTACAAGCGCGGCTTCCTCATCAACGACGGCACAGGGTCGATCCTCATCTATACCAATGCCGACCCGACCGGAACCTATGCCATCGGCGATCTGGTCAGCGTGGAAGGTACCACTTCGGCTTATGCCGGGCTGAACCAGTACCCCCCGGCATCGACCGTCACCAAACTCAATACCGAGGCCAATAAGTTCACCTACCCCGCGATCCGCGAAATGGACGGTACCGACATGGACGGTTACCTGACGCTGACCACGGCGCAGTACGTGCGTTACACGGGTACGCTGAAAATTGACGGCAACTACTACAACGTCATCAACGACGAAGCGCTGACGGCACAAGGCAGCCTCTCGTATGTCCTGGACGGCGCCGTAGACCCAGCACTCGACGGACAGGAAGTCGTCGTGGAAGGCTATGCGATCGGCGTATCGGGCAGCAAGTTCCTCAATACGATGGTCACTTCTGTCAAGCCGGCAGCCAATGCTTCGGCAGCTTCCTTCGGCATGACCCGCGCCGCGGTGACCAAGAACCGCTATGCGATTTACACCTTCGACGGCACGTCGTGGGCAGCCGCAGAAAACACCACGATGGTCAACCCCGAGGACTACACGCAGATGGGCGCCACCAATCCCAACTTCAGTTCGTCGTTCTCGCAGGACACCTACCTGCCCCTCTACCTGAAGTACAAATATCCCTACGCCCTGGCCGAGGAGAAGATGAACGTGGCATACCACTTCTACGACTCGACGGACAAGGTAACCCTGCTCTTCGCCGACGAGTACACTTACGACGGTGCGGACTGGATCAAGACCGAGGACACCGAGACGCTCGACGGCCCGTTCAAGAAGGTCAGCGGCAAATGGAACTTCGACCCCAGCATGACGCTCGTCGTGGCCCCCGACCGCAGCGCTTACAGCAAGAGCTTCTACCAGGCTTGCGTGGACTGGGTACTCCAGAACAAGGACGCCGCCTATACGACGGACAACCGCAGCGGCAGCCGCCTCACGGATGCGGAGTATTACAGCGGTTGCGCGGCAAGCTACACCAACCTGAACTGGCGTATCAACACGCTTCCGAAATACTACTGGAGCGAAGCCGGTGAAGACATATCAGCCTACGACAACTGGGGGTCGGAAGACAAGGACGCCATGCGCGCATCGTACCAGGCGTTCTACGACGAAGTCGAAAAGCGTTTCGGCGAGGTAATGTCGGCCGCCCTGGGTACGCTCTACCCCGATGTCAAGATGATCTCCGGCATCGACGTGATCTACACCGTACAGATGATGCTCTACACGCAGCACATCGGCTCGGGCACGGGCAAGGTGACGCACGCATTCGAGTTCAAGCTCGTCGACACCGGCAAGTTCGAATACGTACGCATGTACGCACTCTCGCCGGAGTATGAACTGATGAAGGATGCCAACTTCGAATAACGGAATCCGATCCAAAGCAAAGGGCCGCTCTAACGAGTGGCCCTTTTTATTTTTCAATCATCGGACGGATCGGATCAAGGGACAGGGAAAACCGCTGCAAAAGGGGAAGCCGACGATTCGTGCGGGCGGAGCGAACGGCCTGCGGGTACGGCTATACGGACGGAGTACCCGGATATGGTCTCGGGCTGCTACCCTACTATTTCGGGCAACAGCCTGCGGCGCAGCAGGTCGCAGGTTGCGGCCGGCGCCGAATGGTCGAACAACTGCCCGCGGATACCCAGCGCCGCTGCGGCGGCGATATTGGCCGGGCGGTCATCGATAAAGAGCGTCTGCGCAGGATCGAGTCCGTAGCGGCCGAGCAGTCGCCGGTAGATTTCCGGCTCGGGTTTCACCACGCCCTCCTCGCAGGAGACCACCTCACCGTCGAAAAGCCCGTAGACGGGGAAACGGCGCAGGAAGTCGATGAACTCGCGCGACATGTTCGAAAGCACATACAACTTGTAGCCGGCGGCCTTCAGGTCGCGGACAAGCTGTTCGGTAGGCTTCACGGGTTCCTGCATGTCGATCGACAGGCGCAGGTACTCCTCGCATTTCGCACGCGGGCAGGCGTTGACCCCGGAAAGGATGCCGGTCACCTCGTCGAGCGTCAGCACGCCCCGGTCGTAATCCTCCCAGAAAGCCGGCATGGGCTCCGAACGGATGAAACTGAAAAAGTCGTGGAATTCTTGCGTACACTTACTTCTGTCGCGGGCAAAAAGTACTCCGCCCAGGTCGAAAACGATATTTTCCATGGGGCAAAGATAGCCATTTTTTCGTTTGGTTCATGATTTGCAGGCTGGCGCATAACAAAAACTCCGATTATGAACTATGGCATAAGCATCCTCTTCCGCGCCATTCCCCTTGCGATGGCAGCCTTCTGTTTCGCCTACGGCGCCTACGTTTTCGCCGCCGGCGACGACCCCTCGCGGCTCACGGCAGGCCCCGTGCTCTTTTTCCTGGGCTCGATCTGCATCGCGCTCTATTGCACCGCCGCCACCATCATCCGCCAGATCATCGGCACCTATACCGCCGCCGCGAAATACCTTTTCCCGGCCATCGGCTATGCGGTCGCCGCCATGACGGTCATCTGCGGGCTTTTCATCATCCAGTCGCACATGACCGGGGCGCTCGTCACGGGGCATGTAATCTGCGGGCTGGGGTTCATCACGGCGTGCGTCTCGACGGCGGCCACCTCCTCGACGCGGTTCAGCCTGATCCCCAAGAACTCGGGCGACAGCACCTTCTCGGTCAACCCCGCAGGCTTCACCCGCGGGCAAAGTTCGCTGCTGATCTTCATCGTGTCGGCCATAGCCACCGGGGCATGGGTGTGGTGCATCCTGCTCTTCGCGCTGGGAACGCTCCCGGCGCATATCGTGGCGGGAAGCGTCATGTTCGGCATCGCCTGTGTCTGCACGTCGCTCATCGCGCTGGTGGCCAGTATCGCACGCCAGGCACGGGGCAGCTACACGATGGAGGAACGCCGCCGGTGGATGGGGCTGGTGCTCGCGATGGGCGGCCTGGCCTTCGTGCTGGGGCTGATCCTCCTCTTCACGCTCCGGGGCGAGGCGATCAGCTTCGTGGGCTTCGTGCTCATAGGGCTGGCACTGATCTGCTGGAGCATATCGAGCAAGGTCATCCTGCTGGCAAAGATCTGGCACGCCGATTTCCCGCTGGCCAACCGCATCCCGATCATCCCGGTGCTTACGGCGCTGGCCTGCCTGTTCCTCGCGGCATTCCTCTACGAGGCGGCGCTCTCCGAACCCAAATATTTCGTCCCCGCACGCGTCCTGACGGGTTTCGGAGCCATCTGCTTCACGCTCTACTCCATCGTCTCGATCCTCGAAAGCGGCGCGAGCAAGAAATAGCCCCGCTGCAAGGCCATAAAAAAAGCCACCTTCCCCGGGTGGCTTTTCTTATTGCCTTTATCGTCACATGGGTCAGAACAGGTGGCAAGCCACCGTCAGCCCGGCCATGACGATGGAAACCATCGACATCAGCTTGATAAGGATGTTAAGCGACGGGCCCGAAGTGTCCTTGAACGGGTCGCCGACGGTATCGCCCACCACGGTGGCCTTGTGGCATTCGGAGCCTTTGCCGCCGAAATGCCCCTCCTCGACCATCTTCTTGGCATTGTCCCACGCGCCGCCCGCATTGGCCATGAACACGGCCAGCACGAAACCCGAGCTGAGGCCACCGACCAGCAGGCCCATCACGCCGGCCACGCCAAACACGAGACCGACGGCTACCGGCACGACGATGGCCAGCAGGCTGGGGAACATCATCTCGCGCTGTGCACCGCGGGTCGAAATCTCCACGCAGCGGGCATAGTCCGGCGTGCCTTCGCCCGTGAGGATGCCCTTGATCTCGCGGAACTGGCGGCGCACCTCGTTCACCATGCTCTCGGCGGCACGTCCCACGGCGTTCATCGTCAGGCCGCAGAACAGGAACGACATCATGGCGCCGATGAAGATGCCGATCAGCACCGTCGGGTTCATCAGCGTGACCTGGTAATACTCCATGAAATCGAGGATCGAAGCCTTCTCGACCAGCTGCGAGGTGCCGTTGGGCAGGTCAAGCATCGTGATGCCGTTGTGCAGCAATCCGATACGGATCTCCTCGATGTAGGATGCCAGCAGTGCCAGTGCGGTCAGCGCCGCGGATCCGATGGCGAACCCTTTGCCCGTGGCGGCGGTCGTATTGCCCAGCGCGTCCAGCGCGTCGGTGCGCTTGCGCACCTCGGGGCCGAGGCCGCTCATTTCGGCATTGCCGCCCGCATTGTCAGCGATCGGGCCGTAGGCGTCCGTGGCGAGCGTGATGCCCAGCGTCGAGAGCATACCGACGGCGGCGATGCCGATGCCGTAGAGCCCCAGCGACATGTTCATCGGAGCCATCATATTCTCCATGTCGAAGCCGATGGCGCACAGATAGGCGAGGATAATCGCGGCACCGATCGTCAGGACGGGGATGGCCGTCGAGATCATGCCCGACCCGACCCCGGCGATGATGACCGTGGCCGGCCCGGTCTGGGCGCTTCCGGCGATCTTCTGCGTCGGTTTATAGGAGTGCGAAGTGTAATATTCGGTAGCCTGTCCGATGATGATACCGGCGACGAGCCCCGTGATGACCGAGCACGACAGCCCGAGCCAGTTCTGGATTCCCAGCAGGTAGAGGATACCGAACGTCGCGCCGGCAATCAGCAGCGAACTGAAATTGACACCCACGCCCAGCGAGCGGAGCAGCTCGCGCATCGAGGCGCCCTCACGGGTTCGCACGAGGAAGATGCCGATGATCGAGAGCACGATCCCCACGGCCGCGATCAGCATCGGCGCCAGCACGGCCTTGAGCTGCATCGCCATGCCGTCGGCCGTGGCGAACGCCGCCGCGCCCAGCGCCGCCGTGGCGAGCACCGAACCGCAATAGCTCTCATAGAGGTCGGCGCCCATGCCGGCCACGTCGCCCACGTTGTCGCCCACGTTGTCGGCGATGGTCGCGGGGTTGCGCGGGTCGTCCTCCGGAATCCCCGCCTCGACCTTACCCACCAGGTCGGCACCCACGTCGGCCGCCTTGGTATAGATACCGCCGCCGACGCGGGCGAAGAGCGCCTGCGTCGAGGCGCCCATGCCGAAGGTCAGCATCGTCGTGGTGATGACCACGAGTTTCTGCGGCCCCGACACCTCCACGAAGCGTTCGAGGATAACATACCAGAACGAGATGTCCAGCAGCCCGAGCCCCACGACCACGAGCCCCATCACGGCGCCGCTGCGGAAGGCGACCTTCAGGCCGCGGTCGAGCGACTGGCGTGCGGCGTTGGCCGTACGCGCCGAAGCATAGGTTGCGGTCTTCATGCCGAAATAACCGGCAAGCCCCGAGAAGAAACCGCCCGTCAGGAAGGCGAAGGGCACCCAGGGGTTCTGCACCCCGGCGCCGTAGGCCAGGTAGGCGAAGAACAGCGCCAGGATGATGAATACGATCAGCACGACCTTGTACTGCTGGCGCAGGTAGGCCATGGCGCCCTTGCGCACGTGCTCGGCGATCTCGCGCATGCGCGGGGTACCTTCGTCCTCGCGCTTCATGCTGCGGTAAAATGCCCAGGCTACGGCCAGAGCAATGACAGCAGCGGCAGGGACGATCCAGAAAATCAAAGGAATGTTCATTTCGATAGAATTAAGGTTTTTAGAGTTTGTCGAATCGGTTATTAATACAAATATAATAATTTATCCCGATACTGTACTTTCCCGGACGGGCCGATATACAGCACAAAAAATCCCGGCAGCTCCGCACTCCCCCCCCCGCCCTGAGGCAACGAAAAACGGAAAGGAGCGAAGCCTTCGAAACACTTCGAATCTTCGCCCCTTCCCGTTTATGCGCCTGCGGCGTTCAGCGGATCACCGCACCGCTACGAGCCGAAGTTGTCGTAGAGGATATTCTCCGACGGCACTCCGAGGTCGTCCAGCATCTTGACCACCGACGCGATCATCATCGGGGGGCCGCACATGAGGTAGATGCAGTCCTCGGGCGCCTGGTGGTTCTTGAGGTAATTCTCATAGAGCACGTTATGCACGAAGCCCGGGGTGTATTTCACGCCCGCGGCATCCGCCTCGGGATCGGGACGGTCGAGCGCCAGGTTGAACTTGAAATTGGGGAACTCCTTTTCGATGGCATGGAACTCGTCCACATAGGGAGCCTCCTTCAGCGCACGGGCACCGTACCAGAACGACACGGGGCGCTTGGTCTTTTCGGTCTTGAACAGATGCATCAGGTGGCTGCGCATCGGGGCCATACCGGCACCGCCGCCGATGAAGATCAGCTCCTGCGTGTCGGGCAGGTTGTCCGGCAGGAAGAACTCGCCGTAGGGGCCCGAGATCGTCACCTTGTCGCCCGGCTTGCGGGAGAAGATGTACGACGAGCAGATACCCGGGTTCACCTTCATGAACCCGCCCGTAGCCTTGTCGAACGGCGGCGTGGCGATACGGATGTTGAGCATGATGATATTACCCTCGGCCGGGTGGTTGGCCATCGAGTAGGCACGGAACGTAGCCTCGGGGTTGGTCGTAACCAGATCCCACATCTTGAACTTGTCCCAGTCGGCACGGTAGGCCTCGTCGACGTCCATGTCCGAGAACTTGATGGCATCGTATTTCGGGATGTCGATCTGGATGTAGCCGCCGCTGCGGAATTTGAGGTTCTCGCCTTCGGGCAGCTTGACGACGAACTCCTTGAGGAAGGTCGAGATATTGCGGTTCGAGACCACGGTGCACTCCCACTTCTTGACGCCGAGCACGGCTTCGGGAACCTGTATCTTGAGGTTCTCCTTCACCTTGACCTGGCATCCCAGGCGCCAGTGCTCCTTGGCCATCTTGCGCGTGATGAAACCGGTCTCGGTGGGCAGGATGTCGCCGCCGCCCTCGATCACCTGGCATTTGCACATGCCGCACGAACCGCCGCCGCCGCAGGCCGAAGGCAGGAAGACCTTGTTGTTGGCCAGCGTTGCGAGCAGCGTCGAGCCGCTTTCGGTCGTAATGACCTTCTCGCCGCCGTTGATGTCGATCGTAACTTCACCCGACGAGGTCAGTTTGGCCTTTGCAAAGAGAAGCAGCCCCACGAGGACAAGGGTCACCACCAGAAAGGCAATGATTGCAACTATAATAGTCAATTCCATTTTTTCCGAATCTCTTTTAAGGTTAGAACTGAATACCCGAGAAGATCATGAAGGCGATACCCATCAGGCCGGTAATGATAAACGCGATACCGGGGCCCCTGAGCGCCGCGGGGATCTGCGAGTAGGTCGTCTTCTCGCGGATGGCGGCCATCATGACGATGGCGAGCCACCAGCCCAGGCCGGAACCCAGGCCGTAGACGATCGACTGCCACAGCGACGTCAGCTCCAGCGCATCGACCTTCTGCTGCATGAAAAGCGAGCCGCCCATGATAGCGCAGTTCACGGCGATCAGCGGCAGGAAGATACCCAGCTGGCTGTAAAGCGTCGGCGAGAACTTCTCGACGGCCATCTCCACCAGCTGCACGAAAGCGGCGATGGTGGCGATGAAGACGATGAAAGTCAGGAAGTCCAGATTCACATCGGGCAGCCCGGCCCACGAAAGGGCACCGGCCTTGAGCACGAATTCATACAGGAGGTAGTTCAGCGGCACGGTCATCACCATCACGAACGTAACGGCGGCGCCGAGGCCGAGGGCCGTTTTTACGCTCTTCGAAACGGCGATGTAGGAACACATGCCGAAGAAGAACGCGAAGACCATATTGTCGATGAAGATCGACCGGATAAAGATATTCAATGATTCCATACGCTACCCTCCTATTTTTCCTGTAAATCCTTATTGCGCGAACGGTGTACCCAGATGATGCAGCCCACGATGATCAGCGCCATCGGCGGGAAGAGCATAAGCCCGTTGTTGTAGTACCAGCCGCCCTCGGCCGCATACCAGCTCTCGGGGATGATGCGCCAGCCCATCAGGGTGCCCGAGCCGAAAAGCTCGCGGAAGAAAGCCACGATCACCAGGATCAGGCCGTACCCCAGGCCGTTGCCGATACCGTCGAGCAGCGACGCCCACGGCTTGTTAGCCAGCGCGAATGCCTCGATACGTCCCATGACGATACAGTTGGTGATGATAAGGCCGACATAGACAGACAGCTGCTTCGACACCTCGAAGACAAAGGCCTTGAGCACCTGGTCGACCAGGATTACCAGCGCGGCGATGACCACCAGCTGCACGATGATGCGGATGCGCGAAGGCACGCCGTTGCGCAGCAGCGACATCACCAGGTTCGAGAAACCCGTCACGACCGTCACGGAGAGGGCCATGACGATGGCGGGCTTGAGCTGCACGGTGACGGCCAGCGCCGAACAGATACCCAGGATCTGCACGATGACCGGGTTGTTCGCGGAGAACGGCCCCGTCAGGAACTTCATATTCTTAGCCGAAAACAAAGGCTCTTTTTCTTGCTTACTCATTGTTTCCTACATTTTCTTCGTTAGACTCATCCCGCACGGGGGCAAATACGATCGCCTCGATTGCGGCCTTGCGCTTGGCTTCGAGCAACGGCAGGTAGTGGTGCAGGCTGTTGTAAAGCATCGCCGTCACGCCGTCCGAAGTCTTCGTACCGCCCGAAATGGCGTCCACTTCGTGCTCGGGATCCTGTGCGCCGCCCTTACGCAGCTTCACGGAAACGAACTCGTCGCCCTTGAAGATTTTCTTGCCGACGAACAGCGCCTGGTATTTCGGCGTGGCGATCTCGGCACCCAGGCCCGGGGTCTCGCCCTTGTGGGCCATGATGATACCGGCCATCGTGTCCATATCCTTTTCGAGCGCCACATAGCCCCAGACCGGGCCCCAGAGACCGGTACCCGTAACCGGGATCACCACACGGCCGTCCTTGGCCTCGAACACGGGGAATTTGCCGTCGTCGAAAGCGCCCTGCAAGTCCTTGAGCAGTTCGAATACGTCCTGTCCCTCGACCTTCTCGCCCCGGGCGTCGACGACGTAGGCGTCAATGAAGGTATCGTAATCCTGATTCTGCGCCGAGAGCGACGAGAGGATCGAGGATTTCTTTTCGTTCAGCTCGTTGGCATACTGGCGCTTCTGGAGCGAGAGTGCCGCCACGGCGAGCAACGTCGCCACGATCACGACCATCACGGTCGAATACATTATAATATATGCGTTGCCGTTCTTGTCGCTCAGCATCCCCTTCTTCTTCGCGTCCTCGATCTCGACGAACGCCGAAGCGGGAGCCGCGCAAACGGGGCACGTTTCGGGAGCGGCCTTCCCTTCGTGGATATAGCCGCAGACTGTGCATTTGAATTTTTTCGTTGCCATATATCTCCCCTATTTCGCCAGTTTAACACGTTTCTTTCTGCGCGAGATGTTCGCCTCGACCACGTAGTAGTCCACCAGCGGAGCCAGCGCATTCATAAAGAGGATCGACAGCATCATGCCCTCGGGATAGGCCGGGTTGACCACGCGGATCAGCACTGCCAGCGCACCGGTCAGCAGCCCCACGATGTACTTGCCCGTATTGGTCTGGGCCGAGGTCACGGGGTCGGTGGCCATGAAGACGGCACCGAATGCGAAACCGCCGATGATCAGGTGGTACCATGCCGGATAGGTCGTCACACCGATCGCCTGGAAGAAATAGCCCATCGCCAGCCCGCCGACGAATACCGAAACCATCGTGCGCCACGAAGCGACGCCCGTGAACAAGAGGATCGCGGCGCCCAGGAGGATCGCCAGCGTTGAGGTCTCGCCGATACACCCCGGAATGAAACCGAGGAAGGCATCCATGGCCGAGTAGCCCATCTGGCCCGTGGTGCTCAGGTTTTCGAGTGCCGTGGCGCCCGAGAAGCCGTCCACCACGCCCTCGCCCGAGGAGAGCCCTGCGATCCACACCGTAGCGCCCGACATCGAGGGCGTATAGGCGAAGAACGCGAAGGCGCGGGCCAGCAGCGCGGGGTTGAAGACGTTCATACCCGTACCGCCGAACACCTCCTTGCCGAAGATGACCGAGAAGGCCGTGGCCAGCGCCACCATCCACAGCGGGATGTCCACCGGCATGATCATCGGGATCAGCAGACCCGTCACGAGGAAACCTTCGTTGACCTCGTGGCCGCGGGCCTGTGCGAAGGCGAACTCGATGCCCAGGCCGACGACGTACGAAACGACGATGATGGGCAGCACCTTCAGGAACCCGAACCAGAGCGAAGCCCAGAATTCGGGCTGTACGCCCTGCGAGAGGAAATGCAGGTAACCCGTGTTATAGAACCCGAACAGGAGCGCCGGCATCAGGGCGACGACCACCATGATCATCGTACGCTTCATGTCGTTGCAGTCGCGTATGTGCGCGCCCTTCTGCGTCGTGGTGTTCGGTACGAACAGGAATGTCTCGAACGCATCGAACGTCGACTCCAGGAAGCCCAGCTTGCCACCCTTGGTGAACGTGGGCTTGATCTTATCTACCAAATTGCGTAATGCGCTCATCGTTATGCCTCCTTAATCATTAAGTTAATACCGTCGCGGATGATCTGCTGTATCTCGATCTTCGAGGGGTCTACGAATTCGCACAGGGCGAAATCCTCCTCTACGACCTCGTAGATGCCGAGGTTCTCCATCTTGTCGATGTCGCCGGCAAGGCAGGCCTTCAGCAGATACATCGGGTAAATGTCCATCGGCAGGTACTGCTCGTAGAGCCCCGTCACGACGAACGGGCGCTCGCCGCCGTTCATGTTGGTGTCGAGGTCGTAGGCCTTCTTCGGGCAGAGCCACGAGAAATAGGAGCGCGATACGGAGAACTTGTTGAAACGGGGCATCGCCCAGCCCAGCAGCTCGTACTTGTCGCCCTCGGGGATCACCGTGAGCTGATTGGCATAGAAACCGAGGAAGCCGTCGGCCGGGGTCTTCGTGCCGGTGAGCACGTTGCCCGAGATGATGCGTACATGGTCGCCCTCCTTTTGGGGTTTCACGTTGCCCCGGAGGATCGAATCGACCCTGGCGCCCGCGACGACGCGGCAGTACTGCGGTTTTTCGATCTCAGAGCCGGCTACGGCGATGATCTTCGTCATGTCGACGCGGCCTTCGTTGAACAGGCGGCCGATGATGGCCAGATCCTGGATATTGACCGTCCACACGACGTCGCCCTTGTTCACGGGGTCGATGTGGTGGATCTGGATGCCGACGTTGCCCGCGGGATGCTTGCCCGCGAAGGTGTGCAGCTCGGCACCCTTGAGCATGGGCATCTGCCCCTCGGCCTTGGCACGCACCGAGAGGTGCACTTTGCCCGGCGTGAGGCGGCGCATCACCTCGATGCCGGCCTGGAGGTTCTTCTGCTCGTTGCGGAGCACGAAGTTGTAATCCGGGGCCAGCGGCGCGGAGTCGAAGGCGGAAACGAAAACGGCCTTCGGCGTGTCGTTCGGGTCGGCGATGATGCCATAGGGCCGCTGCACGATCATCGGCCAAAGGCCCGAACGGAGCAGCAGTTCGACAATCTCCTCGCGGGACGCTTTCTGGAGGTCGGGCTTGGCGAACTCCTCGTAGCTCTGCGTGGCATCCGGCGTTACGGTTACGGAGAGCACCTTGCGCTTCTCCCCGCGGTTGACGGCAGCAACCGTCCCGCTGACAGGCGACGTGAAGAGGACACGCTCGCTGTACTTGTTGAAGAACAGCGGCGTACCGGCTTTCACCTCATCGCCTACCTTAACCAGCAACTTGGGAGTCACGCCTTCGAAATCGAGCGGCGAGAGGGCATACTCCGAAGCCTGCGGCGCGTCGGCCAGAGACTCCTGGGCCTTTCCCCGGAGATTGATGTCGAGACCCTTGCGTAGTGTAATGATTTTCGACATGGTTAAAGATTTTGATTGTTATGTTTGGATATTTTTGGGTTAAATTTCGGGCCGGTTTTTGTTGTTAGCCTACTAACAGCATAATTCGCGTGCGAAAGTACGAATTTTTTCCGAAAAATCCGTATGCATTATCTATTATTTTTTAATTTACTTAAAATTTGTACTTTTGTCGCAATGACCTCCCAATTCGTCAACATACACACCCACCGCCCGACAGGCCGGGGCATCGAGCTCCGCACCGCCGGCATCCACCCGTGGGATGCAGACAAAGAGAACATCGCCGCACTCGGCACGCTCCCGGCGGACGTACAGGCCATCGGCGAGACGGGGCTCGACTATGCCCGGAAAAAATGGGGCGGGGCTATGCCCGCGGCGCCGGGCGCCAGCAGCAACTGGCCGCCTTCCGCGCCCAGCTGGCACTGGCGCGCGACCGGCAACTGCCCGTAGTGCTGCACTGTGTCAGAGCCTTCGAGCCCGTCATGCTGGAACTGGCCGCCCGCGAGCCCCGTGCCGTCATCTTCCACGGGTTCATCGGCTCGCCCGAGCAGGCACGCCGCGCACTGGAGAAAGGCTACTACCTCTCGTTCGGCGTGCGGACGTTCTCGTCGCCCAAGACCATGGAGGCGCTGCGCGAAACGCCCCCCGGGCAACTCTTCCTCGAAACCGACGACAGCGACACCGGCATCGAGGAGGTCTACGCGCACGCGGCAGCGGTGAGAGGCACCACCGTCGAAGCCCTGAAACGGGCGACGACCGAAAATTACGAACGGATATTCGCCCCGCAAAATGGATAACTGGCTTGAACGCACCGAGCTGCTGCTCGGCAAGGAAAAACTCGACCTGCTCCGGCAGGCGCACGTGCTCGTCGTGGGACTGGGCGGCGTAGGCGCCTATGCCGCCGAAATGGTCGCCCGGGCGGGCGTGGGACGCATGACCATCGCCGACGCCGACGCCGTGGCGCCGAGCAACATCAACCGCCAGCTGGTGGCCCTGCATTCGACCGTAGGCCGGCAGAAGGCCGAGGTGCTCGCCGACCGGCTGCGGGACATCAACCCCGCGATCGGGCTGACCGTCGTCAACCGCTACATCCGGGACGAGGAGACCTACACGCTGCTCGACGCCGCCGCATACGATTTCGTGGTGGACGCCATCGACACCCTCTCGCCCAAGCTGGCGCTGATAAAGGGCGCCCTCGACCGTTCGCTGCCGCTGGTCAGCTCGATGGGCGCCGGCGCCAAGACCGACCCCACGAAGATGGAGATCGCCGACATCTCGAAGACCCACCACTGCCCCCTGGCACACATGCTCCGCAAGCGGCTGCACAAACTGGGCGTCCGCAGCGGCTTCAAGGCGGTATTCTCGCCCGAGGCGATGCGCGAGGGGGCGATGATCCTCTGCGACGAGCAGAACAAGAAGTCGAACGTCGGCACGATCTCCTACATCCCGGCGCTGTTCGGCATCGGCTGCGCCTCGGTGGCGATCCGCACGCTGATCGGGGAAATGGACTGACAACAAAACCATAAACACATACGCCAATGAAACCTAACATCGTATTTCTGGACGAGTACACCCTCGGGGGTGCCGACCTGACCCGCCTGCACGAGCTGGGCCGGTACACGGGTTACAGCACGACCGCGCCGGACGAGGTCGCGGATCGCTGCCGCGATGCCGAAATCGTCATCACCAACAAAGTCGTGATGCGCCGCCAGACGCTCGCCGCACTCCCCGGGCTGAGCCTGATCTGCATAGCCGCCACGGGCATGAACAACATCGACCTCGACGCCGCGGCCGAGCTGGGCATCGCCGTCAGGAACGCCGCGGGCTACTCGACGCACTCCGTAGCCGAAACCACCCTCGGGGCGGCCATCGCCCTGCGGCGGCACATCGTCTACTACGACCGCTATGTCAAGAGCGGCGCTTACTCGGCCGCCGGGCAGCAGTTCCACTTCGCCAAACCCACGCACCAGCTCTACGGCTCGAAGTGGGGCATCGTGGGGCTCGGCGCCATCGGGCACGAAGTGGCGCGGCTCGCCGCGGCCTTCGGCTGCGAGGTACGCTACACCTCGACTTCGGGCGCCGTGCGCGAAGAGCCCTACCCCGCCGTGTCGCTTCCCGAACTGCTGGGCTGGGCGGACACGGTCTCGGTGCACGCGCCGCTGAACGACCACACGCGGGGGCTGATCGGTGCCCCGGAGCTGGCCGTGATGAAGCAATCGGCCATCCTCGTGAACGTCGCCCGCGGCGGGATCGTCGACGAGGCGGCACTGGCCGAAGCCCTCGACCGGGGATCGGTCGCAGGCGCCGCGCTCGACGTATTCTCGCGCGAGCCGCTGGCCGCGGATAACCCGCTGCTGGGCATCCGCGAACCCGACCGGCTGCTGCTCTCGCCCCACAACGCATGGTCGCCGCGCGAAGCCATCGACGTGCTGGTAGGCTGCATCGCGGAGAATATCGAAGAATTCTGCAAGGCCCGATAGCCATGGAAGGAATGGAAACGGCAAGCCCCGGCGCCGCAACGGCCGCCCCGACGCCGGACGAACGCCGGCAGCGGGTTTTCGGCTGGCTCGACGCCCGCGGCATCGCCTACACGTGGTACGAACACCCCGAGGCACCGACCATCGAGGCCGCACGCCGCTACTGGCGCGACGACGGGTCGAAGCACTGCAAGAACCTCTTTTTCCGCAACCACAAAGGCAACCGCCACTACCTCGTATGTTTCGACTGCGAACGGAACCTGGCCATCCACGACCTGGAACACCGCCTGAGGCAGGGCAAACTGTCGTTCGCTTCGGAGCAGCGCATGGAGCGCTGGCTGGGGCTGCGTCCCGGTTCGGTGTCGCCCTTCGGGCTGATCAACGACCCGGCCAGGCACGTGCACCTGTTCCTCGACGCCAGCCTGCAACGGCTGCCGGCCTACTCGTTCCACCCCAACGACAACCGGGCGACGGTGGTGATCTCCCGTGAGGAGTTCCTGCGTTACCTGGCGGCTGTAGGCAACACCTACGAGTTCATCGAGCTCTACTGACCCGCCCATGCGGTATATCGAAACCAAAACGATCCTCTCGAAGCTGCGGACGGCCGATCGGTGGTTCGGCATCGCCTACAACATGAACCTCTACCGGGGATGCCAGCACGGGTGCATCTACTGCGACACGCGCAGCGACTGCTACGGGATCGGGGACATCGCCCAGATAGCCGTGAAGCGCAACGCGCTGGAATTGCTGCCCGCCGAGCTGCGTGCCCGGCGGAAAAAACGCGCCACGATCGGCACGGGGTCGGTGAACGACCCCTACATGCCCGTCGAGCGCGAGCTGCGGCTGACCCGCCGGGCACTGGGCATGATCGCCGACGAGCGCTTCCCGGTGCATGTCATCACCAAGAGCTCCCTGGCCGAGCGCGACGCCGACATCCTGCAGGAAATTTCCGCCACCTACGCGGCGGTGAGTTTCACCGTGACCTGTGCCGACGACGCGCTCAGCGTCCGCACGGAACCCGGCGCCCCGGCCTCTTCGGAGCGGTTCCGCGCAATGGCGGCACTGGCTGCCAAGGGTATTTATACGGGTGTCACGATGATGCCGCTGCTGCCGCTGATCAACGACACGCGGGAAAATGTCGAAGCCATCGTCCGCCGGGCCAAGGACGCGGGGGCATCGTATATCCTCCCGATGTTCGGCGTAACGCTCCGCAGCGGGTCGCGAGAGCATTTCCACGCAACCCTCGACCGGGAATTCCCCGGGCTGAAAGCACGCTACGAAGCCTGTTTCGGCAACCGCTACGAATGCTTCAGCCCCAGTTACCGGAAGTTGAACGACACGTTCCGGAACCTGTGCGCGAAACTGGGGCTCGAAACCCGGATGCGGTTCTACGCCCCCACCCTGCCCGAACAGGGGTCGCTGTTCTGAACAGCCGTTCCGTTCCCGCAGGGCCGTACTTTGGGAAAATTATCCGGGGCGGGACATCCCATCTCCATATGGGAGACGCCGGGATGCGGTCACACTGTACGCTCCTGCATCCGGGTATTGAGCGGAGCGGGTTTCCGCACTACCGGAACTTCCCTTTCAGCCGGTATACGCCGACATGCGTCGTCTTCTTATCGTGGCGCCAGACGGAGATGACCGAATCGAACGAAAGATACTGACAGGGGCCGATTTTCGCCCAAAATTTACCGTCGCTGCAGAAAAAGGCGACCGGCATCTTCCGCTCCCCGTTTCCCTCCAGCAGGTAGATATACTCGTCCGAAAATTCAGCCTTGCGGGCAAAACGCTCAATATCCCCGCCGATACGCATCTTCCGGACAGGTTCGCAGCAATAGCCGAGCAGCTCGGCAGCCTTGTCGCTCGACAGGTAGGTTTGCCAAGACAGCAGCGGTTCCGCGTCGATTCCCGCCCTGCCGAAAAGGTACTGCAGGGCATAAGACATCCCGCACTGTTTGGCCGGGAGAATGTCCATGCCGTCGGTAATCGTGCGGATGTCCTTCAGCGAATCCACCGCATGCCGAACCAGCTCGTCCGATGCGTCGAGGGGCAGGTGTGCAAGGGCGACGACTTGCAGCCACGCATTGTCCGCAGCGACGAAAGTGACCGTATCCGCTTCTTTGCGCACGACCTGCGGGTCACTCTGGAAGCGCAGTTGCGAGACCGGGCCCCCGGCGTCGCAGACAGTGACGTCGAAAAGGAACGTCCGGTACTGCACGGTATCGCCCGGGTGGAGAAATTCCGAGATGCTGCGATGCATGGGCAGACGGCGGAAGTCGAATTTTTCGTTGGTGTAGTTCATTACGCCGCTCTGCCGCTCAACGGCCTCGGAGAGTTCCCAGGCCGGCATCGGAATCTGGGCTGCGGCGAAAGTTGCGGCGAAACCGGCCGCAAGTGCGATAAACAGATGTTTCATGTGTTTCATGGCTGCTCGTTTAAAAGTTTTTCGATAATTTCGGCCGCTTCATCCAGCCGTTCGGGCGTATACCCCACTTCGTGATAACGCACCCTGGTGTCGGGCCCGATTATTACCAGTTGCGGAATACGCTCGTCGCCAAGCAGCTGCGAAATCTTTTCATAGGGGTCGAGCCCGACGGGGAAGACCACGCCCTGCTTGCGCAGCTGGGCAACCTTCTCCGCAACCCGCTCGCGGGGTTCGCCCTTTGCGATGGCAATCATCGTGAATTTGCGGCCCTCGAAACGCCGGAGTATCTTCTCCGGCATCTCGTTGAGCTCGCGCAGGCAGGGTTTGCACCAGGTAGCCCAAAAGGACAAAAGCACTACGTCGCCCCGGCATTTCGAGATTTTGACCTCCCGGCCGTCGAGCATCTCGACCGTAATGGCAGGAACTTTGGCGCCCGTCCGGAAGCCGGACTGCGCAAAGAGCGGAAACACAAGGAAAACGAAGGCAGACAAAAGGACGGAGAGTCGTTTCATGGGAACGTGTTTTTGGTTGTCAGAAGCAAAGATAACGATTTCCCCCAAAACTACTAATTTTTTAGTAGAAAAAGAATCCGATCTCCGCAAACACTGTCCCGAAAATCCCTTCACAACATCCGGAGCTCCTGTTATTTCCCCCGACGCGGGGGATAATTTTTCAAACCGTGATGCCGGCAAAGAGCCGGAATTTTCATTATCTTTGTTCGAGACAACCCTTAACAACCCGATATGAAAAAATTCACACTCACCCTGCTCCTGCTGCTCGCCGGCATCCCGGCGCTCTTTGCCCAGCAGACCGTCCGGAACGACATTTTCACCTACCTCAAACACGAAGGCTATGCCCCGGCCCTGGACAAGGACTCGGACATCGAGTTCAAAATCCAGGGAATCCTCTACAACATTATCGTAAAACAGATCGAAAACGAGGATTATGCCTATGTGGAAGTGCTAGCGAACTTCGGCACCGTCACCCCCTACGACAAGCTGATCGAGATCGCCAACGACATAAACCAGAACAAGTTCGTCTGCAAATGTTCGGTCTCCCGAAACGAGAACAGGAACGTCTTTACGCTGGCCATGGAATTCGTCACCAACAGCCGGGCAAATACCGAATACCAGATGTCGCACGCCCTGCGCCTCCTTCCGGCATGGGTTAAGGAATTCAACGACAGGGTCGACGAATAATAGTGCCCGCCGGACAGGCACGCGAGCCATTCCCGGAGGAAATAAAAAATCCCGCTCCAATGAAGCGGGATTTTTCAGTTACCGGGATTCCGGTTATTTCATCTCCACGAGCGCCTTGCCGGTCATTTCGGCGGGCTGCTCCAGCCCCATCAACCTGAGCACCGTCGGGGCCACGTCGGCCAGGATGCCGTCGTGCACCGACTTCACGCGGTCGGAAACGACCACGATGGGCACGGGGTTGAGCGAATGCGCCGTATTGGGCGTACCGTCGGCATTGACGGCGTTGTCGGCATTGCCGTGGTCGGCGATCATGACGACCTCGTAACCGTTCTCCTTAGCAGCCTCGACAACTTTGGCGACGCACCCGTCGACGGCCTTCACGGCCTTCACGATGGCATCGTAGACGCCCGTATGGCCGACCATGTCGCCGTTGGCGAAATTCAGGCAGATAAAGTCGAACTTCCGCTCACCGAGTGCAGCAACCAGTTTGTCAGCGACTTCCGGAGCGCTCATCTCGGGTTGCAGGTCGTAGGTGGCCACCTTGGGCGACGCGACGAGGATACGGTCTTCGCCCGCGAACTCCGCCTCGCGGCCACCGTTCAGGAAGAACGTCACGTGGGCATATTTCTCGGTCTCGGCGATGCGCAGCTGCCGCAAGCCCTGCTTCGAAACGAACTCGCCGATGGTGTTGGGCACGTTCTCCTTGTCGAAGAGGATGTGCAGCCCCGTGAACTTGGCATCGTAGGGGGTCATGCAGCAATAGTAGAGGGGCATGGTGTGCATCCCCTCGGCGGGCATGTCCTCCTGCGTCAGCACGATGGTCAGCTCCTTGGCGCGGTCGTTGCGGTAGTTGAAAAAGACCACCACGTCGTTGGGGCGGATCATGCCGACGGGCTGCCCGTTCTCGTCGATGCGCACGAAAGGCTTGATGAACTCGTCCGTAACGCCCTCGTCATAGGATTTCTGGACGGCTTCGACCATGTCCGACGAACGCTCGCCGATGCCGCTGACCAGCGCGTCGTAGGCTACCTTGACACGTTCCCAGCGCTTGTCGCGATCCATCGCATAGTAACGTCCGATCACCGTGGCGATCTTGCCCGTCGTGGCCGCGAGGTGCTTCTCGAGGTCGGCGACGAACCCCTTGCCGCTGTGCGGGTCGGTGTCGCGGCCGTCCATGAAGCAGTGCACGAAGGTATTTTCGAGGCCGTAGGCCGCCGAGATGTCGCACAGCTTGAAAAGGTGCTCGAGCGACGAGTGCACGCCGCCGTCCGACACGAGGCCCATGAAATGCATGTTCACGCCGTTCTTTTTGGCATGTTCGAACGCTGCCTTGACCTCGGGGTTCTCCAGGATCGAATTGTCGCGGCAGGCGCGGTTGATCTTCACCAAATCCTGGTAGACCACGCGGCCGGCGCCGATATTGAGGTGCCCGACCTCCGAATTGCCCATCTGGCCGTCGGGCAGTCCGACGTTCTCGCCGTCGGTGCGCAGCTCGGCATGGGGATATTTCGCCGTCATGGCCGAGATATATTCGGGATGGACGGTCGAAATGACATCGGCCTTGTCGTGGCAGCCGTTGCCCCAGCCGTCGAGGATCATCAGTAATACCTTGTTATTCATAATTATCCAGTTTTTAACTATTCTTTTACTTTACCTGGGCCATAATCAGCTCCACGGCCTTGTCGATGGCGGCCTGCAGCCCGTCGGGGTTCTTGCCGCCCGCCGTGGCGAAGAACGCCTGTCCGCCGCCGCCGCCCTGCATCAGCTTCGCAGCCTCGCGCACCACGGCACCGGCGTTCACGCCCTGGGCCGTGATCTCGTCGCCGAGCATCACCGTCAGCATGGGTTTGCCGTCGTTGACCGCCCCCTGCACGAACACCAGCTTCGGGGAGCGGGCACGCAGGTTATAGGCCAGGTCTTTGACGAACTCGGGCGTACGGTCGGTCTGCGTGGCGATGAGCTGCACCCCGTGGCGCTCGGGCGTCGAGGAGATGATCTTCTCGGCCCACTGTGCGACCTGCTCGCGGCGCATGGCCTCGACCTCCTTCGAAAGCGTCTCGTTGCTCTCGAACATTTTCTTTACGGCCTGCAGCACCTGCGGGTTGTGGAGGTATTCGCTGATGTCGCGCACCGTATCCTCGGCGGCGTAGATGATCTTCTCGGCCTGTTCGCCCGTGACGGCTTCGATGCGGCGCACGCCGGCCGAAATGGCGCTCTCGGTCAGTATCTTGAAGAACCCGATGTTACCCGTAGCGCTGGTGTGCGTACCGCCGCAGAGCTCGACCGACGTACCGAAGCGCACCATGCGCACCTTGTCGCCGTACTTCTCGCCGAAGAGCATCATGGCACCGCATTTCTCGGCCTCCTCCTTGGTGGCCTCGCGGTTCTCCTCCAACGGATAGTTGGCGCGGACGGCGCGGTTGACGAGCATCTCGACCTGGCGCAGCTCGGCGGGAGTCATCTTCTGGAAATGCGAAAAGTCGAAGCGCAGGATCTCGGGCGTCACCATCGAACCCTTTTGCTCGACGTGCGATCCCAGCACCTTGCGCAGCGCCTCGTGCATGAGGTGTGTCGCGGTATGGTTGTTGGCCGCGGCCTGGCGTTTGGCAGCGTCCACGACGGCCGTGAACTCGGCCGCAGGGTTTTCGGGAAGCTCCTTGACGATATGGATAATCAGTCCGTTTTCCTTTTCGGTAGCCACGACGGCGATGCGCTCGTTGGCATTCTCGATATAGCCGATGTCACCGATCTGACCGCCCGAGTTGCCGTAGAACGGCGTGCGGTCGAAGACCAGCTGGTAGGAGGTCTTGCCTTTGGAGGTCACGCGGCGGTAACGGGCGATCTTCACCCGCTCGGTCAGCGTGTCGTAGCCCGTGAAGACGCTCTCGCGAATGGGGAACAACTCCACCCAGTCGTCGGTATCGACGGCCGCAGCGTTGCGCGAACGCTCCTTCTGCGCCTGCAACTCGGTTTCAAAGGCTGCGAGGTCAACGCCGACGCCCTGTTCGCGGGCGATGAGCTCCGTCAGGTCGATCGGGAACCCGAACGTATCGTAAAGCTCGAAGGCGTCCTTGCCCGAGATCAGTTCGCGGCCCTCTTTCTTGGTCTTTTCGACCACGCCGTCCAGCAGGCTGATGCCCGTGGCCAGCGTACGCAGGAACGAGGCCTCCTCCTCCTCGATGACCTTTTCGATCAGCGCCTGCTGGGCCTTCAGTTCGGGGAACTGGCCCCCCATCTGCTCCACGAGCCCCGCAACGAGCTTGCAGATCGTAGGTTCCGTGAAGCCGAGGTAGGTATAACCGTAGCGCACGGCGCGGCGCAGGATGCGGCGGATGACGTAGCCGGCCTTGACGTTCGACGGCAACTGCCCGTCGGCGATCGAGAAAGCGATGGCACGCAGGTGATCGGCGATGACGCGCATCGCCACGTCACACTTCGCGTCGGCGCCGTAGGTCTTGCCCGAAAGCTGCGAAATACGCTGGATCGTAGGCTGGAACACGTCGGTGTCGTAGTTCGATTTCTTGCCCTGGAGGATCATGCAGAGGCGCTCGAAGCCCATGCCGGTATCGACGTTGCGCGCCGGAAGCTCCTCCAGCGAGCCGTTGGCCTTGCGGTTGAACTGCATGAACACGAGGTTCCATATCTCGATCACCTGCGGATGGCCCGCATTGACCATCCCGCGCCCGGGCTTGGCGGCGATCTCCGCCTCGTCGCGCAGGTCGAAATGAATCTCCGAGCAGGGGCCGCAGGGGCCGGTCTCGCCCATCTCCCAGAAATTGTCGTGCTTGTTGCCGCGGATGATATGGTCTTCGGGCAGAAACTGCTTCCAGTAGTCGTAGGCCTCCTGGTCGAAGGGCACGCCGTCCTCCTCGGAGCCTTCGAAAACCGTGGCGTACATGCGGTCGGCGGGAAGTTTGTAGACGCCGTGGAGCAGCTCCCACGCCCATTCGATCGCCTCTTTCTTGAAGTAATCGCCGTAAGACCAGTTGCCCAGCATCTCGAACATCGTATGGTGGTAGGTGTCATGCCCCACCTCCTCCAGGTCGTTGTGCTTGCCCGAAACGCGCAGGCACTTCTGGGTGTCGGCCGCACGCGGATATTTGCGGGGTGCATTGCCCAGGAAGATATCCTTGAACTGGTTCATGCCCGCGTTGGTAAACATCAGCGTGGGATCCCCCTTGACGACCATCGGTGCCGAGGGCACGATCACATGGCCCTTGCTCTCGAAGAAGTCCAGAAAGGCCCGGCGAATTTTATTCGATTCCATATATAAGATTTTATCCGATTTCCACGTTTGTGATTTCGGGTTGCAAAATTACACAATTAAAGTTAAATTTGCATCCTATTAACCGGAGTTTTTTCCGCAATGAAGCAAAAAGGGCAGAGATTCGACACGCAGGCGCTGACACAGGAAGCGCAGGCGCTGACGCGCGACGTGGTCTCGGCGCCTTTCCGCCTGCGCACCTACCGCCTGATCCGGAAAATACTGATCGGCTTCATCCTCGTCTCGATCGCCAACGTGCTCTTCTCGTACTTCTTCTACACCCCCAAGATGTACCGCATCATCCGCGACAACCGCGACCTGGTCATCAAGTACCGCATCCTGCAAGACCGCATACGCACCTCGCAGCGGCGCGTGGACGAAATCCGCCACCGCGACAACTACGTCTACCGCTCGCTCTTCTCGACCGACACGGTGTCGATCGACGGCGTGTGGCAGCCCTACCCCGACACCAAATACGCCCCGATGGCCGGGGACGACTTCGCCCCGCTGATGGTCGGCACCTGGAAGCAGCTCGACGCGCTGGCCCGCATACTCTACCTCGAATCGGTGTCCTTCGACGAATTGCAGGCATTCGCCCGCGACAAGGAGAAAATGTCGTCGGCGATCCCGGCCATCTGGCCCATCGACCGCTCGGCGCTGCACAACGACCATATCGGCGCCTTCAACCTGCGCCGGATGCACCCCGTGCTGGGGTATATCCGCCCCCACAAGGGCATCGACCTAGGCTGCGACCGCGGCACGCCGGTCTACGCCACGGGCGACGCCGTGGTGGAGGTCGCCTCCTCGGGGGGCAACGGCGGCTACGGACACATGGTGCTGCTGAACCACGAATTCGGCTACAAGACCCGCTACGCACACCTGAGCAAAGTCCTCGTGCAGCCGGGCGAACGGGTCGCCCGCGGGCAGGTCATCGCCGAAACGGGCAACACGGGCATCTCCTCGGGCCCCCACCTCCACTACGAGGTGATCCACAAGGGCATGCCGGTGAACCCGATCAACTATTTCAACCGCAACATGACCGCCGCGGAATACGACGCACTCATGGAGAACATGCGCGATACGAACTTCGAAAAGCTCTGAGATGGCAGGAAAGAAAGACCTGGAGCGGCTCCGCAGGCGTAAGCGCCGCAAACAGAACATCATACGCGCGACGGTGCACTTTTTCGTGTGGGCCGGGGTCGCCGTGCTCTACTACGTCGGGTTCTCGCTTTTCTTCGACACCCCCGTGGAGTACGAGCTCAAACACTCGACCGACCGCCTGCGCCGCGAATACGCCGCCCTCACCCAGCGGTACGACTCGCTGACGACCGTCATGCACAACCTCTCCGAGCGCGACCGCAACGTCTTCCGCATCCTCTTCGAATCGGATCCCTACGACTTCGATTCGGAATACGAACGCCGACAGGCCGTCACCTACGAAAACATCTTCAACCGTTCGTCGCGGCGGCTCAAGCTCGAACTGCGCGAACGGGTCGCCGACATGGAGAAGCGGCTCGACGAGCTGAACGCCTCGTACCTCGACCTGCAGGCGCTCATCGACTCGGCGGGCAGCGGCTGCAACAACATCCCGGCCATCCAGCCCGTGATAAACAAGCAGTTGACGCTGCTCACGGCCTCGTACGGCATGCGCATACACCCCTTCTACAAGACCCTGCAATCGCACCAGGGCGTGGACTACACCATCCCCGAGGGGTCGCGCGTCTTCGCCACGGCCGACGGCGTGGTGCGCGACGTGGCGCTGCGCAACTCCACGTCGGGGCAGACGGTCGTGATCGACCACGGCAACGGTTACGAGACTTCGTACAGCCACCTCTCGAAGATCAACGTCCGCAAGGGACAGCGCGTGAGCCGCGGCGAGATCATCGCCCTCTCGGGCGACACGGGCCTTTCGCTCTCGCCCCACCTCCACTACGAAGTGCGGCTGAACGGGATGCGCGTCGATCCGATCCACTACTTCTTCATGGAACTCACCCCCACCGAATACCAGCGCCTGATGCGCATCGCGCAGTCGGGCATGCAGTCGTTCGACTAAAAACAAAGGAGATGGGAAGCGACTGGACAAAGGATTTCGGCTTTGCGCGCGAAGAAATTTTCCGCAGCGAAGAAACGCTCCGCACAATCCGCCATATCCGTGCCTCATGGGGCGGCGAACCGGAGTTCCTCTGGGAGAAATTCCCGGACTACGCCGTTTTCCGGCGGCAGGACAACGCCAAATGGTATGCCGTGATATTGACGGTGCAGGCCGGCAAACTCGGCCTCGCGGACGAGGAGCGGACAGAGATTCTCGACATCCGGGCCGATGCGGAGACCATGGCGCGGTCGCTGGACTTCGAACATTATTTCCCCGGTTACCATATGAACAAACGCACGTGGCTCACCGTACGGCTGGACGGCAGCGTACCCTTCGGGGAAATCGCCCCGCTGATCGCCCGCAGTTACGAACTGGCCGGGAAAAAGTAGCCCGTCATGCAAATCCGACTCATCCTGCTCGACTTCGACGGCACGCTGGCCGACACGCGGCGCGCCAATACGCTGGCCTATGTGGCCACACTGCGCGAGGCGGGCTATGCGCTCACCGAGGAGGAGTATGCGGCAAAGTATTTCGGCATGCGGTGCAACGAGTTCCTGACCCGTTACGGCATCGCCGACCCCGCAGAGCGCGAGCGGCTGCGGCTGCGCAAGATCGCGCTCTACCCCGCGTTCTTCGACACCGTGCGGCTCAACCGCCCGCTGTGGGAGTTCTGCAGGCAGTTCCGGGCGCAGGGCGGCCGCGTATGGATCGTATCGACAGGCAGCCGCGCCAACATAGACAACGCCATGCGCCACCTGGGGATCACGGTCGCGGGACAGCGGGCGGGGAGCACGGGTGCGGCAACCTCGGGTGCGGCGGGCAGAGACTTGACAGGTGCGGATGAGGCATGGCTCCGGACAGCCGGCACGGCAACGATAGATGCAGGTACGCCAACACACGCAACAGTCACCCCCGAGCCGGGCGAAGGGCCGAACGGCTCCGTGGACGGCATACTCTCGGGCGCCGACGTCGAGCACAGCAAACCCGCCCCGGACTGCTTCCTGGAGGCCATGCGCCGCGAGGGCTGCACGCCGCAGGAAACGCTGATCTTCGAAGACTCCGAAATCGGGCTCGAAGCGGCCCGCCGCAGCGGAGCGGCCTATTTCAGGGTAACGCTCTGACCATCGCCGCCCAGGCCGTTCCCGGCATCCTGTATCCGGCATCTGCACCCGACATCCGACACCCGGCACCCGACATCCGGCTCCCTGTATCCTGTATCCTGCGTCCTGCACCTCGCACCCGACACCCGGCACCCGCTGCCGGACGCACTCATTCCTCCGCGCTGTCCCGGCCGATCTTCCACAACCGAGCCATGTAATTTCCGGGAGTAATCACCATCCGGCAGCGGAACTCGTCCGCCCCCGTCACGATACAGCCGGTCAGCGCTTGCAGATCACGTTGAAGTCGCAGTACTTGCAGGTATCGGCATCCTCGCACTGGCGGAACGGAACCGAGGTGTCGTAGAGTTCGGCGAGCTGCGCGCGCAGCAGTTCCTCGAAACGCTCGCGGTAAAGCGTATAGCGCGCCCCCTTCACCCCCGTTTGCTTGTCGTCCAGCTGCGGCGAATAGCCGGGGCGGTTCATGTTGCGGACGTAATAGAGTGCCGGTTCGACGTCGCAGCCGCGCGACCGGTGCAGCATCATCGCGTAGAGCAGCGTTTGCAGGATGTTCGAAAGGCGTTGTTTGCCCGTGCCCGTGAACAGGCTCTCCACACCGTCGAATTCGAGGTGCGGCGCCCCGGTCTTGTAGTCCACCACCCTCAGCGCCCCGTCGTCGAGCGTGTCGATACGGTCGGCGATGCCGGCGAATTTCATCTCCAGGTCGCGCCCGCCCGCGCGGAAACGGAACGGATAGGCTACGGGCTCCTCCAGCCCCGACACGGCGAAAGCATCGTGCGCGGCGTCGTAGGGCATCACCCCGCCCCGCAGGTAACGGATCACGATGTCCTTCACCAGCAACAGGTTGCCCGAATAATCTTCGGCTGTGGCATGTTTATCCTGCAAATAGTTCTCGTTGATGGCCGCCTCGACCGCCTGCGCCACTTCGCCCGTACGGATCATCGCACGCAGGGTTTCACCGGGATGCGCCTCGCCCGCGATGCGGGCGTAAAGCGTCTGCACGGCGGCATGGAGGATCGTACCGAACATCGGGGCATCGACCTCCTCGGAAATTTCGTCATCGGCCTCCAAGCGGGCTATGGAATGGAAATAGAAGCGCAAGGGGCAGGCCACGTAGCGGAAAAACGCCGTCGGCGAGAGCGTCGCAGGGCTTTGGGCGTCGACGAAACGCTCCAGCCGGGCCATCACCCCTTCGTCCTTGGGCACCTCGATCGGCGCCGTTTCGGCCAGGTTGACGTCCACCCCCACTTCGACCTTGCGCACGTCGAAGCCGCTCTCGTAGTCCAACTGGTAGATATAGCGGCTCGGCTCGCCCGTAGACTTGTCGTCGGCGTGCGAGCAATAGAGCATGTGGACGGTCTTGGCGCGCTGGATCAGGCGGTAGAAATAGTAGGCATAGACGCCCTCGTGGTGCTCGGGCGTGGGCAGCTCGTAGGCCGCACGCAGGTTGTAGGGGATGAACGACGCCTGCGCCATATGATTGCCGGGGAAATTGTCGTCGTTCATCGAAAGGATGATGACGTTTTCGAAATCGAGGTTGCGGGTCTCGAGGATCCCCATGATCTGGATGCCCTCCAGCGGCTCGCCCTCGAAGGGGATGCGCAGCGTCTGCAAGTGCCGGCGCAGCAGCGAGGTGTAGACCTCGGCCGTAAGGTCGATATCGCACTCGTCGAGCGAGTTGCGCAACTTGGTGACCTGCTCGGCGATGACCGCCAGGAATTCGACCCGCTGCCGTGCATCGTCGCCCTCGTAGGGCTGGCGCGCCACGGCGGCGACCACGTCCAGCATGTAGTCGGACAACTCGCGCCACGTCGCGGCGGGCATAAAGATCCGTTTCAGCAGTTCGTTGCGGCCCAGCCACGCGGCATCGACCGAAATGCGGCGGTCACGGACGATCTCCTCGTGCATCGTGCGCGTGAGTGCGGCGTCGCACTCGGCCACATAGGGGTGTGCGAGGATGCCGGCGACGTCGGCATGGTAGAACGTGCAGCCGTCGCCCTTGCGGCGGCGGTGGTTCTGCAACTCCACCAGACGCTCGACGAACGTGTAGGCCAGGCTCTGCCGCAGGGGGAAGCCCATCGTCACGTTCACCCGTCCGATGTCGGCGGGCAGGGCGTACAGCAACGGCAGCAACAGGTTCTCGTCGGTAAGCACCACGGCGGTCTCCTTGCCCAGCGCGGGCCTGGCGCCCGCGGCGATGCCGGAGTCTTCCTCCCTGCGGCGGCGGGCCAGATCGGCGAGGATCGCCGCGGCATACTTGCACTGCACGGCGTTCGAGACGGCGGCGACCGACACGATCTGCTTCTCTCCCCGCATGTTGTCGTACCGAAGTTCCGTGCGGGGCGGGAACTGCGCCACGTTCGAACGCACGAACATACCCGCCTCCTGTTCGGGGTCGTCCTTATAATAAGAGTCGTAGTCCCAGTAAAAATCGGTTTCGGCCGCCGTGGCGAGGAACCCGAAAAGGCGCTTCTCGCACTCGGAAAGGGCGTTGAACCCCGCCACGACATAACGCCGGGGCTCGGGGAAGGCGAACCCGCCCCCGCGGATGCAGTCGGCGGCGGCGCGCTGCACCATGCCGTTGTAGGCGATGCCGAGCGACGAGAGACGCTCCCGGAAGCGGCGGTAGATGGGGCCGAGGGTCTTCCAGATCGCCAGAAAACGGCGTTTCTCCTCCGAAAGGTCGGCCTGCTCGCCGAACGAGGACCAGAACGAAAGGATGCGCAGCTGCGCGGGCGTGAGGTAGGAAATATCGGCTTCGATCTCCTTGATCTCCGAGATGTTGCGGAAGAGCATCTGCGCGTCGATCAGGTATTTGTCAATCGTATCGAAGTCCGTGAGGAGCATATCGCCCCAGAAATAGAACTTGTCGAAGGGTTCGTTGTGGTAGGCCGAGTAGACTTTGTAAAGCTCGGTGATGAGCCGCACGCGGTCGCCCGTATGCAGCCCCGATATTTCGCCCGTCAGGTCGTCGATCGTCACCCATTCGGGCTGCCACATTGGACGCCCGGCGATACGCCCCAGGGCATCGACGAAAAACAGCCGCGCACGCCGCGACGGGAAGAGCACCGCCCGTTCGGACAATCCCTCGCCATAGCGCGCATACAGGTCGGCGGCCACCTCCTCCAGAAATCCCTTCATAGCAGTTCGGACAGCCCCGGCGACTTCCCCGGCGGTATTGTCCGCCCGGGATCCGGAAGCCCCCTTCGCATTATTGTTCCATGAGACTATTCTACGTGGCTGATCTCACCGCCCATGAACTTGGCGCCGCCGCGCACGACGGCAGGCTGCCCCTTATAGGTGATACGGGCGTTAGTCGTGGTCTTGCCGATGAACCGGTCGGTGATCCACAGCGACACGTCGGCCTTGCTCTGGGCATTGACCTCGGCCGACATCACCTCCAGCCCCGAGGCCGCGACCCTGCCCGTCGAGGCGAACAGCGTCAGGTAGCTCGCCTTGCCGGTGAGCGTCGCGCTGCTGCCGCCCGTGAGCTCCATCCTGAGATCTTTGACATCGAACGCCGCCGTGAGCGACGCCTTGCGCCCCAGGGTCAGGTCGAGCAGCACCGCATCCACCGTTCCCTCGAACACGGCTGCGGCGCCCGACAGCGAGACGGACTGCAACGTATTGTAATAGACCGTCACCTGGGTGCGGTCGGGACGGCGCGAATCATACTTCTCGCTGATACGCAGGGTTTTGTCCTTCACCTCGGCGCGGAATTTCGAAGTATAGGAGCCTTTCGTGTCGTATACGATCTTGGGGGCCTCGGTGTCGGGGACTTTCACGAATTTGATATCCAGGTCGGCATCCACCGCGACGGCCTCGAACGTGGTCAGCCACTCGTTATGTTCCGTAGGACTTGCGGCACCCGCCTCCTGTGCACGGCCGGAGGCTGCGAAGAGCAGCATCACGGCGCTCAGAATCATCTTCTTCATACATTGTAGGTTTAAATACGTCGCTAAAATACAAAATTATTGCGAACCCCGGTTTGCCGTTCGGGATTTGTTTTGTACTTTTACTACCTAAAACGACATTTCGGACAGTGAGGGCGAGAATTCTGAATGCAAGCGCAGGGTCGGGCAAGACCTACCAGTTGGCGTACAAATACGTGCGCGACGTGGTCGAACAGCCCGGCATTTACCGCCACATCCTCGCCGTGACCTTCACCAACAAGGCCACCGAGGAGATGAAATCGCGCATCCTCAAGGAGATCCACCTGCTGGCCTCGGGACAGCCGAGCTCCTACCTCGACAACCTCTGCCGCGAATTGTCGCTCGATGCCGCCACGGTGCGCCGACGCGCCCGGGAGGTGCGGTCGAAGATCCTGCACGACTATTCGCGCTTCACGGTGCTGACGATCGACACCTTCTTCCAGCGCATCCTGCGCGCCTTCATCAAGGAGCTGGGCATCGACCTCAATTACAACGTCGAGATCGAAACGGCCTCGGTGCTGACCAAGAGCGCCGACACGCTCATCGAGCAGATCACCACCGACCGCGACCTGCAGCGCTGGCTCACGGACTTCGTGCAGGAGCGCATCGACGAAGGCAAGAAATGGGACATCCGCGACGGTATCCTCACGCTGGGCGGCGAGCTGTTCAAGGAGAAGAACAAGGACGCACTCTCGGCGGCCCGCCCGCGCGAGGAACTGGCGCGCATCGTGGGCGAAGCCACGGCGCACGCCGCGGCGACCAAAAAACGGATGCAGGACGCTGCGGCCGAAGCCGTGCGGATCATCGGGGACGCAGGCGCCTCGGTCGCCGACTTCCCCTACAAAGGCTCGGGCTTCGCGGCCTATTTCTACGCCGTGGCGGGCGGCAGCTTCGAGCGCTACGGAAGCCGCGCGGAGGCGGCCTGCACCCGGGACGAGGCGTGGGGGAAGCCCGGCAGCACGGCACAGGGGCTACGTCCCCGGCTGCAACCCTTGCTGCGCGAAATGTGCGGCCTTTACGATGAGAACGTCCGCGCGTGGAACACCTGCGACCTACTGCGCGAGAACTACCGCAGCTTCGCGCTGCTCTCCGACCTCTATGCCAAAGTGCAGCAGATGTGCGACCAGGAAAACATGATGCTCCTCTCGGAGACCAAATACATCCTCTCGGAATTCATCGGCCACAACGACGCGCCGTTCATCTACGAGAAGGTCGGCAACCGCTTCGAACACTTCATGATCGACGAATTCCAGGACACCTCCGTGAAGGAGTGGGAGAATTTCCTGCCCCTGCTGCAAAACGCCATGGCGCAGAGCGAAGCGACCTCGGTGCTGATCGTGGGCGACATCAAGCAGTCGATCTACCGCTGGCGGGGCGGCGACTGGAAAATACTCCACTCGCAGGCGCAGCAGGCGCTGGGCGCGGACAGCACCGAACTGGTCAACCTCACGGAAAACTACCGCAGCCTGCCCGCCGTGGTGGATTTCAACAACAAGGCCATCGGCCGCGTGGTCGAAGCCGACAACCGGGCGCTCAACGCGACGCTGGACGAAGCCGCGGCGCGGGGCGACATGGACGCCCGCACCGCCGCCGGGCTGCGCGACACACTGTGCAACGCCTACCGCGAACATGCGCAGACACCCCGCCGCCTGGGCGGGAGGCCGGGCTATGTTTCGGTGGAGACCTTCGCCGAACGGCCGCCCGTCGTGGAGCGCATCTGCGAGGTGCTGGACAAGGGTTTCCGTCCGTGCGACATCATGATCCTGGTGCGCGGGGCGACCGACGGCGCCAGGGTGGCCGCCGAGCTGCTGGATTTCAAACGCCGCAACGACGACCCGCGCTACCGGTTCGATGTGATGACGCAGGAAGCGCTGATCGTGGGCAACGCCCCCGTCAGTTCGTTCATCGCCGCGGCGCTGCGCCTGTCGCTCAACCCCGACGACTCGCTCAGCCGCGCCGTCTACAACCACTACCTCGGCCGCGGGTTCGACCGCCCGCTGCCCGGGGACGAACGCACCTTTTTCCGTTCGATCCGGCTGCTGTCGCCCGAGGAGGCGTTCGAGCGGATCGTCATGCGCCACGCGCTGCACGACGACAGGCAGCAGACGGCCTACCTGCAAGCCATACACGAACAGATCATCGGCTTCTGCGCCAGCAAGATCGCCGACATCGCGCTGTTCCTCGACTGGTGGGAGCAACAGGGACAGAACCGGTCGCTGAGCGTCGACGAGAGCGCAACGACCGTCGAAATCACGACCATACACAAGGCCAAGGGGCTCGAAAAGCGCGTGGTGCTGATCCCCTGGTGCTCGTGGCAGCTCGACCCCAAGTCGGGCGGCAACGTGACGAACATCGTCTGGGCCGAGGCGCAGGGCGATGCGGGCGCCGTCGGGCGCTTCCCGGTGAAATACAAGAAGGCGATGGCCGAATCGGGCTTCTCGGCGGAGTACTACCGCGAGCTGGTCTATTCGCACGTGGACAATGTGAACCTGCTCTATGTCGCCCTGACACGCGCCGCCGAGTCGCTGCACGTCTTCATCCCCCGCAAGGGCGGCAAGAGCGTCGGCGGGCTGCTGCTGCAAAGCATCGGAGCCGACGGCGACAAAGCGCTGCTCGACGGCACCGAAGGGCGCCGCACCGTGACCGAGGAGGGCGAAAGGTTCGAATTCGGGCTCTTCACGGGCCCCGTGCCCGGTGGCGGCAAAGCATCCGACGGCAGGCACGTCGTACTGGAGAACTACCCCACGGCACGCGCCGACCTGCGGCTGAGACTCCCCTCGCAACGCTATTTCGAGGAGGAGGACGAGGTGGAACTCTCGCCCCGCAACTTCGGCATCCTGATGCACAAGGCCTTCGAGGAGGCCGACGACCGGCAACAGATCTACGAGGCCGTGCAGCGGATGCAGGACGACGGCACGCTGTCGCCTGCCGAAGCCGAAGCGCTGCGGGGGATGATCGCCCGGGCGCTGGCGCACCCCGTCGTGGGCGAATGGTTCGGGGGCGGCTGGCAGCGCGTGCGCAACGAGAACGAGATCATCGTCCCCGGCACGGGGTCGACCCGGCGCCCCGACCGCGTGATGATCCGCGGCACGCGGGCCGTGGTCGTCGACTACAAGTTCGGCAACCGCGACCCCGGACGCTACCGCCGCCAGGTGAGCGAATACCTCGGCCTGCTGCGGCAAATGGGCTACACCCGATGCGAAGGGTACCTGTGGTACGTGAAACTGGGGGAGATCGAAAAAGTGGAAGGATAAGATGAACGAAACCATCGGCATCATACCGCGTGCGTTCCGCCGCCGGGGAGTGTGGGTCGCCTGCACGCTCCTGCTGCGCGCAGGGCTGAATTTCCTCGGACTGGCCATGCTGCTGCCCGTGCTGGCGCTGGTGCTTGACCCCGGCAGCCTCGAGGGCGGCGGGGTGCTGGCACGCGCCTACGACGGGCTGGGCTTCGCCTCACAGCGCAGTTTCGCGCTGGCGGTCTGCGCGGCCGTGGTGGGCGTAATCGTCCTGAAGAGCCTGCTCGGGCTGTGGCTCGCCCGCGTCGAACGCAACTATATCTTCGCACTCTACCGCACGCTCTCGCGGCGGCTGCTCGTCACCTACCACGACCGGGGGCTGCCGTTCGTCAAGGCGTCGAACTCGGCCGTACTGGCCCGCAACGTCAACGTCGTCTGCCTGGCCTTCGCGGCGGGCGTGCTCAACCCCGCCGCCGCCATCGCCGCCGAGGCGATGCTGCTCGTGCTGCTGTTCGGGGCGCTGATGTGGTACACGCCCGTCGCGGCGCTGCTCGCCATCGCGGTCTTTGTGCCCTCGATCTGGCTCTATTACGGGCTGGTGCGCAACCGCATCAACCGCTACGGGGAGCTGGAAAACAAGGCGCAGCGCGAAAAGGCGCGGCTCGTGGCCGAGACCTTCCGCGGCTATGCCGACATCGAGATCAACAATGCCTTCCCGATGATGCTCCGCCAGTTCGACCGGGCGATGGATCAGGTGATCCGCACGCGCCTGCGCGAGGCGGCGATCGGGCTGCTGCCCCAGACCTTCACCGAGATCGGGCTGGCCGTGGGCATGGCGCTGCTCGTGGCGCTGAGCCTCGGCGACGGCGACGGGCGTGCGCAAATGCTGTTCGGCGTATTCGCCGTGGCCGCACTGCGCCTGATGCCCTCGGTGCGCAACATCATGACCGGCTGGACGGCCATCAAATACAACCGCTACACGATCGGCATCCTGCGCGACGCCGCGGCGGACTGCCCCCCGGCGCCGGCAAACCCGGACTGCCAGGATACGCCCGCCCCGCGCAGCACACCCGCCGCAACCGTTGCCCCCGGCAAACCCGGCACTCCCGGGAACCCCGCCGCCGATAGTATCCGCACCCCAAAAAAGCTGCCGTTCCGGCACGAAATCGCCGTGCGCGACCTCGCGTTCCGCTTCGCGGACGACGGGCGCGAGCTTTTCCACGGCCTTTCGCTGACGATCCGCAAGGGCGAGCGCATCGGTATCCGCGGAGCCTCGGGCGCCGGGAAAACGACGCTCTTCAACCTGCTGCTGGGACTGTACGAGCCGACCGGGGGTGAAATCGCCATCGACGGCACGCCGCTTACGGCGGCCAACCGCCGGGCATGGCAGAACCGCATCGGGTACGTCTCGCAGAGCCTCTTCATCGCCGACGGCAGCTTCGCGGCCAACGTCGCGCTGGGCATCCCCGCCGGGGAGGTCGACCGGGAGCGGGTCATGCAGGCGCTCCGCGCGGCACAGCTCGGGGAGCTGGTCGCCGGGCTGGCGAAAGGGATCGACACCCACGTCGGGGAATGCGGCTGGCGCCTCTCGGGCGGACAGCGCCAGCGTATCGGCATAGCCCGCGCGCTCTACCGGCAGGCCGACGTGCTTTTCTTCGACGAGGCGACTTCGGCGCCCGACCGCCGCCCCGAAGGGGGGGTTGCTGCC
>OBZN01000162.1_pt1 | contig 41518 bp, 37 predicted proteins | sample 1476951 | NCBI WGS metagenome assembly OBZN01 (sample SAMEA2580246, study PRJEB22360) | human gut metagenome | biome: human gut; feature: human-associated habitat; material: faeces | place: Denmark | collected 2008/2010
CTGCGCCTGGTCGAAGCGCAGCTCCGCCTCGTGCTTCTGCGGCTCCTGCGCCGACACGCCATGTACGGCCATCGCGGCGCCCAACAGGGCGACCAGCCGGATAAACAGATTTTTCATGCTACGGTCGCTTTACGCTACTAAAATTTTAGTAAAAATAAAACTAAAAATTTAGAAATACAAATTTTCGGGGCAAATAACGGCCTGGGAATAGTTGGAAATGGCCATGAAAAAGCCCCGGCAAAATTGCCGGGGCCTTATGCAGCAGGGTACGCGGCTACTCCAGCTTGAGGTCTCTCTTGATGCCTTCGATCTTGGCGTCGAGCTCGGCCTGCACCTCATCGAAATCGGCAACCGACGCCAGGGGAGCCTTCACGCCGAAGTAGAACTTGATCTTGGGCTCCGTGCCCGACGGACGCACCGACACGGTCGTGCCGTCCTCGGTGAACCACTGGAGCACGTTGCTGCGATCCTGCACGATCGGGGTCATGGCGCCGCTCTTCACGTCGGTCGTTTCGAGCGTCAGGAAATCGTTGATCTTCACGACGGGCGATCCCAGGATCGTCTTGGGCGGGTTCGCGCGGAATTCGACCATCATCTTCTGGATCAGTTCGGCTCCCTCCTTGCCCTTGCGGACGACCGACACAAGCCCTTCGCGGTAGAAACCGTATTTCACGTAAAGCTCCTGCAGCCACTCGTAGAGCGTCAGACCCATCGTATCCATGGCCCATGCGGCGGCTTCGGCAGCCAGCGAGCAGGCCGACACGGCATCCTTGTCACGCACGTAATCGCCGGCAAGGTAGCCGAACGACTCTTCGCCGCCGCCGATATACTTGGCCTTGCCCTCGTTCTCGCGGATGATCTTGGCGATATACTTGAACCCCGTGAGGCAGTCGTAGCACTTCACCTTGAAATAGTCGGCCACGGCATTAGCCATCTGCGAGGTGACGATGGTCTTCACGACGTACTGGTTCCCGTCCAGCTCGCCGCGCTCGGCCCAGCGGGTCAGCTGGTAGCTCATCAGCAGCACCAACGTCTGGTTGCCGTTCAGCAGCACGTACTCGCCCTTCTTGTTGCGCAGCGCGACGCCGATACGGTCGGAGTCGGGGTCGGTAGCCAGGACGAGGTCGGCCCCCTCCCTGGCCGCGAGGTCGATAGCCATCGACATGGTCTTGCGCTCCTCGGGGTTGGGCGACTCGACGGTGGGGAAGTTCCCGTCGATGACGGCCTGCTCCTTCACCATGATGATGTTCGTGAAGCCGAATTTCCGCAGCGACGCGGGCACCAGGCGGACGCCTGCGCCGTGCATCGGGGAGTAGACGATCTTCATGTCGCGGTGCTTCTTCACGCTTTCGGGCGAAAGCGACAATTCGTGCACCTTATTTAAATAAATCTCGTCGAATTTCTCGTCGAGGATCGTGATGTTTTCGGGATTCTTACCCGTGAGTATCATGTCCACGTCGGTGATCTTCTCCACCTCGGCGATGATGTTCTTGTCGTGCGGCTCGGTAACCTGCGCGCCGTCCGTCCAGTAGGCCTTGTAACCGTTGTATTCCTTGGGGTTGTGCGAGGCGGTCACGACCACGCCCGAATGGCATTTCAGCTCGCGGATGGCGAAGCTCAGCTCGGGCGTCGGGCGCAGCGTATCGAACAGGAAAACGGTGAATCCGTTCGAGGCGAAAATGTCTGCCACATGCTCGGCGAACATGCGCGAATTGTTGCGGCTGTCGTGGCCGATCGCAACCCGGATCTGCTCGCCCGCGAAGTTCTTCTTGAGATAGTTCGAAAGCCCCTGTGTAGCAGCCCCCACCGTATAGACGTTCATGCGGTTGGTACCCACGCCCATGATGCCGCGCAGGCCACCCGTACCGAATTCGAGGTCTTTGTAGAAACTCTCGGTGAGTTCTTTCATATCGTTATCGATCAGGTATTTAACCTGCTTTTTGGTAGCTTCATCGTAGTGGCCGTCAAGCCATGCCTGCGCTTTTTTCAGCACCAATTGTTCCAGTTCGTTAGCCATAAGTTTTATTGGTTTTATTTATAACTTGATTATAGGACTGCCTAAAAAATTGATATGCAAATATACGAAATTTATTTCTATTATTCACTATCAGGGAGTTAAAATTGAATGCCCGGAAACCGTTGTTTTTCTATATATAAAAAAAGTGAAAATACAACACCTTTTTGGAAATCTTTTTGCAAAATTATTCACAACTTTGTCACATCAAAAACAGTGCAACCCTTATCATGTTAAACAACACGCAGACATATAGCGATATGTGGCAGAACTGCCTTGACCGGATCAAGGCACAGACCTCCGAAGAGGAGTTCGTGAAGTGGTTCCAGCCGATCGTACCGCTGGAGTTCGACGGCACCAACCTGCGCCTGCGTGTTCCCAACGAGAGCTACGTACACCAGATCGAAAAGAACTACATCCCGTTCCTGCGTCCGATCATCTCGCAGCTCTACGGACAGCAGACCCGGCTGCACTATGCCGTGCCGCGTTCGACACCCCCGGCCGTACCCGTTACCGCCGATGCCGACACCACGGCCATCTCGCGTTTCAACACGCAGACCAACACCGCAAATATAAAGAATCCCTTCGTAATTCCGGGGCTCAAGAAGATAATCATCGACCCGCAGCTGAATCCGGGGCTCACGTTCGCGACCTTCATCGAGGGCGAATGCAACCGCCTGGCACGTTCGGCGGGCATGTCCGTGGCCGTAAACCCGGGCAACAACCCCTTCAACCCCCTATATATATATGGGGACTCGGGACTGGGCAAGACGCACATCGTACAGGCCATCGGCCACGAGGTACGCCAGCGCCATCCCGAGTTGCAGGTGCTGTATGTCTCGATGAACAAATTCCAGGCGCAGTTCCAGACCGCGTACAAGAACGGCGAAATCCCCGATTTCATCCATTTCTACCAGATGATCGACGTACTGATCATCGACGACATCCAGGAACTGACCGGGAAGACGGGCACGCAGAATGCGTTCTTCAACATCTTCAACCACCTACAGCTGGCGGGCAAACAGCTGATTCTCACCTCGGACAAGCCGCCCGTGGAGCTGAAAGACATCGAACAGCGCCTGCTGACGCGCTTCAAGTGGGGATTGTCGGCACAGCTCAACACGCCCGACTACGACACGAAGCTCAAGATCATCCGCGTAAAGGCGCAGAAGTTCGGGGCGCAGATTTCGGACGACGTGGTGGCCTACCTGGCGGACAACATCTCGGCCAACGTGCGTGAGATCGAGGGAGCGCTCTCGTCGCTGGTGGCCAACGCCTCGTTCCTCGGGCGCAAGATCACCACGTCGCTGGCCAAGGAGATCCTGAAGGTCTACGTGCAGCTCTACCAGAAGGAGATCACGCTCGACCACATCATCGAAGTGGTGTGCGAATACCTGAACCTCGATTTCGCTCGCTTCAACTCCACGGAGCGGACGCGCGAGATCGCCCAGGCACGGCAGATCGCCATGTACCTCGCCAAACAGCACACCAAGGCACCGCTCACGACCATCGGGGCCGCCATCGGAGGCCGCAACCACGCCACGGTGCTCCACTCGTGCAAGGCCGTATCGAACCTGATCGAGACCGACAAGGCGTTCCGCCGGCAGGTCGAGGAGATCGAAAAGAAAGTGCTTGCGCAATAACCGGTTACAGGGAGGGGCTTCCGCCGGGAGTGGGTGCCCCCGCCACGAAGGCGCATCGCACAAAGCAGCCCCGGGCCGGAACAATTGCGGACACATACCGTAAAATCCAAACAGGGAGCCGTGACAGGTTTTGTCACGGCTTTTTTTTATATATTTGCGGCCTGGGCAGGCGGGCAAACCCGCCGCCCGCAAAACATCCTGAAAACTCCGGAAGCCCGCCACGGGCGCAACCGGAAAAAACAAGCGACCACCGCATGGATCAACCCAAACTCGAACGCCTGCTGCGGCTGATGAAGCTACTCACGGCAAACACCACCTACAACGTCGACCAGCTGGCCGAACGGCTCCAGATGTCGCGCCGCACCATCTATCGCTACATAGACACCTTCCGCGAGGCGGGTTTCGTCATCAAAAAAGCGGGCGACTGCATCCGCCTCGACAAGGAGTCCCCGCACTTCCGCGACATCTCGCAGCTCGTGCATTTCACCGAAGAAGAGGCCGTGATCCTCAAGAGCGCCATCGAGAACATCGACGACACGAACCTGCTGAAACAGAACCTCAAACGCAAACTCTACTCGGTCTACGACAACAAGACGCTGGCCGACACGGTCGTGCGCGGCAAGAACGCCCCGAACATCCGGACGCTGATCGAGGCCATCGACCGGCAACGGCAGGCCATACTGCACAGCTACCAGTCGCCGCACGGCGGGGAAGTCCGCGACCGCCGCGTGGAGCCCTTCGCCTTCACGACCAACTACGTGCAGGTGTGGTGCTACGATCCGGAGGCCGGGGCATGCAAGCTCTTCAAAACCTCGCGCATCGGGTCTGTGGAGCTTACCGCAGAGGCCTGGGAACACGGGGCGGAGCACCGCGAAGGGTTCATCGACGTCTTCCGCATGCACGGCGGCGCACGCCACCGGGTGCAGCTGGAGCTGGGACTGCTGGCTTACAACCTGTTGTGCGAGGAATACCCGCTGGCCGAACGCGACGTCCGGCCGCTGGGGCGGGGAAGATGGCTGCTCGACACCCAGGTCGCCGGGTTTGCCGGCGTGGGACGCTTCGCCGTCGGGCTGCTGGACGACATCCGCATCGTCGACTCGCCGGAGCTGACCGCCTATATCCGCGATTATATCGCGGCAAACAAGTTGCTATAAGTTTTTTTGTTATATTTGTATTACACACAAAACATCGAACATCATGAAAATAAACACGATCACAACGCTGGGAATGCTCTGTATGGCATTAGCGGCAGGTTCCTGCTGCCGCCAGGCACCCGAAACAACAGGGACGCTGCCGACAGCAGCGGCCGTCGTACTACAGGATTACGGGGCGGAACCGACCGTCCTGAACATCGAAAGCTATACGCTCGGGAACGAGGACTTCAGAACGGTGCTATGGACGGGCAATAACCTGCAAGTCACGCTGATGACGATTCCCGTAGGCGGGGACGTAGGATTGGAGCAGCACATGGGCATCGACCAGTTCCTGCGCATCGAGGAGGGTATGGCACAGGTGCTGATGGGCGACAGCCAGGACAAGCTCGACTTCGTACGCGACGTGGAGGACGACTATGCGATCTTCGTCCCGGCCGGGAAGTGGCACAACATCGTCAACAAAGGCGACAAGCCGCTGAAACTCTATTCGATCTACGCCCCGGCGGAGCACCCCCACGGCACGGTACACAAGACCCAGCAGGAAGCCATGGAGGCCGAACACGCCCACTGACCCCGGAGATTCCGGCAAAAAAACGCATGTTTTTTGGTGAAACATGCGTTTTTTTAATTCTGTGTCACAAATTGTCACTACAGAGCCGTTCCTTTGTACCGTGAACCTAAAAGAAAACGATTATGGGAACAGCTTACAAAATCAGGTGCAGGCACTGCGGAGCGCAGTTCGAGCACCACATGCAACCGGGCTACGGCGTACTGCCGGTGTGCGTGGGATGCGGCGAATATGTCGAAACCGAAACGGCGATCCGCTGCCCGGCGTGCCACAAGAAACTCAACACCACGCAGGAAGAGTTCAACGAACAGATCGAGGTGACCTACATGTGGGATTGAACGGCGCGCGGCGTACGCGGCAGAGCAACAAAAAAGTAGGCCCTGAAGGGTGAAAATCCGCGGAAAATTCCTATCTTTACCCAAAATAGGCGCTGCCCGGGCCTTGCCCCGGAAACGGGGCACAGCGCAGGGTCTGCACTATTTTTGCGAAAACGAACCTTTTTTTCGGAAACGTATGACACAGTTACAGGCGGGGGATATGGCCCCGGATTTCAAGTCCACAACCCAGGACGGTACGGCGCTGACGCTGGCCGACCTGAAGGGACAACGCACGATACTCTATTTCTACCCCAAGGACAACACCTCGGGGTGCACGCTCGAAGCCAAGAGCCTGCGCGACGGCAGGGCAGAACTCGCCCGCATGGGATTCCGGATCATCGGCGTAAGCCCCGACAGCGAAAAATCGCACCGGAACTTCTGTGCCAAGCACGACCTGAATTTCACGCTGCTCGCCGACACCGACCACAGCGTCTGCGAAGCTTACGGGGTCTGGGCCGAAAAGTCGATGTACGGCCGCAAATACATGGGCGTACTGCGCACAACGTTCGTCATCGACGCCGAGGGGCGGATCGAAAAGGTATTCACCAAGGTCGACACCGCAAACCACTACCGGCAAATCCTGGACGCTTACAAATAGGACGGCACCAACCGACGACAGGCATGAAATTCTTTGCGGGCATACTACTTGCGGCAGGCAGCCTCTTGGGCACCTTGCAGCTTCCGGCACAAGGGCGGCCGGCAGCACTCGGGCATGAGCTTGCGCAAAGCCCCGCACGGGAATCCGCAGCGGAGCCGGGGCGCCACCAACCGGCGGAATTCGCAGCAGGATCTCCGGGCGTGCCCGCGACAGAACTTCCGGCCGAGTTTTCGGCCAAGGCGCATGCCGCCGCAAGCTCGCTGCAGATGCTTCCCCCGGAAGAGTTCGGGCTCCAGTGGCTGCAGGAGGAGGTGAACCCCTACCTGCGCGCACGCCGCAAACTCCACCGCACCATGCAGGAGCGGGCTGCGCAACAGGAAAAGTCCCTGATCCGGTCCCGGCAGAAATACCCGCACGACCTGAACAGGCGAACCGGGCTCTGGGGAATAGGCAACACATCTGTCAACAACTGGAGCCCCTTCCAGGATCGGATGCTGGATGCCCGGACAATCAGCTTCCCGATGCCGCGCGGCACGAAAGCCGACAAGCACACCGACCAGATGAAAGCGCTGGACAGGATGCGGCAACAAAAACGATAAAAAAAAAATTCAAATAACGAGGAACTACACAAAATGGCAGAAAAAGTACAGGTAAATGCGGATAAGCTCAAAGTGCTTAACGCAGTGATGGAAAAAATAGAAAAGGACTTCGGCAAGGGCTCGATCATGCGCATGAACTCGCAGGAGGTGAACGACGTACCGGTCATCCCGACGGGTTCGATCACGCTCGACATGGCGCTGGGTGTGGGCGGCTATCCCAAAGGCCGCGTCGTGGAGATCTACGGCCCCGAGTCGTCGGGTAAGACGACCCTGGCGATCCACGCCATCGCCGAGGCGCAGAAAGCCGGCGGCATCGCGGCGTTCATCGACGCCGAGCACGCTTTCGACAGCTTCTACGCACAGAAACTGGGCGTGGACGTCGACAACCTGCTCATATCGCAGCCCGACAACGGCGAGCAGGCGCTCGAAATCGCCGATTCGCTGATCCGGTCGAGCGCGATCGACATCATCGTCATCGACTCGGTGGCGGCGCTGACCCCCAAGGCCGAGATCGAAGGCGAGATGGGCGACTCGAAGATGGGCCTTCAGGCCCGCCTGATGTCGCAGGCGCTGCGCAAGCTGACGTCGAGCATCTCGAAGACCAAGACGGTCTGCATCTTCATCAACCAGCTGCGCGACAAAATCGGTGTCGTCTACGGTAATCCCGAGACCACGACGGGCGGCAATGCCCTGAAATTCTACGCCAGCGTGCGCATCGATATCCGCCGCATGTCGGTCATCAAGGACGGCGAGGAACAGTTGGGAACACGCACCAAGGTGAAGGTCGTGAAGAACAAGGTGGCGCCTCCGTTCAAACGTGCGGAATTCGACATCATGTTCGGCGAGGGCATCTCGAAGATCGGCGAGATCATCGACCTGGGCGTCGACTACGGCGTGGTCAAGAAAGCCGGCTCGTGGTTCTCGTACGGCGACCGCAAGATCGGCCAGGGACGCGACGCCGTGAAGGAGCTGCTGAAAAACGACGACGGGCTCCGCAACGAAATCGAGGCCAAGGTACGCGAGGCCATGAAGACACCTAAACAATAAGGTATGGATTATACTGCCGAGGATGAAGTTATAATCAAGGAAAAGTGGGACGACCTGCTCCTCTCGTGCACCAAGATATGTAAGAACGACGAGGACTGGAATTTCATAAAAAGGGCATTTTTCCTGGCCAAGGAGGCACATCAGGGGGTAAGGCGCCGCTCCGGCGAGCCATACCTCCTGCATCCTATTGCAGTAGCCAAGATCGTCATCGAGGAGATCGGACTGGGCGTGAAATCGGTCGTGGCGGCATTGCTGCACGACGTCGTGGAAGACACGGAATACACCGTGGAAGACATGGAACGCATCTTCGGGCCGAAAATCGCCTCGATGGTCGACGGGCTGACCAAGATGTCGGGCGTGTTCAACGCCGAAACCTCGGAACAGGCCGAATATTTCCGCAAGGTGTTGCTGACCCTCTCGGACGACGTGCGGGTCATCCTCATCAAAATCGCCGACCGCCTGCACAACATGCGCACACTGGGGGCGATGCCGATGAACAAACAGATCAAGATCACGGGCGAAACGATCTACCTCTTCGCACCGCTGGCCTACCGGCTGGGGCTTTATTCGATCAAAAGCGAACTGGAAGACCTCTGCATGAAGTACCGGTTCCCGCAGCAATACGCCGAGATCACACAGAAACTCAATGAAACCGAGGCGTCGCGCCAGGAGTTCATCAGCAAGTTCAACGCCCCGATCATCGCGGGGCTCAACCGCGACAACATCAACTACGAAATCTCGGGGCGGGTAAAGAGCGTCTACTCGATATGGAGCAAGATGCAGCGCAAACAGATCCCCTTCGAGGAGATATACGACCTGTTTGCCATCCGCATCGTGTTCAAGCCGCTGCCGTTCCCCTCGGAAAAGACCCAATGCTGGCAGGTATACTCCACCATCACGGACATCTACACCCCGAAACCCGACCGGCTGCGCGACTGGATCTCGATGCCCAAGGCCAACGGCTACGAGGCGCTGCATTCGACCGTGATGGGGCCCGACGGCGTATGGGTCGAGGTACAGATCCGCACCCAGCGCATGGAGGACATCGCCGAAAGGGGATTCGCCGCGCACTGGAAATACAAACATGCGACCATCTCGCAGGACGAGGACGAATTCGACAAGTGGCTCAAACAGATCCGCTCGGCACTGAACAGCCCGACGGAGAACGCGGTAGACTTCCTGGACAACTTCAAGTTATCGCTGTATACATCAGAAATAGTGGTGTTTACACCCAAGGGAGAGGCCCGGAAAATGCCGTTCGGAGCCACGGCGCTCGATTTCGCATACGACATCCACTCGAAGATCGGCAACAGCGCCATCAGCGCCAAGATCAACCACAAGCTTGAACCGATCACCACGCAGATCAACAGTGGCGACCAGATCGAGATCATCACGGCCGACAATGCGCGTCCCAAGCCCGAATGGCTGGAGATCGTGACTACGGCTAAAGCCAAGCAGTCGATCAAGAGCTTCCTCAAACGCGAGCGGCAGAACAACATCGAGCGGGGTATGCACATGCTCGACGAAAAGATGAAGTCGCTCAATATCAAGCTCAGCGGCCGTGTCCTGCGCAAAATAGTCCCCATCTATGAGAGTAACAACAAGGAGGAACTGTACAGCAAGATCGGGGCGGGGATCGTCAACCTCGACAACCTCGAAAAAGTCCTGAAGGTCAACTCCAAAAGCAAAATCCTCAAATTCTGGACGCTGTTCATCAACAAAAAGGAGGAGGAAGACGGCGACGACGCCACCGCCCCGGGCGAACCCGCCCCGGAAAAAGAACCGGCGGCAGAACCCCAGTTCGAAATCGCCGAATGCTGCAAGCCGATCCCCGGAGACAAGGTCGTGGGGTACCGCGACCCGGCGACGGGCAACATCATCGTACACAAAGCCAACTGCGACGAGCTGGACAGGCTCGCAGCGCAATTCGGCAAGAACATCGTCAAGGACGAAATCAAGTGGTCGCAGCACAAGGCCATGTCGTACCTGGTCACCATCGAACTGCGGGGCATCGACCGCATGGGCATCCTGCTCGACCTGGCGAAGGTCGTGAGCGGCGATTTCAGCATCAACATCCGCGAGGTCGGCATCCACAGCCACGACGGCATCTTCGAGGGCAGCATAAGCCTCTATGTGAAGGATGCAGAGGGCCTGCACGACGTGATGGACAAACTGCGCAAGATAAAAGGTATTGAAAGTGTCAAACGAACCCTGAGCTGATATGGAAAACTTCTCGACCGTCCTATGGATCGTAGTGATCGCAGCGGCCATGATATTCAACGTGGTATCGCAGAGCCGCAAACAGGCGAAGAAACAGGCCCGGCAGGCCGGCGACAGGCACGCCGGCAGCGAGGCATGGCCGTCATGGGATCCGGCTGCGGGATCGCAACCGGATTCAAGGGAGGACACTCCCGTCCGGCAGGAGGTGCAGCCGGCCGTGGCGCCGGGGGCAACCCCGACGATGGCGCCGTCTGCCGGATTCGAAGATGCGGCCCCGGCGGCCGGTTCCGGGCACACTGCACCCCTCAGCGGGCGCAGCGACGTGCAAAAAGGCCGCATGACAGCCACGGAGCATCCCCACGCCGCGTATGACGACGCGCAGGAGGCTGCTACAGCCGAAATAACCGGGGATTTCGACCTGCGCAGGGCTGTCATCTATTCGGAGATACTCAAGCCAAAATTCGACGAATAACGGGAAGGAGGATTTACCTATGACACCCGAGGAGACTAAATGGCGGGCAAGCGTTTACGCCCCCGAAAAAATAAGGCGGAAGCTGAAGCTGCAATACTGGCTGCTCGGCGCCTGGAGCGTCCTGGCCGGAGCATGGGTCGTAGTGTTATGCACGGGGAGGGACACATTCGGCTGGATGACCGCCGTGGTGCTGCTCGCCGGTTATGCCAACATACTGCTCGGCATCGTCAACCACAGGCGGCTCCTGGCCGGGAAAAAGCCGTTTTAGAGTGGGTGGGGACAACAAACGCAAACGGCAGAAAGAACGCAAAAAAATACGGAAATCACAAAAAACGAAGCTATGTCATCCATCTTTACACGCATCATTGCCGGCGAGATCCCTTCGTATAAGGTCGCCGAAGACGAAAACTATTACGCATTCCTCGACATCAACCCGCTGACCAAAGGGCACACGCTGGTGGTACCCAAAATGGAAGTGGACTACATTTTCGACCTCGACGACAAGACACTGGCCGGCATGATGCTCTTCGCCAAAAAGGTCGCGGCCAAAATCAAGCAGGAAATAGCCTGCAAGAGGGTCGCAGTGGTCGCCTTAGGGCTCGAAGTACCGCATGCACACATCCATCTGATTCCCATACAGAGCGAAAACGACGTGGATTTCCACCGCGAAAAGCTCAAATTGACGCCGGAAGAGTTCCGGGAAATTGCAGCAAAACTCTTCGGATAAGGGGCTGTTTACAAAAATATAATTACTTATATCATAAGCGGATAGTGGGTTATTAACACTATCCGCATTCTTTTTATTTAACATAATATTTGCGAAGAGCAGGAGTTTGCCGAAAAAGCACTTGCTGTTTACCGGGAATACCGGGGAAAATCGAATTTTTTATCGAAAAAGGGTAGTGTATTTACAAATATAAATATCAAAGGGGAGGGCACTTTCCAATTGTAATTACAAATGTTAATCAACAACAAGCGTAATCCCTGTTGATTTATATTTTTGTAAAAACAGTAGGGGAGTGCAGACAAAGCCTGTCCGCAATGCAAAGTACATGAGTTAAATTGTTAAACAATCACACATATACACACTAAATACCAGCAAGTTACACTATTTATATACAAATTAAGTTAAACAATATCGGAATGGGTATAGAGTGGTTGTGCAAAATAGATTCCCAAGAGTAATTTTAGCATATAATTATGCTATTTATCAGCAATATACATATATTTATATTAACTAATAGTGGATAACAATCTGCCCGGATGAATTTAACGATATTATTTCTTTTACAGATGTAAACATTATCAACAATTATTAACATTTTACAAATGTAGATCTTACTTGTTTTACAAAAGAAAAAACTTTATATTTGTAAAAAATTACGCTGATGAGGGAAAAATTGCTCGATTTGATGAAAAACGAAGGATTGAAGCCGAGCCAGCTTGCAGAGCAGCTCGAGATCAATCCCGCCGGAATATCCCACATTCTCGCAGGACGCAACAAACCGGGCTTCGATTTGCTGCAAAAGATCCTCAGGAGGTTTCCCCGGATCAATCCGGATTGGCTGCTGCTCGATTCCGACAAAATGTATCGGGATGAATATCCGGCAGCCTCGTCGGGCCAGCAGGCCTCCCGTACAACGGCGGCACAAAGGTCGTCCCCCGAATTGGGCAACGACCTTTTCACGCCGACACTGCCGGGCGGACTTCGGGCGGATGAAAAACAAACGCAGGACGCCGACGGGCATGACGGATCTGCGACGCAGTTTCCGCCGGCGTTGTTCGGCAAAGCGAATATCAAACGCGTCGTCGTGCTCTATGATGACCAGACCTTCGAAAGTTTTACGCCATCGACAAAGCGTTGAAATAATCCATGCGGGCAGATGCCCGGAATATTCGATTCTCGGAAAGATAAAATTCGGACAACCCGGTTTCCGCTTCGAAACGGACGGTACGTGGTCTATTCCCGAAACACTTGGCAATTACTTATTAATAGGTAAGGAGAAATTCCTGGCAACGGTACAATTGCCTGTCTTCATAACCCGCTTTATTTAACATAATATTAATATTAATTCAATAAAAACCCCACATGCGAACCCTCCCGAAACGGCGATAACATTACCCCAAACCCTGAGCGCCTCTATGAGACTGGAAACGTGCGCCTAACGGGTTACTGTTCCGCAACGTAATAGCGATCCCTACGTTTCAAATATCGCCTGCGCAGGAATCAAGCTACGCTTCGGTCGTGCTCCAAATCCCTTGCAGGATAGCACGCCGGAGACACAAAAGCACAAATTTTATCCGCCTACATACCAACACCTTAACAAAATACCAATACGGCACATGGCGATCGTATGTCATTTCCGTGTTTTTTTGCTATTTTTGTAACGGTTAAATCAAAACAAATGGCTGGAAATGACTGCTGTATAAAACGCTCGGCAATTATCCTCAGGGCTTTCATGCTTTTTTTCGTGCTGTGGTATTTCAATATAGCCGTGAGGCCGTTCGAAGGCTGCATCGGCAGTTCGCAGACGCTCCATTATACACTGAATTACCTGTTGGCGGGGCTTATTCCGACCTGGGCATTGTTCCTGCTGCACGCACGCCGGGACATCGCCTCGTCGATGGGCCTGTCGCACGGTTTCGGCACAGGGCTGCTCTTCGCCGTAACGGCGACGCTGCCGATGATCGCCGGGTATGCCGTCATCGGCGAGTTCGACCGGGAACTGACTGCCGACGCAGCATTTACCTGGATATTCATTGCCGGGATATTCGAGGAGCTGGTATACAGGGGATTCGTCTTCGGGCAGCTCTTCCGATACGCCCGTTGGGGGTTTCTGCCCGCGGCACTATTGACGGCACTGGCGTTCGGATCGTTGCATCTCTACCAAGGGCACGACCCGGTATCGGCACTGACGGCCTTCGGGATTACGGCACTGGGCAGCATTTTTTTCAGCTGGCTCTATGTCGAATGGAACTACAACCTCTGGGGCGTAATCTGGCTGCATACTCTGATGAACCTGCCTTGGATAGTGTTCCGCGTAAGTACGAGCGGCGCCGTCGGCGACACAGGGGCCAACGCTTTGCGGCTCTGCACCATAATCCTGGCAATCGGCCTGACTGTTGCATACAAGCGGAAACGGGGACTACCCTACCGAATACAGATCAATACATTAATTACCAACAAGATACAAAATGCGTAAAATCTACATCACCCTACTCATAGCCATCCTGTGCGGCGGCTGCACATCTCGCCGCCCGGCGGACGGCGAGCCGCTGTACGTCTCGATCCTGCCGCTCCGGAGCCTCGTACAGGGAATCGTCGGCGACGATTTCGACATCGAAGTACTCGTACCGCCGGGAGCGAGCCCCGAAACCTTCGAGCCGACACCCCGGCAGTTCGTCGGCCTGAACAAAGCCCGCATGGTCTTCAATGTCGGGCTTATCGACTTCGAAACCATGCTGTTGGCAAAGGTCGAAGACCAGGCGAAGGTCGTCGATCTCAGCCGGGGCATCGAGCTGATCACCGGCACTTGCTCGCACGGCAGCCACGGCCATACGCATACGCACGGCATCGACCCGCATGTCTGGACATCGCCCCGGGCATTGCAGAAGATGGCGGAAAACGCCTATGAGGCGATCCGGAAAGCCTATCCCGACTCGGTAAAGTATGAAACGAATTACAGGCTGCTGCAACAGGAACTGAAGGCACTGGACGAACGGACGGCGGCACGGATCGCCGCAAGCGACGTGGAATATTTCATCATCTACCACCCCGCCCTCACCTACTACGCCCGGGACTACGGGTTACGGCAGATTGCCATCGAAGCCGACGGGAAGGAACCGTCGGCAAAACAACTGACACAGCTTATCCGGCAGGCGCGCGAAGACGGCGTGCGGCGCATCCTCTACCAAAGCCAGTTCCCGGCATCGGCCGTGGAGGTCATTGCCCGCGACATCGACGCCGAGTATGCGGAGGTAGACCCGCTGCGTGAGGACGTGATCGCAAACATCGAGGAGATAACCGGCATAATCACACGGAGATGAACCTGGTGACATTACACCACGTCGGCGTAGCGTACGACGGGTACGAGGCGCTGAAAAATGTCGACCTCACGATCGCACAGGATGATTTCCTGGGAATAATAGGCCCCAACGGAGGCGGGAAAACGACACTCGTGAAGGCGATCCTCGGGACGGTACCCCACACCGGCGAGGTCGTGCTCTCCCCGGAGTTGTTCCGCGGCAAGGAGCGGCTGATCGGATATATGCCCCAGATCAGCAATTTCGACCGGACATTCCCGATCTCGGTGCTGGAGGTGGTATTGTCGGGGCTGCAAGGGCACCGGGGCTTCGTTTCCCGGTACACGAAGGCAGACCGGGCGAAAGCCCTCCGGCTGCTCGAAACATCGGGGATCGGGGAGACGGCACGCAGCCCCATCGGCGAGGTTTCGGGCGGGCAGATGCAGCGGGCGCTGCTGTGCAGGGCGGTGATTTCAGACCCGAAGCTGCTGATACTGGACGAGCCGGCGAATTTCGTGGACAACAAATTCGAAAACGAGCTTTACCGGACGCTGCGCGAGTTGAACAGCCGGATGGCGATCGTCATGGTGTCGCACGACATCGGCACGATCACCAGCGTGGTGAAGGAGATCGTCTGCGTGAACCGCCGCGTGCACCGCCACCATTCGAACGTCATCACCGAGGAGCAGCTGCGCAATTACGACTGCCCTATTCAGATCGTATCCCACGGGCATATCCCGCACACCGTGCTGGAGCACCATCCGGGCGACTGCTGCTGCGATCACGACTGATCCGGGGCGGGACAGCGCTCACGCCTGCCTGCGGCTGGGGCGCGATGCCGGCAAGGCCGGCTCCGCCCGCCGCCGCCCCAATGTACCCGCCGCAGACCGGTTACACGGTCTTCGCATTCCCGGGCAGGGTGATGAATTTCGTCAGGAAAGCCCCGAAAAGGTAAAGTCCGGCCAGAATCCACACGACGCCCTCGCCGCCGACCAGCCGGTAGAACACCCCGACGATGGCGGGGCCGACGAAAACCGGAAGCCCCGCACCGAGGTTCAGCACGGAAACGGCTGCCCCTTTATCCTTTTTGACAAGCGAGGGCATCAGGGCCGACAACGGGACATATCCGGCAAGCAGGGCGCCCCAGAGCACGCCGGCAGCCATCACCACCCAGAAATTGCCCGCCGAAAACTGCGGCGAATAATAGAACAGCAGCGTGGTGATGCCGCAGCCCACGCCGCCGAACCAGATAATGGTGTTGCGCCACCCCACTTTGTCGCCGACGAAGCCGAAAATGAGGTTGAAGACGATGTTGGCCGTGAAAATAGTGCCCCAGATCCGGAGCCACTCGGTCGTCGTGAACCCGTAGTCGGCCATATACATCGGAAGGAAAACGGGAAAAGCGAATTGCGCCGTGGTGTTGATTACACGGACGATGCCGCCCAGGAGCACCTTCGGTTCCTGCTTCATGATGGTGATACCCTTCAGCAACTCCCTCATCTTCTCACGGGTACCGCCCGCAACGGCAAGCCGTTTCTGCGACTTGTTCATCACCAAGGCGAAAAACGCCCCCAGCAAAGCCCAGAATACGGATGTCCACAGCGTATTGATATTGCCGATGCGCTCGATGGCCCAACTGGAATAGTAGGCCCCGAGGACGTTGAGTCCTCCGGTAAATACGAACCAGAACCAGCCGACGGCCTTTCCGAGGCCGTCTTTGGGGGCGGCATAGGCGATCCAGACCAAAAAAGAATAGGCGAACAGCGGATAACCGAACCCGCGCAGGGCATAGGTCGCGAGCATCAGCGGGTAATGCAGCCCGGGCAGCGACAGACCGACGAAGCCGCAGGTACCCAGCAGGTAGAGCACGAGCCCGGCGAACATCGTCCGTTTGACGCCGTACGCCTCGGCCAGGACGCCCGAGAACCACGCAGAAATGGCGATGGTCACGCCGTACATGGTGAAAAGCCCGGCGGATTGCTCCAGGGACAAACCCCGGCCGATGAGGTACGGGCTCAGCCATCCCTGCTCGATGCCGTCGCCCATCATGAAAATAAGAATTCCCAAATACGCCCAGGCAAGGGGTCTGGGCAAGCCGATCTTGTCAAAAATTGTCCGGTTCATAGATAGTAAGTATGGGTTTACGCTGGTCTGGGGTTTCGTCGATATTCCGGCGTCATCGCCGTTGCGCCCTACCCTTTCCGGAAAATTCCGGATAAAAATAGCCGCGATGCTCCGGGCAGACAAAGGAACAACAAACGAAATATTAATTTTCTTTTTACAACCCAACAAATATACTTATTTTTCATAAAAAAGCAAAAATAAGAAAACAAAACACAATAATAAAAAGCAATCCATAAACCGAGGTGTTTGATTTCAGTATAGAACCGGCATGAAAAGCGCACGCGAGGATGCGAGGGAGGACAGACGGGAACAGGGGCGAAAAGGGAGCGCGCGAGGACGCGGGGGGGGGCAGGGAAAGGATAAGGGAGGAACAGACGCGGTACAGGAAAATACAACGGGGAGAATCGCGGAGAGAAGTGGCGGGAAGGATGAGAGATGAAGCGAGTAACAGGCAGGGAAGAGTGCCGGGAGCACAGCCCAGGAAACAAATGGGAAAGGCTATCGGGAAAGGCTTTCAGGAGAGCTGCCAATGCCGGATGAAGGCAAAAAAGCGGTTCCGCCATGCAGAACCGCCCCTAATCGGAACGAACAGGCTTTACTTTTTCGCCTCGTTGATCTTGCTAAGCTTCTCGAAGAGTTTTTCGAACTCACCCACCATCTCGGCACGCAGCGCAGCATAGTGCTTGCGGACAAGCGAGGGGTTATGCGGCTCGGCGGGATTGTTCGCCTTGGTGAAAAGGTCGTTGCGGACAGCCACGGCCTCCTGCATCACCTCGAAAATCTCCGTCTCTTTCGAAGGCTGGAAACAAATTGCCATATCGCAGTCGAAAACCACCTCTTCCAGACGATAGTCGATCTCCTTTTTCAGGTACCTTAAATTTGCCATATTATCGTGTATTTAAAAATTTCCTGGACAAAGGTACGAAAAAGCTTTGGATTACCAAAGGTTTATCGGGCGGGGACGATTATTAAAAACTTTTATTATCATTTGCAGCGGTTCGGAAAAAGGCCAACCGGGGCTCCCGAGATCGGATCATCAGAAACCGGAGGAAAACCACTGCGGCTGGCAGCGGAGCCGCATCGGCATCGGCATCGGCATAGATCGCACCCGCCGCCGATGCGCACCTACGAAAAAAGGATTCCCTTCTTTAGGGAATCCTTTTTATCGGCGGATACCGGGCTACATCCTTTCGAGTTCCCGATAGGTCTTTTTGCCGGCTTTGGCGGCGGCCTTGGCGGCCTGTGCCTCCTTCCTGGCGATCTTGCGCGCGGCACGTTCCTGTTCGCGGGCGATGCGTCGGGCTTCGCGAAGGTCTTTCCGGTAATCGGTATCCCCGGGCATCTCGACGATGATACCCGTTATCGACTCGTCGACAACCTCGCATCCGCACGGCTCGCAGCCCTGCCCGGCAGGCTGGGGTGCGATTTTGGGCTTGGGGATCATCGTGCGCTGCTCGACAATGCTGCCCGCCCCGTAATTGATTGTCAGTTCGACGCGGCGAAGCGGCGGCAGGATATGCTTTATCATATACTCCCAGGCCGCAGGTTTCTTTTTCAGTGCCAGTTCCTTGGCATCGGACGACTGTTTCCCGTCAAGGATTCCGAGCACGGCCTGTTTGTCGGGCACGGGCGACTGAGCGACCAGCGCACGGCACATCTCCCAATCCTCGGCGACGGAATTGAGCGTGACGTCGTACTTCTTCGAAAAACCATACTTCTTGTCAACGTAACTCTTGAAATCGCGGGCACGGTTCCGTGCGAGGGTCTCGTTGAACGCCCGGGGCCCGTCGGGCGAAGAATAGCCCGTGATTTCGACCGATTTGACATGCATCAGCGTATCGCGCATGAGGTTGTCCACAAAGGCGTTCAGCCCGTCGAGTTCGCGCGAATTGCCGTCGAGCGCCGCGGAAAGGCTGGCCAGGTTGATCTGGTAACGGATCGAATAATCCGTGTCGCCCTGACGCTTCACAAGGAACTTGCGGACGATGTAATCGCCGTCGGTGGCCTCCGACAGCATCACGGTGTCGGCCGCAGGCGCCGGCACCGCGCTCCCGGCCCGGGCCGTCGCTCCGGCAGCGGCACACAACGCAAGGAATAGAGCGAATGTTGTAAAGATTGTTTTCACGCAATAATGGTGTTGGTTAATTCTTGCCACGCTATTCGCAAGATTCGTACCACGTTAAATGCCCGGATACGGAGCCGGATAAGGATTTTTCGTTATATTTGTAAAACCTTATTTATCATAAAATTTATCCCGACATGCAAATGGATCTCCTCGACAATCCCAAAATCAAGCAGATAAAATCCCGCTATCTGCTGCTCGCACTCATCCCCGCAGCGCTGTTGCTAATCGCATTCATAAGCTGCACGACGATCGACAGCGGTTCGGTCGGCATCCGCTTCAAGAAATGGTCGTCGGACGCCAGCCAGTACGGAGGCGTGCTCGGCACGTGCAAAGGCTGGGTGTGGTACAACCCCATCACGCAAAAGATCTTCGAATACCCGATCTACGTCCAGCGCAAAACCTACGAACCGTTCCGCGTCAACGCCAAGGACGCCTCGGAATTCACGATGGATCCGACGATCGCCTACCGGCTCGACCCGGACAAGGCCACGGCCATATTCACCAAATACCGCAAGACCCTCGGGGAGATCGAAGACGGTTACATCCGCACCTGCATCTACGAGGCATACCGTACGGCGAAGCCTATTACAACCGCGTCGTGGCACAATCGCTGAGCCCGCTGCTCGTGCAGCAGGACGCCATCGACAAATGGGACGGCAAACTCCCGACATACAGCGGCGGCGGCGCATTACCGTTCATCAACATCGGGAAATGACCCGGAACTGCCTGCCGGGAAATAACCCCGGAGGCGGTACATGAGGGGAGGGCGTATACCCTCCCCTTTTTATATATAAAGGTATGGATCGCATTCGCACGGGGGAGGGAAATGCTCCACGCAAACATTTACGTCTTTTAAGCACACATTTAAGGCCTGAATCATATCCCTCTACGCCAAAATTGCTACTTTTATTAAATAATGGGAGATTGCCGGACATATCTGAGACATACTTCTGCGGAACATTCGCTCCGTAAGGTCGATCATTTTACCCCCCCCACGGGACTGGGCTCATAGCAAACTAACAATCAACGTATTACACCCATATTCAGGGATGTTCTCAAAAGAGCATCCCTCTCTTGCGTTTACCTGTCACTTCCCTTTAATTTATAATACAATCCTACAAAATGAAAAGAAAAAACTATGAGATGCCCTCCGTGGAGGAGGTGCTCGTGCTCGTCGAACAAGGTTTCGCCGCGAGCCAGGTGGAAAAACCGGATGACGACACGAATGAATACTGATGTGTCCGTTCGGGAAACTTATGTGTATGACTAAAAAAAATAAGACGATGAAAATTAAACAGTTATCGTATTTATTGCTTGGGGCAGCCCTGTGCGGCTGTACGACGGACACAACGGAAGAGGCGGGGACGAAGAAAACCGATGCGGACTTCATCGTACGCGCCACCGTCGGGGACGACGGGCAGACCAGGGCCGATATGACGGAGGACGGGCTGAGGTTCTCGTTCAGCGCCGAGGATGCCGACCGGATCGGCCTGTACCTGAACTATCCGGCCAACGACTGGACGGATCAGAACCTCTGTTTCGAAGCCGTGAACTCGCAGACAAAAGGCTGGGTGGATTTCAAGCAGGTGTCTTCCTCGACATTTGCCATCCAGGAAGGGCTGAATGTTTACGCCTACTACCCGTACGAAGAAAACGAAGCCCAGGTATCGGGGACGACGGACGGCACGGCCGATTCGCGTGCGGCCGTGTCGAGCAACTGGGCGGGTACGCGCAACCTCGAAGTCCCGGCCGAACAGCAGCAGGTTGCCGGCGACGACTTTTCGAATCTGGCAAAATACTATGTACTGGCGGCCGTGCCCACCACGGTGGTCAACGATACGGACAATACTCCCACGGTAAAACTGAGTTTCTCGGGGATATTCGCGCTGCTCCGCATCCGGCTGGTGAACGATACGGACAACGACGTAACGATCGGCCGGGTCGATTTCAAGGCAGCCCGGAACCAGCCCCTGACGGGGCTCTATACGGCAGACCTGACGGCGAACCCCCAATTCGGGAATACGGACTACAAGACCACGGCCGTAGCGGGCAGAACGGACAACAAGGTATCGGTGACGCTCGCCGCCCCGGCGACCATCGCGGCCGGAGGAGACACCTATATTTACGCCGTAGTACATCCGCTGGTGGTCAGCTACTGCGTGATTACGGCATGGACGACCGACGGCTACAAGTTCGTGGAGCGCAAGACCTTCAACGACAATACCACGGTATCGTTGCAGCGCGACATCCGCAGGACGTTCAGATGCACGATGTCGGACAGCAACAAGCTCCCGGTGGACGCCCCGTCCCAGGATGCAGAGGGGTATTACGAGATCGACTCCTACGAGGACATGCTGTGGGTTTCGGAGAATGCCACCGACGCTGCGAAGAAATATAAAATGACGCAGGACATCGACATGACGGGCAAAATCTACACCCCGATCGGATTCGGCACCAATTACACCGAAGGCGCCAAGGCACAGGAGTTCGCAGGCGAATTCGACGGCGGAGGCCATACGATCAGCAACGTCACGGTCAATCCGTCGTACCACACCTGCGTGGGGATTTTCGGGGCTACGAAATCGGGCGCCGTGATCAAAAACCTGAAGGTCGCCAACCTCACCTACGAGAGCGACCTGCCGTCAGAGAAGGCAGGCCAGCGGAAATGGATCGGCGGACTGATCGGGTATGCCCTTCCCGGAACGACGGTTTCGGACGTGGCACTCACGAACATCAGCCTGACGGCGAACGGAAGCAAGGAAAGCGCCTCCACCTCCTACCGCATAGGCGGCGTGATAGGGCTGATGGAGCTGGGATCGGCGGAGGTTTCACTCTACAAGAACATCACGGCCGACGGCGTAACGCTGACGGGCGGCTACGCACTGGGCGGTTTCGCGGGAACGATGCAGCAAAATGCCCGTATCGAGGAGTGCTCGGTGAAGAACGTCACCATCCGGCATAAGAACCAGATACTGTACGGGGAGACGAGCTATCCGGCTACCGGAGGGTATGTTTATGCCTCTTCGTATTTCGCGGGCGACGTGAACCAGGGAACGATCGACATCACCTGCTCCGGGGAGCTGGTCGGCGGGACGAATTCGCGCGAAGACCTCGACGGGCTCGGGTCGATGTACGAGTCGACGTGGGACATACAGCCCTATGTCGGGGAATTGTGCATCAGTACGCTGACCCTAAACGGCGAGGCGCTGAGCCGCAAGGTGGAGGTCGCAACACCGGAAGAACTGGCCGAAACGCTGGCATCGCGCGGCGGCGAGATCGCCGTGACCGCCGACCTCGACCTGACCACCGCGCAAGCAGTGCAGGTCAACTACCCCACCGTGCTTACGCTCGGCCAAGGGACGAAGATAACGGTCTCGTCCAACAAGCTGAACAACTACTCGGATCTCACGGTTTCGGGCCCAGGCTCCATTACGGGCGATTACGGCCTGATCCGGAATTACGCGGGGGCATACCTGACCATCGACGGGGGCGCGACGCTCGAAACGACCAATAACCAGCAGGGGTCGGGTATCCTGAACAACGGCGGCAAGGTCGTACTCGAGGACTGCACCGTCAACGCGGCTTTTTACGCCGTTGCCAACCAGGGCGGCGGCTCGCTGACTGTCAATAACGGGAAGTTCTCCTCGACGGCACACAACGGGAACGGCCAGTGGGCATATTGCATCCGCACGTTGGGCGAAGGCACGCAAACCGTCATCAACTACGCCGAGGTATCGGGCGTACAGGGAGCCGTGGCGGTCGACTCGGGCGGCAAGGTGACGATCAACGACGGTATCTTCTCGACCTACGATCTGTCAGGCACGGGCAACAATTTCCACGGACTGGCCGTACTGGCCGACGGACATGCGGTCGTGAACGGCGGTAAATTTTACAGCGAAGGGCACGACTACTGCGTACGCCTGGGCGACGACGGTGCGGCAGCGGCTTCCGACCCGAGCACGGTCGAGCTGAAAGGCGGCTATTTCGGCGACATGGGGCTCGACAAGATCAAGGGCGGCACGACGATCACCCCGGCAGCAGGTTACAAATTCGAACAACTGGCTGAACCGATTGTCGAGCAGTCCACGACCGTCCCCGGAAAAACCAACACCTACAAATACCGGATCGTGGCCCAATGACGGGCATGGCCATCACGAAACGCCTGCGGCGGCCGGGAAACCCGGACGGCAGACGATGCTGAAAGGGCAGCTCCCGCGGGGAGCTGCCCTTTTCGAAATCATATCTCAGCTTTCGCAGCCCGGCAACGGGTTACATCCGCTCCGGGACGTCGATGCCGAGCAGGTTCATGCCGCGGCGGATGACACGCGCCACCTGCCCGGCCAGCCGGAGACGCATCGTGCGGGTCGCTGCATCCTCTTCCCGGAGGATCGAATGGTCATGGTAGTATCCGTTGAACTGCTTGGCCAGCTCGTAGACATAGGCGCCGATAACCGAGGGGGCGAAATTTTCGCCCGCGGCAGCCACGACCGACGGATATTCCGTGAGCGTCTTCACCAGGTCGATCTCCTCGGGCAGGTAATCGGCCTGCACGGCGGCGGAAAAGTCGATCCCGGCTTCGGTAGCCTTGCGCAGGATCGAGCAGATACGCGCATGGGTATATTGAATGAACGGCCCCGTATTGCCGTTGAAGTCGATGGATTCGCGCGGGTCGAAAAGCATGGTCTTCCTGGGGTCGACCTTGAGGATGAAATACTTGAGCGCCCCCAGCCCGACCATCGCAGACACGGCATTGGCCTCTTCTTCGGAGCAGTCGTCCAGCTTGCCCAGCTCGGCGGACATCTCGCGTGCGGTAGCGACCATGTCGGCGATCAGGTCGTCGGCATCGACCACCGTGCCCTCGCGCGACTTCATCTTGCCCTCGGGCAGTTCCACCATGCCGTAGGAGAGGTGCGTGATATGGTCGCTCCAGTCGGCATACCCCAGTTTCTTGAGCACCAGCTTGAGCACCTGGAAGTGGTAGTTCTGTTCGTTGCCCACGACATAGATCATGTCGTCGAGCTTGTTATCCTCGAAGCGGCGGTAGGCCGTGCCCAGATCCTGCGTCATGTAGACCGAAGTCCCGTCGCCGCGCAGCAGCAGTTTCTCGTCCAGCCCGTCGGCCGTGAGGTCGATCCAGACCGAATTGTCGGGACGGCGGTAGAAAACACCCTTGCGGAGCCCCTCCTCGACGAGGCTCTTGCCCAGCAGGTAGGTCTGCGATTCGTAGTAAACCTTGTCGAAATCGACGCCCAGCGCCTTGTAGGTCACGTCGAAGCCCTCATACACCCAGCCGTTCATGGTTTCCCAAAGCGAGTAGACCTCGGGATCGCGGGCCTCCCACTTGCGCAGCATCTCCTGCGCCTCGAGCATCACGGGAGCGTTCTTTTTCGCCTCCTCTTCACTCTGCCCCTGCGCCATCAACTCCTTGATTTGCGCTTTGTAGTGCTTGTCGAATTCGACGTAGTATTTGCCTACGAGGTGGTCGCCCTTCATGCCCGACGTGGCGGGCGTTTCGCCGTTGCCGTAGAGTTTCCACGCCAGCATCGACTTGCAGATATGGATGCCGCGGTCGTTCACCAGGTTGGCCTTGATGACGTTATGGCCGTTGGCCTTGAGTATTTGCGCCACGGAGTAGCCCAGCAGGTTGTTGCGGATATGCCCCAGGTGCAGGGGTTTGTTGGTATTGGGCGACGAATATTCGATCATGACCGTGCGCCCGGTGGCCGGGGCCTGCCCGAAATCGGCATCGGCAGCGACCTCGTCAAAACGCGCCGCCCAGAAAGCGCCGTCGAGCACGAGGTTCAGAAAACCCTTGATGACATTGAAAGACTTGATTTCGGGGACGTTGGCCGTCATATAACCGCCGATCTCGGTCGCAGTGGCTTCGGGCGACTTGCGGCTTCGTCGCAGCAGCGGGAAGGTCACGAGCGTATAATCGCCCTCGAATTCCTTGCGGGTCTTCTGAATCTGCAACTGTTCGCCGTCGAGCGTACCGTAAAGCGCCTCCACCGAGCGGCGGACGGCATCCGAAATAAAGTTCTCAATATTCATATCGTGAAAGAATTTGTCCGCAAATTTAGTATTTTTTCAGGGAATATTCAATCCCCGGCCCCATATTATTCGGACAGGGTGCAATACCCTGCCCCGGCACCGGCGGGCGCACAAATAAATTTGGCATTACACACGCCATGCATTATCTTTGCAGACAAACAAACCGGACACCCCAATGGAGTTCCTCATCATTCTATTATTAATCATCCTGAACGGCTTCTTCGCCATGTCGGAGATCGCCATGATCTCGGCGCGCCGCTCCAATCTGGAGATGCAGGCACGGCAGGGCGACGCCGGGGCGCGGCAGGCGCAGAAGCTTATCGAAGACCCGGACAAATTCCTTTCGACCATCCAGATCGGCATCACGCTGATAGGCATCCTCACGGGTATCTACTCGGGCGATGCGCTGGCCACGAAATTCGGCCGGGAGCTCGCCGCACTCGGCATTTCCCTGCGCACGGCCACGGTCGTGGCGCAGATCACGATCGTCATCGTCGTAACCTACCTGACCCTCATATTCGGGGAGCTCGTGCCCAAACGCATCGGCATGAACTCGGCGGAAAAGATCGCCAAGCTGGCAGCACGGCCCATGCGCCTGCTCTCGCTGCTGGCCTCGCCGTTCGTATGGCTCCTGTCGCGCAGCACCGCAGGCGTGACCCGCCTGCTGGGGCTCCGCAAATCGGATTCGAAGGTCACCGAGGAGGAGATACGCTCCATCATCCAGGAAGGCGCGGAGGACGGCGAAGTGCAGGAGGTAGAGCAGAAGATCATGGGCCGCGTATTTTCGCTGGGCGACAGGACGGTCGAGTCGATCATGACCTTTCGCAGCGAACTGGTATGGATCGACACCGCGATGACGCCGGAACAGATCCGCGAACAGGTCAACCGGGAGCCCCACAACCGCTATCCCGTCGGCGAAGGGAGCCTCGACAAACTCGCGGGCGTCGTCTACCTGAAAGACCTGTTCCGACATATCGACGACCCCGGATTCGACATCCGCAACCACCTTTCGCCCGCCAAGTTCTTCCACGAGGGAGCCGAGGTATACAGCGCGCTGGAACAATTGCGCAGCGAGCAGCTCGGCTACGGCATCGTGTGCGACGAATTCGGCGTAACGCGCGGCATCGTCACCCTGAAGGACATCTTCGAGGCGCTGGTCGGCGAGATCCCCGACGGCTACGGGGAACCCGACATCGTACGGCGCGAGGACGGCAGCGTGCTCATCGACGGGCAGTGTCCGTTTTACGATTTCCTGGCCTTCTTCGGCGCGGAGAACGCCGTTCCCCGCAATGCCTACAATACGATCAGCGGACTGGTTCTCGACCAGCTGAAACACATTCCCGCCACGGGGGAGAAGTTCCGCTGGAACAGTTTCGACCTCGAGATCGTCGACATGGACGGCGTCCGCATCGACAAAATACTCGTAACACACGACCAAGCGGGCGAATCATGAAAATTGCCGACATAGAACTCGGGGAGAAACCCCTGCTGCTGGCGCCGATGGAGGACGTGACCGACCCGTCGTTCCGCTACATGTGCAAGCGTTTCGGCGCCGACGTGGTCTACACGGAATTCATCTCCTCCGACGGGCTGATACGCGACGCGGCCAAGTCGCTCAAAAAACTCGAAATCGACGACGCGGAGCGTCCGGTGGGCATCCAGCTCTACGGCCATCTGGTCGAACCGATGGTCGAGGCGGCGCGCATGGCCGAAGCGGCCGGCCCGGACATCATCGACATCAACTTCGGCTGCCCCGTGAAGAAGATCGCGGGGCGGGGCGCCGGGTCGGGCATGATGCGCGACGTGCCGCTGATGGTCGAAATGACGCGGAGGATCGTGGAGGCGGTCGGGAAACCCGTGACCGTGAAAACCCGCCTGGGCTGGGACGACGAGTCGAAGAACATCGAGGAGATAGCCCTGCGCCTGCAGGATGTCGGCATCGCGGCGCTCACGATACACGGCCGCACACGGGCCCAGATGTACCGCGGCGAAGCCGACTGGACGCAGATCGGCAAGGTGAAGAACAATCCGCGGATACATATCCCGATCATCGGCAACGGCGATGTGGATTCGGGGCCGAAAGCGGCCGAAATGTTCGACCGCTACGGCGTGGACGGCGTGATGATCGGCCGCGCGACCTACGGGCGCCCGTGGATATTCCGCGAGGTGAAACACTACCTTGCCACGGGCGAAGTGCTGCCCCAGCCATCAATCTGCGAGCGGGTGGAGATCGCCAAGGAGCACCTGCGAAAATCGTTGGAAATCAAAGGTGAATACGTGGGCATCCTCGAAATGCGCCGCCACCTGTCCAACTATTTCAAGGGGCTGCCCGATTTCAAGCCTACGCGCCTGAAGCTGGTCACGCTGCTCGACATCCCCGAACTGTTCGCCACGCTCGACTCGATCGCCGAGCGCTGGGGCGATTTCGACGTGAGCGGCACAGTGCCCGCACCGCTGTCGCACGACCTGTAATCGATCGGGTTCACACGAAGGCCTGATTCCGGTCGGTGGCCGAGACGGAGATGGAACGGGGTTTTGCCCGCTCTGCGCGAAACAGCAAAAAATACGCCTGATCCCCTGTGGAATCAGGCGTTTATACGCTCAGATACAACGGCTACTTCAGCACACGCTCGACATAGGCTTTGTAATCCTTTACGACGGGCTCGTACTCCTCGTCCTCGAAGAGCGGCGACGAGATCAGGAAATCGGCCGACGAACGGTTGATCGCCGTCGGGACATTGTAGAGCGTCGCCAGGCGCAACAACGCCTTGACGTCGACGTCGTGCGGCTGCGCCGACATGGGATCCCAGAAGAAGATCAGGGCGTTGATCTTGCCGTCGGCGATCAGCGACCCCAACTGCTGGTCACCGCCCAGCGGGCCGGATTTGAGCAGCGTGATTTTCAGGTCGGACAATTCCCGGATCCCATCCGCGGATTCGTCTTCCTCGCGGTGATCCCGCAGTGTCTTTTCGACCATCTTACCGGTCGTACCCGTACAAACGAGATGATGGCGGCTCAGGTTCCTGCTGTTCCAGTCGACCCATTCGGCCAGGTCGCGTTTCATATTGTCGTGGGCAACCAGTGCCAGCACTTTTGTCATTTTAGCCATAGCGATATTTTTATCCGTTGAACAAAGATAATACAAACACGGGGATTACGGATAAAAACAAACGAATTTAATCGGGATACGACACAACAAAAAAGCCCCGCTCGGGCGGGGCTCAGGAGTTATTCGGTTTCGGACGGAAGCTTGAACTCGGTAAACCCGGCTTTGACGAGGATGTTATACCACGCAAAGCACTTCTTGATGTCGGAAACGTGTACCCGGTCACGGTCATAGTCGGGAAGCACCTCGGCGAAACAAGCTTTCAGTTTTTCGGGGGTCTCCTTGGGGCTGACGGCCTCGCGGCCGCCCGTATGGGCATAGATCTTGGTGAACACATCGGCCAGGGGAATGTCGTCTCCCTCTGTGAACATCGAGATCTCGGTCAGCGAACTTACTTTCGACGTCGCCGAAGCGTTCATCCGCCTGCCGTCGAGCAACGATTCGACGATCACACCGTGCGTGGACTGCGCTACATACTTATAAAGTCCGGGCTGGCCCGAAATGGCCAGAATTTCTTTCAATTCCATATTAAATTATAGTGTGGTAAATTAATTCGCTTCGGGGTTGGGCATCGGCTCCGGGTCGGTCTCTTCCTGCACAGTATACTCGTACACCTCGGAGAACGTATACACGCTGTACGCAGAGACGGCAAGTATCTGGAAGGTCACTTTCGTGCCGGCCTTCTCCTTGCCGATCGTACCTGAATAGCGTTTTTCCGTATCCGTCTTGTTGGTACTCAGCCATGCACCCTCTTCCTTCACCTTCGTCTCGTCGTCGTTGAGGGCACGCAGGATGCTGATGCCGGTAAATCCGTATTCACTCGTGACGGTCGCCGTTACGCGGACGTCATCGCCGGCATGGACATCATCAAGGCCGGGGCTGCAAGAGACATTCGAAATTACGGGCGCAACCTTATACTCGGGGCCGAGTTCCTTGTTGCAAGCCGCCAGGCAGCATGCCGCCACGGCCATGATAAGCAGTTTTTTCATTTTATAGGCAGATTAATTGTTTTTCACATGCACATCCATCTGCGGGAAGGGGAAGTTGATCCCCTTTTCGGGCAGCTGTTTGTAGAATTTCTCGTTGTTTTCGAAGAACACGTTCCAGTAATCGGCGTTCTTCACCCAGGCGCGTGCCGAAAGGTTGACCGAGCTGTCGGCGAGGGCTGCTACCCACACCACGGGCGCAGGATCGCCCAGCACGCGGCTGTCGGCGGCAAGGATGGCGAGGATCGCCGCACGCGCCGTATCCACGTCGTCGCCATAGGAAATACCGATCGTCCAGTCCACGCGGCGGGTATCGGACGTGGAATAATTGTCGATGATGGCCGTGGCGATCGAGTTATTCGGAATGTAAATTGTCTGGTTATCGACCGTAGTGATGACCGTCGAGAAGAGTTTGATCTCGCGCACGGTGCCCGACTGTCCCTGTGCCGAGATGTAGTCGCCGACACGGTAAGGCTTCATCAGCAGGATCATCACGCCGCCCGCGAAGTTCTGCGCCGTACCGCTCAGGGCCATACCGATGGCCAGCGTGGCGGCGGAGAAGACGGCGATGAGCGATGTGACGTTGACGCCCAGCGTCGAGACGACGATCAGCACCAGCAGCAGCGTGAAGATCACGCGCACGGTGTTGCGCATGAACGACCGCAGCGAAATATCGACACGGCGGTGTTCCAGCGCCAAGTCGAGCAGCCTGACGATGCGCCGCAATATCCAGCGGCCGATGAAATAGATCGCCAGCGCAAGGGTTATTTTCAGCAGTATCCAGACCGACTCGGACAGGAGGTTTTGCAATACGGTCTCGAAATCGAGGTTCGCAATTTTATGGACGGTTTCCGCAAAATTGGCTTTCTGCACACTGTCGGGCAGCATCAGCGGCGCGGGCGTATCGGTTCCTAAAAAAAGAGGCCACATATACCAGAAATAAAGTTTGTCTGCAAAAATAACCAAAAAAAAGAGAAGTTTACTAACTTTGTCTACGAATTTACGGAAAAGAAAACAGGAAAAACGCTACAAGATGCAAAACAACGTCGAAATCATCCAGATAAATATATCCGGCGAAGACAAGCCGGGCATGACCTCTTCGCTCACCGAAATACTCGCGCGCTACGACGCCTTCATCCTCGACATCGGCCAGGCCAACATCCACCAGTCGCTGACGCTGGGCATCCTGTTCCGGACTACATCGGACAAATCGGGCAACATCATGAAGGAGCTGTTGTTCAAGGCATCGGAGCTGGGAGTGATGATCCGTTTCACTCCCATTTCGGAACAGAACTACGACAACTGGGTCGGCCGGCAGGGCAAGAACCGCTACATCATCACCCTCCTGGGACGTACGGTCACGGCACGCCATATCGCCGAAGTGACACGCGTGGTGGCACAGCACGGGCTGAATATCGACGCCATAAAGCGCCTGACGGGCCGCATCCCGCTCAGTGAGGACGACCGTGCGGCCAAATCGTGCATCGAACTTTCGGTGCGCGGGTCGCTCACCGACGAGGAGCGCAGCACGATGCAAGAGGGGTTCATGAACCTGTCGGAGATTGGGCTCGACGTTTCGTTCCAGAAAGACGACATCTACCGCCGCAGCCGCCGCCTGATCTGCTTCGACATGGATTCGACGCTGATCGAGACCGAGGTGATCGACGAACTGGCCGAGCGCGCCGGCATGGGCGATGCGGTGCGCGAGATCACGGCACGCGCCATGCGGGGCGAGATCGACTTCCGCGAAAGCTTCACCGAGCGCGTGGCCCTGCTCAAGGGGCTCGACGTCTCGGTCATGGAGGAAATAGCCCGTAACCTGCCCATCACCGAAGGGCTGGAGCGCATGATGACGATCCTCAAGCGTGTGGGCTATAAAACGGCGATCCTCTCGGGCGGGTTCACCTATTTCGGCAACTACCTGCGCCAGAAATACGGATTCGACTACGTATATGCCAACGAGCTGGAGATCGAGCAGGGCAAGCTCACGGGGCGCTATGTCGGCGAGGTGGTCGACGGGCGCCGCAAGGCCGAACTGCTGCGCCTGCTGTGCCAGTTCGAGGAGATCAACATCGCCCAGTCGGTGGCAGTCGGCGACGGCGCCAACGACCTGCCGATGCTCAACCTCGCGGGCCTGGGCATCGCATTCCATGCCAAACCCAAGGTGAAGGCCACGGCACGGCAGTCCATCTCGACCATCGGCTTGGACGGCATCCTCTATTTCCTCGGTCTGAAGGATTCACGCATCGAACAATAACCCTATGCGACTGTTGCCGCTGCTCTGCGTGGCCCTGCTCGCGGCGGGGTGTTACGACTCCCGGTTCGGGGAACGCGGCGACGACGCCACGCCCGAGCCCGTCACGGCGACCATCCGGCAGCTGCGTGAGAAATTCGCCGGGACGACCTTCCCCGTCACGGGGGACATCGTGGTGTCGGGGCGCGTAACCACCAGCGATTACGACGAGAATTTCTACCGCACGTTCTGCATCGAAGAGGACGGAGCGGGGATAGAGGTCATGGCGGGCATAGACCACCTGCACAACGATTTCCCGGAGGGCTGCCAGGTCACGCTCAGGCTCAGGGGCCTGGCGCTGGGCGAAAGCCACGGGGTATTGCAGGCCGGGCGGATGCCCGCCGCAGGAAGCGGTTTCGCGACCGATTACATAGGGTCGAAAGCGGCGCTGGACGCAGCGGTGACCCGCAACGGGGAGGCGCTGGAACCCATTGCCCCTACCCTGCTGTCGCCCGGCGAACTGACGCCGGAGCGATGCGGCACGCTGGTACGGATCGGGGCGCTAAGCTACACCCCGGAAGACCTTACGCCCGGGACATGGGCCGGATACAAGCGTTTCACGGACGACACAGGCGCGGCGGTCTACACCTATGTACGCAGCTACGCCCGGTTTGCGGACGACGAGGTACCCGTCGGCCGCTGTACGCTCACGGGAATCCTGCAATACGACGCCACCGGGGAAGGGCGTTACATTCTCAAACTGCGCGATGAAAACGATTGGACCCGTTAACCGGCTCCCGGCGATATCCCGCACGGCACTCCGCACGGCCGTGTCCGTCGTGCTGGCGCTGACGGCCCTCGCCGGGTGCGACAAGGCGTCGGGGCTGGAATTCGACGACGACACGCCGCAGGGGACGGTCACGATCGCTGCGCTCAAATCGCGTTGCACGGGAGCACAGGCCGCCGTCACGGAGGACATCACGATCGAAGGCGTGGTGACGGGCAACGACCTCTACGGAGAATTCTACAAAACGCTGGTCGTCGAAGACACGAGCGGCGGGATTTCGATAGCCGTGGACGCCACGGAACTCTACGTCGACTACCCGGTCGGCACGGCGGTCACGATCCATTGCAACGGGCTGTTCCTGTGCGACTACGGCGGCAAGGTAATGCTCGGCACGCGCCCCACGGACGAATATGCCGGGCCGGGGAGGATACCCCAGGCGGAGGCGGCGCTGTACCTGCGGCGGAAGCAGGCGGAAACCAGGCCCCTACGGCCTCGGACGTTCACGTTCGGGGAGGTAGACATGCGGCATACCGACACCTACGTGCATTTCGAAGGGGTACGGTTCGTGCAGCAGGGCAACTGGTGCGACCCCGATCCCGAGACCGGACGCCCCGCGACGACCGAACGGCGGATCGCGGATCACACGGGACGGGAATTCATCGTCCGCACGGCAGGTACGTGCACCTATGCCACGGAGCCCGTACCGCAGGGCACAGGCTCCGTATATGGGATAATCGACTATTTCAACGGGAAATACACGCTCCGCATCGCCAACCGCGAGGTGGATTTCGCTACTGTTGCAGCGCGTCCCACAGCATGTCCTTCAAGCGGGGGATATTCAGCCCCGAAACCGACGAGATAAACACCGACGGGACGCCTTCGGGCAGGTGGGATTTCATCTCTTCGATCAGTCCGTCGTCCAGCATGTCGCATTTGGTGATGGCCAGCAGCCGCTGCTTGTCGAGCAGTTCGGGGTTGTACTGCGTAAGCTCGCCCAGCAAAACCGCATAATCGCGTTTGAGGTCGTCGCTGTCGGCCGGGATCATGAACAGCAGCACCGAGTTGCGCTCGATATGGCGCAGGAAGCGTGTGCCCAGGCCGCGGCCCTCGTGCGCCCCCTCGATGATACCCGGAATGTCGGCCATGACGAACGACTTGTGGTCGCGTACCTCGACGATGCCCAGGTTGGGTTCGAGCGTGGTGAAAGCATAGTTGGCGATCTTGGGTTTGGCAGCCGAGACCACCGAGAGCAAGGTGCTCTTGCCCGCATTGGGGAACCCGACCAGCCCGACGTCGGCCAAGACCTTCAGTTCGAGGATGAAGGTGCCTTCGTCGCCCTCCTCGCCCGGCTGCGCATAGCGCGGCGTCTGGTTCGTGGCGCTCTTGAAATGCCAGTTTCCGAGGCCGCCCCGACCGCCTTTGAGCAGTACGAGCTGTTCGCCGTCGGCCGTCACCTCGCCGACATCTTCGGTGAGCGTGGTGCCGTCCTCCTGTTCAACCACACGCCGGGCGACCGTGCCCAGCGGCACGGGGATGACGATGTCCCGGGCGTCCCGGCCCGACGAGCGGGCTCCCGAGCCGCACTGCCCGTCCTCGGCGAACTGGTGGCGCTGGTATTTGAGGTGGATAAGCGTCCAGTACTGGCTGTCGCCCTGCAGGACGATGCTGCCGCCCTTGCCGCCGTCACCGCCGTCGGGGCCGCCGAAAGCCACGAATTTTTCACGGCGGAAATGCGCCGAGCCGGCCCCTCCGTGTCCCGAACGGGCAAATATCTTCACGTAATCTACAAAGTTCGAACCTGCCATACCTTGATTATTTAGGTTACAAAGATAGTGCAAGCCGAGGGCAAAAGCAAGTTTACTTGCATTTTGCCGAGGCGCCGCCTGTCTAAAACAAGGTTAAAGATAATGCAAGCCGGGGCGATGCCGGATTTATTTGGAAATGCCCGGGCATCAAAAAAGCCCGTGTCGGGGACACGGGCCTTGAAGCAGGCCGGATGAAGGCTTATTTCTTACGCGTCAGCACGATGTCGGACACACCGAGGCAGTAGCGCGCATAAGCGCCCTGCTTGGGATGCCACTGGAACAGCGACGGGGTCCAGGTTTTCTCGGCGATCACGGTCGACCCCACACGCAGTTCGTCGCCGGCGACCGTGACGGGAAGTTCGCATTCGCAATCGGAGAAAGCCTTGTCATCGGCACCACCGAGCAGGTAGACCGGGCCAAGCTCATCGGTGGTGAACCAGCTCAGGACATTGAACTTGGTAGTAGCTTCGACGACGATCGATCCGTCCTCCAGGAGTTTGAGAAACCACTTGGGGCCGAAGCCTTCGAGAGCCCGGGCTACGGTAAAGCCCTCTTCGATCAGCTGTTCGTAGGTTCGGGCACTGCCCTCTTTCTCGAAGTCCCCGAGGCCAAGGCAGATGAGATAGTTCTCCTTGCGGTATTTCCGCGAGCCGACCTGTGCCATGATTTCGACATCGAATGTCCACTCCTCGGTCGTGAAGAAAAACCCGCCCGTAGCAGGATCAAATCCCGTAGCGTATTTGACGCTCTGCTTGCCGGCCCATGAACCGACGAGTGCGTCGAACTCGGCCGACTGAATCATTCCGGAAGTATCCTCTGCGAGCGTGGTCACCTTGATCTGGGCTGCGTCGGATGCGGTATACTTCGAGTCGGAGGAGAGCGCCTTGACGGTGACCGTATACTCCGTTCCCGGATTCAGGCCGCTCAAACGGGCGGAGGTTTCGGACGTGGTCGCTTCAGCGCCGCCATCGAGCGAATAGGCATATACATTTGCATGCTCGACGGCCTGCCACGTCACTGTGAAAGCGGTCTCCTCGACCGAACTCTGGGCGAGGACGGGTGCGGCGAGCTGCGTCCCGTTGTTATCCCCGTCGTCACCGGAATCGGAATCGCTGCAAGCGGCAAAACCCAGCAACAGGGAAGCACACATTAAAATTCTGCTGATCTTTTTCATTGTTGTTCGTATTTATCGGTTATGAAATTCTTACGTGATCTTTTATTCGGCCTTTTCGGTCTTCTGTGTCTTCTCGATCCAGAAATCGGAGCCGCTCTTGCTGATCCCCAACACACAGACCGAATAGGAGGTTCCGGCTGCCAGCCCGGTCTTACGGATGGTCTGCGGCCCGGTATACTCGCCCTTGGCGGGCATCACCTCCTTCTTGAACGCCTCCAGTCCCCCGGCCATCAATACCTCCATAGCCAACGAAGAGGTCTTTGTGACATGGACGTAATATTTCTCGATGGCGGCATCGGGCGTACAGACGACATCAAACCCGTCGGACGCGACATTCTCGAACGTTACCGTCACTTCGCCCGACGCATCGGGAAGGGTCGTGGCGGGCGCCGACACGAGGACGGTCGTGAGCAGGTCGCCCGGGGCGTACCACCCTACTGCATAGACGACATAGTCGGTTTCGGGTTTCAGCCCGGTAAATTCGAAGGGGTGGTCACCCTGTACGAGTTGGGCGGCAAGATACTCCTCGAAGCTGACGCCCGCGATCAGGGCCGAAGCGCTGAGCTTGCGGCGCACCGACCCGATAAATTCCTCCGTCGAAGCGTATTTGTCGAAGTCGGACTTCAGGGCATAACCGCAGTAGTAGGTTCGCGTCTTGCTTTTGGGAGATACGGATCCGGAAATGCTGTTCATCCCGGCCTGGGCAACCGAAAGCGTAAAGGGGTTCTGTTCCAGGGCAGCAGCGACCGTCAGCTCGGCGAATTCGGAATCGAGGAACTGCACCTGTCCGGAAACGGCTTTCACACGCACGGTAGCCGGCATACCGGATTCCAGCCCGGTCACGACTGCAGACAACCCCGTAACGGTCAGCTCCTCACCGCCATCGACCGTATATACATAGGATGCCGCATCGGGAACGGCTTCCCACACGACTGTCGCGGAATTCTCCGTGGCGTCGCCCGCCGAGAGGCCAGGGGCCGCCCGCTGTGTGGCCGGCAGGGTCGTCAGGGTGATTCGTGCGCACTCCGAATCCAGGTACTGCTCCTGCCCCGCGACGGCCTTTACTTCGACGGTATAACTGCGACCGGGCTCCAGTCCGTCGAAGCGCACCGACGGTTGCGTCACGATCGTCCCTGCGGCGCCGTCGAGCGTACAGGCGTAGGACGCGGCGTTCTCCACGGCATCCCAGGTCACGGCGACCGATACCTGCGTTACGGCGTCTTCCGCCAGGACGGGTGCGGCCAAAGCAACGGGATCCACGGGTTTTTCGTCATCCGAGCAACCTGCAAAAGCGGCCCCGAGGACAAAAAAAGCTGAGAAAAGTAGTTTTTTCTTCATAGCTGAAAATGTTTAGAAAAATTTGCTGCAAAAGTTCATTAACCTACTGATTCAAAGTCCATACAGCCCGAAAAAGATTGCCAGAAAAGGCTGTATGAACGAACGAATCGGTTTTTGTAAATATCGCTACGAATCGTCCATAAAGTTCTCATACCACGCCAAAAAGGCGAACAAGGCCGATAATCGGGAAAAACAAGGCGATAAAAGGGAATGACAGAATGTGACATTTTCTTACTATTTTTGCCTGCAACGTCACCCCTTCTTCATACATACGAAAACACATGGGCTATCTCGAACAGGCTGTGCGTTCACGGTGGGCCGTCCCGATGACGGCTTTCCTGATCCAACTGAGCCAATACTGGAATACGCTGGTAACGGTCACCTGGTGGTCGAAACGGGCGACCGTATCGGTCGTCTGGTTCTGCGTCCTGTGGCTGGCGACCATCCTGCTGCTGGAAATATTCCTGAACAGGCGGTTCCCATTCCCGGTACGTTGCCTGCTGGGCACGCTCGTCATCGCGGGAGTTATCCTCACGGCCATGCTGGTCATATCGCTGCAGTCCGAAAAACCGTGGCTCACACTGGGATACGACGAAGTCGGGTATCTGATCATCACGTATACGATATGCCTACTGATCGGCAGCATCGTACTGATGATCAACAAGGAACGCCGGCATGAAAAAGAGATCGAGATGCTCCGGATAGAGAACCTCAGCAGCCAGTACAACGCCATTGCCAACCAGATAAGCCCCCACTTCTTTTTCAACGCACTGAGCAACCTCTCGTCGCTCGTACGCGGCGACAAGAAACAGGAAAGCCTCGAATACATCGGCAACCTGTCGGGCATATTCCGGTACATCATCCGCTTCAAGGAGTCGTCGCTGACGACCCTGGGCGAGGAGCTGAATTTCATAAATTCGTACAAGCAACTGATGGACGTACGCTTCGCCGAAAGCTACACCTGCGAGGTCGACATCCCGCAGCAGGCGCTGAACATGCGCATGCCCAGCCTTTCGCTGCTGCCGCTGTTCGAAAATATCGTCAAACACAACGTCATCGACAGCGAGCACCACATGCGGATCACGATCTCGTTCAACGACAACAACGAACTGGTGATCGCCAACCCGGTCTATCCGAAGCTCACGCCGCCCGAATCGAACGGCATCGGGTTGACCAACCTGAGCAACAGGTACAGGCTGCTGCTGGGTAAGGAAATACGCATCGAGAAAACCGAGGGGGGGGGGGACGGGATGTTCCGGGTGTTCCTGCCGATGGTCAAGATGAACATAAAGCATACGCGATGAGGGTACTGATCATAGAAGACGAAATGGGGGCCCTCGACGACCTGAGAAGCATCCTCGCGGAATCGGCCCCGGACATCCGGATAGCGGGTACGACGGAGAGTGTCATGCAAAGCGTCGCATGGCTGGAAAAGAACCCCGTCCCGGATCTGATTTTCATGGACATCCATCTGTCCAACGGTTCGGCTTTCGAGATATTCAGGCGGACGGCCGTCGAGGCGCCCGTGATCTTCACGACCGCCTACGACGAGTACGCCATCCATGCCTTCAGGGTCAACGCCGTGGACTATCTGCTCAAACCGCTCGCCATCGACGAGGTGAAACGCGCACTGGAAAAATACCGGCGGCTCAACCGGCCGCAGGTACTCCCGGATATCGAGAAATTGTATGAAATGATTTCCTGCCAGCGGACGAATTCCCGCAGGAACATTCTGGTGGCCTACAAGGACAAACTGCTGCCGATCCCGACGGAGAAAATCGCCTTTTTCTATTCGACCAAGGAGACGTCGAGGGTATACCTCGCCGATGGCAGCAACTATGCCTACAACAGGACGCTGGAGAGCATCTGCGACGACATGGATCCCCGGGCATTCTGCCGGGTCAACAAACAATACGTCGTCGCCAGGGAGCACATCACGAGCATCGTCGTATGGTCGAACAGCCGCCTGCTGGTTTCGATGGATACCGAGACGCCCGAGCCCGTATTCCTGAGCAAAAACCGGGCTGCGGAGTTCAAAAAATGGATCACGGGATAAGTCCCGTCCCGGAAAAAACATTTACAGGCGTGCGAGGTATCCGCAGCGCACCAAATCCTCTTCGCCGCGGGTGAGGTGGGTCTGGCCGTCGGCCAGCACGTAGAGGCGGTCGGTGATATCCGTCACATGGCGGTGCATATGGTCGGTCACGAGAATGCCTTTCGAGGATTTTTCCTGCCGGATCAGCGCCTTGAGCGTCGACACGTGCAGCGGGGCGACCTGCGAAAAAGGTTCGTCGAGCATGACGAATTGCGTCGGACTGCGCAGGATCAGGTAGGATTCCAGAATACGCCGCTCGCCGCCCGACAGGGCGCGGATCTTCGTACCGCGCAGTTTGCCGAACAACGGGAACCATGCCAGCAGGTCATCCCACGGCAACCCGAAGTCGCGCAGTGCCCGGTCGACGGTCAGCCAGCCCGGGATAAATCCCTGCTGCGCGAGGTAGCGCACCTCGTCGGCCCGAAAACGGTCATGCCACACCCCGTCGATGCGCATCGACCGGAAATCCGCCCGCAGCGAACCGCACAGTATCTTCATCAGGCAGCTCTTGCCGCACCCGTTGCGGCCGAGCACCGCCGTAACGCCGCCCGTTTCAACGGCGAGGTACACTCCCGAAAGGATGCGCCGGTCGCCGAACGACAACTCCACGGAGTCGATCTCGAGGATATGTTTCTCAGAGGGGTTCATAAAGGAAGGCGGCCGTCAGTTTCAATAACACATAACACAGGATAAAGTCCACGCCGCAACTCACGCCCAGCAGTTCGCGGCGCCGCACGCCGAGGTTGCGGTAGTAGAAAAACTCGTCACCGTAACGCTGGACGATCCAGACATAGAGATAAAGCGGATAGACCGCCGCCTTGCCCAACAGGCACCACGGGACGATTGTCGGGCCGTGGCGCGAGACCACCCATGCCAACCCGATGCTCACGGCCATGCAAAAAAAGAACATGGCCGAATAATAAAAGCGGAGTATGAGCAGCAATTTCCGGATCATCGTCCAAATATACGAAAAAAGCGGGTGGAATACAGACCACCCGCTTTTTATTCGGCGTAAACGCCAAGTCGGCATCTCCGCAAGAGAACCCGCTGCGGGCAGGAAAGCCGGCGAGGGCGTTACAGCGCCAGCGGCTCGCAGGGAAGCCCCCAGGCCTCGGCGACGGGCCGGTAGACCACTTTGCCCTGCACGATGTTGAGCCCCAGTTCCAGTTCGCGGTTTTCCTTGCAGGCACGGCGCCAGCCCTTGTCGGCGAGCTGGACGACGTAGGGAAGCGTAGCGTTGGTGAGCGCAAGCGTCGAGGAATAAGGCACGGCGCCGGGAATGTTGGCCACGCAGTAGTGCAGGATGCCGTCGACATAGTAGACGGGGTCTTCGTGCGTCGTGGGACGCGAGGTCTCGAAGCAGCCGCCCTGGTCGATGGCCACGTCGACCATCACCGAGCCGGGCTCCATCTCCCGGAGCATGTCGCGCGTAACGAGCTTCGGGGCCTTGGCGCCGGGGATCAGCACCGAGCCGATCACCAGGTCGGCATGTTTGAGCTCTTCGCGGATATTGTATTCCGAAGACATCAGGGTCTTGACGTTCTTGGGCATCACGTCGGCCAGGTAGGTGAGGCGTTGCAGCGAAATGTCGCAGATCGTCACGTCGGCCCCCGTCCCGGCAGCCGTACGCGCCGCGGCCGTACCGACCACACCGGCGCCGATGACGAAGACCCTGGCGGGCTTCACCCCCGGTACGCCGCCCAGCAGCTTGCCTTTGCCGCCGCGGGGTTTTTCGAGGAAATAACGCCCTTCCTGCGTGGACATGCGGCCTGCGACCTCGGACATAGGGATCAGCAGCGGCAGCGAACGGTCGGCACGTTCGACGGTCTCGTAGGCGCAGCATACCGCCCCGCTGTCGATCATGGCGCGGGTAAGGGGTTCGCTGCTGGCGAAATGGAAGAACGTGAAGACCAGCTGGTCTTTGCGGATCAGCTTGTACTCGGGGGCGATGGGCTCCTTGACTTTGACGATCATTTCGGCACGGGCATAGACATCCCCGATCGTGGGAAGTATCTCGGCCCCTACCGCCGTATAGGCATCATCGGCAAAACCGCTGTTCACACCGGCCGTAGCCTGCACATAAACCGTGTGGCCCCGTTTGACGAGCTCCTGGGCGCCTGCGGGGGTAAGGGCAACGCGATTCTCGTTGTTCTTGATCTCTTTGGGAATACCGATAATCATAAGGCTTGAAGTTTTTTAGGTTTTTTGCCTTTTAATTTACGGATTTTATCCGGAACAGCAAAAAAATCCGGCGATTTTTCACTTGCGGATCAAAATTTATAAGAGACTGTAAGGTAGAACGAACGCGGATAGGCATAGGTATAGCGCGTGGCGTGGGGTGCGAAATAGAGGGCGTCACCCGAACGGATACGCCGGACGCGCAGCGACTCGTAACCGCTGTAAACCGTATCGGCATCGCCCAGCAGGTTGCGCAGCATGAGCGAAGCGGTCAGCCGCGAACGGCCGAAATAGAAGGATTTGAAAAGCGAGGCGTCGAGCGTGGAGGCATCTCCGAGACGCTCCTGGTGCGTAAAGGCATCGAACGCCTCCTGTGTAATGCCGCCCTGCCGCGCGATGCGCGCCGTACGGCGCAGGGGCGCAGGCTCGACGTAACGCAGCCCCGCATATCCCGCCGAGGCGCGGAAACCCCATCCCCGGGGGCCGAAATAAGAGAGTTCGGCGCAAGCCGTAACTTGAGGTGCGGCGCCGAGCGTACAACCGCCCATGTAGCTTTCGGCACGGGTGTCGACGGCCGAATTGTCGACGTCGGAGATGACCGTGACGCGCGGGTTACGGATATATTTGTACCGCCCGCCCGAAGCGGCGAGCGAAAGGCTCCAGCGGTATGCAAGGCGGAGGTCGGCAGCGGCCTCCACGCCGCAGGCCATGCGTCCGATGCCCGTAACGGCCATGTCGCTGTATACGCCTGCCATATCGTCGTAATAACGGCGGGACTGGATGCCATCGAGCGTGGCGACG
>OBZN01000191.1_pt1 | contig 36903 bp, 29 predicted proteins | sample 1476951 | NCBI WGS metagenome assembly OBZN01 (sample SAMEA2580246, study PRJEB22360) | human gut metagenome | biome: human gut; feature: human-associated habitat; material: faeces | place: Denmark | collected 2008/2010
CCTGCCACATGTACCGGACACGGCAGATAACACGAATAACGGACTCGCAACGAGACCATAGATACCGGGAAATTTCTAATCACTAAAACATTCAAACATGAAACGCCTCTATCTTATTGCCCTCTTTATCATCGTCAGCCTTACCGCCACGGCACAGGAAAACGGCAATCGCGATGCGCAGAACCGCATCGTGCGCGGCCCCTATGAAACGAACCGCTTTTTCGACAACATCTTCGTCGGCGTCGCCGGCGGTGTAAATATCTATTTCGGCGAACACGATTCCTACGGCAAATTCGGCAAACGCATGGCCCCGGCACTGGACATCCATGTCGGAAAATGGTTCACGCCCTCGGTCGGCGCACGCGTCGGATACTCCGGCCTGCAGGCCAAAGGGTGGACGACCGCAGGCACCAAATACGCAAAGGGTGCCGACGGCAGCATGTTCAAGGAGAAATTCGGCGTGTCGTACCTGCATGCCGATGCAATGTGGAACTTCTCGAACGCCGTGAGCGGCTACAAGCAGACCCGCACCTGGAATTTCGTACCCTTCGTCGGAGTGGGTTGGGCGCGTTCCTACGGCAACGGCACCCACGACAACGAAATCGGCTTCGACGCAGGTCTGCTGAACGTAGTGCGCCTCTGCGATCTGCTCGACCTGACGCTCGAAGCTCGCTGCCTGCTGGTCAACCAGCGTTTCGACGGCGTGGGCGGCGGCCGCATCGGCGAAGGTATGCTCTCGGTAACGGCAGGGCTGTCGTTCAACCTGAACCGCCGCGGCTTCAAGCGAGCCTCGCAGGCTCAGCCCGTGGACTACACGTCGTACCTGGATCGTATCAGGCGGCTCGAAAACACCAACGAAGAACTCGCATCGCAGAATTCGGAACTGAGCAAAGAGAACGAGAAGCTGCGCAACATGCCGCCCAAGGTGGTTGCCGAGCAGAAGGTATCCGCATCGCCCGTAGCGCTCTTCTTCAAGATCGGCAAGGCCACGCTCGACAAGAAAGAACTGACCAACCTCGAATTCTACGTGAAGAATGCCATGAAGGCCGACAAGGACAAGACCTTCACGCTGATCGGCTCGGCAGACAAGGATACCGGCACGAAGGAGATCAACCAGCGTCTGAGCGAACAGCGCATGGAGTACGTCTACAACCTGCTGAAGGACAAGTACGGCATCGACCCGTCCCGTTTGGTCAAGAAAGCCGAAGGCGACACCAACAACCGGTTCGCAGAGCCGGAACTGAACCGCGCCGTAATCGTGGAATAAGCAAGACAAATGGAGATTGGCAAACCCTAACGGACTTTACCGCATGCCCCGGACAGAGACATCGACCGCAGCGGACACAACCGCCGGATCCGGCCGGGCGCCGCACTACCTGCTCGCCTACCTGGAAGAAGGTCGGGTTTGCGTATACGCCCCCGACAAATCCGACATATGGATCGGGGTGCAGCTTCCCGAAGCGGAAGAGGCGCGCGTCGAAGCGGAACTGCGGCGGCTCCACCGAACCGGACAAAGGACAGGTATCGTCGAAATGTGCCTGCCCACGGACGGGGCGCAGCGCGGCATACGCGTGCTCTGCGTAAGGGCGTAGCACAAGGCCGGAAGGGGAGAGGAATAAAAGCGACTCATATCACATAACCAAACAATAAAAAAAGACCATGAAAAAACAAACTATGACTTACGAAGCACCGGAACTGCACCTGATCTCCGTATGCGTGGAAAAAGGATTCGCGGCAAGCAGCAGCATCGAACCGGGAACCGACGGCGGTGAGCTGGGCGGAACCCGGTCGCTCTCTTACGATGACTACGAATAGCGACGTATCCATTGGAAATTAACACAAAAAACAGAAAACGCACCATGAAAAAATTATTCGTTATAGCAATGCTCGCAACGGTCGGCATGGCCGCGTGCAGCAAGGACGATACGGCTCCGGCCGGCGGCCCGAAAAAGTATGTCCAGGTAACCATCCCCGAGGAGATGGTTTCCGGGGAGACCCGTACTTCCATCGACGGCACCACGACCAACTGGGTGGCCGGCGACAAAGTCGCCGTGCTCCTCTACGACGGAGCCGCGACGATGACATGCGAGTTCACGGCCGACAAGTCGGGCCCGACCACGACGTTCTCGGGCGAGGTGCCCATCGGTTCCTACTCGCTGGCGGCGGCTTATTATCCGTACGACTGCAACGCCACGTTCGACGCCGTGAACAAGACCTTCAAGCACACCTGGGGATCGGAATACTGCACGGACAACCTGGCTGCCTATGACTTCATGTATACGAACATCTGGGAGGAGCCGTTCGAAATCAACGAGGCGACGACCCAACTGCCCGTACACTTCACGTTCAAACCGCTGATGGCCCGCATCAAGATCTCGCTCGGACTGGGTGCGAACGAAACGCCCAAGAAAGTCATCCTGGAGACCGACAGCAACGTATTGCCGACCTCCGGTACGATCGACGCCCTGGAGAACTTCACGGCATCGTCCGTAACCAATTCGATCGCAGTTCCCACGAACCGGAAAGAGTTCGTAGTGGGCCTGCTCCCCGTGGGCATCCACTCGACCATGACCGTGAAGGTAATGACTACCGACGGGCTGACCTACTCGGACAAGTCGTTCACGCTGGCCGGCCTGAAGCGCAACCACCACTACACGATGAGCGTACCCTGCAACAAGAAAACGGTGACGATCACCGTACCCGATGCCATCGACCAGAAGTACGGTACGCATACCTATCAGGACAACGGATTCTACACGGTCGATTCCCAATACGACCCGGAAGGAATTTTCAATGACTGGTATTTTTACCAGGCAGAGATCAAGAGCGACAAGAACGGCGACGACAAACTCAAGAAGAACCGCATCCAGCTACAGGTTCCTGCGGGCTTCAACAACGCAAACAACGGCGCTTTCGTGACGGCCCCGATCCAGTGCGATGGTTCGAAAACCGTGAAGGTATCCTTCGAGGTAGCGACCAACCGTATAGGCAATATTGAGTACAGGATCGGCGTAACGGGCAACGGCCCGATCACCGAATCGTGGCTCCGCGACAGGAACAACATCCTGAACGGCAACGACCAAAAGTGCAAATCCGGTACGCAGACCCATACGTTTACGGTCACCAACGGACAGCGTCTCATGATCAAGATACTATCTACCGCAGGATCTTACCACGTAGAGTTCGCGGACTTCACCTATACGGTCGAATAATTTCGATATAATAATTTTTCAGATCGGGACGGAGCAGGATACCGTCCCGATTTATCTATAAACCGAATCTGATGAAAGCAGCATACATAAAGCCGGAATTGGAGATACTCGTAATTGCGGCCGAAGCAGGATTCGCGATTTCACAGCCGCACGGCGGCGAACTCGGGCCGGGCCCGGTGGATTATGCGGACGACGAGTATTGAATTACAAACAGCCAATTCGAACCTGACGTTATGAAACACAAACCTATTTTCCGACTCGCGCTGCTCACGCTCCTGCTGGCCGGTTGCGGAAAGGATACGACAGAACTGCCCGAAGGGCCCGAAACACCCGCGACAGGGGGCGATGCCATCGTCTGCCGGTTGTCGATCGGCAATGAAGCGCCCGACCCCACGGACGAAACCCGTACGGCTTACGGCCCGCTACAGGACGGTTATTACCCGATCTATTGGCGCAATGCCGACCGCGTGGGAATCATCTGTCCGCAGACGACCCCGCAATGGGCGGAGGTCGAAGTCAGCGTCTCCGGGGCGACCGAAAGCGAAGCCGACCTGAGCGACACGGGAATGCAGTGGGGGAGCAGTCCCAGCTACGATTTTTACGCCTTCTATCCGGCAGACGCCGTCCAGGCCAACAGCGGCTCGATCGTCGCGACGGCAATCCCGGCCGTACAGACCTACCACAACGGCGAATGCAACATGCAGTATGCCTATATGGCGGCATGCACCCAAGGGGTGGAACGCGGAGGGGAGGTGCCCTTCAGGTTCCGCCCGCTGATGACCACGGTTACGATCCAGGTGGGATTCTCGGAGGCCGCGGAGGTACAGAAGCTCGTGCTGTCGAGCGAGAACGGCCCCATAGCGGGCGGCTTCACGTTCGACATCGAAACCGACCGGTGCACGGTCATCCCGGGCAAAGGCTCGAACGTGCTGGCCCTGCACCTGATGTCGGGGGACGTCCCCTACATTCAGCTCAGCGCAGGGTCGAAGGTCGCGGTCACGGCGTTCATGCTGCCGCAGGACATCGAGGGGCTCACGCTCTCCGCCGTCACCACGCAGGGCAGAACATACAGCTACACAACCCCGGCAACGCTCAGGGCCGGGCACCGTTATTCGTTCACGATCGGCGACATGCAGGCACAGGCGCAACAGACCTCGGAAGATTATTCCGACTGGATGGCCTACCTGCCCGACAACACCTACCTGTCGCAGGTTTCCATCCCCGGATCGCACGACGCCTGCACGATCTACGGTTCGCACTACGAGTACAAAGGCGGGATGCCCGGCGAAAGATACCACTTCAAATGGTTGCAGAACGTCGTATTCGGCTATATGAACACGACCAAGATCATCAAGGCACAGGAGCTCTCCATCGAAGAGCAGCTTGCGGCCGGGGTTCGCATGTTCGACCTGCGCCCCTCCTCGTCGAGCTCCTCGGTGCGCGACCTCCCAATCCATCACGGCATAGCCCCGCTGGGCGACCCGACGCTGGGCGGCTACGCCCCGGGCAGCTCCGGTCGCCAGGAACTTTCGCCCTTCATGCTTTCGCACCTGCTCGACCGTTTCGTGCGGTTCCTCGAGGAACATCCGGGCGAGACGGTGCTCGTGCATATGAAATACGAGAACACGAGCACCAGCGCCAATAAGACGGGATGGGAGAAAAGCGTGGCCAGCCTGATCAAATCGCATTGCAGCGGCTATGTGGCCGACTTCTACCCCCTGATGACGCTGGCCGACGCCCGCGGCAAGATACTCTTCGTGATCCGCGAGGATTACAAATCGTCGAACAACGGCCGGTATTTCGGCGCCTACCTGAACTGGACGCACGACAAGGTGGTCTTCGACACGACGCTCAGCGGCAACGGCGTGGGGCAGGCCCCGATCCGCGTGAACGACCTCTACAACATCAAGAACGGGGCATCGGACGGCAAGACCAAGTATGCGGCCATCGACGAGTGCATCGCCTATACCTATAATACGGACGACCCGACGCGGTGGTGCATGAATTATGTGAGCTGCTACGACACGGCCCATTGCAGCGTGTCGGGGATCAGCCTGTTCGGCGCCGTGGGCGACTACGACTACTGCGCGAACAAATACAACAGGTATACGGCCGACAAGATCGACAGGTATGATTTCCGCGGGAACGTCGGCATCGTGCTGATGGACTTCGCGGCGGCATCGCACGCCACGATGACCTACGGGCAGACCTACTCGAACATGCAGGTCTACGGCGACGACCTGGTCAGGGCCGTGATCTGCAACAACAACAAGTGGAACCTGCGGCGCAACGAATAACCCCGGAGGCTCCCGCCGCCGGCACGCGCCCCGGCAGGACGCCGGAACGACACCGAAGAAAAACCTCCCGGGCTTCCCGGGAGGTTTTTGCACACACAAACATTAACAATACAAACAACGCAATGGCTGAATAGATCTGTTGTTCCGGATACAAAGGTGGGGGTAATTTCCGGGTCGTACAATCGCCATAAATGAGTATTTTACGTCCGGGCACTCCCAATTTATGGTGAAAGCCCCGGCGGAAGGGCGTGATCTGCAATTTTTTATTTTGAATTTCGAAATAATGCACTATCTTTGCAAGCAAATTCCAATGTCCCGGCGCCCGCCGGGGTTCTGAAAATCACTTTGAAATAGAAATATATGCAGGATTTGAAAGCGCTCGAAGGGAAAAGCCTCGTCGAACTGCGTGAAATAGCAAAAGCTATCGGTATCGGGGACACCACATTGAAGAAGCGCGAACTGATCGAGAAAATCGCCGGGTTCTCCGCTTCCGAAGGCGCCCCCGCAGAAAATAAAGAGAAAAGAGGACGAGGCCGGAAAAAGGAGGTTCCCGCAACGGAAATGCAGCAGACGGCAGCCATAGCCGAACCCGCCGCCGTAAAGGCGGAAGCCGCTCCCGAAACCGTTCCCCAGGCCCCGCGAGGCCGTCGGCCGCGCATCACCAATACGAAGACCGAAAACACCGCACCAGCACAGCGTCCGCCCATCACGGTCGCCGGCCCCCCTGCCGAGCCGGAGCTCCCGATGGAAAGCGCCCCGGCACCTGCACCAGCGGCAGCGGCAGAAACCGTACAGGCACCCCGCGAGGAGAAGGCCGAGCCCAAGCGCCGCGGCCGCAAGCCCAAGGCACAAGCACAAGCACAAGCACAGGAAGAGGCAGCAGAACCCGCCGCCGCAACACCCCCGGCTGCCCAGGCTACCCAGGCTACCCAGGCAGCAGCCGATGCGCAATCCTTCGACGGCGAGGTGATCACCAAGGACGATTTCGCCGGGGAGATCGAGGGCGAAGGCGTGCTGGAGATCATGCCCGACGGATACGGGTTCCTGCGTTCGGCCGACTACAACTACCTGAACTCGCCCGACGACATTTACGTTTCGCCGTCGCAGATCAAACTCTTCGGGCTGAAGCCCGGCGACACGGTGAACGGCGCCATACGCCCGCCGAAGGAGGGGGAGAAATATTTTCCGCTGGTACGCGTGAACGAGATCAACGGCCTGGCGCCGGAGTTCATCCGCGACCGCGTACAGTTCGAATTCATGACGCCGCTCTTCCCGAGCGAGAAATTCTGCCTTACGGGCAACGGACACAACAACATGTCGACGCGCGTGGTCGACCTCTTTTCGCCCATCGGAAAGGGACAGCGCGCGCTGATCGTAGCACAGCCCAAGACGGGTAAGACGGTGCTCATGCAGTCGATCATCAACGCCATCGCCGACAACCATCCCGAAGTATACATCATCGTGCTGCTGATCGACGAGCGCCCGGAGGAGGTGACCGAGATGGCCCGCAACTCCAAGGCCGAGGTCGTGGCATCGACCTTCGACGAACAGGCGTCGCGCCATGTGAAAGTCGCGGAAATGGTACTCGACAAGGCCAAGCGCATGGTCGAATGCGGACACGACGTGGTGATCTTCCTCGACTCGATCACCCGCCTGGCACGTGCCTACAACTCCGTCCAGCCCGCATCGGGCAAGGTGCTCTCGGGCGGTGTGGATGCCAACGCGCTCCACAAACCCAAGCGTTTCTTCGGTGCAGCCCGCAACACGGAGGAGAAAGGGTCGCTGACGATCATCGCCACGGCGCTGATCGACACCGGTTCGAAGATGGACGAGGTGATTTTCGAAGAGTTCAAGGGCACGGGCAACATGGAGCTCCAGCTCGACCGCAAGCTCGCCAACAAACGTGTCTACCCGGCGGTCGACGTCATCGCATCGGGTACGCGCCGCGAAGACCTGCTCCTGCCGCGCGACGTGATGAACCGCACGTGGGTGCTGCGCAAATACCTTTCGGACATGACGCCCGTCGAGGCCATGGAGTTCCTCCAGAAGCAGATGGGAATGACCAACACCAACGAGGAGTTCCTCGCCACGATGAACCATTAAACAACCACAAAACCCACTGATAGAATGAAAAACCTGATTATCCTGCTGTCATGCCTGCTGTTCGCCGGCAGCGTATACGGATGGGGACAAAAGGGGCACGACGTCACGGCCTACATCGCAGAGTGCCACCTCACGCCCGAAGCCGCCCAGAAGATCGACAAGGTGCTCAACGGCCATTCGCCCGTGTACTATTGCAACTGGATGGACATTGCCAGCCACACCCCCGAATACAATTACACCAAGACGTGGCACTACCTGAACATCGACGAGGGCCAAACCCTCGAAACGATGCCCCGGAACCCCAAAGGCGACGTGCTGACGGCCGTCACGACGCTCGTCGCCGAGCTCAAGGCCGGCGGGCTGGCACCCGAGGCGGAGACCGAGAAGCTCAAGATGCTGATCCACCTGGTCGGCGACATGCACTGCCCGATGCACACGGGGCGCCTGTCGGATATCGGTGGCAATCAGCGCCCGGTGCTGATGTTCGGACGCAGAACGAACCTCCACTCGGCCTGGGACTCGGCGATCCTCGAAGCCGGACACAAGTGGAGCTACACCGAGTGGCAGGAACAGATCGACCGCTTGACGGACGACGAGGCGGCACTGGTACAGGCCGGGGAGCCGCAAGACTGGCTGAAGGAGACCCATGCGATCTGCGTCGGCATCTACGAGGACAGCCCCGAAGGGACGAAAATATCCTACGATTACGTGGACAAATACACGCCCGTCATCGAGCAACAGCTCGTCCGGGGCGGCTACCGGCTGGCACGCCTGCTGAACGAGATTTACCGCTGACCGTAGGTGCAAAATAAAAGGGAACGGGCTTGCAGTCGCTGCAAGCCCGTTTTCCGTCCTGCGGCAGTGCGGCAAAGATGTATTTCGGCCGTTTCGGCCGCACAAAAATCCGGGCTAAGCGCTAAGGGACAAGACCGGGGCATGCAGGGGAGCACTGCGTGCGGCGCAGGGCCCCGGCAACGGATCGGGGCGGATAATTTTATCCGGCAAAATACCCGCGGAAATAAAAGTTATATTAATTTTGCAGGCATGAGATACCTAACCGCCATACTCTTCGGCCTGCTTGCTGCCGGATGCGGCGACAAGGCCGCGGACAACCTGATGACCCAGGCTTCGGTGCTGATAGAGGAGCATCCCGACAGCGCCTTGCTGGCTCTCCGGCAGATAGACCCCTCGGCCATTTCACCGGCGGCCGACGCCCGGCGGCGCCTGCTGCTCGCGCAGACCTACTCCCGCACAGGTGCCGAGGCTGACAACGATTCGCTGACCGCCCCCGCACTGGATTATTACGAGCGCCACGGCTCCGGGGCCGAGCGTGCCTATGCCTGGTATTTCGACGCAAAGGTACACCACAATGCCGGCGACCTGGGACAGGCGATCAAAGGCTACACACAGGCGATGCTCTACGCCGAACGCAACCGCGACAAGGCGGGAACCACAAAACTGCTCATGGCTCTGTACCACACGCTGGGGCTGCTGTACCTCGAACAGGGATACGACACCGAGGCCGAAGAGGCATTCTCGAAAGCCGTCGCCGCGGCGCAGGAGACCGGCAGTGCGGAACTGGAGGGATACAGCCGCTACATGCTCTCGTCGGCACAGTATGCCAACGGCCGCTATGCCGCGGCCATCGAAACACTCTCCCCGCTGGTCGGGGCACGCGACACGATGGCATTCCGTTTCTTCGCCCAGCAGATCACCCTGCAAAACCTGATATACCACACCTTCGCCGAAGACTGGAGCACCGGGCAGTTGCTCGAGGAGCGGGCGCGCATCGACATGCACGAACTGCGGACAGCCCCGCTGACGCACGGCCACGCATCGGCCGACGACGATGCCCGCACACTTTACGACATCGCTTCGGCCATCATTTTTTACCGGGCGGAGCAGCCCGATTCGGCACAATACTACATAGACCGCTCGCTGGCGCACATCAAACGCTTCAACCAGAACAACATAGGGCTCTACACGATCGCCTCGGCCATACACCACCGCCGCGGGGAGGACGGCAAAGCCTATGCCTGTGCCATGCAGTACATCGGCAAGCGCGATTCGCTCGACAAGGCACGGCAGGGGGTATCGGTGGCCGAGCTGGAAAAGAGATACCGCACGGCCAACGAAACGGCGCTCCGCGAGGCAGGGCTGCGTTACCGGGCCTGGATCGCCACGCTGGCATGCCTCTTGCTGGCCGCGGCCGTCACGGGGGCGGTGGTGGGCTATCGGCGCAAACTCCGGCACCGGGACGCGCAGCTGAGCGAATACCTCACGCTGCTGGAATCCTACCGGGAATCGCACGACAGCCTCACCTCGCGGCTCGATGCCTCGAACGAGCGCGAGGCCGCCGTCAAGGCTTCGCTCGAGGGGCGATTCGCCCTGCTGCGCGACATCGCCGCAACCTATTACACCTATGGCGAAGGGGAACGGCTGGCGAGGAAGGTGAAGGAGCTGGCACTGAGCCCGGCGATGCTCGCAGACATCGTCCGCATGGCAGACCTCTACAACGACCGGGCGGTCACGCGCCTGCGCCGCCAACTGCCGGGGTGGACGCCGCGCAACTACGATTTCGCAGCGCTGGTCGTCGCCGGGTTCTCGGCGCAGGAGATCAGCGTGATGCTCGACATGACGCTGAACGGGGTCTACACGCTCAAATCGAAACTCAAACGCCGGATCGCCGAATCGGGGGCTCCGGACAGGGAGTTTTTCACCCGTTTTTTCGCATAGCAAGGGCGCCCGGCGCGCCGGCAAGAATCCGCGGGATCGCACCCTCTGTAAATCAACATTTTACACACAAACAAGCAAGAATTATTCCGTACCGGCAAGCCGCATCGGGGCTTAACTTTGCAGGGAAACTAAATGAAAAAACCAAGCAAAGTTATGAGACGGACATTTCTTTTACTCGTATGCGCCCTGGCGCTTTTTTCCGTGAAACAGACCTGCGGGCAAATTGTGCGGGGGAGGGTGGTCGACCAAGAGCGGCAACCCGTGGTCGGGGTCGCGGTAGTGATGCTCGACACCGACTCGACCTACCTCGCGGCCGCGGCATCGGATGCCGACGGGCGTTTCGCCATCGCATCGGAGGTACGCCCCTACCGGCTGCTGTTCCAGCACCTCGCCTATGAGATGCAAACGCTTACGTCGGAGCACGACGAAGCCGGCGAGGTCGTCCTGCATGAATATACGAATGCGCTCGACGCCGTGGTCGTAGAGGGCGAAAAACCCATCGTGCGGGTCGAAGAGGGGCGGCTGGCCTATGACCTGGAAGCCGTATCGAAAGGCAAGGCGGTGAACAATGCCTACGAAGCCCTCACCCAGCTGCCGGGCGTCAGCGAACAGGACGGCGGGCTGACGCTTGCCGGCGCCGGGGGTGTCACAGTGATCCTGAACGGGAAGCCCTCGACGATGAGCACCGAGCAGTTGGCATCGCTGCTGCGCTCGACACCCGTCGAACGGATCGAGAAGGCCGAAGTGATGTACAGCACGCCGCCGCAGTACCATGTGCGCGGCGCGGCGATCAACCTCGTCCTGCGGCGCAGCCACGACTACTCGTTTTCGGGGGAGGTACACGCCAACTATACCAACCGGTTTTACAGCAACTGGGATGCCGGGGGCAACTTCGCCTTCTCCTCGCCCGAGTGGTCGGCCGAGGTAACCTATTCGGCCGGGCAGGCCAAGACCAAACGGATCATCGACCTCTACTCGCGGCATACGCTCGCGGACGGGGAGCACGAGATCGCCCAGAGGCAGAACATCACCAGCAAAGGAACATGGCACCGGCTGAGGGCCGCCGCAGAATACGCCCCGCAGGGCAAAGGACGCCTGAGCATTGCCTATACGGGCGCATACACCCCGCATACGAGCGGCCTCGTACGTGCCGACGGCAACCTGGTCAACTCGGTCAGCTCGCCCGGGGGTGACAACACGATGCACAACGCTGCGCTGCGCTACACGTCGGCCTCCGGGCTCGACCTCTCGGCGGACTACACGCATTACAGCTCGTGGCAGCTGGCCGCCATGCGGAACAGGTACGCCGACGGCAACCGGACAGCGTTCGACGTGGTTTCGGGGCAGTCCGTCGACCGGGTAAATGTCAGCGCCGACCAGTCGCACGACCTGGGCAATGGCTGGGGCATGACCTACGGGGGCATCTTCAGCTGGGCGGGCGACCACGACTACCAGCGTTACAGGCTCCATGAGGGCGACATCGCCACCGTCGATACCGATTCGCACCTCGACGAATACACGGGCAACCTCTACGCCGGGGTGAGCAAACAGTTCGCCAAGGGGAGTTTCTCGCTGTCGCTGGCCGGGGAATACTACCGCGCGGGGGACTACGACAACTGGTCGCTCTACCCGCAGGCGACCCTGCTCCTGACACCCGCAGAGAAACATCTCGTACAGATTTCGCTCTCGTCGGACAAGACCTATCCCTCGTACTGGGAGATGCAGCAGTCGACCTCCTACATCGACGGCTATTCGGAGATCCGGGGCACGCCCGGACTGCGGCCGTCGAAAAGCTACAACGGCCAGGCAATGTACATGTATAAGCAGAAGTATATCTTCATGCTGTTCTGGAACGAGATGCCCGACTACTTCGACCAAACCGCATGGCAGGCCCCTGATCGCCTGGCATTGGTCTACCAGACGCTCAACTGGAACACCAACCGCCAGTGGGGCGCCAACGTCATCGTACCGCTGCGCCCGGGCAAATGGCTCGATTCCCGGCTGACGCTGACCGGGATGCGGATGACCCAGCGCTGCGACGCCTTTCACGACCTGGCGTTCGACCGCTCCAAATGGCTGGGGGTGGTGCGCATGGACAACACGATCCGTCTGAGCCGCAAACCCGACCTGACGCTCGACCTCTCGGGCTACTATCAGAGCGCGGCCATCCAGGGGACTTACGACGTCGACCCTTCGTGGAGCGTCAACGCGGGTGCCAAGTGGACGTTCGACAAGAGCCGGGCGAGCCTCTCGGTGCGCTGCAACGACATTTTCGAAAGTTCGTTGCCGTTCGCCAAAGTCCGTTACAAGGGACAGTACCTCGACATGGATTCCGGCACGTACACCCGTTCGGTGACGGTGCATTTCTCCTACCGTTTCGGCACATACAAGGAGAAGCGGCACAAGACGGTCGACACGTCGAGGTTCGGGCATTGACCGGATCCCGCAGGGCACGAAAAAAGGCCGTCGCAAAGACGGCCCTGTACTCGGAGCGGGAATCGAACCCGCACGACCATTGCTGGTCACAGGATTTTAAGTCCGGCGTGTCTACCTATTCCACCATCCGAGCCACTGCCTTTCGGCGAAAGGCGTCGGCAAAAGTACGAAAATTTTACGATTCGCCAAAATCTATATAATTTATAATCGCCCCCGTCTGGTCGGGGCCGAACCAGCGGATTTCCGCGTCGCGGCGGAACCAGGTAAGCTGCCGTTTGGCATATCGGCGCGAATTGCGCTTGATAAGTTCCACGGCCTGGTCGTAGGAGATGCGGCCGTCGAAATAGTCGAAGAACTCCCGGTAGCCGACCGTCTGCAAGGCATTCAGACCGCGGTAGGGATACACCGCACGCGCCTCGGCTTCGAGGCCGTCGGCAAGCATCTGCCCGACACGGTGGTCGATGCGTCCGTACAACTCCTCGCGCGGCATGTCAATGCCGACCTTCACGATGTCGAAATCGCGCTTGCGACGCCGCCCAGTCCGCAGGCGGGAGTAGGGCAGTCCGGTTTGCAGGCAGACCTCCAGTGCCCGAACGACGCGCGCCGGGTTGCTGCGGTCGACCACCGCGTAATAATCCGGATCGAGCGTCCGCAACTGTCCGGCGAGGGCTTCGAGCCCCTCCGTGCGGAGTCGCGCCGCCAATTCGCGGCGCAGGTTTTCATCGGCCTGCGGCAGGTCGTCCATGCCTTCGCACAACGCCTTGACATAAAGCCCCGAGCCCCCGACGGCAACGACGCAGTCATGCCCGGCGAACAGTCTTTCGAGGCAGGCGAGGGCCTGCGTTTCGTACTCGCCGCAACTCAGGTTATCCGCGAGGTCGTGCGATGCTATAAAATGGTGTTCGACGGCTTGCAATTGGTCTGCCGTAGGCTGAGCCGTACCGATCGGCAAGCCGCGGTACATCTGGCGGGAGTCGGTGGAAAGGATGGGTGCACCGTAGTGCAGGGCGATGCGGATGCTCAGATCCGTCTTGCCCGAACCGGTCGGGCCGACAATGACGACGAGCCGCTTAGTACTCGTCGTCATAATTGTCGTCGCCCTCGAAATCGTTGAATTCCCCCATCACCTCGTCGAAAATCGAGCCTTCGCCCGCGGTGGCCGTCTTCGACGGGTCGTACTGGTCGGGGGCATCGGCCTGGGCATATATCTCGCGCGGATAGGAGCCGTCTTTGGGCATCTCGTACGCTCCGGTCAGTTCGAGGAAGTAGGCCCGGTCGCCGAACATGTCGAAAAGGTAGATCAGCCGGTCGCGGTTGTTGTGGATGATCTGCCCCAGGGTCACGCTCTCCATCGCCGCAGGAGCCCCTTCCGAGCCGTCGTCCATATCCATGAGGGTGAACTCGCGCAGTTTTTCCCAGCGCTCGTCCGCCGTGAAGAACGACGCCATGCACTCCTCGTATTCGAGCGAACGGAGGATGAAATTATGGAAATCGAGCAACGTCATGTCGTACGGCACTTCGTAATCGCGCACGAAGTTGTCGTTCTCATCGCTCAGCATCCGGAATCGGAAAACCATTGACATAGCTTGTAATTTTTGCATTTCCTACTACAAAGATAGTACAAAAAGGGAAAATGCAAAACCACAGGCTGCGTCACTTCCGACCGAGGTACCGGGTAACAATGTCGATCAGGTAGTGGCTGCCCTGCGGGTTCTCCGCCCCGGGAGCTACGTAGTCGTGGTGGAATTCCCACCAGAAAGCCCCCAGGTAGCCGCCGGCCTTGATCCATTCGATCTTGCTGCGTATCGAAGAGGGGTTGTCGATGGTCACGAACTCCGTTCTGTCCGGCGAGAAATAGTAGGACACCTCGGCTGCCGGGTCGTACTCCTCCGTCCAGCCGTTTGCGAGCCGGGGCAGGAACTCCTTGTAGGTGATATACGAACCGTAGTCACGCAGCGGCCCGTCGGCTTTCTGCCCGGGCTTCAACCCTTTGTAATAGAACCCGTAGTTGGCCAGCCCGAGGCAGAGCTTCCGCTTGTCGAAGACTTTCCAGTGTTCCAGCTTCGACCGCATACGCTCCATCGAGGTGTTGTGCGAAGGGGTGCTGCCCCATACGCCGTCGCACATGTCATAGGACATGATATTTATCCAGTCGACCGCCCCGGCCAGCCTGTCGGCCAGCGCCCGATCGTACTCGTGGTCGATGCTGAGGGCCGTGGTCAGGTAGTAATAACGCCCGGTGCGTTCCGAGAGTTCGTCGAACCGTTCGCGCAGCAGGGCCATCATGCGGGCATGCAACTCCTTGTCCAGCGTGATCTCCCAGTCCATGTCGATGCCGTCGTAACCGTTCTTTTCGACCAGGCGCACCATATACCCGACAAACTTGGCTATCCGATCCGGATTCTCCAGCAGGGGAAGGAACTCCTGCTGCCCGCCGAAGCACAACAGTATCCTGGCCCCGGCGGCATGCGCCTTTTCGATCATGGAGGGCGCGAGCGCCATCTTGCCTCCCTGCTTCAGGTAGTCGAACTGCGTGGCATAGGCGTCAACGGCATCCTGCGGCCGGTCGAAATCCAGCCCGGCCCACTCAGGCGTAGCCATCAGGTAGATGAACTGGAAGGCATCGTACCCCGGGTTCGTGAGTTCCGCCTCGCTCAGGAGGCTCTCCACCGAATAGGCGGCATGTATGAAGTCGGGGATTACGGGGGCCGGTTTGCGGGCATACAGCGCAGAGCCGGCGGCAAATAACGAAACGACTAATAAGGCGAACTTTTTCATGATAAACCATTTGTTTTATATTCAGCCTCAAATATAATATTATTTATTATAAACACAGCCAAATATAATATTATTTATCAATAAAAAGCACACAGCATGACCTAATTTACAAACAAGATGTCGTAAGGAATTCGATGACATCCCTGTCGTCGGGGTAATCCGTCAGCCCAGGGGACTGTGCATGGCCGAAATCCACGCGGCGGCGGCAGGCAATGCACTCCGAAACGACGCATTGCAGTCCGGCATCGTGTGCTGCGAGCCAGGCCCCGACCTCGGCGGGTGATTTGTAAAACGAATAATTGATCCGGCTCAACGCCGCGGGAAAGGCCCGCTCTTCGACGGCCACGGCAGCTCCCAGGTCGCGGAACGGCTGTCCGCCCATCGTCAGGAGGGCTTTCTGCTGGCGGTAAGAGTTCCTGTATTTCACGTTCACCTCCGGCATCCGCAGCTGCAGGTCATAGCCCTCGGGCAGGAAAAGCAGCGACACGCTGCGGCAGCCCAGTCCGGAATAAGCCCAGATGTCGTCGGCCAATGCAGTGAGCTGCGCGGGGGTTTCCCGGCCGCCGAGTACGGCGACCGACTGGCGGTTACCGCGCAGCAGGGCGGGAATGCCCGCATACTGCGCCCGGAAATAGCGGTTGGCATTGTCGCTGCCCGTAGCGATCACGGCATCGGGCGATGTGCTGCCGTCGTAAAATTCCACCGGAACCTGCGGGTCGATTCCGCGCAGCAACCCGATGACATATTCCATCAGGACGGTATCTTTGGCCGATGGTTTTACGAGGCACCTGTGCCCTGCGGCGAGCACGCACAGCATATCGAAAAATCCGACCAGCGGGATATTCCCGGCCATGACGACCAGCACGCGCCGGGGTTCGGCGACAGGAACGGGGTAGGGCGCCAGCCACTCCGCCAGCGCATCGCGCCGGAGCATCCCGTCTGCGACGGCTGCAACGGCGCGGCAAATGTCTGCGGGCGTAAACCAGCCGTTTTCCCGGCACGCACGCCCGATTACCTCCCGCGTGCGGGCGTCGTCGCCGAAACCGCGCAGACGGCACCCAAGCCGGGAAAAGAGTCCGATGGCATTTTCCATGGTGCAAAGATAGCGTTTCGCAATGGAATATGCACATTTTATCCGAAGTTGTGCTATATTTGCATAGACGGATCTTAAACCGGTAAAGACTATGGAAAGAACATTCAGAGAGGCACTCCGCCACCGCCGCAGCTACTACGCCTTAGCTCCGGAATCGCCCATCGACGACGCACGGATCGAGGAAATCGTGCGTTTTGCCATAAAACACGTACCCTCGGCCTTCAATTCGCAATCGACACGTGCCGTATTGCTGCTTCACGAGCATCACGACGAATTATGGAAAATCGTAAAGCGCACCCTGCGGGCAATCGTCCCCGAAGGGGCATTCGCACGCACCGAGGAGAAGATCGAGCACAGCTTCGCAGCCGGGTACGGCACCGTACTTTTCTTCGAAGACACGGATGTCGTCCGCGGCCTGCAACAGCAGTTTCCGGCCTATGCGGGGAATTTCCCGGTATGGTCGGAGCAGACATCGGCCATGCACCAGCTGGCAGTCTGGACGATGCTGGAAGACGCAGGGTTGGGGGCATCGCTCCAACATTACAACCCGCTCATCGACGATGAGGTGCGCAAACACTGGAGCCTGCCCGGGGAGTGGAAACTCATCGCGCAAATGCCGTTCGGGACACCCGCAGGCGAACCAGGCGAAAAGACGTTCAAACCGCTGGACGAACGCATCAGGGTGTTCAGATAAAGGGGGCGGAGCCCGGCTTCAGGACAAAAATTCCGCAGAATAGCCCTGAAAAATTTGGAGATTCGGATTTTTTATATACCTTTGCACTCGCAATTGAGAAACATGCCATGCGGAAATAGCTCAGTTGGTAGAGCACAACCTTGCCAAGGTTGGGGTCGCGAGTTCGAGTCTCGTTTTCCGCTCAGGGAATCAGCAACTTACAGAAATGAAGTTGCTGATTTTTTGTTTACCTGCGGCGGGAAAGAGGCAAAAGCGCCTTTCCAGGGGCCTGGCTCCCATTGTCTCTCCATAAAACTCCCCATAGGAAACGTATTTTCCCTCCTGCGTCAAACGATGCGGAACAATGACTTCCGAACAAATACCCCGGCAAGGACACGGTCAATAAGCCCCCGTTATGTCCCTTGCGTCCCCGGGACAAACGCAGGAAACCAGTAACAGTGAAATAACCTGTCCGTCTTACGGATCCTGCGACTCCCCGTCCGGCACGGGTCGAACGTATCGGGATAAAAACTTCGGGCCCGAGGGACTTTTTTTGGCCGTTTGCGGGAAAAAGGGTATATTTGCAGTGTTTCGCAAACGAAATAATCAAACCATGTTGCTGAGTGTGATTGAAACGGCGGAGACCTTGGGATGCTCCGCCCAATATGTGAGGAAACTTTTAAGGGAAGGCCGCCTCGCCGGCCAGAAAATAGGGGACTCCTGGATTATAAACGACGATACATTGGAATCTTTCGACAGGAAGGATCTGCGGATGAAAAAAAATGACGTTCCGGATCGGAAATCCAAGAAAGCGCCAAAACAGGACGCGCTGAATTGCCTCTCCTTTTTCTCCGGGGCGATGGGGCTGGACATCGGACTGGAGCAGGAGGGCATCAACATATTGCTGGCCTGCGAAACGGATAACGCATGCCGCCGGACGATCGTCGCCAACGAACCCGGCATCGGACTGATCGGAGATATAAGGGACTACACGGTCGGGGAGATCCTGGAATACGCCAACCTCCGGGAAAACGGGCAGGTCGACATCGTCGTCGGCGGGCCGCCCTGCCAGGCATTCAGCACGGCCGGGAAAAGGCTCGGCTTCCAGGACGAGCGGGGCAATGTCTTTCTGAAATACATAGAAGTCATCCGGGAGATACAACCGCAGTACGCCGTAATAGAAAACGTAAGAGGGTTGTTTTCGTCCGCACTTTCGATAGACATCGACGATGAAATTACCCGCAGCTACGACATCAATTGGGCAAAGACACCGGGGTCGACACTCTTTTATATCAAAAAGAAGCTGGAAGCCGCAGGCTACAACGTAACTTTCAACCTTTACAATTCGGCCAATTTCGGCTCCCCGCAAATCAGGGAGAGGGTCGTCATAACATGCACCAAATCCCCGAACCCGGTTCCGTACCTCCGTCCCACCCATTCGAACGAAGAGGTATTCGGGCTTGAAAGGTGGAGGACTTTCAGGGATGCAGTAGCCGGACTGGATCCGGCCCGATGCGACCACATCGACTTTTCCGAGAAGCGGCTGAAGTACATAAAGATGCTGAAACCGGGGGAAAACTGGCGGAATCTGCCCAAAGAACTCCAGCCGGAAGCCATGGGAAACTCCTACCATCTGGGCGGTGGGAAAACGGGCTTTTACCGAAGGCTGGACTGGGATTCGCCGTCCCCCACGGTAGTCACCCATCCCGCCATGCCCGCAACGGAATTGGCGCACCCGACGGAAAACAGGCCCCTGTCCATACAAGAATACAAAAGGATCCAGGAATTTCCCGACGATTGGGTGATCGAAGGCAGTTTGCTGGACAAATACAAGCAAATCGGCAATGCGGTTCCCGTCGGGCTGGGCAGGGCAATCGGCAGAACAATCGCCGCCCACCGCCAGGGAGTCGAAACGGCGGCACCGGAAGGCTTTCCTTATTCCCGCTACAAGGGCACATCGGATCATGAATTCGAAACCGGAATTTTATCGGGAAAACGAAAAAAAACATCGTCCCAGTTGACAATCGAATTCGATTAATCCGTAATTTTAAAACAAAAAAACCATGACGGATGCATACAGATTCGACGAATCGAGTACGGAACAGGCAATCGCCTATGCCAAAATATACGCCGGAGAAAATTATTCCCCCGCCATGGAGACCGTCCTGAAAGTCGCCTTCAGCGAAAAACGCAACTTGCCGACGTTCCGCCTGAAGAGTTCGGACACCATACTTCTATCCGGCTACATGAAAAAGTGGGTGGGGGCATACCTGGCCGGATATAACAACAGGCCCTCGGTCAGAACCGGGAATTGCTCCGGGACACATCCAGATCCGATGGCAAAAACGATCCTCAGAGCCAGGATACCCGGGCTCGAGAATAATCTGGCCGATAAAATAGTGGCCGGGCACTCCCTGCTGATGACAATTGAAAACAATATCGGCGAGTTGCTCGAAGAATACCTGGCGGTAAAATTATCTCCCCTGGGGTGGTATTGCTGCTGGGGGAGTACGATCGACGCAGTAGACTTTTGCAAGGCGGACGGCTCGCTGCTGCAGATAAAGACAAGCGACAATTCCGAAAACAGTTCCAGCAGCAGGGTCAGGCAGGGCACTCCCATCGAAAAATGGTTCCGCAGGTTCTCGAGGCGTCCGGGAGTATATAACTGGGAGTCGCTCAACAGGATGCTGGGACGGCCGGGATATGTGTCCGAGTCAGACTTCCGGGCCTTCGCGGAAAAGACCATAGCGGCAAACCCGGCCTGCATATATATAGCCGCCAACCACCTGTTGAACAGACCCTGACACGTGCCGTCCCCCAGGTGGATGCACCCCAAAATTACCCGGAGCGCTCGCCCGGGTAATTTTCATTCCGGATCGCGGGCGGGCTATTTTCCCAGCCGGTAAGCGGTGGGGGTCATGCCCGTATGGTTCTTGAAGTATTTCCCGAAAAACGACTGGTTGGGGAAATTCAGGTAGTAGGAGATCTCCTGGATGCTCATCGTGGAGTATTTCAGCAGGTTCTTGGCTTCGAGCACCACATAGTCGTCGATCCACTGCACGGCCGTGCGCCCGCTGGTCTTGCGGATGATCGTCGTGAGGTATTTGGGCGTCAGGTTCAACTGTTCGGCATAGAACCCTACCGAACGCTGCTGCATGTAGTGCCTGGTCAGCACTCCCATAAACTGGTTGAAATATTCCTCGTTGCGGCTGCGGGAGGTAGCTTCCGACGCCCCCGTTTCGACATGCCGGGCGATGATCCGGCAGACCTTGTAGGCCAGTGTCCGGATCATCGAACGTATGATCTCGGCGGAGTAGGGGTCGTTGTGCTGCCGCGCCCCCTCGATGCGAATCCCGTCCAGCGAACGCATGACCCCGTCCCACTCCTCGTCGTCGAGCGGCAGGCTGGGGTGCTTCTCGACCTGCAGGAAAAGCTGTGTCAGCAGTTTGAGGTCGATATTGATCCGTTGGATGAACTCCTTCTCGCAGAGGATGGCATGCACGCTGGCGTCCTCCACCGACTCGACCTGCAGGATGCTGCCGGGCAGGTGCACGAAAAGCGTCCTCTCGCCGATCGTGTGGCGCGTCACGCCCGACGTGGAAACAATCGAACCTTTAGAACAAAAAATGATCGCAAAGGCATCGAGACGTGTCGGATACCGGAACAGGTCGATGTTGAATTCATCCTTCACATTGACACGCGAAGCGATCAGGCATCCATCGTAATAGAGGTCTTCCGGCCTGCGGCCGCAGATGTCGAGCAATGTGGCGAGCGAGAAGCTCTGAATCTCCTTTTTGTTCATTTTACCGATAATTATGCGGACAAATATACGCAAATCCCGGGAGCTTTTCACTGAATAGTACAAAATCGAACCAATCGACGAATTCATCCGACACGATGGTCTTTTCTTACGGCTGCTAAAACGGCAACTTTGCATCGAAAAATACGGAACAGATGAAACAAACGACTTTTTGCGCAATACTGCTGTTAGCGACAGGTTGCACATCACCGAAAAAGACCCATACGGCCGATCCGCTGCGGGTGGGCACCATCGTCGTCACCCCGTCGTCGGACATCGACGCCGCGCTTTACGTCGGCACGATCGAGGAGGAGACCTCGGCCGCCCTGAGTTTCCCCGTCGCCGGTACCGTCGCGCGCACCTACGCAGACGAAGGACAGCGCGTGCAGCAGGGGCAGTTGCTGGCCGAACTCGATCCGACGTCGGCCCGGCAGACCTTCGATGCCGCGCAGGCAGCACTCGACCAGGCGAAAGATGCCTGTGCGCGCCTCAAACAGCTTTACGACGCCGAGAGCCTGTCCCAGATCAAGTGGGTCGAGGCGCAGACCCGGCTGCGCCAGGCCGAGTCGGCATACGGCATCGCCCGCAAAAACCTCGACGACTGCAAGTTGTACGCACCGTTCACGGGCGTCATCGGCAAACGGCAGGCCGCAGCGGGGGAGACGGTCATGCCGGGCGTCCCGGCCATGACCCTGCTGCGGATCGGGACGGTGAAAGTCCGCTTCCCGGTACCCGAGCAGGAGATCGCACGCCTGGGCACGGACAGCCGGCTGCGGATAACCGTCGCGGCACTCGGCGACCGTGCTTTCCCGGCCGGGAAGATCGAAAAGGGTGCCGTGGCAAACCCCGCCACACACACCTATGACGTACGCGCCACGCTGTCCAACGCCGACGGCGAGTTGCTCCCGGGCATGGTATGCCGCGTGGAGGCATCGCCGGCAGGGGCGGCCGAAGAGATCGCGCTGCCGGTACGCGCCGTGCAGCAGGCCGGCGACGGAAGCCGCTTCGTATGGAAAGTGAGCGGGGATTCGGTCGTCCGCACGGCTGTCGCCACGGGACGCCTGGTGAACAACGCCGTCACGATCACCGCAGGAATACAAGCGGGCGACCGCATCGTGACCGACGGGATGCAGAAAATCGGCCAGGGAAGTAAAGTCATAGCGGAATGAAAAGCAATATAATATCGTGGTCGATGCGCAATTTCCGCATCACCTTTCTCATCGTGGGCTGCCTGTTCGCCTTCGGTATTTACGGGCTGGTGCATATTCCCAAGCAGGAGTTCCCGGAATACACGATCCGCCAGGGCGTGGTGGTGGGCGTCTATCCCGGCGCCACGAGCGAAGAGGTCGAGCAGCAGCTCGCCAAGCCGCTCGAACAGTTCCTGATGACTTACAAGGAGGTCAAACGGTCGAAGACCACCTCCACGTCGCAGAACGGCATGTGCTACGTGATGGTCGAACTCGAAGACCACGTGAACGACAAGGACGAAGTGTGGTCGAAGATCAAGCACGGCCTGGCGGCATTCAAGTCGCAGTTGCCGCCGGGCGTTGCGGCCGTGGTCACCAACGACGACTTCGGCGACACCTCGGCGCTGCTCATCACGCTCGAATCCGACACGCGGTCGTACCGCGAACTGAAAGGCTACATGGACGACCTGAGCGACCGCCTGCGCCGCATCGAGTCGGTCTCGAACCTGCGCCCGTACGGCGTGCAGCAGGAGCAAATCTCGATCTACGCCGACCATGAACGGCTGGCGGCCTACGGCATCGGCGAAAAAGTCCTCTCGGCCGCGCTCGCCTCGCAGGGGCTGACCCCGATGGGCGGGTCGGTCAGCAACGCCGAGACCGAAACGCCCATCCACATCGCGCCGGCGCTGGCCGGCGAGCGGGAGGTCGCCGAGCAGATCATCTGGAGCGACCCGCAGGGGAATGTGCTGCGCGTGAAGGACGTGGCGCGCGTCGTACGCGAATACGACGACCCGGACAGCTACATCCGCAACAACGGCCATCGCTGCGTCATGCTGTCGATGGAGATGAAGGCGGGCTTCAACATCGTGCAATACGGCCGTGACGTGGACGAAGTGCTGCACGAATTCATTGCGGCCGAGCTCCCCGCGGACGTCCAGGTGCAGCGCATCGCCGACCAGGCCAAGGTCGTGGGCGACTCGGTGCACTCGTTCCTGCGCGACCTGTTCGTCGCCATGGCCATCATCATCCTGGTGATGATGCTCCTCTTCCCGCTGCGGTCGGCCATCGTGGCGGCCATCACCATCCCGCTGTCGACCTTCATCTCGGTGGGAATCATGTACCTGTGCGGCATCCCGCTCAACACGGTGACCCTCGCGGCGCTGGTCGTGGTGCTGGGTATGATCGTCGACAATTCGATCGTGGTGATCGACGGCTACCTCGACTACCTCGGGCGCGGCCACTCGCGCTGGTTCGCGGCGGTCGAGAGCGCCCGGGAGTTCTTCCCGTCGCTGCTGCTGGCCACGGTCTGCATCTGCATGATCTTCTATCCGATCCTCTTCACCATGACGGGCATGATGGGCGACTTCCTGACCTATTTCCCGTGGACGATCACGATCAACCTGATGGTCTCGCTGCTGCTGGCCGTGCTGGTGATCCCGTTCCTCGAAATCCTCATCATCCCCGCCGTACAGCCGAAAAAAGAGGGCAAGTCGGTCACAGACCGCGTACACGACCTCTACCGCCGCGTACTGGCGTGGACGTTCCGCCACGGCTGGCTGACGATCTCGATGGGCATCGCCTCGGTCATCGTATCGCTGCTGATCGCCACGCAGCTCAAGCTGCGCATGGTTCCCTTCGCCGACCGCGACCAGTTCGCCGTGGAGATCTACCTGCGCCCCGACGTGCCGCTGGAGCGCACCGCCGCCGTAGCCGACTCGGTCTACCGGGTGCTGCATGACGATGCGCGCGTGAAATCGGTCACCTCGTTCGTCGGATGCTCCTCGCCGCGCTTCCAGATGAGTTACGCCCCTCAGATCGCAGGTAAGAACTACGCGCAGTTCATCGTCAACACCACCTCGGTCGACGACACCGAAGATATCCTCGACCAGTATGCCGACGCATGGGCCGACCGTTTCCCCGAGGCCTATGTCAAATTCAAGCAGCTCGACTACCAGAACGTCCCCTCGCTGGAGTTCCGGTTCTACGGCAGCGACATCGACTCGCTGCGCGCCGCGGCCGACGGCCTGATGGCGCGGATGCGCCGGATGCCCGAGCTGCAATGGGTACACTCCGACTACGAAGACCCCCGTTCGGTCATCGACGTGCGGCTGGATCCCGTCACGGCATCGCAGCTGGGCGTCACGCGGACGCTGGCCGCGGTCAACCTGGCGCTGGCTTCGGGCGACGTCCCGGTCGGATCGGTCTGGGAAGGCGATTACCGGCTGCCCGTCGTACTCAAGAACGACACACGGCAGGGCGAACGCTCGCTCTCCGGCATCGGGGACACCTACATCTCGTCGCCGGTGCCTTCGGTCAGCGTGCCCCTGCGCCAGATCGCCGACGTGGAGCCCGTCTGGAGCCAGAGCAAGATCGTACACCGCAACGGCATGCGCTGCATAACCGTCACGGCCGACCTCAAACGCGGCGCCAACGCCATGCGGATGACTTCGCGCATCAGCGACATCATCGACCGGGAGCTGGTGCTCCCGGCAGGCGTCACCACGGAACTGGGCGGCGCCCATGAATTCGACTGGGAGACCATCCCGCCCATCGCATCGGGACTGTCGATCTCGCTGGTAATCATTTTCTTCTTCATCCTCGTCAACTTCCGCAAGTTCGGCATCACGCTGGTGGTCATGGCCTCGATGTCGCTGTGCCTGTTCGGCGCCGTCGTCGGGCTGCGGATCGCCGACTTCACCATCGGCCTCACGTCGGTGCTGGGATTCATCACGCTGCTGGGCATGATCGTGCGCAACGTCATCCTGATGTACCAGCACGCCGAGGACAAACGCAAGGTCTGCCACTGGTCTGCACGCCTGGCGGCCTACGACGCCGGCAAGCGGCGCATGGTGCCGATCTTCCTCACGACCGCGACCACGGCCGTAGGCGTCGTGCCGATGATGTTCGGCGGCAGTACTTTCTGGGCGCCGGTCGGCGTAACGATCTTCGCCGGCGGCATCGGCTCGCTGATCCTCGTAGTCACGATCCTGCCCGTCCTCTATTCCAAAATTTACAAATGATGAAAAAGACCGTCCTATTCCTCCTGCTGTGCATGGCCGCCGCCCCGGGCCTGTCCCAGACGCTCACGCTCGACGAGTGCCGCGCCGCGGCCGAGGAGCATAACCGCACGCTCAAAAACAGCCGCCTCGGCCTCGATGCCGCCTTGCAGACGCGCCGCGAGGCATTCACCACCTATTTCCCGCAGGTCTCGGCCTCGGGCGGCGTATTCCAGGCCCAGCACGGGCTGGTGCAGGCCGATTTCACGATCCCGCAGATGGGGTCGCTGCCCCTGTCGCTGGTAAAACGCGGCATCCTGGGTTCCGTCACGGCCGTGCAGCCCCTGTTCGCAGGGCTGAAGATCGTCAGCGGCAACAAACTCGCCCGGCTGGGCGAAGAGGTCGCGCAGCTGCAACTGCAAAAGACCGCAGCCGAGGTGCGCGAACGTACCGACACCTATTTCTGGCAGGTGGTATCGCTCAGGGACAACCTTTCGACCATCGAAGCCGTGGAGCGGCAACTGGCGGAGATACACCGCCAGGTCGCACTCTCGGTCGAGGCAGGGCTCGTGACCACGAACGACCTGCTGCGCGTGGAACTGCGCAGGCAGGAGGTAGCCTCCGAGCGGCTGAAGGTCGAAAACGGGCTGAAGGTGTCGAAGATGCTGCTCGCACAGCATATCGGCGCCGACTGGCATACGTTCGACATCGCGGCCGCAGCCTTCGGCGAACCGGAGGCCCCGGCATCCTTTTACGTGCCGGTGGACGAGGCGCTCGACCGCCGCGCGGAATACCTGCTCTCGGAAAAGAACGTCGAGGCGCAGAAATACCGCAAACGCATGGAACGCGGCAAACGGCTGCCGACCGTGGCCGTGGGCGCCGGGTACCTCTATTATAACGTGACCGACAAGGACGTGGACGACGGAATGGTCTTCGCACAGGTATCCATCCCCATTTCCGACTGGTGGGGCGGGGCTCATGCCCTGAAAAAGGCCCGCATCGACGAGATGCAGGCCGAGAACGACCGGCTGGAAGCCCGCGAAATGCTCGCCGTGGAGATCGAACGGACATGGAGCGAGGTGCAGGAGGCCCACGCACAGATCCTGCTCATGCAGCGTTCGGTGGCATCGGCCACCGAAAACCTGCGGCAGAACCGCAATTTCTACGACGCAGGGACAGCTACCCTCACAGACCTGCTCGACGCCGAGACGCTCTACACCCAGAGCCGCAACAACCTCACCTCGGCCTATGCCGCCTACCACACCTCGCTCGCGAAATACATGCGCGTCACGGGGCGGTAAGGGTACGGCCGGCATTCGACAAGTATATTCGGCAGTCTGGCGGATCGGTCGTACTGCCTGATCCCGGGTGTTTTCCGAGGCGCCGCATGAGGGTCGCGATATTCTCGCGTTTGCACTGGGTGATGAAATCGGCCCTGTCCGCCGCGAGCTCCCCGATAAGCGGGCGGATAATGGGGTAGGTGACGAACGTGAAGATATCGAGCGAAAGGATATCCAGCATGAGGTGCCGTACGTCCACACGTTCGATTTCACCCCGGCCCGCCGCGATCTACGTGGTGCGGGCGCCTTCGAAACCTTTTTTCAGCAGCTCTCCCGGACAAGAAAAAAACAGGTACAGCGTACGCCCCACCGCAAAAAACACTATATTTGCGACCCGGAGCGGCACTGAGGCAGACCGGACAAAAGGTGCCGAAGTCGTTTACCCGCCCCAAATAACTTCTACCCATGTATTGCGTCCGTTTTACCGTCGTATTCCTCCTGTGCCTGCCGGCCATCGGCTGGCCAACCAATCCCGAAGCCATTCCCCAAGCGGCGATCTTGTGGACGTATCCAAAACCATTCCGGAACCCATTCCACAAGCCGAGGCGATCGTCATGGAGCATCCCGACAGCGCCGTGCGGCTCCTGCGGGGAATCCCCGCCCCCGCGAAGAACCTGTCCCGCCGCAACTATGCCCGCTACGCACTGATCTTGACCCAGGCGCGGTGGCTCGCGGGCGAAAACTTGACCGGCGACACGCTTTCCGACGTCGCACTCGCCTATTACAGCACCCACACGAAGGATTTTGTCCGTGTGCACAAGGCTTATTACTATGCGGCCAAGATCGCCGATCGCCGCCACCAACCCGAAATCGCCATGTCACTGCTGCTGAACAGCCGGCAGGCGCTGCCCGCGGCGGGGGAGTGGCAAAGGCACTATGTGGTGGAAACGTGGCTGGGCGTCTTCTGCGGCAAGCAACGGCTCTACGAGGAGAAGGTCGGCCACGCCATGCGGGCCTATGCCTACGCCGACAGCCTCGACAGGGACGGCTGGCGTTGCATTTCGCTCGGCGACATCGCACATGCGTACATGGGGCTCGGCAAATACGACAGCATGGAATACTATGCGCTGAAGGCGCTCCGCCTGGCCGAGGAGAAGGGGATCACCGAAAATACCTCCCAGAAATGGGCCATGCTGATCGAAAACGCCCTCCGGCGCGGGGACTATGCCGCTGCCGAGGAGTACTGGGAACGGGGATACGAATTCGCCCCCGAACGGGCCCGCTTTTCGTGGATCAAGACCAAGGCAGAAATATATAACAAGCAGGGGCGCTACGACGTGGCGCTGCGTCTAATCGACAGTTCGCGGATGATGTGCCCCGACACATCCGACCTCACCGCACGGGCGCTGTGGGCGTTCCACGCCTCGGAAGCCTACGAGGGACTGGGGCAGGCGAAGAAAAGCCTCGAAGCGCTGAAATATTATTGCAGCCTCAGGGATTCGCTCGAAGACAACATACACAGCGCCGATGTGCTCCACATCCGCGAATTGTGGCAGTACGAGCACCTCAAAGCCCGGAACACCGCCCTCGAGGGGCAGAAACAGTTCCGCGAACGCCTCGCATACCGGACGATGCTGGCCTGCGGCGCGATACTGCTGCTCGGGGCATGGCTGGGGATGCGCATATGGCACCGGACAAAACTGCGGGAAATCGCCCAGCAAAAACGCCTCATGAAGCAGGCGAACGAGCTCGACGAAATGCGCCGCAAGGAAGAACAGCTGCGCACGGCTTTCTTCCGCCAGCTCAACAGCCGCTTCATCGCGCAGGTAAAGCAGGCCGGGGAGTCGAAGAAATGCCGGATGTCGGATGAAGACTGGAAGACGATCTACACCCACGCCGACGCCGTGTTCGATAATTTCACGGTTCGGCTCCGCCACCGGTTCCCGTCCCTGAACGAGGATGACATCCGCTATTGCTGCATGGTACGCATGCATTTGTCGCAGGCCGAGATCGCCGGCGTCGTCTGCCTGGAGAAGGACTCGGTAAAAAAACGATTGAAGCGCATCCGCACCGAAAAACTGGCCTCGGCAAAGGGCGCAACACTGGAAGATGTCCTCTCCAAATTATAAAATGTCCCCCTCTTGTCCCGCCTCTCGAACATGGAACGAAAAGATAACCAGTAGGTTGGAAAATAATCCCCCCCCCGCAATATACCCCTGTATACCCATTCGGAACAGGTGCCCCGCAATTAACTTTGCACCGACGACGACCGTCGTGCCGCGACTGCCGTAAAGGAACATCCCGTGCATAGTCCGCCGGATAACGCGAACGGGCATCATTCATCCAAATTTACAATAAAAATAAAAATGCAGAAATTCAGCTACACCCCGACCAACCCCTTCAGCGGGTCGCTCTCATCGCTGGCCATCGGCGCCGGCATGGTCATCGTACCCCTGGTATATCCTTTCGGCATCCGCATCGGCCGCATGCCCATCCTGGGCGCCACTGCCACGACGATCATCTTCGTGGTCGGCGGACTCGCCCTGCTGACGTTCACCGTGCGCGAGATCATGCAGGCACGCAAGCTCATCGCTCAGGGCGGGGAAATCACCGTCGACGGCGACCTGGTCACGATTCCCGTGGTGAAAAAGGGCACCGTAACCAACGAGTCGTTCAGGCTCCCGGACGTCGAGTACACCAAATTCGATGCGGAGGAAAACGAATTCACCATCTCGCTGCCGGCCGCCCACCATGTCATCCGCGGCGCATTCTTCGAAAGCTCCGATGCGTTCGACGCCTTCAAGTCCACCTTCAAATAACAGAATATACACCACGAACAAACAACGTTTTGCAATACACGACACGTCCGCTAAGCAAAACATTTTATCAATTAACGTTATAACCGAAAAGACAATGCGACACATTTTCAAACTGCTCGCCGCGAGCGTCGCTGCGGCAACAATCTGCTCCTGTTCCTCGCTCACAGGCTATCCGACGGATGCCGAGGCGAGTTATGCCAAAGCCATCGAAATCGCAAAAAAGAGCGTCGACACCGACAAGTTCAAGGTCTATTCGCTTTCGTTCATGGAGGGTGAACCCCTGTCGGACAACCTGTTCCTCATCTCGGTAAAACTGGTCAACAAGGACAACCAGGCATTTTCGCAGTCCTACTACATGACCGGGCTCGAACCGACCGCCCTGAGCGACGTACAGCGCACGTTCGAGGCCCCCGAATACGAAACCACCGTCGGCATCGACCTTACGAAGCTCGACGCCGCGCAAATCGCCGCACAGATCGCACAGGCCAAGACCATGCTCCCCGAAGGGCACTCGTTCAAGTCGGTAGGAAGCTACCAGATCGAGGAGGATGTCCCGGCAGGCAACTCGGTATTCAACCGCAACAAGACATTCGGGAAGCAGCACACGTCCTTCGTCGTCCGCTTCACCGAGGACGGTAAGGAGACCGAGAGCAGCGCGGGCAAAACGTCGTATATCTACTACGAGGCCGAGGTGACCGTGGAACCCGACGGCACGCTTTCGATCGAAGAAAATTAAGTTTTTCGCCCGGGAGCGCGGTTTTCTCCCGATTTTTCCTAAATTTACAGGACAGATGCCCCGACAACCGGGGATCGCCATAATAAAACTACATGAAAACTACCCACCCATTCGTCGCTCCTGTCCTCGGCTCGACCCAGAGCAAGGTCAACATGGAGGCCTACGAGCAGGCCATAGACCAATACAACGAGGGCAATTACCTCGGGGCGTTCTATCAGTTGCTCGACCACCTGAACCCGGAATTCCGCACCAAGTACGGCAATGCCAACGGCACGGAGTTCCATATCCCGCACGGATCTATCCTGGTGCACATCCGCATCGCGGACGACAGGCTGCACATCAGCGCCGATTTCCTGATACTCCCCGAAAAGGGACGCGTGGCCATGCTGCGCCAGGTCGCCGACCTGAACATCAACCGGCTGATGCTGCCGCGTTTCCGCAAGGAAGGCGACAGGCTGATGATGGAATACGCCTGCCCGCTGTCACAAAGCCATCCGCACAAACTGTATTTCATACTGCGCAACATCTGCCACGTCGGCGACCGCTACGACGACGAGTTCTGCACGAAGTTCGGCGCCCGGCGCAGCTACGAACCGCAGGTGACGCCCTACCCGGAAGAGGAGGTGACGCGCATCTACGAAGCCGTCCGGCAGACATGCCGCGAAACGCTCGACGCGGTGAAGGAATACGAGACGGAACGCAAATACGGCTATTCGTGGAACGTGATCGACATCGCGCTCTACAAGATCGCCTACTTCGCGCACCCGCAGGGGCAGTTGCTCAACGACCTCGACAAGGCGGTCGACGACATGGACAAGGAGCTTCCCGTGGCCGAATTGGTGGCCAAGGGCAAGGCGTTCCTCGAACGGCTACTCGCAATGCCGCGCGAGGAGATGGCGCGCGACCTTTACCTGGTCGACACGCTGGTTTCGACCAAGCGCCGCTCCTCGCTCAACAACGTGCAGGAGAACTTCAAGGAGGTGTACCAGGAGGCTACCGAAGCCATCGAATCGGAGAATTTCGAGCGCAGCACCGTCCGCATCCTCTACAAGTTCTACGAAATGTATTACTACAACGACGTGCAGGACGACCTGAACGCCGTCGTGGCGGGGGCGCTCGGCAAGTCGGCCGGGAAAACAATGGAGGAAGCTTCGGAGATCCTGTACGAAGCACTCGAAAAAATCATGGAGGACGACCTCTCGGCGGACGACGGAGATTTCGACGCCGGGGAGCTGGGCATCGCCGGTGCGGCCGCCGCGGAGCAGGTGCAGCAAATGGCCGCCGCCATGCAGGGCGAGGTCGTGCAGATGCAGGCCGCGATGCAGGAGGCGCTGGCCAAAGGCGACATGGCCGAATACATGCGGCTGGCGCAGGAATTCCAGCAAAAAATGATGGAACAAGCCCTCGGGCAACAAAAATAACCGCTCTAAACCCGTATATCCTATGGAACAGAACAATATTTACAAGTCGGTATTCAAAGTAACCCATTCGGGCGGCTCGGGCAGTTGTTTCTACCTCAAGGCCTATGACCTTTTCGTGACGAACTACCACGTGACCGAGGGTTTCCGCACCGTCGCCATCCACGACAACGAGCGCAACCCGTACCTGGCCAAGGTCGTGCTGGCGAACCCGGCGATGGACATCGCCCTGCTGGCGGCCGAAGGGGATTTCTCCTCGCTGCCGGACATTTCGCTCGCCGAGGACGACACGCTGACGATCGGCCGCAAGGTCTACGTCGCAGGGTATCCCTACGGCATGCCCTTCACGATCACCGAAGGTTCGGTGTCGTCGCCCAAGCAGCTGATGGACGGCAAATACTACATCCAGACCGACGCCGCGGTGAACCCGGGCAACTCGGGCGGCCCGATCCTCGACGAAGACAACCGGGTGGTGGGCGTCACGGTGAGCAAGTTCACGCAGGCCGACAACATGGGCTTCGGCATCCGGGTCGAGACGCTGCACGCGTTGCTGGACACGATCGGCGACCTTGACCGCACGGTGTTCCAGGTGCAGTGCGGTAGCTGCGAGGAGCTGATCGCCCAAGAGGAGGAGTACTGCCCGTCGTGCGGCGACAAGCTGCCCGAAGGCGTCTTCGAAGAACGCGAACAGTCGCCCCTGGGCGGGTTCGTCGAATCGGCCATCGAACAGATGGGGGTCAACCCGGTGCTGGCACGCGACGGCTACGACTCGTGGCTTTTCCACAAGGGCAGCTCGGAGATACGCATCTTCGTCTACGACAACAGCTACCTGTTCTCCACCTCGCCGATCAACCTGCTACCCAAAAAGGAGGTGGAGCCAGTGCTGGACTACATGCTGAGCGAGGATTTCGGCCCCTATAAACTGGGGATCGAAGGCCGCCAGATTTACATCGCATACCGCATCCATCTCTCCGACATCACCGACGAATCGGAGGAGGAGATCCGGAAGAACATCGTCGACCTGGCTTTGCGGGCCGACGCCATGGACAACATGCTGGTGGAACGCTTCGGGTGCGAATTCTCGGAGTATTCGAAGGCGGACGCGCAGTAGGCGCCACCCGCCAAGACAAGGCGATGCCGGGCTTCCTGTGAAGCCCGGCATCGTTTATTCCGGCATTGCACAAACCGGCGCTACGAGTTCCGGAAGGGCACGGGATCAGTAAGCGGCATCACGACGGCCGGGAACGGGCACCGTGCGGGCAAAACCACGCGACCAGGGCGCCATCGGGCAGCATGCGGCCGATACCCCGCAGTACGACACTATACGGACAGGCCGCCGGCTATCGGGACGAACCCCGCCAAAGCTGGAGTGGCGGCTACCGGAAAAGCTCCTTCAGCTCCAGCCAGAAGTCCATCGGGCGTTCGCCCCTGTCCGGGCAACAGGCGCCGATGGCCGTGGAAAGCCACGCGTAATTCTTCAGGTAACACGAAGAGAGGCGCACCTCGCGGCGCCCGCCTTTCAGCAGGTAACGGTATTCGTACACTTCGCCCCGGCTGACAAGGACGGATGTGGTGACACCGTCGAAGTCGTGCATATCGTACCTGCGGGTCATGCCCAGACCCATATAAGGTGTAACGCAGAGCGTCCCGGCATCGAGGCACAACCTCACGGCCGAGCGCCGCAACTCCCCGAACACCAGCCAGCAGGAGCCGAAAAGCATCACAGCGGCAGCCAGGTACAACGCGAATGGTTTTGCCCCCGGGGCGAACAGGAGGCACAGGAACACGGCGCTGAACCCGACGAAGAGCAGGGCAAGGGCGAGGAGCATATACCCACGCCATGAAAACCGCGACACGACGGCATTCCTGCCGGCCGCGACCGTATGGTCGCGTACGAACACCGCGCCCCAGAGCGCCAGCAGCGCACCCACCGGCACATAGAGCCACCACCGCCCGAATGACACGGCGGCCGAAGCGGGTTTTACGGTGACGACATAAGGTTCCGCGGCGAACTCCCGGCCGCCGAACGACAACCGCGGGACACAGGAATACGTGCCGGGGCCGTCACCGGCGACCCGATAATGGTAAACGAACTCTTCGAGGCCGTTTTTCTCGGAATAACCGGACATCAGCGGCGCCACGTCCTCACCGTTCACGGCCAGCAGCGGCTCCCTGCGGTCGGGCCGGCGGTCGCACGTAAGGCGCAGGATATGCCCGCCCATCCGCCGCGAGACGACCGAGTCGTATACGATCCGGCATTGCGGCTGCACGGACACCAGCGCGGGGAGTATCTTAACGCGCAAGCCGTCGCAGCGGCACGTCTGCCCGCCGACAACCGCCGTCGTTCCGGGAATAACCAGCTCTCCGCCGACCGCAGAACGGACGAGGTAACGGTATGCATGGGTTTCAGAACGGGTCATGACGCCGTCGCGTACCGAAGTCTGCGTGCCGCTCGTCCGTCCAAGTTCTCTGACCAGGGTCAGGGCGCCCCAGCAGGGCATTTCTATCGACTCGATCTCCCCGCCGGCCGTATACCGCACCTCGAATTCCTGGAGTGCCCTCGGTTGCGAAGGCACGGTTTCGATTCCGAGCTCCTGGGCATGTGCAGGGGCGGCGGCAAACAGGAGGGCCATGAGGAGGGGCAGTGCGAAGCCCGGGCGGCAAAGGTTTTTTTCCATGGGTCAGGCAAGTTTTGCGGATCGGCTTCAAAGGTACGAAAAATCCCTCGTCCGGCGCAATTCGGAGCCGGTTAATTCATTGCCGGAGGCTTTGCTGCGGGATTCCCGGCAGAAGCGGGCGCGCGGCATTCGGCAGGCAAACCGGATACACGACGTCCGCAAGCGGCATTCCGCAACGACACGGCGCGCGCAGGAGGAGAGCAGCCGAAAAAAGAACCCCGCAGGCCGGAACGGGCTGCGGGGCCGGAAGGCCTATAAGCTATCCTGTTTGAGATGTTCGGCGAACCGGTCGATGCGGTGCAGTTCCTGCGGGATACGGATATTCTGCGGGCAATGCGGCACGCACTGGTTACAGCCGATACAGTGGCTGGCCTGGCGGAGTTTCGGGACGCTGCGGTCGTAGCCCACCAAAAACGCCCGGCGCGCCCGGCGGTAATTTTCGTCCTGCGACGAGGTGGCGACATTCCCTTCGTTGACACACTTGTTATAGTGCAGCAGGATGGCCGGGATGTCCAGCCCGTAGGGACACGGCATGCAATACTTGCAGTCGTTGCAGGGGATCGTGGGGTAGCGGAGCATCAGCTGCGCCGTCTGTTCCAGAAACTCTTTGTCGTCATCGGTCAGCTCGTCGAGCGGCGAGTAGGTGCGCAGGTTGTCCTGCAAATGCTCCATGTAGGTCATGCCGCTCAGCACGGTCAGCACCCCGGGGAACGACCCCGCGAAACGGAACGCCCACGAAGCGACGCTCGACGACGGGCGCCGCTGTTTGAGATGGGCGGCGATGTGGTCGTGGACATTCGAAAGGCGCCCGCCCAGCAGCGGCTCCATGATGACGGCCGGGATACCGCGCTTCTCCAGTTCGCCGTACAGGTACTCGGCATCGGTATTGCGCGTGTTGACCTCCTTGGCGTGTTTCCAGTCCACGTAATTGAGCTGTATCTGCACAAAGTCCCACTTATAGCGGTCGTGCTGCGCAAGCAGGTGGTCGAACACCGCGATGTCCCCGTGGTAGGAGAACCCGAGGTTGCGGATACGGCCGGCCTCACGCTCGGCAAGCAGGAAATCCAGCATCCCGTTGTCGATGTAGCGGGCTTCGAACTCCTCCATGCCGCTGCCCATGCCCACGCCGTGCAGCAGCAGGTAGTCGATATAATCGACCTGCAGCTCCCGGAACGAATTGCGGTACATGGCCATCGAAGCTTCGCGGCTCCAGGTCGAGGGCGCGAAATTGGACAATTTGGTGGCAATGAAATACTTGTCGCGGGGATGGCGGCTCAGCGCCACGCCCGTGGCATGTTCGGAATGCCCCCGGCAATAGGCGGGCGAAGTGTCGAAATAGTTCACCCCGTGGGCAATGGCATGGTCGACCAGCGCGTTGACCATCTCCTGGTCGATGTCGTCGCTGCCACTGACGGTCGGCCAACGCATACAGCCGTATCCCAGCAGCGACACCCGGTCTCCCGTCTTGGGGTTGGTACGGTAAGTCATCTGCCCCTGCCGTGCGCCGTCTGCCTCAGAGGCGCTTCCCGCAGAGCGGGGCTTGCAGCCATACAACGCCGCCGTCGTTACGGCGGCACCGGTACCTGCGACTTTCAGGAACTCCCGGCGGCCTATCTTTTTCTTCTCTTTCATACGTTTGAAGGATTAAACGGTACGGTGATTCTGGTGCCCTTCGACATAAATGGCGCTGAACGGACGGCTCGGACAGAGGTTCTCGCAGGCGCCGCAGCCGATGCAGCGGGCCTCATTCACGACCGGAATACGCAGGGAGTCGGGCTTCCCCGGCTCCTTATGCACCATCTGGATAGCCCCGGCGGGGCAGTGGCGGGCGCAGTTGCCGCACTCCACGCCGTCGGTATTGACGACGCAGTTGGCGGCGATCCATACGGCGTGGCCGATCTGCACCGATGACTTGTCCTCCTTCGTGATCCGGCGTATGGCCCCCGTGGGACAGACCTCCGAACACTTCGTACATTCGGGGCGGCAGTAACCCCGTTCGTAGGACATCTCGGGTACCATCAGCGACATCAGCTTGCCCGACGGTCTCAGCACCTGGTTGGGACACACGGCCACGCACAGCTGGCATCCGGTACAGTGCGCCTCCATATTACGCATGGAGAGCGATCCGGGCGGGGTAATGGGCGTCGTACGCCGGGGGATTTTCTTCTGCTCGATCACGGCCAGGCCGCCGTCGACCTTCTTCTCCTGCGCCCTGACCGTCGCACAGGCCATGACCCCGACCAGCGAAAGGAACTTGCGGCGCGAAGCATCGGCCGGTTCCCCCGCCGCAACGGCCGCCTTCACGATCGCAGGTTCCACGGCATCGGGTTTGCGGCCGGCAGCGGGTTTGCGCGAAAAGGAGATCGCTCCCTGGCGGCATTTCCCCAGACAGTCCATGCAGGCCACGCAACGGCTGTAATCGATCCGGTGCCCCTTCGCGTCGATGCACGACGCCTTGCAGTTGCGGGCACAAAGGCCGCAGCCGTTGCATTTCGAGGCGTCGATACGCGGCTTGAAAACCGCGAAGCGCGACACGAGCCCCAGGATCGTGCCGACAGGACAGACCGTATTGCAGTAGGTTCGGCCGTTGCGCCATGCCAGCACGGCCAGCACGATGAACGTCACGGCCGCCACAGCCAGCGGCGCGGCGCCGGCCGCCCGG
>OBZN01000192.1_pt1 | contig 36871 bp, 32 predicted proteins | sample 1476951 | NCBI WGS metagenome assembly OBZN01 (sample SAMEA2580246, study PRJEB22360) | human gut metagenome | biome: human gut; feature: human-associated habitat; material: faeces | place: Denmark | collected 2008/2010
GGTAGGTGCCGACCTTCAGTTCCGCGGTCGCGGGTTCGTCGCATACGACGATCCCGTGGGGGTGTACCTGCATGGCCGAGATCGTGCAGACGTGTGAGTAAGGGCCTTCCACACACTGTTGCAAGGCGCGGGCTTTCTTATGCCCGAGGGCGAGGATCAGCACCTGCTTAGCATCGAGCACGGTGGCTACGCCCACCGACAAGGCTTGCTTGGGTACCTTGTTCACGTCGTTGTCGAAGAAACGCGAGTTTACGACCAGCGTGTCGTAGGTCAGCGTCTTGACGCGGGTGCGCGAGTTGAGCGACGAGAACGGTTCGTTGAAGGCCAGGTGCCCGTCTTCGCCGACACCGCCCAGGAAGAGGTCGATGCCCCCTGCGCGGCGGATTTTCTCCTCGTATTCGTCGCATTCCTTCTGCAGGTCGGGGGCGTTGCCGTTGAGGATGTTGACATTGGCCGGGGTGATGTCCACGTGGTTGAAAAAGGTGTTCCACATGAACGAATGGTAGCTTTCGGGATGCTCTTCCGGGAGCCCGACGTATTCGTCCATGTTGAACGTGACGACATCCTTGAACGATACCTTCCCGGCTTTGTTCAGGGCGATCAGCTCCTTGTACGTCGTCAGCGGGGTCGAACCCGTCGGCAGGCCCAGCACGAACGTGCCTCCGGCAGCCTGCTTCTTGTTGATCTGCCCGACGATGTAATGCGCCGCCCAACGGCCGGCATTTTCCTGTGTGTCTTCGATAATGAGTCGCATATATTTTTCGGTTTATCGGTTTGTCTGTTCATTCTTCATTCGGACGGGCGTCAGAACATCTTGACGAACACCTCGATCGCCTGGTATTCGGCCATGCCGAGCTTGTCGTAAAGCTGCGCCGTGTTCTGCGTACGCTCTTCGGCGCGCTGCCAGAACTCGCGCGGGTCGCTGCCCGGGAAGGGCATGATGTCCTTCTGCGAGAGGTGGCGGTAGATGGCGTGGCGCTTCATGATCAGCTCGTCGGGCGACAGCGGCACCGCCATGTCGACCATGCCCAGATCCCACTCCATCCATGCGCCGCGGTAGAGCCACAGGTGGCATTCCTTGAGCCATTCGTCGTCCCTGACTACGTCCAGGGCGCCGAGTACGGCCTCCATGGCCGTGCGGTGTGTCCCGTGCGGGTCGGCCAGGTCGCCTGCGGCATAAATCTGGTGGGGTTTCACCTCGCGCAGCAGCTTGACGATGATGTCGATGTCCTTCTCCGTAAGCTGTCCCTTCTTGATACCGCCCGTTTCGTAGAACGGCAGGTTGAGGAAGTGGGCGTTCGTGTCGGGGTTCAGGCCGAACGAGCGGACGGCGGCGCGTGCCTCGGCGCGGCGGATGGCACCCTTGAGGTCGAGCAGCGGACGCGGTTCGGGTTCGCCCTTCTTCTTGCCGGCGATGATCTTCTCGACCTCGGCGTAGTGGTCTCCGAAGCCCAGTTCGCGGGCCGTGTCGATGTTCTGCAGCACGACGTCGTCGTGTACGGCCACGTTGCCCGAAGTTTCGTAGGCTACGTGTACGTCGTGTCCCTGCTGCACGAGGCGGATAAAGGTACCGCCCATTGAGATGACGTCGTCGTCGGGGTGGGGCGAGAATACCACCACGCGCTTGGGGAACGGTTCCGACGGTACAGGGCGTGTCGAATCGTCGGCGTTGGGCTTGCCGCCCGGCCAGCCCGTGATGGTGTGCTGCAGGTCGTTGAACACGTCGATGTTGATCTGGTCGTAGGCGCGTCCCTGTTCGAGCAGCTCGCCCAGCGAGTTTTCGATATAATCCTTGTAGGTGAGTTTCAGGATCGGTTTCTGTACCACGCCGCACAGCCATACCACGGCCTTGCGGGTGAACTTGGGCGTCCATTTGCAGGGGCCTACCAGCCACGGTGTCTGCTCGCGCGTAAGCATCTGCGCGGCATTTTCGTCGATCACCACCTCGATATTGGGGTGCATCTGCAGGTTCGAGGCAGGCACCTGGCTGATGACTTCGCCTTCGACGACCTTCTGGACGATCTTGGCTTTCTCCTCGCCCCACGCCATCAGGATGATCTTCTCGGCGCGCATGATCGTGTCGATACCCATCGTGATGGCCATCTTCGGCGTGTTTTCCAGGCCGAAGAACGCCCCGGACTGGATTTTGCGCGTGTTGTGGGTCAGCTGAACCAGCCGCGTGCGCGATTTGGCATACGATCCCGGTTCGTTGAAGCCGATCTGTCCGTCCTCGCCGACGCCGATGATCATCAGGTCGATCTTGCGCACCGAGTGGTCGTACGATGCGCAGTATTCGGAAATCCTGGCTTCGGGTACCGTGCCGTCAGGGATGTGGATATTTTCGGGCAGGATGTCGATATGGTTGAGGAAATCCTCGTGGATGCGGAAATTGCGGCTCTGCTGTTCGGTCGAGCGGATCGGGTAGAACTCGTCGAGGCTGAATACCGCCACGTTGCGGAAGCTGACGATCCCCTCCTCGTGGCGTTTGACCAGTTCGCGGTACAGCCCGAGCGGGGTGCGCCCGGTCGTGAGCCCCAGCACGAACGGCTGCGACTCCTCGTAAACCTCGTTCGAACAGTGGATTTCGTTATACGTGCGGATTGCCTTCACGATGGTGTCGGCGACGTATTGCACGCCCAGGTACTCGTTTTCATAAACCGTCGTGTGGATCTTTTCGTAACGGTGGATGATGTCGCGCGGAGCCGATACTTCGATCAGGCCCCCGTCTTTGGGAAGTGAATATTTGTTGTTCATATCTTTGAAAATTTAATTTGTTCGAAAAATTCCGGCAGGTGGAAGTCGGGCTTCGGAGCCGCGATCGGCTTCCACGACAGGAAATGGGGCTGCGAGAGTTTGTCCCCGCATTTGTAGAGGTTCACCTTCGCCTTCAGTCCGCTCCAGTCCGTCAGCGAGTGCATGAACAACGCCTGCGGCGGGATGGCCAGCACTACCGACCAGCGGTTGTCGCCCTCGTGTTCGGGGAAGGGGCGCGGCCCGAGGCTCGGGTTGCGCAGGATGCTTTCCATGACCCGGGGCGTGGCATGCGTGGCGTGTTCGCGCTCCCTGCGGAACCCCACGAGCAGACGCCCGATGCAGGTGCATTCGAAATTGTAGTAGTAGCCGCTGTCGTCGGGGGCGATGAAGAACTCCACGCACGAATCAGTCCAAACTTCCCCGTTATCCTCCGTGACGCGGGCCATCGTCCATCGTTCCGCGACGTCGAAGCGCAGCATCAGGTAGGCACCCGTGTGGAACATGCGGAACGAAACCTCCGGTGCATAGGGATATTGCTCCGGCCAGTTGCAGCAAGCTACCGGCTGCGGTTCGATGCTGTCGAAAGCGGCCTCGACGGCCCGTTTGTCGGCCGGGACGACGCCTGTTATTTTCCGTATCTCCATGATTGTTTTCCCCTCCCTCTTTTGCTGCATCGTCTTTTTCGGTTTATGCGTTTTTATGCGTTGCGGTATTTCGCCGCGATCCCGTCCACGATGCGGCACATTTCGCCGTAATGTTCCTCCATGCTTTGCAACAGGCGGTATTGGGCGTGCGTGCGTACGAGGTTGTGGTCGGGGTATTTTATCTTGTAATAGGTGTCGCCGTCGATGTAGTCCATCAGGAAGCGCAAAACCTGTTCGAACGTGATATACCGTGCCGAGAAAGCCAGATGGCCGATTTCCGTGTCGGTGAGTTGTGCTGCACGCAGCGAGAGGTATCCGTCGGTGTAGGCGCTGAACATTTCGAGCGAAATGCCGACGCGCGACAGGTCGCGGTCGTCCTCGTCGCCCGTGTTGGCGTAAGAGCGGATCGCGTCGCCGAAATCGTTGAGCGACGTGGAGGCCATCACCGTGTCGAGGTCGATGGCGCAGAGCACCTCGCCCTGTTTGTCGAACAGGATGTTGTTGATCTTCGTGTCGTTGTGCGTCACGCGCGTAGGGATCGTACCGTCCTCGACCTTCGACCAGAAAGAGAGCATCTCGGCGCGCCGCGACTCGATCCAGCCGATCTCCTCCGCGAGGTGTATTCTGCGCCCTGCGGCATCGCGGGCCAGGGCGGCGTCCCATTGTCCGAAACGGTGGCGGATGTTATGGAACCCTTTGATCGTCTCCGCCAGCGGTTCGGTGAAATCGTCCAGCTGGGACTGGAATTTCCCGATGCCTTCGCCGCCCTTGCGGGCCAGTTCCGGGGAGTCGGCCTTGTTGTAGGCAACCGTGTCGTCGATGAAGACCGTCGCGGCCCAGTATTCGCCTTCCGCGTCGACGTGGTACAAGTGCCCGTCCTTTGCCGGGACGACGGTCATCACCTCGCGCCGCGGGTCGCCTCCGGCCGCAATGACGCGGCGGCGGATGTGTTCCGTGACCCGGCGGATGTTGTCCATCATGGCCGGCACGTCGGGGAAAACGGCCTTGTTCTTGCGTTGGAGGATGTAGTCGGGGGCATCTGCTTCGGTGCGGACGATGAATGTGTCGTTGATGAATCCTTCGCCCAGTGAGTCGATGGCCGTGACGGGGCCTTCCAAGGCGAAATGCGATGCGATCTCTCTTAAATTCTCCTTCATGGCGTACGATTTTCTGCTGTTTCCGCGCTATTACGGTTGCACACCCCAAAGGTACTAAAAAGAACGCAGTCCTGCAACGGAATCGCGTAAAAATAAAACTTTTTTCTTTTGATGAGGTTTTTGGTAAGTATTTTTACGATCGGATGTTTTGTTTCTCATTGAATTTACAACTATGCCGCTTGACCGAAAATAAAATCCCCGGCAATTATCGGCTGCCGGGGATTTTTCGACGACGGGTGTTGCCTGTTTATTTGATGTAGCTGGTCAGCATTTTCAGGTTTCCCCCTGGAATCACGCGGAGCGATTTTACCGTGGCGGGGAGCAGCACGGTCTCTCCCTGGTGGATCGGCATTTCGTTGCCCGAGTCGTCGCAGAGTGTTCCCTTGCCTTCGACGCAGATCACGACGACGAACGAATCCAATGCCGAATAGTCGATGGTCTGCGCTTCGGTCAGGTCGTAGAGCGAGGTGGTGAAATAGGGGCACGACACCAGTTCCACTTCGCGATCCTGCGCCTTCTGGTAATGCGTCCGGTAATCGGGCAGTACGGTGTAGTCGATGGCGCCCTTCGCCAGTTCGGTGTGCAGCTCGCGGGTGTTGCCGTCGGCATCCTTGCGGTTGAAATCGTAGATGCGGTAGGTGATGTCCGAGGTCTGCTGTATCTCGGCGATAAACGCCCCGGCTCCGATGCTGTGAACGCGTCCGGCCGGCAGGAAAAAGAGGTCGCCGGGGTGTATTTCATATTCGGCGAGCAGGTCGGTGATGGTGTTGTCCGCGACGCTGGCTTCGTACTGGGCGGGCGTCACCTGCTTGGCGAATCCCGAGCGCAGGCGTGCGCCTTTGTCGGCGTCCACGACGTACCACATCTCGGTCTTGCCTTTCGATTTGTGGCGCTTCCATGCCAGTGCGTCGTTCGGGTGCACCTGGATCGAGAGATCCTGCCGTGCGTCGATGAACTTGATCAGCAGCGGGAACTCCTGCCCGAAGCGTGCTGCATTGGCCTTGCCGAGCAATGCAGCGCCGTGGCGTGCGATCAGCCCGGGCAGGGTGGTGCCCGCCTCGGGGCCTCCCGCTACGACCGATTCGTTACCCTTGACGCCCGAAAGTTCCCAGCTTTCGCCGACCTGCTTCTGGTCGGAGGCGATGTGCTTGTAGGGGACGATCTTTTCGCCGCCCCAGATTGTCGATTTGAGAATGGGTTGGAACTTATACATAATTTTTTATTCCCTGATGCTGTAAAGAATTATTGTTGTTTCTGTGCGTCGAGCTGGCTCAGGGCGAATGCGTAGGCACCCACCGAGATGGCATTGCTCGCCCCGAGTTTCGAGATCATGACGCCGATGCGTTTCTGGGGGTCGTATGCCACGTAACGATCCGTGCCGTAAACCTTCAGCGCACGCTGGTCGCCCTTGGCGAACTCCTTGAATTCTTCCTCGTTGTCCAGGTCGTAGACCTTCATCTGCACGCGGTTCAACTCCTCGCCCGTGATGGTGTGCATCTTGCCGCGCAGTTCTTTCAGCAGACTGGGCATGATGTACTTGCGGGCTGCGGTGATGCCGCCGCCGATGACGATGAGCCCGTCCACCAACGTTACGGCCGTTGCCATGGCGTCGCCGGCAATCTCGCCCAACTCGGCGAAGGCCTGTTTGGCCGCTTCGACATCGCCGGGACGCTTGCCGTCGGCGATTTCGCAGATGTCCTTCGGCTCGAACGCGTGTTTAACGTCGCCCGAGACCTCGCCGTAGACCCGCTTGATGGCGCGTACCGCCACGCCGTCCTCGACGATGATGTCGGGCATCTTCTTGTGTTTGAGGCAGAAGGTCTCGACACACGAGTTGTCGCCGCGGTTGAGTTGATTGTTGACCACCACACCGATGCCGAAGCCCGTGCCGAAGGTGTAGCCCACCAGGTTTTTGTAGCGTTTCGGGCAGCCCAGGGCTTCGAGCTTGGCGTTTACCTCGGGCAGGGCGCCGCCCAGTGCTTCGCCATAGGCGAACAGGTCGCCGTCGTTGTTGATGAATACCGGAATGCCGAATTTGTATTCGAGGAAGGGCCCCAGCGCCACGCCTTCGCGGAACGAGGGGAAATTGGGCAGGTAACCGCCGATGATGCCGTTGGGATAATCGGCCGGGCCCGGGAATGCGAAGCTGATGGCGACGGGTTTGGCCTCCAGTTTGTCGATCACGGCCTGGAAGCCTTCGACCATCGTTGCCAGGCATTTGTCGAGGTCGTCCGCATTCGACGGCATGGTGATGGGTTCGACGATGAATTTGTTGGCCTGCATGGCTCCGAACACGAGGTTCGTACCTCCGGCATCGAGAGTGATGACCACCCGGTTGTCGTATCTGTACATGGTTGCTATTTATTTGTTGGTTTCAGCATTTTTCTGCGCAGGAATCGGCCATGCGGTGCGTGCGGTTCATGCGGTGCGAGCCCTTCCCCGATCCTGCGGTTGCACCTGGTTGCAGAACCCCGGCTCCCGGAATCCGGTTGCAGACAGGTTCGTGCTGACTGGCTGCCCCTGGGGGTCGGAGGTTCGGTTCACTGGTTGCATTCGGTACCGGTATTTAGCCCAGCAAAGATAGTAAAAATAACCGAACGATGCGGCCTGCGGCCTGAAAGTATGCATGTCTGGTGCGATTTTTTGTGTTGCGGGCGCGAATATCCGGGCCTTTGTGCCTGCCGGCTGTTTTTCCGGCTGTCAACCTTGCTGTTTTCCGGGTGTTTTTATTACCTTTACGCACGGTAGTGCCCGGCCACAGGGAATTCGATGTGGGGTAGCCGCGCGGCACCGGGCGCCGTATTCCGGAATTAAATCGTAATATTATGAAAATCAAGATAATGATGTTCTTAGCCACGGTGGCTCTGTTGGCTGTCGGCGCGGAAATAAGCGCCCGGAGCAGCAGCCGGGAATCCGTCCGTCCGCCTTGCCCTGCGGGGATGATACGGGCCGGCAATGCTGTCCGGACGGGATATTCCGCGGACAAGGTGCACGGCGTGCATGCGGGGGAAAACATGCCGGATTCCGCCCTGGGGATGCTGCGGCGGTTTTACGCGGAATACATAGCCGCGTGGTTGCGGAATGGTGATAATGAAGAAGGCCTGGCGATCCTGCGGCGATACCTGACCCCGCGGTTGTTCGGCCGGTTGCAGCGGATGTATGCGGAAATGGAGCTGGATTACGATCCGTTCCTGGAGGCGCAGGACTGCGATGAAAGTGTGCTGGAAAATCTCCGTATCGAAAAGGATTCCGTTCGGACGGATGTTTACCGGATCTTGCTGTGGGATAATTTCAACCGGAAATACCGGAAAGCCGAATTGCTGCTCAGGCACGGGGAGGACGGATACCGGATCGACGGCATCCTCTCCCTGCCGGATCGCTATACCCGCGATCCGGACTGAGGAATTCCAGTCCCGTTTTTATATCTTTGTATCCCGAAATAATTATTCCGTTAACCCGAAAACATTACTATGAAAAGATTGCTGACCCTCGCCCTGTTCGCCGTGCTGCTGCTCCCTGCCGTTGCGCAGGAACTGACCGTAGCCACCTACAATATCCGTAACGCCAATAAAGGCGACGCCGAACGAGGCAACGGTTGGGAACGCCGCTGCCCCTGGGTATGCGGGCTGATCGAATTCCAGGGGTTCGATATTTTCGGCAGCCAGGAGGTGCTCGACGGGCAGTTGCACGATATGCTGGCGCAGCTTCCCGACTATGCCTATATCGGCGTGGGGCGCGACGACGGCAAGGCCAAAGGCGAATATTCCCCCATATTCTATAAAAAGGAGCGTTTCCGGTTGCTGGACGAAGGCCATTTCTGGCTCTCGGAAGTTATCGGCCGTCCCAACAAGGGGTGGGATGCCGCGCTGCCCCGCATCTGTACATGGGGGCATTTCCTGGACAGGCAGACCAGGCGCCGGTTCTGGTTCTTCAACCTGCATATGGATCACGTCGGTGTCCGGGCGCGCGAGGAGAGCGCCAAACTGGTCGTCGCGAAGATCCGCGAAATGTGCGGCCCCAGGGAGTTCGTGATCCTCACGGGCGATTTCAACGTCGACCAGAACAACCCCATCTATACGACCTTCACCGCCTCGGGGGTATTGGCCGATTCGTATGAAACCGCGGCCAGACGCTATGCCCCGAACGGGACGTTCAACAATTTCAACCCCACGCTGAAAACCGACAGCCGTATCGACCATATTTTCGTGTCGCCTTCGGTGCGTGTGCACGATTACGGGGTGTTGACGGACACCTACCGTTCGCAGACCACCCGCAGCGACGAGGAGATCAAGTCCGGAGCATTCCCCAAGGAGGTGTCGTTGCACAGCTATGAGGCGCGGACGCCGTCGGATCATTTCCCGGTCGTCGTGCGGCTCGAATTCTGAGGAGGTTGTTCCGGCAGGGACTGATTCAAATGTAACGATAAGATGAAAAAGGTATTTTTTGCCGCATTCTTCGGTGCTGCGTGTTGCCTGTCTGGATGCCGCCAGGAGGCTGTGGCTCCCGTACCGGGGGAGCATTATGCGTTTGCCGAAGAGATGTTCCGCAAGGTGTGGAACATGTACCGGGTGCCGGAATACGGCCTGTTTTCGGAATATTACCCCAATAGCTACCGTCCCGATGTAAACTATTTCGACGACGGGGCGAAAAGCACGCAGGAGGTTTCCTTCCTGTGGCCCATGGACGGGGTGTTCACCTCGGCGGTTGCGCTGGCCGAAGTCGATCCGGTGAAATACGGCTGCTATGTCGATTCGATGGTGATGGCTGTCGAGCAGTATTACGACGACGGGCGGATGCCCGCCGGGTATCAGGCTTATCCCGTCAGGATGGGCAAGGTCGACCGTTATTACGACGACAACGGGCTGGTCGGCCTGGCCTACGTCGCGGCCTACGGCGTGACCCGCAATCCCGCCCACCTGGAAAAAGCCAAGCAGGTGATGACCTTCATCCTGAGCGGCTGGCGCCCCGACCACGACGGTGCCGTATCGTGGCTCGAAGGGGTGGAGAACCAGAAGCCGGGGTGCGCCAACGGTAAGGCGATGCTGCTGGCACTCAACCTGTACGGGGCGACGGGAGACCCCTATTACCTGACTGCCGGGCGCCGTTTCTACGACTGGATGGATGCCTACCTGCACGATCCGGAACTGGATATAGTCTGGAACTCCTGGCTCACGCAGCCCGAAGCGCGTCTGGACAAGGCGGTCTATTCCTATAATACGGGGTTGCTGCTGCAGGGTGCCGTCGCGTTGTATGGGTATACCGGCGATCGTGTTTATCTGGACAATGCCCGCCGGCTGGCCGAAGGAGCCCGGAAATTCTATTTGCCGGAGACGCCGGACGGCGCGGCCGCGAACCGTGATTTGCCGTGGTTCTATCTGGTGTTGTTGCGGGGCTACCAGGCGCTTTACGACCTCGACGGCGATCCGAAATACGTGGATATATTCATCCGCTGGATGGATTGGGCGCGCCGGAACGCACGGGATGCCGCCGGGTTGTTTTACAACGACTGGTCGGGGAAGAAAGACGAATCGGCCACGCCCAAGTGGCTGCTGGACGAGGCCTGCATCCCCGAATATTTCGTCCGTGCGGCTTTGATCCGCAGGGAAGTCGTACCGGCTGCCTTGCCCCGGTAGGGATCGTTTCGCATCGAAGGGTCGGCAATATTCAGGAGCTTCACCCGTAGGAGGGGATGTGCCGGTGCGGGACGTGTGCGCTACCGGTTGGCGATCGCGTGATAATTTTGCCCGGTCTGCATTTGCAGCCGAAATAAATGCTATTTTTGCCGCAAAATCCGACCGTATGAATACAAAAGCCAAAGGTTACCTCCTGGGAGCTGTTGCCGCCGCCACGTACGGCATGAATCCGCTCTTTGCCCTTCCGCTCTACAAGGCGGGGATGGATCCCGATTCGGTATTGTTCTTCCGGTACCTTTTTGCCATCCCGTTGTTGGGTACCATGCTCAAGGCGCGCGGCCGGGATTTCAAGCTGCACCGCCGTGAGATCGTGCCGCTGGTGCTCCTGGGTTTGCTGGTTGCCCTCTCGTCGCTGTCCTTGTTCTTGAGCTACAATTATATGGATGCCGGTATCGCCTCGACGCTACTGTTCGTATATCCTATTTTCGTGGCGTTGATCATGGCTTTCGGCTTCCGGGAAAAACTCTCTCCGCAGACAGCGCTGTGCATCTTGCTGGCATTGGCCGGTATCGGGCTGTTGTTCAAAGGCAGCGATGGTTCGACGCTCAATATCACGGGAACGGTTCTGGTGATGGTTTCGGCTTTGTCCTACGCAATTTATATCGTCGGCGTGAACCGCCCGGTGCTGAAATCCGTTGCGACGCTAAAGGTGACGTTCTACGTCCTGCTTTTCGGGTTGCTGCTTTACGTTGTCCGGCTGGACTTCGGCATGGCAGTCCATGTGCCCGATAAATGGTACCTGTGGGGGAACTTGCTCGCACTGGCTGTTTTCCCGACGGCGATCTCGTTTTTGTGTACTACCAGCGCCATCCAGTACATCGGTTCGACGCCGACGGCAATCCTCGGTGCCTTGGAACCTGTCACGGCGGTCTTCTTCGGGGTGATGATCTTCGGGGAGACCCTCACGCTGAGGATATGTTGCGGCATCCTGTTGATTATCATTGCCGTGAGCCTGATCGTCGCGGGGAACCGGGTTGCGGCTTACATAGTGCGGTTCAGAAAACTTTTCCCGCGGCTTCCCCTGAAAAAGGCAGGCCGCAAAGGTTCCGACAGCCCTGACCGCCAGAGTAGGGAATAACCGGAATTGCCTTTTGGGATCACGCATACCCTAAAATGCGTGCCGGCATCTATCCTGCGAAGCAAAAGACCGATCCGACCTTTGCAGTCAGTAATCCTGACGGTTATGAACGAAAGCGAGAACAGTGCAGTGATGATCGAAATCCGGCGAATGGTTCACGAAATGCTCCGCGAGATACGCCAAGTGAAACGGCAGCGGAATATGTTGGGCCGAAGGCCTATTCTTTAAATTCAACGGATATGTCCATAAAAGGCTCTTCGGTGTGGGCGAAACGGTCGGTGATTTGGAAGAAGATCGAATAGCAATACGGAGTAATTTTTGCAGCATTACCTATCAAAAAAACACCGTCATGATTATGCCGAAAATTTTGATCGTAGCGACCGGAATCGGAGCCTATGCCAATGCAATTCTACCCACCGGATTATGGCTCAGCGAACTGACACACATCTATCACCGAGCGAAAGGGCTGGGCTGCAAGATAACGATCGCGAGTCCGAAAGGCGGTGAGATACCGGTCGATCCCGAGAGTTTGAAGCCGTTCACCCTCGATAAGATGTCCAAAGCATATTGGAACGACCCCGAATTTCGGGAGCTGTTGCATCATGCCCAAAGTCTCGATGAAGTTGCGGGGCGACGGTTCGACTGTGTTTATCTGGCCGGAGGACATGGCAGCATGTACGATTTCCCGGACAATGCCGTCCTGCAGGCAATTCTCAAAACGCATTTTGAAAGCGGCAAAATCGTGTCGGCGATTTGTCACGGCGTATGCGGATTGCTGAATGTCGGGCTGTCCGACGGGCAGATGCTGGTAGCCGGTAAAAAGATCACCGGATTCAGCTGGTTCGAGGAAACCCTTGCCCGGCGCAAAAAGGTTGTTCCTTTCGACCTCGAAGCGGTGCTGAAAGAACGGGGTGCCGATTACCGGAAAGCATGGATTCCGATGACTTCGAAAGTCGTTGTCGACGGAACCCTGATCACTGGACAGAATCCGCTCAGCTCCAAGGAAATGGCGAAAGTCGTATTGAATCACCTGACTAAAAGGGAGATCCGATGAAAAATAACCAGTTGATGATCTACGGGGCCTACGGCTATGCCGGAGAGCTGATGGTGCGCGAGGCTGTGGCACAGGGGCTCCGCCCTATTATCGCCGGGCGAGATGACGAAAAGCTGAAACCTATCGCTACGGAACTGAGCCTCGAATGCCGGGCTTTCGGTGTACGGAATACCGGAAGCAATTTACAGGATATAAGCGTACTACTCAACTGTGCGGGGCCGTTTTCCGCCACGGCGGAGCCGCTGGCGCGAGCATGTCTTGCGCAACAGATCCACTACCTCGACATTACGGGCGAGATCGACATCTTCCGGAAATGCCATGCGCTGGATGAAGAGGCGTGGCAGCAAAACGTCCTCATTTTGCCAGGTGCCGGAACCGACATCGTGCCAACCGACTGTCTGGCGGCGATGCTTAAGGAGAAACTGCCCGTCGCCACGCGCATCGATCTGGCTCTCTCGTTCGGCACCAATCCGAGTATCGGCACGGTCAACACCATGATCGAGAGTTTCGGCAAAGGCGGGTTGATCCGCGAGGGCGGTATGCTGAAAGTCGTTTCGAATGCCTTTCAGATGCGGAAAATCCCGTTTCAGAACAAGCCCCAGTGGGCAATGACGATCCCCTGGGGGGATGTTTTCACCTCCGGAATATCTACCGGAGTTCCCGATGGCGCAGTCTATATGGCTATGCCGAGAATGAGCATCTATATGATACGATTGACCAACCCGGTCAAAGGGATTCTGAATACCCAGTTCGGGCAGAAGATCACGAAGCGTCTAGCTGGCTGGCTGATGAAAAAAGGGCCTGACGCCAAAGCGCTGGAGGCCGGGCGGGGACAATTCTGGGGCGAGGCCGAGGCTCCGGACGGCGAAAAGCTGGAAATGACGATGTCCACCCCCAATGTCTACGCTCTGACCGCCACGGTCGGTATCCGGATTGCGCAATATTGTCTGGATTATACCGGCCCGGGCGGATATTACACGCCCTCCATGTTGTTGGGAAGCCGGTTTATCGAATCGATACCGGGCATAGAAGTGCATGTGCTCAATCAAAGATTAAGAAAGATTTAGCCAAGGTTTTTTCTGTTTGTTGCAGTATCTTTCAACTGCTTTTCTGCCCCCCCCCTCAGGGGCTCGAACCCTGAATCCCAACATTGAGAGTGTTGTGTCTACTTCGCGGACAAAAACGAAGTTTTTGTCCGTAACTGACTGATTTAAAGATGAATCACCCTCTCGTCGTTCGTCTGTTTTCGGCAATTTTCACTAGCTTTGATTTCTATATAAAAAATCCCCGACCGTATGGCCGAGGATATATTTCTCAATTAGACAGAATTATTTAAGGTCTTTGGCTTTGATGCGTACGACCTTTCCATCTCGCACAACCACCAATTCGCCGTCCTCTTTTTTGGTTTTCTCAATCAGACGCTTTCGGGCAAGTAAAATCCCTGCATTGATTTTCTCCTGCATTTGTTTTATTTCAATCTCGCTCATAGTCTGAAATTGTTTTGTAGGATAACGTATCTTCTATTTTGATTGTTGTGTTTTTCGCTCCCGAAGCGATGATTTTAATTTCTGCATCTGCCGAACTATTGTCGTATATCGTCCAGAAATTACAAATCGGCGTATAAAGTGTTACAAGATTCCTAATCCCGTTCGCATAACGACGGCGAATGACATCCGACGGGATATTATGGCCGCCCTCGCTCACGCGTGTTGCAACACGCTCGATAGCTTGTTCGGGTGTCGGTAGCCAAAAATAAAGTAGAGTTACAAAGTAGCCTTTCGCGTGTGCCCGTTCGATAAATTTCACATAGGAACGGAGTTGCCAACGTCGTTTCAAATGCAAAATCCGCGCCCTCGGCAAGTAAGTCATCCATACGTTGCAACATCAGCCGCCCTGCTTCGATTGCCACGCTTTCGGGATTGAACGGCGACAGCCCTTTTGCAATTTCATCGGCATTGACGAACTCTTTGCAACCAATACGGTGTAGGATGCAGTCGTTTTTCCTGCACCGTTACAACCCGCTATGATATAAAGTTTCGGCATATCGTATGAGCAAAGATAGATAATTTATATAAATTGTTCCAAATATTTCTCCTTAAACCCAGCCAGCGGGAATTTAAAATCTCTTTGCTTCCCCTCTGTTGTCGTATAGTTGATAATAACCGTATCGCTTTTTATATGCAATTCGAATAGGTTTATCTTATCGTATCCCCATTCAAGGATATTCGGCATAAGGAGCAATATCTCTGCGTTGGATTCAGTCAATGTACATTGCATCTGTACTGTTATTTGCCCTTTGCGCTGAAAAGTTGTATATCTCTATCTGTATCGTCAGGCATGTATACATAAATCGCGGGCGCAAATTCATCGGGTTTGCGTGATATAGCCAAGCACATCCCGTAAAAGTTATCATCGGCAACGATTTTTCAAATCATCATGCGCTGTTCATCGCTGCTCTGCCGTCATTCTGTTTTTGGTATTCTGTTCATTTTAGCTAAAATTTATGTTGTTATGCTGTTGTTAGTGTTGCCCTCTTTATGCAGGAACAGTTCAAAGTCGTGAAGATATGCAAGGTCTATTTCGTCAAATCAGATATTCAGCGACCGAAATTGCGACAAATGGGATAACAACGAGCGGTGTTTGGAGGCCGAGCCGTATTTGCCGAGTGTTTCCAGCCGTTCGATGGTCTGTTTCAGATATTCACCGACCGTGCAGTTTATTTTCCGCCCGTTGGTTTCCAAAAGATTGTCGAGAGTAACCTCTACCTCTAATGCTTCCAAGCGTTTGATTTTGCGGCGGAGTTCGTCGATTTTGGTGTCGATGCGGAGTTGTAACGCCTGCAATTCGGGAGTTTGGCCCTTAACACGTTGATTTTCAAAATCCCATTCATTAATGTTGAGTGTTACACCCGTGCTGATGTGTTTAAGTTTTCGGTTTTGTGTTAAACGCAGGTGAACGGGCGCGGCGTTTTGGCTGTTCAGTCTGTCTTTGCGAAAGACGGCGCTGATGCTGATATTCATTTGTTTGCATTGTTTTGCGCAAACAAGTTTAACCAACCGATTTAGTGTTAAACAAAGTGTTAAACATTTCCCCGAAAACGCTCTCTTTCCCGCCCGAAAATGCCTGATGATAGGGTAGAGGCACAAAAAACAAAAAGACCGATAATCATTGATTATCAGTCTTTTGCTTTGTACCCCCTCAGGGGCTCGAACCCTGGACCCCAACATTAAGAGTGTCGTGCTCTACCAACTGAGCTAAAGAGGCATCAATCGTTAAATCAAGCAGTTATGAATGATAGTATGATTGATTTTCTCTTTAATGTGTACCCTATGGAGAGCCTTCTGCCAACTGCAAGTGAATAAAATAGAGTTGTAATTTGTTAATTGTCATTTAATTAAGAGCATGGCTCTACATTGCTCAATGTGTTTTACCCTTGTGGTTTGTCATAATTGATTCGTTTTTAGTTATTTGTGATGATTTTTAGATGTTCATAGACCCCGACATCTATTCTAAAAAAGAGAGGACAAACCTTGCAAAGGGGGTATATTTAAGACCCCTTTGCAAAGTCTGTCCTCGTATCTGTTGAGAAAAACGCGCGGGAAAATTTTCCCCTGCTCTCTCCTTTTAAGAGAGTGTATGTTGCTTTGTTATTAGTTGAAAAAGCAAGGACAAACATTGTCAAACGGTCTATTTATAGCCCCCTTGTCAAAGTCTGTCCTTTTATATGTCTATTTCTTCACCCAACAATCAGTAAGGCGAATATGGGGAGTAAGTAGGGGTTCATCTTCTATGACGCATTATGTCACTCAAAAAAATAGTCTATTGCTTGCGGTTTTAGGAATTGTTTAATTTCAGAAAACTTTACTGTATATCGAAACTCGCCATCAGCTCCACAACCTATTTCATACGGGTTAAATATAAATATCAACCCTTTGGACAGTAAAATGAAGTTGTTCAGGTGTCTGATAGGCTCTATTGATCGCTTTCCCTGATCATCTATACGTGTTTTCAAAAGTTCAATTACTTTAGATTGAGCAGATTCAGAAAACAAAGAATCAATCGTTATTCTGTTACCTGTCAAAAGACTGTAACAATAAGAATAAGATCGTGTTCCGTCTCCACATCCTACGATCTGATCATGATATATTATATAGTTCAATATCTTATTATTCACGGTTTTTACGGCAGAATATCTATATAAATAGGTTAAAATAGGCATTCCAATCCACATATCCCCAAAGGAATTTTCCAATAACACTTTACATGATTCATCCAATGGTAATATTTCATCGGACTTAAAGAATTTCTTAGTAATATCCTTTCGAATATGTTGTGCTATGCTGTCCTTTCCATTTGGATATATGAATTGAAGCATGAGATCAGTTCCAGCCATTCCATCTTTATAGACCCAACCATAACGTTTTACCGAAATCGTATCTAACGCTATTTTTTGTGCATAGATAGCATATTGTTCAAAGAACAACAATATTAATAAGGCATATTTTTTCATCTTCTGTGACACAATTATGAAATGTTCTGTTTATATAGCCCTTGAAAATTATGTCACCTAATCCGTTTCTGTTCTTCCCATCTTCTTATAAACTCCTCTGCATCCTTATAAAAATTAATGCTACTCTTTGGCAATTTCTTAAACACCTCCGCTGACATTTGCATCATCTTAGTAGCATTGTCTAAATCTCCTACACGTTCGTATAAATGCGCTTTCTCATAGTAGGTCGTTGCTGTCATTTGGCTGACCTTTCCATATTCCTGTTCTGCATATTTCAGCATATTATCGTATAGGTGCTGTGCATTGTCTACTTGTCCTGCATCTATATAATCAGAGATTAGAGTGAACATCATTTCCTCTTTCATGGCAGGATTGGAATATTTCCGAGCAACAGAATCCGCCTGTGTTTTCTGCACAAAGTTTTTCAATACACTATCGCCGCCTATTGTCCCTACGTTGAAATTCAGAACAACATCATTCAGCATTTCATCATAGGTTTGTTCGGGTTGGTGAGTACCACACCCTACAATTAGTAAGGCGAATATGGGGAGTAGGTAGTTTTTCATCGTTCGTTTTCTTCTTTGCAAAACAATCCTTTGACTTTGTGCCAAGCATAGTATTGCCATTGCCAACGCATCAGACAACTCGTATTGTTTTCAATGGTCTGACGGTCTGGATTTACCCATACACCACCTTTCTCTATCCATATTGTATCTCGCGTTTCGGGCTGAATCAGCAGGTTGCCATGACGCTCATAGTAAACTTTCAAATAGTGTTCGAAAGAGGTGTGAACTGAATCTTGCGGAATAAGTACATTGAAATAATCATCAATCCCCACAGCATATATAGGAGCATATTTATATATGTCCCCCATTTCACGGAAACCCATATATAGTTTATCAGCCTGCTGCTCTGAAAAATAAATATTAGGCATCGCGGCTGCAAAATCCAATATGAGAATGGCTGTCCAAATCCATATCTTTCCGAATTTGGCAAGTTGGGGCATAGCAGTTGATTTGAAAAATATCGGCAGAATGGATGCAAGTAATATAAATCCGAGGCAATAGAAGATTCTTAATATTCGATAATTGTCTTTATGGAAAGAAAAGCCGCAATCATCCGAAATGAAATCAAACGAGAACGGGAATGATTCTACTTTATACCAAAAGATGATTATAGCAAAAAAGAACAGATATGTCCCTATTACGCTCAATCGTATCGGTTTTGCCAATTTCCGAATGTTGAACCATATAATAGCTAACGCAACCGCAAATTGCCAAAAGCCACTGAGCGTATAATGATTGCAATAGGATTCGTCTCCATAATAGCCCCATTCCACCCAAAACAGGAATGGACGGTTGAACAGAAGCAGGTACAGGAGTAAACTCCCTACAATGTAGGCAGTTCTTATAAGTATGCTTTTAAGCGTGGGATTGAGGGACATGGTTTTAGTTTTTGAGGGTTTCAATCATTCTTGCAACAACGGGCGTACAAAGCGGGGCACCATAGTAAGTACCATTCCGCATATCCTGCTCCATGATTACGAAGATTCTGTATTGCGGATTATCGGCAGGATAGTATGCAGTCAGAGTGCCCCAATAATACCGTTTTCTATTGGCCTTGACTGTTGCACCTTTGGCAGCTACATTCAAACCTTTCAACTCTGCATAATCGGTTCGGCAATCGCCATAGGAGAATTGTTTGCTCTTTTCCGCAACGACATTCATAAAGTCTTGTTTACAGGGTTTCAGCCCTTGTTTTGTCATTCTGCACTCTGCCGATGCAATATCGTTCCCTTTCATATCAGAGAAGATTACAGCTCCTTGCAGGGCTTTTTGAGCTATCAACACGTCCGACAAGATTTGCTGGGCGTTATCATGGCTTATTGTCTGTCCATTGATGAATAGAGCCGATAAGATGAAAGCGATGGTTAGTAGATAGCGTTTCATGGGTAATGATGTTGTGTGTATATAGATGGTGACGCATTTTGCAGGATTTTCTTATGTAGTCTCTTTCAAATTGTGTCATTGGGGCTGAACTTCTTTCGCATTAGAAATCCGTATTCTTTCTACGAATCCATGCCCCAGTAAGTGTGCTGACCCATGCAATAACAATGATTGCAACAATAGTAATAATGACTTTCATAGAATATAGATTAAGATAAATTAGATAGCTATTTATTACTGAAAAAAGGAATAACGGCCCCAACAATCGCAAAGAAAATTGGCAAAGCAAAACCTTTCATTTCCAAACAGCCTGCTATGACTTGACCTACGATTAAGCCAAATATAGCCCTTATAAACATTCCTTCTCCTATGGAGTTTTCGCTATCGTTTGACATTGCAATGAATTTTAGAGAGCTATAAATCAAAATAAACCCACCCTATCATCGGAACATTGGCTTTGAACATAAACGATTTTTCCATTTCATTGCCGTAAACAGATTGGCATTTTTGAATAGGTGCTCCATACATACAATTTTCCCATTGCCCACCATAGCCGTTATTACGGTAATATGAGGTGACGTTTACCTCTTGTCGTATATCGCCAGTCGGATAGGTATAGGTGGTAACAGTTATCTTTATAGGTATCTTTACATAATCGCCATTCTGATCGGTCTGGTAGGCAGTAGTCCGACCTGTTTGGTTTTCGACCCGTGTTTTTCGTTGCTGGGGTTGGGGTTGATAATAATTTTGCTGATGTTGGGGCATCGGTGTAGGCGTGCTCTCTCTTGAAAACGGACGATAAGTCATGTCTTGAGCAGATACAAAATATCCACAGCAAGCAAAGGCCAAAAATAAGAATAGTTTTTTCATGATTATTTAATGTATTTAAGATGTTACTGTTGATGTGGAATAATCTTACTGGTGTCAATGATAAAATCATTCCCGCCAGCTCTCGATTTTTTACGCAATACAAATTCATTCAGTCCATTAAAAGGGTCTTCGATTACTTGATTTCGCATTGTGGTTATCTGGGATATTAGAATTTTAATGTATCTATCAATTAAAATATTAGGTGAAATGATTGTATGCGCAACTATATGTATAATATTATCCACCAATAGTATCTTTGCAAGAGAATAGCGGTGATTTAAGTCGTTTATAGCATCAAAAATATCTGGTAATTCGTCTTTGCTTGCATTTGAGGTGTTGCATAAATTCAGAAGCCAGATTTCCAATAGGTCATCTCCTCTTTTTGAAAATGCGTATTCATCACCATTTAATTGAAAATGGATTGCAGGTGCTTTTTCTAAAAATGGGATGCCATGCGAATTTAAGAATTGTTTGAAAGCATCAATTACGGTCATAAGGCCATCATTTGTACACCTCCAACCCCCAGATGTGATTAGTTAAAAAAGAAAGCGCAGGGCTGATGACTTATTTTAGTGCGACAGGTCGTAGGAAACCCAATAGATAAAATAAGCAACAACCCCGCGCCTGTATCGTGAAGATACGACGGGAGGGCAATGCCACTTATTCTCTCTATTGTGCTTGGAATTTCCTACGTTCGTCACACGAGAATAAAGTTACACTTCCGTAATTCAATATGTCTCCTACAAAAGTAGGAAACAATCGTCGGAAATGCAACGGCTTTGCACCACTTTTTTCGAGGTTGTTGCAGATACAAATGTCGCCAAAACAAAGTTGCAATCCAACAGCGATACGACTGGAAAGTAAACTTTGTTCTTTGCTTATTGGGATAGTAGGCTTTGTTCTCGACTTTACGCCTGTATAAACTCTTTAATCGTGGTTTGCAGGTCGTTTGATTCTGCATTTCTCGACCTTACGCCAGCATAAAAATAGAAATTAGAGGTTGCAAAATCTTCTCGGAATTGCAATGCCCCTAATTTCTGTAACTTATGTTTTTATTATGTCGATATGCAGGCCGAGTTTCATTCACCTGCAATCTTCTGTATCACGCTATCCATGCAGATTGCCTGACCACTCGCTAACCTGCCCCACCAACAGCAACCGTATTCCTCAATGATTACTTGGTTCTCTCGTTTCAGACGTTCTGCCAGCCAGCTATCAATCAGCCACCATTCCATCACATCACCCAAGAACGGATAGATATATTCTGCTGGTAGCAAATTCTTATTCAGCATTTCATCCACGACTGCGGTTTGATTCGTCAGTACGCAGTTCTCCACTAATCGCCGTGCAGTCATAATAGGTGCTGTTGTGTGGCTATGTTGCGTAACCATTGATTAGCAAATACGGTGTGGTCTGCCTGCAAACGACGGTTCAGCAAAACACCTTCTTCCGTCCATCTAACGCTGTACTGCTCCATACCCATATAATCGTTGCGGTAATAGTAGGGAACGAATTGCTGGCTTTCTTTGTGCAGGGCGATAATCATTTCAGGGTCACGCATGGCATCTCCATTCTGCCGTCCGTAATGAGCCAGCGAAATGTGGGTGTACTTGTCTGTTCGGTCGATGATTTCGATATGGATAGGCATATATGTACCATCCGAGTTGTCGATTTTCGATTTTTGCAGGGCCAGTAATCCACGCAGGATTTCTGACGCCTTTCTGTCCAATGTTTTCATGGTTTTGATTTAATTTTCACATTCAATAAGGGGGAGGGGCTTTGATCTGTTACTCTGTTCGTGGGCAGTATATATGCAATTTTTATAATCTTGAGTTTATTGAGTGAGTGCCTACGGCACGCCATATAAAGATGAATAACACAATTAAAAGGTCTATATAAATCGAATATCCGCAAAATATGTCATTCTCTTATTAAATGGGGAAAGCCCTGCATGCGTTAGCATGAGGGCTGTATATGGATTCTTTATTTGCGGACTATCTAAAACTCAAAACCATTAAAATCTTCCTTATCGAGTTTGTTTTGCTCTACCTGTTCTATAACTGCATTATATTGTTCCTGCATATCAAGCACCTTTATAAAGTAAGGCAACGATACCTTTTCTGGTAAGTTCCTGCATCGTTTATTGAGTTGATAGGTAATTGTTATCGGTTCCGATGCAGGCAAATTTATCGAATTGTATTTTGTAAGCAGTACGGACATAGCCCGTTTATCCCACTTGGGAACGGCAACACCTTTCATCTTGCAGAACTCGCATAGCTCCTTATAAATCCCAGCATCGGTCTTTTTAACCGAGGAATTGATAAAACAGCCTGCTGTCAGTTCGTAGCCATTAGAAATAGGCTTTATAAGCCTTAATTGCAGGCATTCATTTAATAATGCAGTGGTCGTATTTCTCGATAATCCGATACCCTTTGCAATTTGGGATATACTTCATTGAATGGTATCCGTATTATTAAGGCATATTGCCTTTAATAAGAGCAGAAACCCTGCAATCTTGGCGGGATAGTTCCTCTTAAAGTAACTGTTATCGAGGAAGAAATAGTTGCTCTTTTCTGGCTTTATATAGTAGGAATTTCGCTTTATAAATCCTCTGTCTGCATCTTCTTTAATGGTAGTCTGCACGGTCAGATAACCTGCATCCTTTAGCCGTTTAATGCTCCGTCGTATGGTTCGTTCATCCAATCCCGTCAGTAAGGATAGTTTTTCCGCTGTTATATGGGATATGTTGGTCTTGTGATTGGAACAACATTTAATGGTTGCTCACACGTAAATATCAATAGGCTTACTGTTGCCCGTCTGAAAGTTCACGATTGATTTGGGGATTACTGTATAATTCATCGTTGGCAATGGAATTTGGATTGTTCGTAAATATGATTTCTTTTAAGTGCAGTAGTTTTCGGAAGCAGGCAATGCCGTAATGTTCTTTGGCTTGTTTGCGGTTATCGAATCACCTGCGGTCTTTAATGTGGTAGTACATGGTCGGTACGACTTTAATAGGTAGTGTATAAGTAGGTAATGTATATATAGGACACTTTTGAGCAGTTTGCATAGGACAGATTTGAGCAACTCTCTATTCCGTCATTCAAAAACCTACTATCTCTTTAATTGGAATCTTCCATATTTTTTGATTCTGAAATATATTCTTTATAGGAAATCTTCATTTCGCACTCAAAAAATGTGGTAAAGGATTTCACCGCATTTTTTCTGTGTGTGAAATATCTTTTTATAAGGGAATTTCATTTCCGACACAAAAAATATGCGACTATCGACCAAAGACAAGGACAAGGACAGCATATAATGCCATCCTTATCCGTCCTATAACATATTTTCTATGGAAGAAACAAGAATTACCCTTGTCTGTGAAATGATATGCAAAGGTATAAAGCATTTTACCAAAATCCAAATATTTAACATAATATTTTCCAAGGAATTTTGCAGAAAATCGCTATCTTTGGAAATAACCTCAATTTGAAAACTATGAGCCAAATATCGTTTCCGCTTGATTTCATCAAGCAAGCATTTCCTTATCTCGAAAAATACTATGAATTTTCGTGCTGGAGCATCAACGAGAATCTTGAAAGGGCCTGTTACGATAATGATTTAGTAGTCGATGTACTGCCCAAATATTGGCAATCTCGTACTCTCGATGTTTTTCCTGAGGATTTGAAAATCATTTTCGATATGCCGCATTACGAAAAATTGTTGGAATTAAAGAGTACATATCCCACGCTGTTGGACGAGAACCACCTGCCTTTATATATTCTTATGCTTGCCCCTTACGTGAATCCCGCTTTACACCCTTATACAGAAAATGAAATTGCAGCATTGGAAGACGCCGAACGGAGTAAAGATATTGCCAAAGCATATCGTTTTTTGAAAACCATTCAAGCCGACGGATTCAATCCCAGCCAGAAATTTTTACTTACGGCTAACGGAATGGGAAGCGTTCCGATTTCAAATTATCAGAATTGGCTGATGGAGGTTATCGAGGCGGAATATCTGAAAGATCCGTTTCCATTGGATAAGTTGTTGCCTGCCGATATCCAATTACCCAAGAGACGACCGACCTTTGCGAATTTTCTGGGATACAACACGCTCCTCTTTCTACGGGATGTCCTCCATATCGAACCATTCGTTCCACAGGAGTTATGCCAGTTCATTTGCGATTATCTGACAGCCTGCTCTGACAATGTGTCAAAGCAGGACTTGTCCTATAAAAACACATATGACATGCTCCAAAATTGTAAAAAGACTTACAAAGGCTATCCTATCCCTATTTCATGGGTAAAAGATTAAGATGTATTTTTAATTCATCTGTCCGTTAAAAACACATAAACTATTGAAAATCATATTGGTATGAAATTAGTTGGTGTTAAGGGTGAAAACACAAACTTAACACCTCGCGGGTGGTATGAGGTCAACCCGCACCAATATGATGAAGAAAATGATTCTTACCTCGGAAAACGAAAATCGCCAGTTTGCATTCGTCAAAGGCAACCGTCAGATCAATGCAAAGGCTGTTGCTGCCAAAGTGAAATCCATCCGAGAATATGGGCAGTTGTCGCCTATCACCGTAGTTAAGGGAGAGGATGTCTACCTTTCGGGAGGGCACTTGGTCGATCTGGATGGAAATGATATTCCAGACGAACAGACCGAAAATTATTTTGCCGTGCTGGACGGTCAGCACCGTTTGATGGCCTGTTTGAAACTGGGGATGAACTTGGACAACCTCGTAATTGCCGAGCCGTTGAATGTAGAGATGTCCATCGTGGCGTTGATTGCAGAAATGAATATATGTACCACCGCATGGAAAGGCACGGACTATATGGCCGCACCCTGCATGGCACTTGAACTAAAAGAGAACGAGGTATTCGAATTTGCGCTGGAATTACGGCGTAAGAATTATCCTCTCTCGACTATCTCGCAATGGTGTCTTGGGAAGAACACACTGAAACCTCGTGATTTCGTAAACGCCATAAAAGAGAAAAAGTTACCCAAAGCATTTGAGAATACCGCATGGTATCAACGGAGCATCAATTGGTATCGGGTGGCACAAGAGAAATTCAGTGAAACTTTCTTGGCAAAAAAATATCTGATAGGATATATTATTGATCAGGGCCGTGAAGCGAAAGACCCCACGGCATTTTACGCTCAAATAGAGGAAAGGATCGAGCAATTAACAGACGAACAGGCTAAACTTATTATGAATCCTCCCAAAGGGTTGGTAACACGTGAGCAGTTAATTGTGGATAATCTTGTCGAATACCTCGGTCGATGATGCCATCATATACTAATAATAGGAAAAAGGAGGTCGGTTACCATATTGGCCGCCGACCTCCAAACTCCTATAACAAATGTTGCATAGCCGCGTCGATTTGGCTGTTTTCGAAAGAATCCAAGTAAATCTGTGTAGTGGACAAATCGGAATGACCGAGCGATTCGGAAATGATGGCAATATTCACTCCCGAACGCTTCAAAACCGTGGCAAACGTGTGCCGAGCGACATAGGTAGTCAATGGCATTTTCAATCCTATCTGCTCACCCAGCGTCTTTAATTCCCGATTGACTTTCCGCAGAACCTTGTGTGTTCGGTTGAAAATCTGCTGTGCCGTCTTGTGTTCCGTGCGGTCGAGGATAGGGAAGATATAATCTTCTTGTGCGTGGTTGGCCTTACTGTATTTCTCGATAATCCGCGTGGCGTTCGGGACGAGTTGAAAGGATAATAATTTCTGCGTTTTATGGCGGGAGTAGTAAATCCTGCCATCCACAATATCGCAGTAGCGCAGGGTAGCCATATCCGTAAAATTGATGCCTGCCGTGTAGTAGGAGAATAGAAATATGTCCCGTGCAAACTCGGCATAGTCCGTCCTATAATTAGGGATTATCTCCAACGCAACGAGTTTCTGTATATCCTCTTTCGTGATGGCTCGTTTCCTCGTCCGAGTCCATAGGCTCCCGACCTTGTATTTTGCAAACGGATTTATCTTTTGGAGAAACAAACCCTCTGCAAGAGCCTTGTTATAGGCGGCCTTAAAGATGGCAAATTTCGTGGCTATGCTGTTGTTTACATTGCCCTCTTTACGTAGGAACAATTCAAAATCACGCAGGTAGGCGAGGTCTATTTCATCGAACCGAGTGTTCAGCGACCTAAATTCAGATAGGCGGGAGAGTAGGGAACGGTGTTTGGATGCCGAGCCGTATTTGCCGAGCGTTTCAAGTCTTTCTATCGTTTGTTTTAGATATTCGCCTATGGAACAATTCAATCGCTTGCTGTTCTGTTCAAAGAGATTTTCAAAGGTTACGGGAATATCCATAACCTCTAAACGCTGGATTTTCTTCTCGTACTCTTTTACTTTGGCTGTTATCTGAAACTGAATATTGTCCCTGTCGGGGCAATCGTCCCTTACCTTTTGTGCTTCTGCATCCCAATAATCACGGGCTACGGAAATGCCCAAACCGACCGATTTTTTACGTCCGTCATGGAAGAAAAGCAGGCATAAAGGGCTGGTGTTGTTCTTGTAGATTACGTCCTTGCGGAGTATTACTCTGAAAGTCATTGTTTTGCATCATTAGATGCAGGTGGCGAAAGGCTTTCCCAATGGGGAGTTTAATGGAGAGTCAATGGGGAGTCAGAGCCGCCAAACGACTGTTTTTTGATGGAAATACGCTACCAAACGAACATCTGTAACGCATAATACCAATAAACAAAAAGACCGATAATCATTGATTATCAGTCTTTTGCTTTGTACCCCCTCAGGGGCTCGAACCCTGGACCCCAACATTAAGAGTGTCGTGCTCTACCAACTGAGCTAAAGAGGCATCAATCGTTATCCGATTGCGAGTGCAAAATTAGTGATAATTTTTTTTATTGCAAAAAAATCCTGCAAAAAAATCCCGATTTTTTGCAATAAAAGCTTTTCGCGTTATCGCAGAGCCACTTCGGGTTTATTGCATCTCCAGTTTGTCGCTGTTCCACTCTCCGGCGGCATCGGGATAGATGAACGGCCGCGGGTCGCCGGACTTCTTCATGTCCAGGTAACTTTCGTAGAGGTTGATGCCGTTGGCCGATTGCGTGGCCAGCGAAAAAGCGATTACCGACGGATGCCGTTTCGAGGCATGGTAGCTGTCCGCCGTACGTTCGACATATGCCCCCAGCCATTCCGGGGCGTTCGACGGATTGCCGCCGATCCGCCTCGATTCACCGCTGCTGCGGGTGTCGATCGGCGCCTGTACGATCACGTACATTCCCAGCGTGTCGCAGGTGCCATACAGCGTCGGGGACACCGGGCCCGGGAGGAGTTTAAGCGTGTTGTACCCTTGCCCACGTAAAGCTGCGATTTCGTCTGCCGAGGCATGGGCGGGAACCTCGCGCGTGCGGAGCGTGACGGGGGTGCCGTTCACCGCCAACTGCCCGTTTTGCACCTCTACGGTGCGGAACCCCAGCGGGACTTCGATATATTCCATGTAGCGGCCTTCGTGCTGGGTTTTGACCCGCAAGGTGAAGCGTGTGGTCTTTTCCGGGCTCCAAAGCAGGCTGTCCGGAATACGTGCCAGGAACCGCAGGGTGTCCTCGCCGCGCATGTTGAGTTTGATGTCCTTGTAGCCCGTTGCCGAGGTCTTACCGGCTGGGGACAGCAATTCGTAGTGAACGCGCGACGTGCGCGGGTTGAGGGCTTCGCTCTTGACGACGAGTCCGACTTCGGCCATGACGTTGTCTCCCTCTTCGGTGCTGCGCCATGTCTTGGTGAGTATGTCGCGTATGCGCAATGTGGGCTGGCTCATGACCCATGCCGCTCCGATGGCCGGTGACGCGTCGTTTTTCCAGCTTTCGAGCCGTTCGACCTTCGACGGGGAACTGAGAATGACCTCCAGCGTGTTACGCCCCTCTTTGGCATGGCGCGTGAGGTTGAATTCAGCCGGGGCGTTGCAGTCGCTGTTGTAGGCTACCGCCTCGCCGTTTACGCGGATCTCATAGTCGGCCGATGCCCATCCGAGCCGGAACAACACCTGCCGGTTGGCCCAGGCGAACGGTACGGTGAAGTCCGTCGTGAAACTGTTCCCCTTTTGCGTCCATTCGTTCAGGTGCTTGAAATATTTGTTGTCGCTGCCGTCGGCCTCCGCAGCCTCCCGGGCGCTTGGGTAGACGAGCAGTTCACCGCGCATCGGTTCGCGGCCGTAGGTCGGAATATACTCCTGTGCCGCCAGCGTGCAGCACGAAAAAAGTGCTATGATCGAAAGAATACTCCTCATAAGGTTGTTTTTTGTGACCATTTCCTTGCGCCCGGACAAACGAGTGCCCCGTGCGGCCCGGCGTATCGAAAATGTTCGTATATTTGTGCACGTAAAGATAGTAAATTTTCCGGAACTAAGATGTCTGCGCTCCCCAAACTCAATTTTCCTGCCATCCGGCTGCGTGCCCGCCGCCGCGAGGGACAGGTCGAGGTGTGGGATGACCTGCGGGGTATTTACCTCGTGCTGACCCCCGAAGAGTGGGTGCGGCGCCACCTGATCGCTTACCTCGTTTCGCACTGCGGGGTGCTGCCCAAGCGCGTCGTGCAGGAATATGCCGTGCCGGTCAACGGGCAGCCGCAGCGGGCCGACGTGGTGGTGGTCGGCGACCGTGCCGAGCCGCTGGTGCTGGCCGAATGCAAAGCGCCGGAAATCCGGATCGGCGAGCGAACCCTGGCGCAGGCTGTGCGCTACAATTCGGTGCTGGGGGCGCGGTTCGTGATCCTGACCAACGGCCTGCGGCACTACTGCTGCGAGTACCGCGACGGCAAATACGTCCAGTTGTCGGGATTCCCCGATTTCTCGGCCCTATAAATTCTTGAAATTCGATTCGATGTAGTGCTGGAAACTCTCCTTGTAGTTTTCGCCGATGGGGACGTATTCCGTATCGCTGAGGAATACGCGGCCGCGGACATAGCCTTTGATGCAACGCAGGTTGACGATATAGGAACGGTGCACGCGCATGAACATATCCGACGGGAGTGCCGCCTCCATGTTCTTGAGCCGGAAAAGCGTGGTGATCGTCGTGCCGTCGGCAAGGTGCATCCGCACGTACTCCCCTTCGCTTTCCAGGTACACGATGTCGCTGATCTTGACCAGCGAAACCTTGTAATCCGCTTTCACGGAGATGTATTCCTTGTCTTTGGGCAGTGCTTCGGGAGTGGCTTCGGGTTCCCCCGCACGCTGGTTGTGGCGCAGTTCGTAGAGCGAATTGGCTTTCCCCGCCGAGCGGCTGAAGTCGGCAAAGCTGAAGGGTTTGAGCAGGTAATCCACGGCGTCGAGCTTGAACCCTTCGACAGCGTATTCCGAGTAGGCCGTCGTGAAAATCACCATCGGCCTGTCGACCAGCGAGCGGACGAACTCCACGCCGCTCAGGTCGGGCATGTTGATGTCGACGAATATCAGGTCTACATGCTGCGAAGCCAGTAACTGCTGGGCTTCGAGCGCGTTGTTGCACGTCGCGGTAAGTTCCAGGTACGGGATTTTCTCGATGTAGCTTTTCAGTTGGCGTAGGGCCAGCGGTTCATCGTCTATGGCGATACATTTAAGCATTGAGGGTAGGTATTACGAGTTTTACGGTATAGGTCTCTTTGGTCTCTTCGATATCGAGCGAATAATTTTTCGGGCCGTAGATCAGCGAGAGGCGTTTGCGGACGTTCTCCAGTCCGATTCCGGCGTTGTGCTTCTCCGCCTGCGGGCTGTGGAGGCTGTTGCCGATGGTGCTGACGACCTTGCCGTCGGCGTAGTCGATCCGCATGTGGATGAACGACGGTTTGCTGTAACTCACGCCGTGCTTGAAGGCGTTTTCCACGAAAACGATCAGCAACAGCGGCGGGATGGAAACCTGGGGCGGCAGGTCGTGCGGGTATTCCACGCGAATGTCCACGGCGTCGGTGTAGCGGATGCGCATCAGCCCGATGTAATTCTGTACGAACTGGATGTCCCTGTTCAGGGAGATGATCTCGTGTCCCGATTCATAGAGCACGTAGCGCATCATCTTCGAAAGCTCGATCACGGCGTTCTTGGCGTATTCGGTGTCGATGTCTATCAGGGCGTGGATGTTGTTGAGCGTGTTCATGAAGAAATGGGGGTTTATCTGGTATTTCAGATAGTCCATTTCGGCTTCCAGGTTCTGGCGTTTGAGTTCCTCCATCTGCTGTTCGTCGCGCATCGACTGGTAGATGAGCTTGATACCCGTGTTGGCCCCCGTCATGAAGAACCCCAGCACGACGTTCCAGTACATTTCCAGGTTCGAGAACGAAGCTTTCCGGTAGGCGTCGAACGCTTCGGGGTCGCCGTGGGGGAGGAAGCGGTCGGTGAGGTGTTCTTCGTATATGTTCACCAGCCAGAATACGGCGATGATGAGTGCAAGGTCGCAGAGCAGGTATGTTTTGTACTTGCGGCGCAGCATGAGCCGCGGGGCGAGGACGGAATTATGGATGATGAAGATAATGAAATAGGGGGCTATCTGCCGCCATGCGATGAGTACGTTTTCGAAACTGATGTGCAGTTCCGACATCATCTGCGAATTGAGCACCGGCACCAGGATGATGGCTGCCCACACCATTACGTAGAGCAGGTTTTCTCCGACGGTTTGTTTGCGGGTCATTTTCATGCCGTAAAGATAATAAAAAAAGTTACCCGGTGCTCCCGGGTAGCTTTCGTAAAAAAAGCAGGTAACCGAACTATTAGTGACGCCTCATTGTTGGAATGGATTCAGTGACTATGAAGAATTTGGGATAGAGAATCCAAGTGGTTACCTGCTGAGCCTTTATGTGTGTGTTTATTTGTTCAGTAGCGACGGACTGTATAAATAACGTTTGATACTCCGTTTTGGTGTCTTTTCGAACTCCGTCGGATAAATTATTATTTCCGACACCCGTTCGTATGCCGCCAGGAGCGAGTTCAGCTCCGTGAGGTTGTTCTGCATGATCTGCGGCAGGTCGTTCTTGTCCACGCCTTCCGCCTCGGCCTGTTCGTAGTCGGGGACGACCATCGCTTTGAGCTTGCCGTTGCCCGAGTCGAGTATCAGGGATTCGAGTACGAGGTACATGTTGTTGAGCTTGTCCTCGATCTCCTCGGGATAGATGTTTTGCCCGCTTCCGGAGAGGATCATCGTCTTCGAGCGTCCGCGGATGTAGAGCGTCCCGTCCGGATCCATCGTGCCCATGTCGCCCGTGTGGAGCCAGCCGTCGGGTTCGAGTACCTTCTCCGTATCTTTTTCGTTCTTGTAGTAGCCTTTCATCACATGCTCGCCGCGCACGACGATTTCGCCGGCCACGTGTTCCGGGTCGGGGGAGTCGATCCGGACGTCGAGCAGACCTTTCAGGTAGCGGCCGCAGGAGCCCGCCTTGAATTCGTTGTCGGGTGTGAAACTGATGAGCGGCGCGCATTCGGTCATGCCGTAACCGATGGTGATCGGGAACTTGATCTTCATCAGGAACGATTCGGTCTCCTGATTCATCGGGGCGCCGCCGACGATGAATATGTCGACGTTGCCGCCGAAGGCATCCAGCAGTTTTTTCCGGATCACCGAGTAGATGGCCGTGTTGAGCAGCGGAATCTTGACGGCGATCGACATGGGGCCTTTTTCGAGCATCGGCATCACCTGCTTGCGGTAGACCTTTTCGAGGATCATCGGTACGCAGCAGATGATCGTCGGCTTGACCACGGACATGGCTTCCAGCAGGATCTTGGGCGACGGGATTTTACCCAGCAGGGTGATGTGCCCGCCGACGGCCAGCGGCGAGAGGAAGTCGAAGGCGCAGCCGTAGGCGTGGGCCAGCGGCAGGAACGACAGCGTGCGTCCGCCCTTGCGGAAATAGTGGGTGCCGGTCTGCGTGTTGACCATGCCGCGGGCGAAACTTACGTTGCCCGTGAGGTTGTTCACCGTGAGCATCACTCCCTTCGAATAGCCCGTGGTGCCCGACGTGTAGTTGAGCAGGATGACCTCGTCGTTGGGGATCTCGGGGTACTTGATGTCGTTTACGCTGAACCCGCGCGGATATTTCGAACGGTAGTTTTTCAGGATATCGCGCTGGAACTTGGTGAGCGCCTTGCCGTTGCGTTCGTAGATGGCGTGGAAATCGGTGAGCGAAAACACGGCCTCGATCTGGCGTATCTGGTCTTCTTCGATGATGTCCCAGAAGTTGTCGCCCAGAAAGAGCAGCTTGCTTTCCGAGTGGTTGATGATGTGGATGATGTCGGCCGGGGCGAAATCCTGCAATATCGGGACGATTACGGCGCCGTAGGAGATCGTGGCGATGTAGGTGATGCACCACCGGGGATTGTTGCGCCCGATCAGCGCTATCTTGTCGCCCTTCTTTACGCCGGCCTTTTTGAACAGGAGGTGCAGCTTGGCGATCTCCTTGGCCATCTCGTAATACGAGAATGTTTCGCCCTTGAAATAGTCGGTCAGTGCCGGCATTTCACGGTTCTCGCGGAAACTCGTCTCGTATATTTTTATCAGGTTTTCCTCTAACATGATTGCGTCCTAATGTCCGGTGCAAAGATAGACAAAAAAACGATTTTCCAGCAGGGTGCCCGCATTTTTTATCCTATTGTGCTTACTTTTTGCTCCAAAAAGTCCTGTGGGGAAGCTTCCGGAGCCTTATTTGTTTGCTCCCTTGTCTTTGGCTTCTTCCGGGTCGACTTTTACATGCCGGGGTTTCCAGATGTATATCTTCGATTCGGTGCCGGCCTTCAGCCGCTCGATGTTCTTGCGGTGGGTGTAAATCAGCAGGATGGCGATGATGAACGAAAAAACCACGAACGGCACCAGGTGGTTGACCTTCGGCGATATGAGCGTAAAGATCGGGAAGGAACAGCCTGCGACCATCGAGGCCAGCGACACGTAGTGGGTGACCATCAGCACCAGGAACCATACGCCGAAGCAGAGCAGTACGAGCGGGGCGTTGACGCCCATGATGGCTCCGACGAGCGTCGCTACGCCCTTGCCGCCCCGGAAATTGGCGAAGATCGGGAAGATGTGTCCCACCACGGCGGCGAACACGGCTATGAAACGCAGGATGTAGAACCAGTTTTCATTGGCCCCGTCGGCGAATACGCTGTCGTATTTCATCAGGTCGATGATCGTCACCGCCACGAACCCCTTCAGGAAATCGAGCCCGAATACGGGCAGTGCGGCCCGCCTGCCCAGCACGCGCAGCATGTTGGTCGTACCGGCGTTCTTGCTGCCGTATTCGCGGATGTCGATGCCGTAATATTTCTTGCCGATCCACACGGCGCTCGGAATCGAGCCCAGCAGATAGGCGATGATAATCATGGTGGTAGCGGTGTAATATGTGAGGATCATAACGGTTTTCCAAGGGTTTGTATAATGCAAATATAATTAAAAAATCCGGAAACGGAAGCCCGGCGTGAAAAATCCGCGCCGTTCTGCTGGCGGATTCGGGGGAATATCGTATCTTTGCATACTTTAAATGTATAACAGGGTATGAATACGAAAGCATTACTGGAACCTATGGGCTCGTGGGCGTGGTGGCGCTCGTGGTTCCTGATCTTTTTCGGGTGTTCGGTCATGGGTGCCGGCTTCGTGCTGTTTGTGAACCCTTACAATTTCGTGCCGGGAGGCGTGTACGGTATGGGTATCGTGCTGCACAACATTTTTCCGTCGATCCAGGTGGGTACGTTCGGCTATATGTTCGACGTGCCGCTGATGCTCGTTGCGATGCTGGTTTTCGGCGGGCAGTTCGGAACGCGTACGGTGCTGGCTGCGCTTTATACGCCCGGCTTCATGAACGTGCTCACGCGGCTGGTCTATCCCGACGCCGCGGCGGTCGAGAGCCTCGATCCGTCGCTGCTGCTGAACGGGCGGCTCGACCTGTCGAACGACTTGCTGCTGACGTGCGTCATCGGCGCCGTCGTCATCGGCGTGGGGCAGGGCATCGTCGTGCGCCAGCAGGCGACCACGGGCGGCACCGACATCGTGGCGATGCTGTTGCAGAAATTCGCGGGCATCAAGTTCTCGTCGGGCATCTTCCTGGCCGACGGTTTCGTCGTGCTGTCCGGCCTGGCCGTCATCGGCTTCGGGCTGGGGACGGGCGAAGCCGCTTCGAACGGCTGGATGCTGACGCTCTATTCGCTCATCACGATTTATATCACCTCGCGTGTGATCGCCTACCTGCTCAACGGAGCGTCGTACGACAAGCTGCTCTTCATCATCAGCGACCACCATCAGGCGCTCAAACGCTTCATCATCGAAGACCTCGACCGCAGTGCGACCTACATCAAGTCGAAGGGGATGTATACGGACGCTTCGCGGGACATGATCTTCCTGGTCGTGAGCCGCAAGGAGGTGCACCTCGTGCAACATAAGATCAAAGAGATCGACCCGGCGGCGTTCGTGGTCGTGACCGATGCCTACGAGACGTTCGGCGAAGGGTTCAAACAGTTCCCCGACAAGAACGAGATACACGCGGAATAACGGAAATTTGGAACGTGGAATTTAAACTCAATACGAATACATTGCGCCCCCTGTCGGGCGCCGGACGCAAACTTTTCGTCGAAACCTACGGCTGCCAGATGAATGTCGGCGACACGGAGGTCGTGGTCGCCCTGATGCAGCGGGAGGGATACGTCTACACCGAGGATATCGGTCAGGCCGATGTCATCCTGATCAACACCTGCTCGATCCGCGACAATGCCGAGCAGCGTATCTGGGGGCGTCTGGCCGAGATGAAACGCTACCGCCGGGCCAAACCGGGGCTCGTCGTGGGCATCATCGGCTGCATGGCCGAACGCCTCAAGGAGAAATTGGTCGAGGGCCCTTACGGCGTCGACGTCGTGGCCGGGCCGGATGCCTACCGCGACCTGCCGCGTCTGGTGCGCGAGGCCGAAGCGGGCGGCAAGGGCGTGAACGTCCTGCTCTCCACGGAGGAGACCTATGCCGAGATCGCCCCCGTGCGGCTCGACCGCAACGGCGTGAGCGCCTATGTGGCCATCATGCGCGGATGCAATAATTTCTGTTCCTACTGCGTGGTGCCCTATACCCGCGGCCGCGAACGGAGCCGCGACCCGCAAACGATCGTCGCGGAGGCCCGCTCGCTCTTCGAGAACGGATACCGCGAAGTGACGTTGCTGGGGCAGAACGTCAATTCGTACAAGGCCGGCGAGGTGGACTTCCCCGAACTGATGCGCCTCGTGGCGTCGGTTTCGCCGTCGCTGCGCGTGCGCTTCGCCACGTCGCACCCCAAGGACATGAGCGACCGCCTGCTGGAGGTCATGGCCTCGATGCCCAACATCTGCCGCTCGATCCACCTGCCCGCACAATCGGGCGCCTCGTCGATGCTCGGGCGTATGAACCGCAAGTACACCCGCGAATGGTATCTCGGCCGTATCGCCGCCATCCGCCGTTACCTGCCCGATTGCGCCATCACGACCGACCTGATCGCCGGCTTCTCGGGCGAGACCGAGCAGGAACACGAAGCGACGCTTTCGCTCATGCGCGAGGTGGGGTACGAGTTCGCCTACATGTTCAAATACTCGGAGCGTCCCGGGACTTTCGCGCACGAGCACCTGCCGGACGACGTGCCCGACGAGGTGAAGTCGCGGCGGCTTTCGGAGATCATCGCCCTGCAAAACGAACTGGGGCATGCGAGCAACCTGCGCGACGTGGGGCGCGAGTTCGAAGTGCTGGTCGAGGGGCGCTCGAAGCGCGACGAAAAGCAGCTCTCGGGCCGCACGTCGCAGAACAAGGTCGTGGTCTTCGACCGCGGCCGGCACGACGTCGGCGACTATGTGCGTGTGCGTATTACGGGGTGCACCCCGGCGACGCTGTTCGGAGAAGAAATTATTTAAGGATATAATAAACTGAAACGTAAGATGCGATTTGACGAACTTGACCTGGAGGATGAGATCCTCGACGGACTTGACGATATGAATTTTCAGGAGATGACTCCTGTCCAGGAACACACCATCCCGGTGATCCTGGAGGGCCGCGACATCATCGGTTGCGCCCAGACCGGAACCGGCAAGACGGCGGCCTATACGCTGCCGCTGCTCAACAGGCTGTTGATCGAAGGCAACGAAGACAATGTGATAAAATCGGTGATCATCGTGCCGACGCGCGAACTGGCGCAGCAGATCGACCAGCAGTTCCAGGGATTTTCGTACTACCTGCCCGTGTCGACCACAGTCGTATACGGCGGTGGTGACGGCAAGGGCTGGGATGTGCAGAAGCGCGGTATGCTGATGGGTTCGGACGTGGTGATCGCTACCCCCGGGCGCATGATCTCGCACATCCAGAACAGCGGCATCGACCTTTCGCACGTCGAGTGCCTGATCCTCGACGAGGCCGACCGTATGCTCGACATGGGTTTCAGCGAGGACATCATGAAGATCGTCTCCTATATGCCCAAGGATCGGCAGACGATCATGTTCTCGGCGACGCTGCCCCCGAAGATACGCGAGATGGCCAGGACGATTCTGCGCAATCCCGCCGAGGTGAACATCGCCATTTCGAAACCCAACGAGGCGATCGACCAGTCGGCCTATGTCTGCTACGAGAACCAGAAGCTGGGCATCATCCGCGAGATGTTCGCCGAGCCGACCGATTCGAAGACGATCATCTTCTCGTCGTCGAAGCTCAAGGTCAAGGAGCTGGCGCACACGCTCAAGCGCATGAAACTCAATGTGGCCGCCATGCATTCCGACCTGGAACAGGCGCAGCGCGAGGAGGTGATGCTCGACTTCAAGAACAACAAGGTGTCGATCCTGGTGGCTACGGATATCGTGGCGCGCGGCATCGACATCGAGGATATCGGGCTGGTCATCAATTACGACGTGCCGCACGACCCCGAGGATTATATTCACCGTATCGGCCGTACGGCGCGCGCCGCGGCTACGGGCAGCGCCGTGACGTTCGTCAGCGAGGACGAGCAGGGCAAGTTCCATGCGATCGAGAAGTTCATCGAGAGGGATATCCGCAAGGCCGAATTGCCGGCCAGCGTGGGCGCGGGCCCCGTATACAATCCTGCCGTCAATAACGGCCGTGGGCGCGGTGGCCGTGGCGGAGGCCGTGGCCGCGGCGGTTCGAATGGCGGAAGCCGTGGGCGCGGACGCGCAGACAAGGGCGAACGCGCAGGGCGCGAACGCCGCAACGACCGGGAACGGGG
>OBZN01000193.1_pt1 | contig 36844 bp, 36 predicted proteins | sample 1476951 | NCBI WGS metagenome assembly OBZN01 (sample SAMEA2580246, study PRJEB22360) | human gut metagenome | biome: human gut; feature: human-associated habitat; material: faeces | place: Denmark | collected 2008/2010
CGGACAGGTCTTTTTTCACATTTTCTGGGTGGTAACTTTAATTATGCAATCTAGGCAGGTTATATTCAACGTGAGTACTTGCCTGAGGAAAATGAGCAAAAGTTCTTTACTATGACTCCTCCAGGTGTGAATCCAGATGCCGTCACTAAGGAGTTCATCTCGATTACCAACAAAATCGAGATTAGAACATATAGTGACATAGTTATAGTTCAAAGCAAATTGCAAGATTATGTGGCAGAAATCGATTCGGGAAAATCAGTTAATACACATAAGATGGGGATGGGGGCGAGGATAGACGGAATCAACGGAAGATTTAAAGAATGGTCCTCTGGTAATTAAACTACCCGAGTTTTTAGACTCGGCCGGGGATCAATGCCCAGAGATTTCGGGTGGGAAAGTTGATATTATTTGGCTTTGACGCTTCGGCGTCTTTTTATTTACACGAGCACTCCGCCAAACGGTGAGGTGCTATTTTTATGCGACGGATTTACAATTCAAGTGCAACAAACTAGTCAAATAGAAAAGACTCATCGCCTGAGTCCTTGTAAAATGGAATCACCACAAGACCAACTACAAGGAGAACTCGACTATGAGTCCGTACACCCATCTTACCTTAATAGACCGTGAATCGATACTGCTTGGTATCTCTACAGGCAAAACTCTTGATACCATCGCCAAAGAGATAGGTCGTTCCAAGAGTACAGTCAGCCGTGAAATTGCACGTAACGGCGGCTGGCGGAGCTATTCGGCAGCCACCGCTCAGGACCGCTACCGGCGGGTTCGCTTGGCTAGCAGGCGTCCTCGGATCCTCGATCGACCGGGGACTCGTGACGCTGTCATTCGATATATCACGGTGCTACATTGGTCGCCTGAGCAGATTGCCGGTCGCTTGTCACTAGAAGGCAGTCCTATTCGCATCAGCTATTCGACTATCTACAGAGGTATCTACCTAGATAATCTCGGCGTTCCATTGAAGAGCCATGGTGCTCGCGGGCTACCAAGGCTGCTTCGACACCGAGGCAAGACGCGCAAAATCAAAGGCACCATAAATGAACGCCGGGGGCGCTTCAATGACTTGCCATCAATTCACGACCGACCCCGGTCGGCAGAAAATCGCAGCTGGGTTGGTCACTGGGAAGGCGATACAGTACGCGGTAAAACAGGACACTCTGCATTAGTAACATTAGTTGATCGTAAATCACGCTATCTGCTTTCGAAGCGAACGGCCAACGCAAAAGCTGACACTGTTAGAGACGTCATGATTGAGCTGCTTGGTGCCTTACCAGCTAACCGAGTAAGAACAGTGACTCCTGACCGTGGAAGGGAGTTTGCCCGGTACAGGGAGCTGGCAGAACGCCTGAATACAAAGGTCTTCTTTCCTGACCCACACGCGCCTCAACAACGAGGAACTAACGAAAACACCAACGGACTGATTAGAGAATACTTTCCCAAGAACACAGACCTAGACCTTCAGAGCGACCAGGAAATTGAGACTTACATTGAACAACTGAATAATCGACCACGCAAGGTCTTAGGCTGGAAGACGCCATCAGAAGTCTTCATGGGTAAAAAGTTGCACTTGAGTTGACAATTCGTCGCAACAAAAAACCTCCAGCTACCCAGGCTGAAGGCATGCATGAGGGAAGTAAATGTGATTGCAAGGGTGGCTTGCCTTGCACGATCAGTATAGCAGATGAGTTTATCAAATACGTAAAGCTCTGGTACCGGATTTGTACAGGTTTAAAAAAGCAACAAAAAAGCCGACACTTTGCCGGCCAGTTAATTAGTCTTTTTTATCTGTGCTGAGCTTGCTTTTCACATCATCTACTGTGTCTTTAACAGCATCTTTGGCATCATCAAGCTTTTCCTTGGCTTTACCAAGTATGCCTTCTGCTTTGCCCTGTGTTTCGCGAGCTTTATCACCTGTTACTTTGCCTTCAACTTCTTTTGCTTTACCGGAGATCTTGTCCTTGGTGCTGTCGACTTTACCATCTAAACTCATAGATATTACCTCCTTTTAACATCAATTATCATATAAGCTTATACAAAGTGCAACAAAAAAGCCCTCAGAGACCAGTCCAAGGGCCAAAAGGATGAAAAAACGAAACGTATGTGTGAATAGTAGCAATTGACTTGGAGGAGAACGGCTACTGCTCACGACTTCATAATAGCACATTCCTTGTATAAGTATACTAAAAAAGCCCTCGGTTGGGGGCCGAGAGCTAGAAGATTAGGGTAGTACCGAGGAGTGAAAATGAGTATTTATCTGGAACAATTTAATTTTAGCTTATTGAAATCTTTTAAGCAACAAAAAAGCTCTCGGGGCCGAATCCGAGAGCCACAGGAACAACGGAAGTTCTTTATCAGAAAGTAGAGCAGCGTCATCAAACTGCTCACGGCCATTATATTTCGGGAGGCGAGTAGATGCAATGGACAGATGAACAGATCGGTGACATTAGGAAGCTCGCCTCTGAAGGCTTTACAAGACGCGAGACAGCCGACAAACTTGGAATTAGCTATGATGCGCTTCAGGGAAAAGCAAGACGGCTTGGGATCGAGTTCCAGAAGCCACTGAAAAATGAATACGATTCAGACGGCACAAATAGGGAGACACCGTCCGCTGACAAAAAAGTCGCTCTTAATGCTGATGGTAGTCAAACAGTCACGGCCTTAATGAGACTCAAGCATGAGCCAAATAAAGACCCACGAACTTTGATGGAGTTGTGTGGATACGATCCTGATAAGTTCGAGATGGTCTTAGGCGACTACAAAGTGTATGAGCAGCATAGTACCGAAGACGGCACAGTTCCGCAGTATAGCATTCATATTCGCGTAAAGCCGAAACAAGGCTTATCGATAAATGAAATGGCTGAAGCGTTCAACGACAAAATCATTCCGGTCAATTACGGCATGAAGAAATCGGGCGATCGCAACTTAGTCATCCCATTGCCTGACCTGCATTTTGGCTGGACAACATTCGCCGATCTAAAAGACATGGTGAGTCAACTTAGAGAGATAATCATGGACGGCTACAACGAGATTGTGATCGAGCAATTGGGAGATCTATTCCATAGTGATCAGATTCATGTAACACAAACGGTTAGAGGAACGCAACTAGATCACGCAAACATGCGTCAGGCATTCCATGATGCTGTGAAGTTGTTTGATCAGATTATTCCGCTGGCAATTGAATATAGCAATCACGTCTCAATGACAGCAATTTGGCAACCGACTGGCGCTGTGCATACTTGCTAGGGCATGTTGGCATTATGCTCGCACACGGAGATGTAGCCAAGAACAAACTGACAGGACTTTTTCCATTTGAGTACAAAAAGATATTCAATATGGCAAAAACATACGAACTTCACTCAGGCCACTATCATAGCGAGCGGTTTAAAGATGATCGTGGCATTATGTGGCGCCAGCTTGGAACAGCAAAGCCAAATGATCCCTATGAGATTAAGAATGGCTTCACCACGGGCAAACATCTGCTGTATGCGTTCGTTTATGACGACACGCGATTGAGATGTACTTATGAACTCAACTAATGCGATGAAGCGAGTCGGGTACGGATATGTAAGCCACACAGAGCAAGCAATCATTGAGAAACTATCGAGAGAAGAGAAACACATGCAAGCAATCATCTACACAAAGCCACACTGCCAAAAGTGTCGGCGAACAGTATTCAAGCTGTCACGAGTCATGCCAGTGCAAACCATCACAGCAGACGCGGACGACTACGAGCGGTTCCGCAAGCTAGGCTATCGTTCAATGCCAGTCGTAACAATCTACGAAGCAGACGGCACACACGATGAATGGTGCGATTTAAGGGTTGATAAGATCAAGCAGTACACGGAGGGAAACATATAAACGGAAAATTAATTTACTTGGTTGATAAGGATGAGTATATATTCATAACAACTATTAATTGGCAAGAATGTCAATGGCTCCTATGCTGTAATTACGGACAAAAATAGTTTGTGCGATAATTGACAGATGAGGAATATTTTATGACCAATACAGCTATTCGCTACACCCCCGAATTTAAGCAAACCTTGATTGATCTTCATGAAAAAGGACACTCATTCAAAGAACTACATGAAGAATACGGTCCTTCCTTAGACACTATTCGCAAATGGGTTCAGGCGGCCACTGTCATTGCCATTGATCATCAAGGTACTGCTGTGACCAACGAACAGTTCAAGCAACTTCAAAAAGAAAATCGCCGTTTGAGGGAAGAACTCGATATTTTAAAACGAGCGGCGGTGTTGCTGGCAAAGCGTTGGATATACTCCTTTTTGGGTAGACAAGCAAATAATTAAAGCTTGTCTTCCTAGGGAGGAGTTTTTGTATGGGCCGAAAGGGTTCCAGATACACGCTGGAGGAGAAATTATTCTATATTGGTCTGGTTCGTGAGGGTGGCTGGGCACCTTGGGCTGTCCAGCGAGAATATGGTGTTAGGCATAATCAGGTTCGACAATGGCTTGAACGCTTTGAAGCAACCGGTGTAGACGGCCTCAAACCCAGAAGCGTTCATCAGAAGTATGCTGAGGAGTTCAAATTAGAGATTGTTCAGAAATATCTTGCGGGGCATACATCGTACCCAGTACTAGCCCGAGAATATGGTATCCCCGACAATAGCGTTATTGGTCGGTGGGTTTCCCTGTATACTAGTGGTCAACCATTACAAACCACTGGGAGGGCCAGACCAATGAAGGACGGACGCAAAACCACACAGATTGAACGTATCGAGATTGCACAATGGACCATTGCCAATGACTACAACTACGGCGCAGCGATGCAGCAATTCAAGATCTCCTACGGGCAGGTATACGCCTGGGTCAAGAAGTTCAAGCAAGGCGGCGAATCTGCCTTGGAAGATCGGCGTGGCAAGGCCAAGAAAGACAATGGGCAACTGACTGAGATCGAGCGTCTGAAGCTCGAAAATAAGCGACTACAAGCGCGACTGGTCCATGTGTCAACGGAGGCGGCAGTACTAAAAAAACTCCAGGAATTGGAAAGAAGGAATGCCGGTCAGACGAACAATATCAGACCATTCAACAACTTGCACAAGAAGTGAACCCAGACGCAGGCAAGCTCTACGGTATTAGCAAGGCTTGCCGGATGATGGGCGTCTCAAGAGCAGCCTACTACAAGTGGACACATCGTAAAGTGACCGTCCATGAGCAGGAGAATCAGGCCATCCGGGACTACATCATTGAGCTCGAAGAGAAGAATCACTACGTCTTCGGCGTTAAACGGCTCATGACGTACATCAACGCGGAGACGCAATACCACGTGAGTCACGGCCGAGTTCGCCGAATCATGCGGTTGGCAGGTATCCGCGCCTCCATTCGTGTGGCAAAGCGTGACCGTCAAGTGGAGAAGAAGGCGTTTCTCCTCGTCAATAAGCTCTACACCGTCAACATGGGGCACGCCTTCCACCCAGTCGCTCCTAACGTAGTCTGGGTGACCGACTGCTCAGAGATCACCTACGGCAAGGACAACAAACAGAGGCTACGGCTAAGCGCCGTAAAGGATCTTCATGACCACAGCGTGATTGCTTGGTGCGTAGCACCGACAGAGACGGCTGATTTGGCTACTAAAACAATGAAACTGGCCATCGAGAATAACGATGGTATCAAGCCTGATACCGTACACAGTGATCAGGGCACGGCTTATACAAGTAGCACCTATAACACGTTCCTGGCGGGCGAAGGTATCACGCACAGCATGTCACGACCCGGGACACCAGGTGATAACAGCCCGATGGAGAGCTTGTGGCGTCACCTCAAGATCGAGAGATTTTCCTTTGAGCACTGCTTATCGGAACTAGAAATGATGAAGCGTATTGAGGCGGCAATCAACTGGTATAACAACGAACGCCGCCAAGAAACACTAAACGGCATGACCCCGATGACATACCGGAATCATGCCGTAAAGAAAACTGCATAGGCACTTTAATTATTTTACCTGTCTACTTGACGCGGACCAGCGCCGTTGATTCATAGCGGCCGAAAGGCCGCTCTTTTTATGATTCAAGATCAATTGAGCCGGGGGCACCGCATCACAGTTATTCTCCGAGCGTTACGGATCCCTTCGAGTACCTACTATGACTGGTTAAAGTGGCATCCTAAGTCACGAAATCGCCGCCGAATTAAGCTTAAAGAGCTGGTTCAGGTTCTTTGGCAACGTCGAAAATTTTACGGATACGTGCGGATTGCTAAACGCATTCGTAAATTACTTAAATGCCGCTTAAGTGACCGCACGATTTGGAAAGTCATGCGTGAATTGGGGATTCAATCGACAATGTATCGTAAACGCTCTAAAAAGCCTACCACAACCACTGACATGCCACAAAAACCTAATTTAATGCGACACCTAGCTGACTTGTCTGAGGTCGTGACCACCGATATCACCTATATTCAACTGATCAACCCAAAATGGGTTTACCTTGCAACAGCGTATGATCCAAAAGCGAGAAAAGTCTTAGCTTGGCAAGTGGGTCAACAGATGACACAAGACCTCGCGGTCGCACCGATTCAAGCGTTAATTCACCAAGGTTATACTTTTAAGATGGTGCATAGCGATATGGGTAGTCAATATACCAGTCGTTTATTTGAGACAACATTGACAGATGCGCACCTGCGTCACTCATATTCGCGCAAAGGCAAACCGGCTGATAACGGGCGGATCGAAGCCTACCATTCGCTATTGAAACGAGAATGGGTCCGGCTGGATCAGATCAACTATGAATCAATTCTAGACGTCACTGAATCCATTGCTCGTTACAACACCTTCTACAATCATGATCGCGAGACCAACGGTCGCGGTGCTTGCAAAAGAAAGTCAGCAGCTGCATAAGTAACCTTTCAATAGGCGCACAGCCCTGGGGAAAGACCAGATGCCAGGGCTTGTTTGTAGTCTCTCTTGCACGTTAAACAAGATTAAACGCTGATAAAAGATCTGATAATGCGTGAATTTAAGTGACAACCATACGCATTCGGCAGAACCGGACAATTTTTGTCCGGACCATTGACATTCTTGCCCTTTGTCAGGTTACTAAGGAACGACCCTCAACATTGGTGCGTCGGTTGATTGCTACTGAGAAAAGACTTTATGATTCAGGCTTTTTACCGTCCTACAATTCAAAAATTGAAAAGTGAGGAGAGATTAAGGTGTTGTGGCTGATTCTCAAATGCATTTTCTGGATATTACTAGGCTTTATCTTTTTGTGTGAGCTTACAACTATTCGGATTAGCGGATTGTGTTCTCGTGAAGAGGAACGACAGGAAGCTCTTGAAAAACATCGTCAACAAGCAAAAAGCGCGCCCTAGGGCGCGTTTTTATTAGGTATTAACGTACCTCCATTTTACCAAAGTTGTGCTCTGCTACGCAATTTAATGGTGTGTCACGGGACAACAAATGCCGCTACTGGGAATCGTGGTTCGATTCCACGAAGCGGCCTTGGCTAATGCCAAAATAATGAACGCCAAATGCCAGCTAATTGCAGGTGTTTTTTGCGTTAAAGAAAGGAGACTGAACATGGCTGAACCTGTAGGTATTTGGTTACATGATCGCAATTTGAAGTTGATTTCGAAAGATCATGATGCTCTTTCTTATCGAGTCCGAGCTTCATGGGTTAAGGATCATGCTGATTATCCAATTAAGCCTGGTATGACGGTGGTGATTGGCAATATAAAGCCGCCTAACCAGCTGAAAAACGTTTTGGTTCTAAAGGTGGGGTCAGCGGAATTAAAAAGAGACGGCAGTTTAGTGATTAGCGGAGAGCGTATTAAGTCCGTTCCTAAAAACTTGATATAGGAGGTGATCGTATGTTCAATTTGGTTCTTCAAACAAAAGACATCAAGGAAGCTAAACGGAAAAACGGCCTTCTTGAAATTAGATTTCCACATCCAAAGGAGAAAGCCTTGATGCTGAAACTACGGCATGCCGTATTAAGTATCGAAACGGGGTGGCCTATTCTGCCTGATACAACTTGTATTGGTGAGATTGTGCGGGTGTTACCAAGTAAAGATCGCGTGATCGTGGCTTATGTTCGCCCGCAAAACGGTTTTCAGCGATTTGTTGAGTCGCATTAAAAATAAGGAGGTGTCGTTATGGCAATTAGTAAGGCACAAATGAACAATCAGAAACAAATGCTAACGGAGATTTTGAAACAACAAAATCTCGCATATGAAGACTGGCTTTACCAAAGAATGACTGATGAGATTGAGAGCCATCGAAAACTGATTCTACAGGCACTCAAGAATCTCAATATGAAAGAAGGACATTAATATGCAAGGAAAAGTCATCGCTTTATTGAGCGCTATTTTAGGTTTTATTATTGCCATTGCCGGCGGCTATGCGGCAGTCAAGTTTGGCTTAATGGGTATTGCTCACATGACCAAGGATCAACAGAAAATCCGCGAGGCGCGTGATGGTATGACCAATGTTGCTATTGGGCTGATTGTAGTTATTTTCGCTTCTGCCGCAGTTGCTTGGTTACAAGGCTTGGCAGGTTAATTCGGTCTGAATAAGCCTCACTCTAAAAGAAAGGAGAAGGCCGTGTACGCTAAATTTGAATGTTCAAGAAAGTTGCGTCAATTTCTAAAGAAAAAGAGACAACTGTCTTTATCCGAAGCCGAAAAGATGATTAGTGCGGCTGACGATTATGCGATTCAACATCACTTCAAGGAAGATGTGAACTTCAAAATTATTGGTCAGGACGGCATTGAGTATGAAGATAATCTTCCAATTGGCACAGGACAAGGCTGGCTGCATAACCTTCTCTTGATTCTAGATCATGCCTACCAAACCGTCTTGAGTGATCAATCGCCTGAAGCATTTAAAGCATTTTCCGACCGAGTTAGACAGGAACTAACGATTGAGGAACAGCCAAAAGCAGTCCAAGAAACCTTGCCAGTAGTTGCTCGTCAAGAAAAGGCTCATCATCTCAAACCAATTGTCTCCAAAGAGGAAGAAGCAGTACGTAAAGCGGAAAGCTCAGCGCCAGCTGCTGCAAAGCAAAAACCGCAAAAATCAAAGCCAGTCCCGTTACGGCGGCAGGCAAGAAAGAAACCAATGTGGCAATTTCCACAATTGAAGCGGCCAAAAATAAGGTTATCTGCACAAATTATAAAGCGCTTTGTGCTAGCAGCAGCAACGATTCTAGTCGTTGCTATTTTTATGCTCTTTTTGATGAGGCCAAAGCCTGTGCCGAGTTATCAAACGCTTATTCAGAATGCTTCTTACGTTCAAGCTGCAAAGCTTTATCCCAGCAAGCATAGCGATATTGAAGCCAGGTTAGTCAAGGACAATGATGAAAAATCGCTAGCTGCGTTTGTCCAAAAGTACCCATCAAATAATGGACGCTTCGATTTGGCTTATATGCAGAAGAAGTTTTCAACGGTCATTTCGGTAAGCCAAGATGCGGATCTAACGGCAGTTAGAAAAGTAAAACTAGCTATCAGTTATATTTACCAGAATCAACCAGAGAATGCTTTAACCATCAATTCAGAAATAAAGAGTCCACAACTGCAACAGCTGATCTTTCTCGCGTTGATTCATGAGGGAAAGTTGGATCAAGCGGCGACACTTGCGAAATCCATGAACAATAAAGATGCCGACAAAGTGCTTGAAGTTGGTAAGACCTATCAGGCTGCCTATGAGAAGGCTAAAGCGGACGCAAATAATTCAAAACTCTCTGAAACAGATCGGAAACAAGCACTCAAAGATCAGCACAACTGGTTAGCACTCAGAAAATCATTAGGAGGGAAGAGTCGCTATGAAGAATCAACAAACGAATAATAAGAAACGTCATATCATCATCACAACAACAGCCGTTGCGCTACTAGGAGCTGGTGGCCTTTGGGCTGCCACACAAGCACATAGTAATCAACAGGCCACTCACACGTCGTCTTACCAGACAAAAATGCAGAAGCCTAAAGCATCCAAAGGCAGCCAAGCTAAGAAGGAGAAAGGCAAGAATACAGTCAACGATATTATTGACCAGGCTCTAGGAGACAGCAACACCTCAACTTCAAGTGAAGACCAGGCTTTCAAATCGGCAACCAACAGTGTCTTGGATAGTAATCCAATTGCGGCCATTGCGAAAACTTTAGATACGCCAGCAGCAAAAGCATCACTGGCGGCAGCAACGGCGGCAGTTGAACCACCAAAGGCTTTAAATGACAATAGCGATGATACGGCTAGCGTAAAGCCACTGACCAATGACACAACAGAGACGTCACAAACTGATCAAGGTAAAACTAACGATGATGGCAAAACGCCGATACCAGTTAATCCCATAGAGCCGGTTGACCCAGACAAACCTGTCAATCCAATTACACCAGTCAACCCGGACAACCCAGATAATCCTGTTAACCCAGTTGACCCGGTTAATCCTGTTCAACCGGAGCAAAATACTGCCCCTGTTTTAAATGTTCCGGAGGATCAAACGGTTTCGCTGTCACATAATGGTACTTTTGATGTGCTAAATGGCGTGACGGCTTCGGATAAAGAGGATGGCGATCTTACTAAGGCCATTAAGGTGACGGGAAATGTTGATCTAAGCAAAGAGGGGACGTACACCCTGACCTATTCGGTAACCGACAGTGCCGGTCAAACGACCAGTGCGAAGCGCGTGATCACGGTAGCCAATGATTTGCCAGTTATCAGTGCAGACGATCAAACAATCGAAGTGGAAACTTCATTTGATCCCGTGGTAAATGTCACGGCAAGTGATGTGCAAGATGGTGATTTAACGAAGGATATTAAGGTTACAGGCAACGTTGACACAACTAAGTTAGGAACGTCTCAACTGACCTATAGCGTGTCAGATCATGATGGTGGACAAACAACCAAGACCATTAACATCACGGTTTATGCTAAAGACGCCAGTTTTTCAGGACTTGATGCACTGACGGTTCAACAAGGATCAACGCCAGATTTGCGCAAAGGGGTCTCTGTTAGTGATCCATATAGTGCGACTCCTAGTGATTTTACGGTGACAGCATGTGATACAAAAACACTAGGACAAAAGTCGGTTACGTACTCGTACGTTGACAAGTGGGGTCATGTAACTACCAAGGATCGTGTCATTAATGTGGTTGCTGAAAAGCCAGTTTTCAAAGGGTTACAAGATCAGACCATTAAACAGGGGGATCATTTTGATCCCATGACCGGTGTGAGTGCAACGTCAACTAACGGCCCAGTAACAATTTCCTATGTGGGTGAGGTTAATACGCAAAAGGCAGGTCGTTATACGCTGACTTACACAGCTACTGATCAGAACGGACCACAGGCTGAACAGACCATTGTGGTCACAGTGGAATAGGAGGACATCATGGAAGACATCAATAGTGTTCAATTATCAGGAACCGTCATAACCGATGTGAAACACCGCCAAAATCAGGATTTTCTAACCGCTTCTACCTATTTGGAATGTATTCGAGATCATCAAGATCGTACTAAGAAGGTCAATGTTCCCGTTAAACTTTATAACGAAACTGCCGCAGATTTCGTTAAGAACGTTAAGCTGGGTGATCGTGTTTTGATCACTGGTCGCTTTGACGCCAGTGTGTTCAGTGAGGCACCAGGGCAATCAACGACCAGATACTTCATTATGGCCGCCAGTTTCGTCAAAATCGTTAAAGAAGCCGTACCGGCAGTTGATGATCAGCTGAACAATCCACCTAAAGCGACACACGACACACCCACAGAGTCATCGAACTACAGCAATGTATTACCAAGAGGCTTCAACTAGGAGGAAAAATGCGAGCGATAAAAACAATTTCCAGTTTTACCAGCGATGGCCTCGATGATCGTGTTAATGAAACCACCCGATACCTGATCGCGGCCGGTTATCAGGTGATTGGCATATCGGTTGCAGGAGAGTGGTGTAAAACAGCAACGATTATCTATGAGACCGGTGTTTCAGCCGATCAAATGAAGCCAACCACGTTGCGGCAGCACAGTGAGCGTGCGCTTGAGCTAATTGTAAGCCTGTTGGCACTGGTGTTACTGTATCATGCACTGCCTGCTGCCTTGTTGACGCAATCCCAGTTATATCAATTTGTTCTTACAGCAGCTGCGCTAGTATGTGCGGTCTTTTTTGTGCAAAGCTTGCGCGTAATATTTCCTCAATGGGGAATCATGATTGGACTGCTTGTTTTGGCAGTCTACGCGCATATCCTCGAACAAGACATATATGGGATTAAAGAGCATCCACTGATGTTAATTGTCATGACGATCATCGTGGCATTAGCACTCTACGTGCTTAAAATCGCTTATCGAAGGTTTAGAAAGGTATATTGGCGATTAGTGGAATGGATGGCGCGCCGCGGTGAATAAAGAGCGACAGCAGAAAGGAGGTCAGCATGAACCACGAAAAAAGGCAGTGGCGTGAAGCGCTTGGCAACAAACGATTTCTAATCGCGATTGCAGGTCTGTGGTTGATAGGTGGTCTACTGATTCTTAATTGGTTGACACATATTCCGTCAATGTTCCTAAAACTGATGAAACAGGCACCTAGTTTACAAACAATTGTCGCAACGGTACTACATCCGGCTAACTTTTTATGGCCTGATTTCACCTATCTGCTGGTAGTGCTGTTGTACTTGGTTGGCCTAGTTGCGCTGGTCATTTATGTACTCATACGCACCTATCGTTGGCGCAAAGCCTTTCAGTCCATTAATACTGGACAAAAAGGCACCGGACGCTTTGCACGGGTAGCAGAGGTGGCGGCCGCAAGTATCGCCATTCCATTAAATGACTATCCATATGTCGGTAAGTCAGGGGTACCTCAGCTCCATATTAAAAAGGATCAAATGGACAAATATGAATTGAAGACTGTTGTGCAGCAGTATCGCGGTGCCGACCAGCATCATGGCGTTGACCTAGTGGATACTAGTGGCACCAATACAGTTGCTGTGGCTGGGCCAGGTGGTGGGAAGACAACGCTGTTCTCCTTGCCAGTGCTGGATTTCATTATGCGGGCATCCGTCCATGACTCTGTTATTATCACCGATGTTAAAGGCGAAATGCTTCGTAGCACCAAAGCAGAATTTGAGGCACGTGGTTATCGAGTTGCGGCTTTAAACCTAGTTGATCCGACTTACTCGATTGCCTATAACCCACTTGAGCTAGTGAAACAAGCGTACGCTGCTGGAGACTTTGATAATGCGCAGATGTTGTGTAATACCTTTTCTTACAGTATTTTCCACAATCCGAATGCAAAGGAACCGATGTGGGAACAGTCGTCTATTTCACTGCTAAATGCCTTGATTCTAGCGGTATGTAAGGTCTGCTTTGATCAACACACACCTGAGAAAATCACGATGTATACTGTCACCACTATGTTGAGTGAACTAGGGGCTAATCCAGATGAGAATGGCATGACCAAACTGGACAAGTTCTTCTCCAAGTTGCCCTCTGGTGATCCAGCCAAATTGCAGTATGGCACAATTCAATTTTCGCAAGGGATTACCCGTAGCGGTATCTTTACTGGTACGATGGCAGGCATTAAGAACTACGCCTTTAGTAATATTGGCCGCTTAACAGCCACAAATGACTTTAATATTGCCGACTTAGCCACTGGTGACAAACCAGTGGCTTTCTTTATCATCTACCCAGATTACGACAACTCGAACTACTCACTAGTGGCGACCTTTCTATCGCAGGTGGGCTACGTGTTGGCTAAGATGGCGACGCTCGCAGCTGACTCAAAGCTCAAGCGGAGGGTGATTAATCTGTATGAGGAACTAGGTAACTTGCCACGTATTGAAGGACTACCACATTACCTCAACGTTGGTCGTGGACGTGGTCTGGTCTATTACCTGATTTTGCAGTCAATTGCACAGTTGGAGGCCAATTATGGCAAGGAAGGCGCTGCCGAAATCATGGGTGCCTGTGGCAACAAGTATGACATTTTGGCTGACAACTACGATGATGCAGAATACTTCTCCAAGCAAATTGGGCAAACAACAGTAATTGCACCATCGCGTCACGGGGCACCAATGGACACGGACAAGTCGTTTGGCGAGTCGCAAGAAACTAGAAGACTCATGATGCCTGATGAGTTGCTTCGACTCAGAAAAGGCGAAGTGGTGCTAATTCGTAGCAAGCAACGATCTGATCTCAACAATCGCTCGATCACAGCTTGGCCGATTCATGCTAATCCGGATGAGGGCACGGAGTTACCATTCTCGTTTGAATATCTGACGCGGTTTAATCACCAGGCAACCTTTGCCGAGTTGTATGGCGACAAGAAGCCAGCGCATAACGACATTGATCTCAAAAAAATGTTGCTGGATATTACCGTGACAACGATTGAACCGCAGAATGAAAATGATGATCCTGAAATCACAGTTAAAGTGAATGGTCATTCACTCAATGCCGACAGCGATGAGCCGCAGGTAGAACAAAGCACGTCTGAACCACCAGCAACTGACGAAAATACAGATCAAAGTACCGAAGAAACGCCACCATTAGGATCTCAAAAATCGGGACAGGAATCAAAACCAGATCAAGACAATATTCACCGTTCAGAGGAACCGGAACCTAAAGACCCTAAGAAACAAATCACTACAGAGATTGATCAACAAGCGACGCCGCTATCGACTTTGTTTAGTAAATCGCAACTTCAAATGATTGAAAAGGGCGTTCAGGAGCTGCTCACACAAGATGACTACGCTGAATATCAGTCGCTGGATTCTGTTGAAGCGATGACTCATTGGCTAAATGCACGGCGAGCTATGAAAGACTTTGCTGCGCAACTGGATTTTGCCTATCAAAAGTTAGACGCATTCAAGAAGAAAGAAGGTGACAATGCTTGAGTACCATTGAATATTTGGAAAAGTTTCAGCCAGTGTTGCACAAAGCAACATGGATCAACGATGGCCTACGCTGGATTGGCTGGCAAATTATTCGCATGTTAGCGAATTTGGCTGATGGTTTGACCAGTATGTACAGTCAAGCATTTAAACTCATCGACTTTTGGAACTCAAAAGATGTCAGTGGCTTTGTTGCCGCGTATCAGCCCATCTTTTGGGTTCTTTGTACGTTGGGTATTGCCTGGGTTGGTTTTATGATGATTCATCGTACCAAGACTGACTTTCACCAGAAGATCAACAATCTCATGGTGGCGTTGTTTATCTTCATTGGCCTTGGTACCTTGACGTCAACCCTGTCCGGATTGGTCGTTGCTGGCGTCGGAACATCACTACAAAAAGCTCGTCCGGCGGTCTCAATCGTCTCCAACAATATGACTGATTTAATGCGGATCAACAATGACGGTTGGAAATCCCTATCACCCAATCCAAGCACAAGCATCAAAACAATTGACGACGTCAATAACCTAGATATTAATGAAACACTGGATACTGGGAATACGCTATTGAATCACATGGGATCTAAACTAAATGCGACTGGGAATGAAATTATGTCGCATCAGCTGACAATGGGCGGTGACGGCAAGTATCAATTACGCGATATGAAGGCATTCTTCCACGATATTGCTTACTACCGGTACTCATTTCATCCGTATTTGACGTTTTTCGAGTTATTTGCGTTTACCATTGCGATCATCTTAGTCATTATCAAGGTTTTCGTATCCATTATGGAAATCGGCTTTATTACCATGCTGGCGCAAGGCATGGCCTTGTCTGATATTGATTCAGGCAAACGTAATTTAGCCTTGATACAAAAGCTGCGCGATACCTTCATTGTGTTGTTTTTAACCTCGGTAATGTTACAACTATTCACCTTCTGGACAAGTGCCCTTGCGAATCCATCAAATCAACAAAGCCCAGTGGCTCAGTGTTTCGGAATTATAGCTGGTGCTATGTTTTTGATTAACGGACCAAATATTGTGACAAGTCTGTTTGGCATGGATGGCGGTGCACGCGGTATTGGGGCAACCCTTGTTGGTGGTGCGATGGGTCTTCGAGCTGCTGGTGGCCTAGGTCGTGGTATGGCACGTGGTGTTAGCAATGCGGCACACGCAACGGCGCATGGCGCTACTCGTGCGGCAGGATATGGTGCTGGTTTTGCAAATGCTTTTAGGAGCAATAAGAGTAATCGTTCTAGCGGTAGTAAACCATCCATTGATGGCATTGGTGCAGAGGCAGCCAAACAAAACGCAGCCACACCTGATCTGGAAACACCAGCGACAACAGATCCAGCGCTTGGCAAACAAAGTGGCACAGACGCTAATCCAACTTCATCGAGCGGTGCCGGTCCAGATATGGCTTCGTTGAGCGGTACAGAGGCAGCCAGTGAGGCACCAGCAACCACGGGGCCAGATATGGCTTCGCTCAGTAGCACTGAACCGGCAAGTGAGATGCCGGCAGCAGCTGGACCAGACATGGCTTCGTTGATTGGCACAGAACCAGCCAGTGAGGCACCAGCAGCAGCTGGGCCAGACATGGCTTCACTGAGTGGTAGTGAACCAATGCAAGGAGATCAAGGCGAGCTTTCAAAACCTAAAACAGCACAACGTACGATGGGGCAACCGGCTCCAAAAGGATCAAACTTTGCGACTGGGACTAACACCCGGGGCCAATCAGCGACCAGCAACGTTGGTAGTCAGGCGGGAAACCGAGCATCAATAGGGAATACTAGTCCAGATAGTGGTACGCAAGTAGAATCTGGAACGCAAGCCGTTGATACTGGCTCAGCGCCACAGCAGATTCCGGCTGAGACACGGACGCTAGGTCAAATGTGGGGCGGCAGAGTCGTTCCGGCACTTGCCAAGCATTCACAAACCGTTCGGTTGGCACAGCGTTCCTATAATCGCGGTGCTGCCATTCCAAGCAATACACGCAAAGTAATCCAAAGTGCAAAGAACTCATATCAAAATCATAATGAACAGCCAACCTTTAGGAAGTGACTTAAATGGCTCATAAGGTGATTTATTCGCGCCGTCTCATTGTCAAAGGACAATACAACAAACTCCTGACCATACGCGATGTCTTCATTGCAGGTGCTGTTTCCGGGGTCACTTTTGTTGTGTTAATAGTGACAACACCCATGGCTGTCGCGTTGTTTGGGTTGATTTTAATGTTTGTGCTAACTGCAGCGTTACGAATCCAATCCGGTGTACCACAAAAGAACAACTTGCAGGTTATGAAACAGTTGTTACTGCGCAAACGGGTCATTTACCATGCAATTGACGATCCAATTAGACAACTACTATTCAAGCGAGGTGAGCATCGTGGCAACAAAGTTTGACGCTGTTGAAGCACGTAAACGCCAAAAAGAGGCAGCCAAGAAAAAGGAACGCAAGGATGGTGTTGGTCGTATTTATCCAGTTGTTGGTATCACAAATTCTGGCTACATTAAGCTGGCTCACAATGGTCTCATGTTTTATGCGGACGTATTCAAGCCCAAAAGCTTTGACTTGTTTGAACTGTCCGTTCAAGACGCTGATCAAATTGAGAGTGAGCTTTGGGGGTTACATCAACAATACCCTGGTTCGATCAAGGAACTATACATGAATTTTCCAGAGACCAACCAACGGCAACAGACTTATTTCCGGCGGAAAATTGAGCAGACTCGTAATCCCATTTATCTTGAGCTGTTACAACACGATCTAGCTGTTCTTAAGCAGCTAGAAAAAACCTATCGCAAGCTAAGCAGTTGGATCTGGTTCTTTGGCGACAGTGTGCCGGAGCTGGAAAGAAATCTCGAATTAGCTAGGCATGCTTCAACGCTTTATACCTTTGAGCGTGCAGGACTTGCCGAAAAGGAGAAGATGTTACAAATGATGAATAATCCGGAGGTGAGTGTTAGTGAAACTGAAGAAGCTTGATTTAGATCAGCACTTTGTTTTTAAAACGCAACCTGCAGGTGGTATTGATACGCGCAACGAACTTTATCTGAATATGGGTGATCACTATATGACGACGATCCATATTTTTGATATTCCAGAGGAGTTCAGTGACTTTTGGCTCACAGGTATAACTGAAATCCCTGGAGTGACAACAACGGTGGATACGGTCAATAATAATAAAGCCGATTTCGTCGACAATATTGCGGAGGCTATTACGGAACTGACCGTGCAATTAGATCATGCGAAAAATATTGCCGATTCAGATGAGATTCAAAATGAAATTGATCCGCTGCGATCATTGAGCTTATCACTACGTAAAGACGGTGAGGTCATCAGGCAGACCTACATTCGAGTGTATTGCTATGCGGCAACTCGTGATCAATTGGAACGTAAAGTAAACGAAGTCGTGAAGCAGATTCGCAAAATGAGCTTCAAAGCCTCTGTCTTTCTTGGTGAAGGTATGGAAGAGTACCAGGCGATGTTTCTACCTGCTGGTGAACAGCGGTACTTGAAGAATGCGCGCGAAGGAATTCCGCTGAGCGGAGAAGTTTTAGGTTTAAGTTTTGCGCATAATCAGACTTCTTTAAATGACCCGTTTGGGTCTTATTTTGGCTACACGCAGACTGGTGGAACCGTCTATTGGGATCAGTTTTTAGTCGACAAACAGCGAACTTACTACAATCTGTTTTTGAGTGGTGACCTGGGATCAGGTAAATCAACGCAGCTCAAAAAGATTATTTGGGAGCGTGCGATTAGGAGTGACCTAGTGCGTATCTTTGATCGATCCGGTGAGTTTAGAGACACGGTGCACGCTCTAGGCGGGAAGGTCGTTAGTTTAGATGGTCGTGACGGCACAATCAATCTATTGCAGGTTTATCCAAGTGTGACCGTGGGTGATAGCAACGAAGTTGATCCAGTTGGTAGTTACAAGGCTCATCTCAAGGACCTGAGTGTTAAGTACCGTTTATTTAACCACGATGCCAGCCGGCAAGAGGCTCAATACTTCGCAACCCAATGCGACGGCTTGTATCGTCAACTAGGGCTTCTGGGGGACAGTAAAGGCTTAACTCAGAAGCCTTTTATTACGGAGCGAGATGCCAATGATTATCCCACGCTCAGTCAACTCATTGACTTTGTTGATCAAAAACGCCAAAACCGCACAGACGATATGGAAAAGAAACTGCTAGATCATATCTATGTCACGCTTAACAATCTGCGGAAGACTTATGGCGAATTATTTGATGTTCATTCTACCTTGCCTGATTATGACGGTGAGTTGGTGGTCTCTTATGACCTCTCAGCGCTTGCGGATTCTTACCCGGAAGAAGTACAAGATTTGCAGATTTATAATGCGTTGATTTCAAGCTACAACGTTTGCATGAAGCAAGGGCGGATTGAAAAAAAGGCATTTGATGACGGTGAGCGGTCACTCGAGGATATTCACCACTTCTTATTGGTCGTTGATGAATGTCACACTTTACTGAATACCAACAAAGCTTATGTGGCTGATTTGTTTGTCCGAATCATGTCAGAAGATCGTAAAGCCTTTGGTGCCATCTGTTTAGCAACACAGCGGTTGGAGCGGATGTTTCCTAGCGGTGATAATGCGCAAGACCGTGATACGGTCAGTGCCATTAATGCGCTCAGGCAGATTTATACCTTATGCCAATACAAGATTGTTTTGAAGCATGATGCGACAACCATTGGAACAGAAAAGAACCCACGTATCTTGCGTCAGTTGCTAGGTGATATTCTGTCACCTAGCGAGTTTTTACAGATTCCTAAGTTTGATAAAGGTGAAGCCATGTTCCTCCTAGGATCTGAAAAACTGCATATGCACTTCCAGGTAACGAAGCAAGAACTTGCCATCTTCAAGGGTGGTGCCTGATGTGAAAAAGCTTAGCAAACGTTGGTTGTTGCGTTTGATCTTTGGCAGCTTAAGCAGTTTCGTACTGTTTTTTGTTTTGTTCATGGTCCTCATCGCAGCCATGTTTGCTGGGTTAAACGATAAGAAAGGTGGCGGTAGTGACTGCGATATTACCGGCAGTATTTCTGCGACTGGTAATTTCAACAAAGACACCTATCAGCAAGCATGGTCCAAATATTTTACGAGTGGCGTGCTCAAAGATGAAGCTGACTACACCATCAAAGCAGCCAACAAGGCAGGCGTTTCGCCTACTCTTTTTGCGTCCATCATGGGACACGAAAGTGGCTGGGGGAAAAGTTCGGCTGTGAGTCATCAAAACAATCCGTCAGGCCAGATGTCAGGTAGCACCATCATTTCATATCCAACTATTGAAGCCGGCATCGACGCAACGGCAGCCACCTTGCATAACCTAGTTGTCGAGCGAAAGTTATCAACGGTTGAGAAGCTTGGATCGGTCTACTGTCCTGTGGGTGCGGCTAACGATCCCACAGGACTGAATGCCAACTGGGTACCTTCGGTCAAAAAAACAATGCTTGAATTCGGTGCCGATGCAGGTGCCCCCTTAACAACAACGTGCAACTCGGGTGCAGGAAGTGTCGGTAATGGGAGTGCCATCATTACCGAAGCGAAGAAATATCTTGGCGTTCCCTATGTCTGGGGTGGCAAGTCTCCAGCCACTGGCATGGACTGTTCTGGCTTTGTTGGTTACGTCTTAATGCAAGTCACGCATAAATCTTACCCACAATACACGGTGTCTTTGGAGAGTAAAGGCACGATGCTATTCAATGGTGGCAAACCTGTCATGAGTGAACTACAACCAGGTGACATGATCTTTTGTGGTGATCATGGCGCGTCACATCACATTGCTTTTTACGCTGGTGATGGTCAAGTGATCGAGGAACCTGAGCCCAATGACGTCTGCCATATTCGTCCCTATAAAGACTATGAACCAGACTTTGCGGTCAGACCATAGAACAAGGAGGTAAACATGAATCGTAAAACAATACTGGTCAGTGTCATGATGATCCTCGCACTTGGTGTTGGTGTCTATGGCTGGACGTCAGCCAATACAGCCAACAAAAACATCAGTCAGCAAAAACAAGAACTCCGTACCATGGCATCTAAAAATGGATCATTAGAGACTCAATTAGAGGCGCTCAAACTTTCTAACCAGGTCGATCGTGCGTCAAGTCAAGCTGACAACGCTAGTAAAAAATCGACTACGACATCATCTCAATCAGATAATCTAACAGACACAACACAGAAGATCACTGAGATGATGAATGGGCTGTTGCAAGGCATGTACTCGCCTAAAACGGCCACCACAATGGGTCAGTATGAAGCCATGAAACCTTACCTAACGGGTGAGGCGATCCAAAGTTTCATGCCTGATCGTGATACACCCATTAGTGCAAATGGGTTTCAAGAATCGACTATTAACGACTTGCGCGTTTTTGTCACGCCACAGGGTGATGACTACTTGTTAATGGCACGTTACGAACTTGGTAACAACAAGACGAACACAAATAAGAAAACCACGATGGTTTTTCAAGGGACGGTCAGGAAGGTCAGCAACGACTACAAGTTAGCTGCCTTTGATTCTAACCGCGCACTATCGGGGGTGACACCGTGAAACATCCGTTTAGACATTTCCTCATCAATGCTGTTATCGGTATTGTCATCGCTACGTCTTCTTTATCAGCGCTCTATGTTTACGCACCGAAGGCAATGATCAATGTGGCAACACCAATCACCATCAATGCACAAAAGAAGGATCAATATATTCTTTACTACAGTCCTACGTGTTCAGTGTGCCAGCAAGTTTATCGCACTTACTTCTGGCGTTCAGTAACCGGACAACTCAAGTTTGCCAGCGTTGCTAATGAGCAAAACAAGGAAGCGGCAGCTGCGTTAGGCATCACGAAGGTACCGACCCTAGTTCATTATAAAAAGGGCAAAGTGGTGACACAGTATACGGGTCATCAAGAGCAGCAAATTGACAAAGTGCTGGCTGGTGGTAAGGCAGGTGAACATTAAAATGATGAATCAAGGTATTCACTTTCAAGACAAAAACAAGTACAGTCTCCGCTACGTCAAGCTGCTGGGTATTCTTCTAGCAGCTTTTTCTTTGCTCATTTTTGCGATCGTTTTATGGCCTCGTCAAACCGACAACAAACAAATCAGTCTTGGTCAGACCTTCGATCAAGGCAACAACCAGTTTCAATTTGCTGGGATCGATACAGACAAGCAAAGCGCCGCCATGTACTTCTACGTTACCAAGAACACCATTGACCCGCTGGCACCTTTAACGACTGTCGTCGTGACCAAAAAGACACATAGCGGCAATGACTTTCATACCCAATTGAAACAGATCGCTGATGATTATTACGTGGTCAAGCTTAAGAAAAGTGCGATCAGCAATGGTCGCTTGTTTGTCAAACTAGGTTTAGGAAAAGACCTGTCAGGGGTCACGAGTGCGATTGATTTTGTTCTCCTAGACCTTCGCCATCCTACCAAGGTGACGTCCCTAACAGAAGGTGTTTATCTTAAGAACTACCTCAAGATTTTACGTAGTAACACGACCGACCGAGTCGCTTCCTTAGAAAAGAAGCTAGTCCAATACAATCATGATCTGAAAATTTTGAAGACTAGTTTAGCCCGTCAAAAAGACACCGCCAACTTGCAAGTCGGCAAGCAAAAGCGAGCAACTGAACAACGCATGACGCAAACCGAGACGAATATACAAGACAAGAAACAAGACATCAGCGACACGCAAAGTGCCATTAAGGTGGCCCAGAACAATCTTCAAAGTTACGAGAAGCGCTATCAACATTACGCTCATCATTGAGTGCACATGTTAGCTTGCAGTTGGTGCAACTTGTTGTGTGCACTTCATGTTGTCGTCAAGTCACTAGTGAGTTGTGAACGGTGCAACACCGAAACTGTGCTTGTTCGCGTGGTCAGGTGCCATTTTTGGCAAATGTTGCATTTTGGAGAAATATTAAACACTATCCTCTGTATGCCAACTCGCACAAGGGATTAGGCGCGATTGATAAATGTTGGATTTTCTTCTAAAATTCAACATCGTCTTTTTTCTAATGTTGAATTTTATCTCATAATACAACAATTCACTAGGAACGTGACCCCACCATAAATCAAACCGCACTGCGGTTTACCCCACTTTTGGGGTCAGATTTACCTTATGCTCTTTCTTTATTTTAGGACTTGTCAGATCACCCTAAAAATACGCTTGTTTCGATCGAGCCGTTTTTGAGGTCGGTTGGTTCGCAACTCAAATTTTTCTGATCGTTTGGCTGGTGAAAAACGTTGACGTTTTGACCAGAGTAGTCGCAACTGTTTACCAAAAATCGTCCGGTAACGTGACGCGATTTTAACGCCGTGTGGGTTTGCCAGGCGACAGTTTGTCATCACTATGAAGGAGGCTTTGAGATGGATAAAAAAAACGAAACACGTCGAGTCATGATGACCTTGAGCGATCAGGCAATCGCAAAGTTGGATCACCTTGTAGCTGAAAAGCAACGGGAACTAAATCAAAATCCGGAGCTTGCTAAGTACAACCTAAGGCTCAACAAATCAAATATTTTGGAAGCGTGGCTATCAAAGCAGTGACGTTTTCGTTGGCGTCATATTTTTAAAGGAGGAAAAAAGAATGGCGGAATTGAAAGTGAGAGATTTATCTGAGCAAGATTTGGCGGGTATTGAATCTTCTGCTAAACGTGCTCATCTATCACGAGAAGCCTATCTTCGCGAACTCATTCATCATGACGCAACCGATCACTTACTCAGTGGTGATGTGTCCGATTTGCGCGAACTAACAAGACAAATGGCAATCATCATTGAGCAAAATACGAAAGCCTATCTTGATTTTGTTGACGCGGTTAGGAGGTTGCCTAGTGAGAATTAGAAAAACAGTGACTTTGGATTCCAACCTTGAAGGCTTCGCTAATCCAGAGGACGTTCAAAAATATATGGATCAGAATGATCTTAAAACTTTAAGTGCTGCCCTCAAGTCTTTAATGGATGAACACCATCAACTGAGCCAACAAGTTATGCAGAAACAACAACTAGTCCATGAAATTGTCCAGGGAATTATGGAACAACTCAAACCCACCACAAAGAAAGTCACGATGACTGACCGTAACTTGTTGGTCTTGTTGAAACTGTTTGACGGTGTTGTCGTTCAAAACGGCTGGGACAATTTGCCCATTCCCGATGACACAATGAAGCCAACAACGGTTGCTCGTAGGATTGTCAGTGACCAGATTAAGACCGAGTACATTCGTCACCAAACGACTCAAGTACACCATCGAGGTGGTGGTGCTGATGCCTAGTCGAGTATCACCGGGCATTGTCAATGTGACCGATTTTGTCGCAGCCCATGCCAAAAAGTTTGGCAGCTACATCAATTACATTGATCGAGACGAGGCAATTCGGATTGATCACTTTGACCAACAAAACATTCTGTCAGTTGACGGCTACAACCACTACATGGAGAATCCGAAAAAGTCTTCCGGCATCTTCACTGATCAATACGATCATCTAACACCAACACAACGCGTTCAGTTAAAGAAACAATTCACCGTTGCACAAAAGCATCAGTCAGTCATGTGGCAGTCCGTATTCAGTTTCCGAAATGACTTCCTAGCTGAAAACAATGTCTACAATCCGAAGACCAAACAGTTAGATGAAGCCAAGTTGCGGGACGCTACCCGGGTCGCCATGAACGACTTCACCGGTAAAATGGGTATGACACATTCCGCTATTTGGTCTGCTGCAATTCACCGCAACACAGACAACATTCATATCCACGTTGCTATTGTGGAGCCACAACCTACCCGTGAATGGAAACGAGTTACGGTCGAAGGTAGGCACGGTGAGACCTATCAAGAATGGCAGCGCAAAGGTTATGTACCCAAGAAGATCTTGAACCATTTCAAAGCTGCCTTTGCCAACGAAATGGTTGATCGCGATCGTTCACTTGCACGGATCAGTGACCTCATTCGTCAACGACTACAACCCGATCAGCGTTCTGTTTGGCGTCATAAGAGCAGCCTAGACTTTGCCGTTAGGTATCAAGAGCTGGTCAAAAGCTTGCCCCGTGATCGCCGTCTTTGGAAGTACAACAACAATGCCATGAAGCCCTATCGCGACCAGTTAGATGCCATGTCGCGAAACTATTTGACGCGTTGTAAGCCTGAGGAGTTGGGTGAATTTAAACAACTACTCGCACAAGAAACACGTTTTCGTGAAGCCTTGTATGGCAGTGGCACAAAAGAAGCCAACCGTGCGCAAGACTACACCGATAACAAATTACATGAACTGTATGCCCGGATGGGTAACAGTATTTTAAAAGATATATCAGCTTACCGTACCGAACAAGAAGCTGTTTCTCAAACACATCATCAACCATCAGTAGCCAATCACTTGAACGGCCTACAGAAGATTTTCAACGCCGATATCAAGGCACAGCGGTTAGCCAAACGCGAATATCAAAAACGCCAATCTGATCAGGATCGAGAACGTGAACAAGACAAGAAGAAACAGGAACAGCAAACGCGCTTTTACTAGGGCGTTTTTTGTTTGTCTTCTATATAGAAAGGAAAGTAATGATGCCAGCTATTTATGCAGATGAAACGCAAGTGCTCGGTAGTGAGCTGCCTGTCATTGATAGATTAGATGAGTATCCAACTATTAGCTTGCAACCAACGTCCACCAAAATGAGACGAGTTGCTTGGCAGCAGGTTGCCGACAATCAGTATCGAGCATTATACGCTTTGGAGCCGATCATCAAACCGGTTCCTGGTGCGGAAGAGAACGTCACATGGAAGGAGGATGGTGAAGATGGCGAGGACTAAAGCTGAGATCAAAGCCTGGGAACATGAGATGGCGCAGCAAGCCACAGAACAATTAAGCGCACTTGCTGATACCCAAAAGTTTAAACAATACCTTCGGCAAAACGCTGCCTTCCATGGCTACTCCGTCCGCAACGTGCTCTTGATTAATATGCAGCATCCTAATGCAACGCGGGTTGCCGGTTTTAAGCAGTGGGACAAATTAGGTCGTCACATTCGCAAGGGTGAACACGCCATCAAGATCACCATGCCAATCGTTAAGAAGCTGACGCCAGAGGAACAGGTCAAATATAAAACGACCGCTGAACGAGCAATTGTTGGTTATCGCTACGGCTCAGTATTCGATGTCAGTCAAACCAACGGCAAATCTTTACTATCCGCAACAGATTTTATTAAAGAGCGGTTAGGTGATCACCAAAACGTGGATCGTTTATATCACACTGTCGTTGATGCCATCAATACCGAAGGTCACGTTAAGGTCAGTGAAGCACCCATTGATGAACCGGGTGTTCGTGGTTTCTTTCGGCCGTCCACACAAGAAATTTTGATTAGTCCACAAGAAACAGATGCGGCTATGAAACTCAAGACGCTGTTTCATGAGTACGGCCACAGTCAGTTACATGGCATTGGTCAGGCATTTGCTGATCGACCACGCGCTTGGAAAGAAGCGCAAGCCGAATCTGTTGCTTACATTGCCATGCAAAACATTGGCATCGACACTGGTGACTATTCATTAGGATATGTGGCCACTTGGGCGAAAGATCCGAAGGTGATGGCACAAGCCCTCAAGGAAATTAATGACGCTAGTGTGCATACGGTCGAGTTGTCTGATCAAGCTGCTCAAACTTTAGGCTTTGATCAAGCACAGACCGCAGAAGCAACGCTTAACGATGCTCCGGAACAAACAACAAACCTCAATAGCGGTAAGCACGAGCGTTTGACGCAATCTGAAATTGATCGTGCGCGTAAATTGTCCTTAGTTGAGATTGCGCGTAGCGCTGGCATTGATCTCAAGGAGGATTCCCGCGATTACTACCGCGGTGTCGATCACGACTCCTTAGTTATTGATGCAAAAAAGAATCTATGGAAATGGAACTCCCAGAATTTAGGTGGTGGTGCGATTGAATTCGCCACCACCTTTTTAGACCAGAAAGGGTTCTATCAGGCGGTCAAGTTTCTTAACGCTGGTCACTATGACGTAACGAAGGTTCAGACCGCTCCTAAAGCAGCCTATCATAACTACTTAAAACGAGCTGATAGCTTTGATCAAGCGCGGGATTATCTCACCATTGCCAGAGGGATTAATCCTCATCTCGTTGACCGCCTGTACCAAAAGGGACTCATTTTTCAGGACTCACAAAACAACCTGATCTTTCAATGGGCACGCAACGGTAAGGCAGTTGGCGCTAGTATTCAAGGCACCGAAATTGATTTTAAAAACTACGGTAAACGTGGCACGCAAAAAAAGATTGCCGCAAACTCGCAATCTGATTTTGGCTTCAATTTTAGTTTGGGGAAACCCCAAGACTTGTATGTCTTTGAATCACCGATTGATGCGTTGAGTTATTGGACACAACACCCAGAGCTAACGAATTGCATGATTGCCTCAGTTGATGGCACTAAAGTTGAAAGTGTCGTGAATATGGCCGTCAATATGTATAAAACAAAAGGGCAATTGCCAGCCACTATTTATGTTGGCTCCGACAATGACCCTGCCGGTCATCAGCTTTATGACAAGCTGCAAGACTCCATCTTAGCTAATACCGAGGCTGAGGTAACTACCTTTAAGCCGCTCTTTCCACAGGATAATGCGATCACTCAGACAACTTACCAAGGCTTGAAACAAGCTGCAGATCAAGCGGGCATTGACTGGCGTGAATTGGCAGCAGCAGCTAAAGCAACAACCAACCTTTCAACGAACTTCCAGCAGGCTTTTCCGCTGCCACAAGCCATTGCCAAAGGCAGTGTGCTCATCAACACCGGCAAGCCAAACTTTAATTCAGATGAAGCTTTACTAACCGCGGCAAAATTCATCAAAGCTAATCGCACCGATGATAACAAGCCTAACTGGGACGCGATTACGAAAAAATTAAATCCTGGTATTGAGGATCATGACCGCGACCATTTAGCAGCAAAATCTTCTTACTACAACACACGTTACCAGGCTGACAATGGTATTCTGCCGGTGTCTAAAATTGCTAAAGACTGGAATGAGTTAGCTAAGTTGGCCCAACACCCAGCAGCAATGGATCAGCAGTTAGAAAAGACCTATCGTCGTCAGGATGGAAAAACTGCCAAACTAATTGTCAACGGCCAAGATCAATTCTCGCTAGTTGATCGCAAACAACCAGATAAAGTTGTGGGCTACTTTGAAGCTAACGATCCACAGCAGTGCGCCTATCTCATTAAGCAGTATGGCTACAACGCTGTAGACAAAGAAGATGAACAGAAATATCAACAAACTCAGCCGGTTAAACCCCAGCAGCATAAAAAGCAACGTGCAGCAGGACTAGAGCAAAGTATGTAATGCCCCACGCTTATCGGCCTTGGCCGAAGAGGCTTTTTTGCGGTAGCAAGATTGCTGTATGCCTTGCGCCTCTAGGAACAAAGCCAATTATATGCTATACTAAACATAGCAGAAAAGTTAAAGGCGGTGGCGACTTCCGTAGATTGGAGGTGGTGCTTATGGTGTAAAAACCAACGTACCACGATACCAACGAAAGGAGAAGCCTTGTGTCCATTTCGGACGCTTTACAGCTTATGCTAGGGTTCGGCATGTTTGTCGTAGCCCTGTTAGCGTTAGTTGTTGAGCTGATTAAAAATCAGCAAAAAAAATAACCGTCTCAACTTTGGCAGGTTGACGGTTATTTAGCCCAATAGTTGCCGCCGTCTTAAACGGCTCTGCTAGGGGAGCACTCTTATGGGGGTGCTCCCTGTTTGTATTCTCATTATAACAGAAAAAGCACAATCTGACTAGATTGTGCTTGCACTCTTTAAGCCTTGATAGCACCTTCAAAGGCATTCTTGATGTCTGGATTGAGTAGTGGTGCTTGGTTACCAGTAATATTGCTAGCAATCATCTGCAGGGTGCTTAATTCCTGCGCACTGGCTTTGTCAGGCTTAACTCCTAATTCAATGCACAACATAGCAAGTACGAACCACTCTCGATTACCTTTGTTGAATTCAGCAAGTGTTTTGTAGTAGGCATTGACCATATTCACAGCCACGCTGTCAGCCACGACCTCTTCAAGTTGCTTCGTCAGAAGTTTCTTGTAGTGTTTCTTAGGTACCACAGTCTCGTTGTAACAATAAGTCATGTCCTGCATGGTCTGGGCGAGTTTGTCACATGGCTGTTTCACAACTTCGTCGTAGGCAGTTTTCACGGTTAAAGACCTCTTTCGATTTCTGTTCCTTGCCGAATATAAGAACCTGTCTAGTATCTTTTAAGAACTATCTTCAGGAAGGCCAATACAACCATTTGAAGACTGCTGTTAAGGGCACGTTCACAAAAGGTTTCGATTTTAATTCGTTCGGAATAGGTTATACTAGACAAAAGATCAGCTCCTAAAAGATGGGTTTGTGGTAAACACCATTTTAAAGGAAGCTGATCTTTTTTGTCCGAACAGCGTTCGGATTAAATTTGCAATCTACCTCTTACATAAAGTTATTTATGAACACTGATTTAAGCTAAGCTGCCGATATCACAATCTCACCATCCACTAAATCAGCCTTCAAGTTTTTGACATCTAAGTGGTCAAGGTAGAAATCCGTTACCTTATCACGAATTTGTTGTTCAATTACTCGCCGTAATGGCCGCGCACCCATTGCTTCATCATAGCCTTGTTCCATCAGCCAATCTTTGGCCGCTTTAGTTACCTCAAGTTTGATGGATTTTTTGGCTAACGTTTTTTGTACATCCGCCAACATCAAATCGACAATTTGACTTAAGTCTTGCTTAGTCAGATGTGAAAACTCCACGATTCCATTAAAACGGTTCAGAAATTCTGGGCGGAAAAATGGTGCTAACTTATCCATTAATGACTGATCTCGTTGCCTGTCACCACTTAATGCTTCATTACCAAAGCCAGCATTAGAAGTAGCGATAATAATCGTATTTTTGAAACTAATGACATTGCCTTGTCCATCCGTTAAGCGCCCATCATCCATCACTTGTAACAGTAACGTTAATACTTGTGGATCAGCCTTTTCAATTTCATCTAATAATACAATGGAATATGGATTACGCCGAACCCGTTCAGTTAGAGTATTAGCATTATCTTCATAGCCTACGTATCCAGCCGAGGTACCAATTAATTTCGACACAGCTGTACGATCAGCATATTCACTCATATCTAGCCGAATAATCGCATTTTCATTTCCAAACATATCTAAGGCTAATTGCTTAGCTAATTCAGTCTTTCCTACGCCAGTTGGGCCCACAAACAGAAAACTTCCAATCGGCTGATCACCCTCTGAAAAGCCCGCACGGTTACGCCGAATTGCTTTTGCTACCATTTCAACCGCTTCATCTTGACCGATTACCTTACTTTTCAGACGCTTATCAAGATTTTTCAAATGCTCAATATCATTAGCGCCCATATCAGAAACTGGTATACCAGTTAAACGTTCAACCGATTGTGCCACATCATCAATCGTGGCAGTGATTTTTTCTTTTTGATCCGTTTCTTTAATTTTTTGCTTGGTTTCCTCGATCGACTTCTTGATATCAGCGGCTTTTTTAAAGTCCTCCGATTTAACGGCGGCCTCTTTAGCTGCCTCTAATTTTTTAACGCGTTGATCCAATGTCTCAACATCAGTTTGAGAATTTTTAGCCGCTAAATGAGCCGCAGTCATGTCGATCAAATCGATAGCTTTATCTGGCAAAGTGCGTTGTGGTATATATTGGATTGAATAATCCACAGCCGCCTTCAAAACATCATCTGGTAATACAACATGATGATGCTTTTCGTACAGCTTTTTAACACCTTGTAATATACGTAAAGTGTCAGCGGCCGTCGGTTCATTAATCACAACCTCATTGAATCGCCGTGCCAAAGCCGCATTTTTCAAAATAGTATTGCGATATTCATCTTGAGTCGTAGCCCCGATTACAGTTAGCTCGCCACGTGACAAAGCAGGTTTAATGATATCAGCCAATCCCTTGCCACCGTCTTCACCACCAGTGGCACCCGTGCCGATAATCTGATGAATTTCATCGAAGAATAGAATAATATTACCAGCTGCTTTAACTTCCTTTACCAGCTGTTTAATATTCTCTTCAAAAGAACCGCGATATTGAGTTCCTGCTTCCAAAGACGATAAATCAATCGAATAGATTTCTTTATCTTGAAGCGTTTCTGGAACTTTACCAGCCACAATTGCTTGTGCCAGACCTTCGACGACTGCAGTTTTACCTACACCGGCATCACCAACTAAGATTGGATTATTTTTCGTTCTACGACTCAAAATTTCTGCAGTTTCTTGAATCTCATTCTCACGTCCAATTACTGGATCTAGTAATCCATCACGAGCCTGTTCCGTCAAATTAGTCCCTAACTTTTCTAAAATCCCTCCTTTTTTAACAGCCTGTTTACCATCTTTAGATACTTCTATTGTTTTATTATTTTGGGGTAGCTTACCAGTTGCTCGGTATTGAGCAAACTCATCTGGTGTCAACGATTTTCCATTAACTAAGTACCGTGCACGCTCCGAATTTTGATTATCCATGCGCCGAAATAATTGATTGAAAACATCATCCATATCATTGTTGAAAAAAGGATCATTTTCGTAGAAATTCGCCATAGTACAACACCTCCATAAAAGTTTACACGTGTAACTTAGTGACCATAATATCCTTTAAAACTTAATCTAATTGTATCACGATTTTTATGTATCATTAAGTAAAGTGCTTATCGGTGTATTAAACGAGATACTTTGAAATACCATTACAACAAACCCTTTCAGGATAAATTGCCGTTAATTAGGTAGATTGTAAAATTAATCCGAACAGCGTTCGGATTAATTTTACAATCTACCAAAAACCTTGAAAAGCGTCTACTTTAGGAATTGCTCCCGTGGCAACTATCAATTTATTATATTTATAAGTAACAGCACCATTCGATCGAACACCTGACACGAGATGATTTTCTGCGTCTATTGAGTTAACTAAAGTGTTTAAGTCAAACTCAATTCCAAGCGCTTCTAGCTCCTTAGAAGCTGTCTAAAATCTCTTAAGTAATAGTGCTAAAAACGCTAAAACGACCATTTGCAGACTGGTGGTTAATTGACGCTCACAATTTTTCCAAAGTCGCCGACAATTCTCTAGCCAACTAAAAGATCGTTCGACTACCCAACGTTGGGGCATGACTTCGAATCGATGCAACTCATTGCGCTTCGCAACCTGCACGGTTGCGTTTAAATTACTGGCTACATCGAGCTGAAAATTAACGCCTGAATAACCACCATCAACTAAGAAGTTGTCTAAAATCTCTTAAGAAGCTGTTTAGTATCTTTGATTTTGACCCAATAATTTGATAAACTACTGTCAAAAAAGTTGGTGATCATATGCAACATTTTAGTCATCATTACCAAAGCGATATTTCTCGGCAACAATTCGATTTGATCCGTCAGGATCTGGAAGCTTCAAGAAAACGAACTCACCCAAAACACATTGATCCTTATGATATCTTCTGTGCCATGCTCTATGTCCTTAAAAATGGCTGTACTTGGCGTGATTTGCCGGCTGATTATCCAAAGTGGTCCACCGTTTACTACTATTGGATGAGTTGGTCAAAAGCCCCCACCCCTGATAAACCAGCTTTATTAACTCAGGTTTTAAAAAAATTGTCGCTGATCGACGATTAAGGCAAGGGCGGTCAGCCCGAACTTCGTTCGTCATTTTAGATGCCCCAAGCATTAAGAACACCGCTACCGCTGAAAATAAGGGTTACGATGGTGGCAAGAAAATTTCCGGCATTAAGCGCCATTTAGCCGTTGACATCAATGGATTCCCGCAAGCTATCCATATTACCCGGGCTAACATCACTGATCGTGACGGGGCGATTGCACTCGTCACCCTTAATTTAGAGCAGTTTAAATTGGTTCGAACCATGATGGTTGATAGTGGTTATACCGGCCAAAATTTTGCCAATGAGATTAGCAGTTTAACCTCAGCCAAGGTAATCGTCGTTAAAGAAATGAGTTACACCAATTTTCGGTTATCCCCCAACGGTGGCTCATTGAACGTTCATTTAGTTGGTTGGGAAATTATCATCGTTTATGGCGTAACTGTGAGCGTAAGCTCAACACTAGTCTCATGATGGTTTCGTTAGCTTTTATCAGGTTACTTCTCAAAAGATACTAAACAGTTTCTCACACCAGTTTTGATCATTGCCATTTACTATCATGGCAATGAGGCTAAGATTGAAGGATTACTGACGGCATCACAAGTGTTCCTGAGTATTGCTTTACCGTTTGCCATCATCCCACTGGTCATGTTCACCAGTAACAAGAAGTTGATGGGTGAGTTCGCCAATCATACTTGGGTCAAGTACGCTGCTTGGTTTGCCACCATTGTGCTGGTAACCTTGAACATCTACTTGATTCTCTAGACGGTTGGCTTGCTGAAATAACCGTTTAAAGACCTTTATAAAAAATAAGTAGGTTTCCGTTATATTCTTTATAAAAGTGTTTAGCAGTTGGGAGTCGTTGACAATTTAAAAATTTGTCTACGGCTTCTTTTCTTTTAGTCTAAAATAGAGGTTAATAACTAACAGGGGGATTACTAAATGATCAAACCCGAAAAGACAATCAATGGAACCAAATGGATTGAAACGTTTCAAATCAATGCCGAAGAACGGGCAACCCTCGAAGATCAGTATGGCATCGATGAAGATATTATTGAGTACGTCACTGATAATGATGAAAGTACTAATTATGTTTATGATATCAATGAGGACGACCAATTATTCATCTTTCTGGCGCCGTATGCCCTCGACAAAGATGCGCTGAGATACATTACCCAGCCATTTGGCATGTTGCTCCATAAGGGCGTTTTATTCACGTTTAATCAAAGCCACATACCTGAAGTCAACACGGCACTTTACTCGGCATTGGATAATCCCGAGGTTAAGAGCGTCGATGCATTTATTCTGGAAACACTGTTTACAGTTGTTGACAGCTTTATCCCAATTTCTCGCGGCATTACCAAGAAACGCAACAATCTGGATAAAATGTTGAACCGGAAGACGAAGAACAGTGACTTGGTTTCACTTTCATATCTTCAACAGACGTTGACCTTTTTGTCCAGCGCGGTCCAAACCAATCTCAGTGAACTCGATCGTTTGCCAAAGACCCATTTTGGTGTCGGTGCTGACCAAGATAAAATTGATTTATTCGAAGACGTGCAAATTGAAGGAGAACAGGTCCAACGGATGTTTGAGATTGAAACCCAAGTCGTTGACCGAATCGATCATACCTTCAACAGCCTTGCTAATAACAACCTGAACGATACAATGAAATTTTTGACAATTTGGTCACTGACCATGGCTGTGCCAACGATCATTACCGGATTCTATGGGATGAACGTGAAACTCCCGTTAGCCGGGATGCAATATGCTTGGATGCTGACTTTGGGGATTTCTGTCGCCTTGATTGTGGCGATGCTGATTATGCTGAAGGTCTGGCGGAAGATGTGATGGGTGAGTGACTTGCTGCTGGGTGGGGGACTTTTTTGGAATGTGTATAGTTGAGCAGTTATGCTATTTTGAGCACCCTTCGGCTTCTGAAATACGCTCCGACGACCCTGACCCCGGCCACATAAGACAAAAAATCCAGTACCTCAATTTTCAAGTCAAGTGCAACGATGATAACGAATTCTTGATAGTGGTCTAGGCTGTTACGCCATGCATCGGTAGTAATCGCATGGGCGAAGATAGTTCAGAATACGTCTGGGACGATGGTTCAGTGCGGATTGGACTGCTTGAATTTCAACCAGGGTAACTGCTCTGAGAGACTTCCCTTTCGGGAAGAATTCCCTAAGCAGTCCATTGGCGTTCTCGTTTGTGCCACGCTCCCAAGGCGAGTACGGATGTGCGAAGTAAATCTGGGTTCCAACAATCTCTGATAACTTGGCAAACTCGGAACCATTGTCAAAAGTGATACTCTCAAATTCCTTGGCCCCGTAGTCGTCGATCGTGTCCTGCAAGGCTTTAAGGCAGGTGCCCGCGATAGTCAGGAATCTTGACGATGATCTCAGTCCGGCTGTACCGTTCTGTGAGCGTCATTAATGCTGGCTCATCAGCTAAGCGAATACCCTTGACCAAGTCGCCTTCCCAATGTCCCACGCCTGTGCGGTCATTCACGGCCGCAGGACGCAACTCGATTGAGTCGCCGTATATCTTCTTATTCTTGCGCTTGTGGGCGTTCTTATAGCCTTTGATGCGGCGTCGGAGCTTCTTGGGAAGTGTCATGTTGTCTAGCTCAAGCAGCCCGGCGTCGATGTAGCGATACACAGTTGTCGTTGAAGGGCAAGCCTTGCCCTGGTCGCGATAGAAGTGTACGAAGCTATCAACGCAGTGTACGCGCGGCTTACGAGTAAGCTCCCTGGCGAGAGCCTTGAAGAACGCACGGCCGGTCTTAAGAAAGGCGTAGTGACCGGTTCTATCGCGTTTACGGTCGTGCATGGCTTGGGCAGTTTCCGCAAGATAGACTTGATGCGAGTGACGCTTCGAGTCGAGCTGAGTTACAGATCCACGCGTGATTTCTCGTGAGATTGTCGCTTTACTGCGATGAAGCTTCTGTGCAATCACGGTCGCGGTGTCACCAGCAGCCTGAAGGGCCTGAATTGTAGCACGGTCGCTAAAACTGAGTTGTTGGTAATGCTTGTGGGTGTTAGTCTGAGAGTGGGTCATGAAGATTCCTGCTTTCTTGTTTAGCTAGCACTAACAAGAATAGGTCTTCATGGCCTTTATGGTCTAGTCGTCAGGGTGTTGCACTTGAATTGTAAACTGGGGAGAAATGGTTGAGTAACTTTTCTTGATATGGCTGGCAATCTCACGAAGTGAGTTTCCATGATTCCTCATTAAAAAGATAGTTTCCCGTTCATCTATGGTAATATGCTTGTAGTGATCCATGGCTAAATTCCTTTCATGATTGTTTTCGCAAACATCATTTTACAGAAATTTGGCCATGGGCCATTCTTTATTTAATTAGTGTTGCACTTAAAGTGTAAATTCAAGCATTATTTAATTTACGACCAACAATCTGATGTCTATAAAAGCTGTACATTATTGGGAGGAATTTTATATGAATAAGTTATTGGACAGATTTGACCCATTTATGTTTGTCGTCGGGATCTTAAGTATTTTCGTTGCGGTCATTTCTTTAAGAAATCCCCTAGCAACCTTCAGTGCGGTAGTCGTTATTGCAGCAATTACCGCAATTTTGTCCGGGATTTACAAGTTAACCGTTCTTAGAGGTGCTTTAGAAAATTCTGGATGGGTCGTTTTTAACGCGGTCGTTGACATTATTATCGGAATTTTAATGTTGTTCAACGGAGAGTTTGGCATTCTATTTGTTGCAATTTCGTTTGCAATTATGTTCTTGATGGATTCAATAATATCGTTATGGCTTTCGAACATTATCAAGTTAGTTAACGAAAAGTATTTTATGGTTGACGTGATTTTATCCGTAATTGGCATTATTTTAGGTGTTCTTTTATTGATTTATCCCGTCTTTTCAATCTTATCAATCTATTACCTAGTAGGATTATTCTTTATGATTACTGGGATTAGTGCGATTATTCACTCAATTTAATTTACTAAATTAAATGCCGCTACCCGTTCTGGTGACTAGACGCAGTTCGATTCTGTGTACGGGAATAAGTCCAAACATTGATGACTTTAAAAGCTAAGTCGTTTTAGGAGATGAGTTTTTGGGAGTGTCAAGAATTTTGTATAAATGAAATGCCTTCGTACATATAATATGTATCTAACTTAAATAAATGATGCTTCCAAGGTGTCCTGGAGTCCTTTGAACCCTCGGTGGATCCGCTTCAGAGACTTCTCGTTATAAACATTAAACTGAGAAACCAGGAAGCGATCCAGTGAATCTTCCGTTGGAAATTGTTCTTTGTGGTGGGTGGTGCGCTTGAGATGCTTAGAAGCTGTCTAAAATCTCTTAAGTAATAGTGCTAAAAACGCTAAAACGACC
>OBZN01000219.1_pt1 | contig 32734 bp, 25 predicted proteins | sample 1476951 | NCBI WGS metagenome assembly OBZN01 (sample SAMEA2580246, study PRJEB22360) | human gut metagenome | biome: human gut; feature: human-associated habitat; material: faeces | place: Denmark | collected 2008/2010
ATCTGAAAAAGAGTCGGGCGTGACGTTGAGGATCCCCATGACGAGGGTGCGGTCGCTCGGAAGTGTCATCCCATCTGAAAGTATAGGAGTGCGCCCGGTTTCAGTCATGGCCGCCCCCTCATGACCAGCGCCATCATTTCTGAGCGGGTGGCGGCATTGTTCATGACGCCGCGCATCGCTGATGTCACGGTGGAGCAGCCCGGCTTGGAAACTCCGCGCATTGTCATACACATGTGTTCGGCCTCGAGGATGACGGTAACGCCCTGCGGGTGCAGGATCTCCACCATTGCGTCGGCAATTTGACTTGTCAGGCGTTCCTGCACCTGGGGCCGGCGTGCGTACCCCTCAACAAGGCGTGCCAGCTTCGACAATCCGGTGACTGTGCCGTCAGAGGGGATGTAGCCAACGTGGGCCTTGCCGTGGAAGGGCAGCAGGTGGTGCTCGCACAGTGAGAAGAACTCAATGTCACGGACGAGCACCATTTCATTCGTCCCGGTTGTGAAGGTCGTGCGCAAGTGCTCACGCGGATCTTCAGCCAGGCCGCCGACCAGTTCCCTAAAGGAGCGGCCCATGCGTGCAGGTGTGTCTTTCAACCCGTCACGCTCTGGGTCCTCCCCAATTGCCACCAGAAGGTCACGAATTGCCTGTTCGACACCAGCTTGGTCATACATCAGTGCTGCGTCCCCGCCTCTGGGCCGGCTGCTGGGCCCGTCGAGGGTGGTGCCACGGGTTCACCCGCAGTGGTCGACCCCGGCGTCGGGGTTGACGAGGCAGGCTCGCCGTGAGTATCAGGGGCGAGGGTGGGAGCCTGCTGGGTGGGCGGCTCCTCGGTGTTCACGCCGATCGGATCACCAAAACGGGCACCTTCGATCGCAGCGTCCGCCTGGTAGTTCCAGACTTCTCGCTCCGGCTGCTTGATAACAGGTTCGAAGATCTGAGCCAGCTCCTTTTCGTTGAGAGTTTCCTCGTCGAGCAGGCGCTGCGCCAGGTCGTCAAGGACGTGACGGTTCTTCGTCAGGATCTGCCACGCTTCACGCGTCGCGTCATCCAGGAGCCGGCGCACTTCCTCGTCAATGATGCCCGCCAGTGTTTCGGACACGTCGCGTCCTTCACCTCGTCCCATCTCGCGACCCACGAACGGGTCCGTGTTAGACTGGCCGAGTTTGACCAGGCCGACACGATCCGACATGCCGTAATCCGTCACCATCGCACGCGCGGACTGCGTTGCCTTCTCAATGTCATTGGCGGCACCTGTCGAGGGGTCACGGAATACCAGCTCTTCAGCAACGCGGCCACCCATCGAGTACACGAGGTCGTCAAGCAGCTGGTTGCGTGTCTTGTTGAAACGGTCCTCAGTCGGCATCACCATCGTGTAGCCCAGTGCGCGTCCACGCGGCAGGATCGTCACCTTTGTCACCGGATCCGTATAGCGCAGTGCCGCCGCGCACAGCGCGTGGCCACCCTCATGGTAGGCAGTGACTGCCTTATCGTGATTATTCATCACTCGGGTGCGCTTTTGCGGGCCGGCGATGACGCGGTCAATGGCCTCGTCGATCGCGCGATTGTCAATGAGGTCCGCATTCGAGCGGGCCGTCAGCAATGCGGCCTCGTTGAGCACGTTCGCCAGGTCAGCGCCGGTGAAACCGGGGGTGCGTTTGGCGATCTGCTGAAGATCCACATCGTCCGTCATCGGCTTGCCGTGAGAGTGAACCTCCAGAATTGCAGCGCGGCCCTTCAGATCCGGTGCCTCCACTGCGATCTGGCGATCAAAACGCCCCGGACGCAGCAAAGCAGGGTCGAGGACGTCAGGTCGGTTCGTCGCGGCAATCAAGATGACGTTGGTGCGTTCATCGAAGCCGTCGAGCTCAACCAGCAGCTGGTTCAGTGTCTGCTCACGTTCATCGTTTCCACCGCCAATGCCGGAGCCGCGATGACGCCCAACTGCATCAATCTCGTCGACGAAAACGATGGCAGGAGCCGATTCTTTGGCTTTATCAAACAGGTCGCGCACACGCTTGGCACCCATGCCGACATACAGTTCCATGAACTCCGAGCCTGCAATGGAGAAGAACGGCACGTTGGCCTCGCCGGCAACTGCCTTGGCAAGCAGTGTCTTACCTGTTCCGGGAGGCCCGTACAGCATGACGCCACGCGGAATTTTCGCACCGACCTTATGAAACTTTTCTGGTGCGACCAGGAACTCACGGATCTCTTCAAGTTCCTCAACGGCTTCATCTTCACCGGCCACATCATCAAATGTGATATCAGGGCGTTCCTGGTTGATTTCGCGCACGCGGGACTGGCCGAAACTGCCCATCATGCGTGTGCCCATCATGCGTGATGCGAAGAACCAGATCAGAGCGAAAATCAGCAGGACCGGCAAGAAGAGCTGCAGCATCGTCATCCAGGCGCTGGGCTGCGGGTAGTACGCGTTCCACCCCTTCGTCGGCTCCAGATCCTTCACCGTTGACAAGATGTCATCAGCCTGGGCACGCACGTAGGTAAAGGAGATTTGGGTCCCGAGGTTGCGCTCGCGGTCCATCTCGTCCACTGCCTTGTGCGTGTACGGCTCGGACAACGTGAGGTTGATCTGCTGGGTCGAGTCATTGACCACGACGCGTTCAACAGTGTTGCCTTCAAGGATCTTCAGCCCTTCAGAGGTGTCAACAGTTGACGGTCCGAAAAGTCTTCCGAGCATGGAGGCAAGAATGATGACCGCGAGCACGGGAATGATCACGTACAGCCAGTTGATTTTCTTCTTTTTCTTTTCAGCCACTGCAGTTGCCTTTACCGAATATTCTTGTCAGTTCCGTGATGGTCGCGCGCGGCCTCAGTGCCGTTCGGTCCCGCCGTACACGTGAGGTGCGAGGGTGCCGACGAAGGGCAGGTGGCGGTAGCTTTCAGCAAAGTCGAGTCCGTATCCCACGACGAACTCATTGGGAATATCGAATCCCACATATGTCACATCGACATCGACTTTCATCGCGTCCGGCTTGCGCAAAAGGGTTGCGATTTTCACCGAGGCCGCGCCTCGCGTCTCCAGGTTGTCCTTGAGCCACGACAGTGTCAGTCCAGAGTCGATGATGTCTTCAACGATGAGGACGTGACGGCCGTGAACATCAGTGTCGAGGTCTTTGAGGATCCGCACCACACCCGATGATCGAGTACCGGAACCGTATGACGACACTGCCATCCAGTCCATTTCGAGGGGGCAGTGAATCTTGCGTGACAGGTCCGCCATCACCATGATGGCGCCGCGCAGCACACCAACCATCAAGATCTCTTCGCCCTCATAGTCGGCGTCAATCTGCGCCGCCATTTCCTCGAGCCTGTCGCTGATCTGCTGCTCGGTTAAGAGAACCTTCTCGAGGTCTTCACCCATGTCTTGAGCGTCCACGCGCCTGGTCTTCCTCTCGGTTACACGACTAATAGTCCAAGAGTGCCACATTTCGCGCTCAAGGTGACACTCAACGTGGGCAGTCTCGCTATCGGCTGACTTGCTGCACCGCCCCAGCGGTGATGGCGATTCGCCTTCACTCGACACGTTCCACGATCAGGCGTCGCATCGATCGACGAGGTCCGAACCGCTCCACCCTCGCGTGCCCACCCGGCACGTCGATACGGGTCCCGTGAGCGCCGCTAAGCGCCATCCCGTCAAGCTGCCTGACGTGGACAGAAGAGACGGAACCTGGTGAGTTCGACACCTGAGCCAGGAGTCGGTGCAAAACGCGCCTGCGGATAGGAGCTGCCAGGTCTGCCAACTTGGTACAGTCAACGATCCAGTGTCGCCCGCGGCCACGCGAAGCTTTGCCGCGAGCACTGTCATTGTCCTCTGACTGCTCACAGGCATCTACCTGCCCGCGTTCTGCACCCCGGACGCCCTCAGCTTCCGACGACCGTCCGTCTCGAGCTCCCTCGCTTTCGCGCACACACGCATCGAACAGGTCGCCGGCCTGTGCGCTGAGATAGGCGTCATCTTCTCCGAGCATGTCGGCGCTTCGCGCAAGCGCCGGAATCGGATCAACTCCCAGCGCACGTTCCAGTGCAGGCAGTGCCCACTGGCGCACTGCAGCACGACGCAGCGCACTGCCATCAGATGCACGCCACGGCCCATCGACCGCATTGGTCGGATCATCGACCCACGCGAGCTTCAGATCCCGACACACCTGGTGAGTATCAACGCGACGCTGATCAAGCAGGGGCCGCAGCCACGTGATCGCTACCCCACCACATTCCATCAGGTCACGCCTGCGCATAGCAGATAAAGAATGCGCACCCGATCCGCGGGCCAGGCGCAGCATTACTGTCTCGGCCTGGTCATCCATTGTGTGACCGAGAAGAATCGTCGCTGCTGTCGTGCCGCTTTCTCGTGCCCATTGCGTCGCATAGCGGACAAGGGCGTCCCGCCGCGCCGAACGTGCACGAGCCTCTGGTCCGCCTTCGCGATACGCCTCCATGTCAGCATCCACAATTGCCGGATGTGCGCCCACAGACTGCACCACGTCATACACATGGCGGGCCTCGTTGGAGGATTCAGGCCGAATGTGGTGATCAACGTAAACACCGGCTACCGGGATATTCCACCGTCTGCACAGGTCGGTGGCGACTACCAACAAGGCCAGGGAGTCTGGTCCGCCGGATACTCCAACCACAACGGCGGTCGGGACGCCCTCGTTTATGATCTGCTGCAGGCAGCGGCGTGTTGCCAGCGACAATCGCCGGACGGCACCTGTCGGGGTCGAGCCAACCAGTTGTGAGGCGCGGGACTCACACGACACGGTCGCGCCACGATTCGTAGGAGACAAGCTCTTCGCGCGTGGGCATATGGGTACGGTCAGACAACAGTGTGGCGACCTGACCATCGAGGACGACGTGGCGGGCAAAGGAGAACGCTCCCTGGCGTTCTGCCTCAATGGAACGCACGGATGCGCCCAGGCGCCGCAGCTCCATCAACCCAGTCATGCCGGCAGACTCAGGCGCATTGTTGCGGATCCAGCGTGCCGAGGAGATCTGGCGCGGAGAAATCTGTTCCATCTGCGCGCGCACGATCCCGTCCATCATCATGACCAATCGGGCCAGCTGCGCTGTGGACGAGGGGAACTTCGCGGCAGTGATTGACAGCTCGTCACGCAGCCAGGGTGCGGCTGAGAAGAGGATGCCCCACAGTCCGGCACGGATCGCTACCCATGAGCTGAAATCCTTGTGGTCGAGTGTGCCGCGCTGGGCGGCTTCAAGAACGGAGGGTGCGATGAAGATGCGTCGCTGTCCGAATGGGTCCCAAATTCCTTTCACGTGCGGCGCAACGGTGCGGAGCACTCCGATTTCGCTCAGGGTAGTCAGAGGCGATGCAAGGAAGGATCGCGATGAGGGGGCCTGGTCAGTCAGGTCCAGTCCGGCGGTAATGAACTGGTCAGTGATCTGGGAAATGATTTGGACGGCGGCGCGGCGATCCACGATCAGCACGGGCGCTGAGGCCACGTGCTCGGCAGCTTCGGGAAGGCTGGATAAGCCAGCAAGCAGGGGGTTGGTGCGTGAAATTGCTCTGCGTAGTCTGCCTACTGTTGCCGCTGCAGCTGAATGGCTGACGGTCGGGCCGGCCAGGGTCGCGCTGGACATGAGGCGCCCCAAGCGGTGCCATTGTGCTGTCCGATTCATGGTGTCATCCTACCGACCTGGCGGCGCGCTGGCTAAAAGGTGCGGCATGTGTGCCGGCTGCATGCAATTTTCCGACGAGGCGAGGCGTCAGAATCACTGAGCTCGAAGAGCGGCCAGGCCGGCTACGAAGTCGTCCAGAATCGGTCGAGTGGAGTACGCACCATCGTTTGGAACATTGTCGTGCCCGATGGCGAACAGAAGCTGACGACCATCAGCAGTGCTGACCGCTCCTGCCAGCGTGGACACAGTAGACAGGGATCCCGTTTTGGCCTGCAGGTTCCCGCCTGCCGGGGTGTCGGGGAAGCGTGCCCGAACAGTTCCTTCCAGTCCTCCCCACGGTAGGAATCGAATGACGTCACGCACCTGAGAGTTTTCGGAGGTCATACTCGCGTGGAGCGTGTCGACCAAAATGTGCCCCGTCAAGCGGTCGTTGCTCGACAGGCCGGAGCAGTCCTCAAGGGACAGGCCGGTTGTGTCAATTCCCATCGTGGCGATCGTATCGGACACCATCTGCGTTGACCCTGTATAGCTCGCGTCATATCCAGCCCGGCGCGCTGCGATTCTACACAGTTGGTCGGCCAGCGTGTTGTCAGAGTCGTGCAGCATCGTGCGAATCTGCTGCCCGAGCGTCGCCGAATACACGACTGCCAGTTCATCGGACTTGCTTGCCTGAGCGGGTGCATCTGCTGTAGTGGTTCCCGACGACGCGGTGTCGGATGAGCTGACGGTTGGTGGCGGTGTGGAATCACCGTCAGATCCAAGTTCGACGGTAATTCCTTCGTCGCGTAGGTGCTCGGCGAACGTGGTGGCAACGTCCCGTCCAGGATCGAAGGTGGGATCAAATCGCGCATAGCCGTAGGCGCCGCGGTCGATCGCGAATGCGCCGACCTGACCTTCGTAGGAAGCCACTTCCTGCGTCGTCCACGCACTCAGGCGTGCCGGGCCGTCGAAAATGTCGTTGTTCCAGTTCAAGGTCACCGAGGTGACGCCGCGTTCCTTCAGGCCGTCTGCTGTCTGGCGAGCCAGGTCAGCCAGCCCTGCGTGGCCATCGATGACGGTCGGGTCGCCCTCGTCAGAAGACAGCAGCAGGTCGCCCTCGCCCCACAAGTGCAGTGTTGTGTCGGTCAGGAAGGTTTCGGTGCGCAGGCGGGTGTTCGCATCGATGTGCGTCAGGATTGTCGTTGCGGTGAGGATTTTTGCTGTCGAAGCTGGCACGTGCACGCCCGTGCCGTCAGCGTCGAGCAGCACCTCCCCTGTCAGCGCATCCATCACCACTGCCCACGCTTTCCATTTGCCCTCCTGCGCGGCCTGAGCAACTGGTGACCACAAGGTCTGGATCTGCGCGGCGGTGGGAGCGGGAGCTGAGGCAGAATCGGTGATGTTCAGAGTCGATGACTGGCCATCAGACTGGCCGGTGGCATCGGGAATGTTCAGCCCCGACTGGGATGCCAGATCTGGTGGCGCGACGGCCTGAACTGGCGCGGAGATCGTCAGGAGGCCCGGCACGACATCGTAGACATCGCCCACTGCGTACGCCCCACACGCTAAAGTGCATAGTGAAGCGCATACAATCGCACCTATAGTTCGACGTTGCACGCGCGTCTCCTTCGCCTTGGGTGAGTCGGTCTCGACCCACGGCTCCACAGTAGTGGACAATGGCGGATGAGACAGATACGGCCACTCAGGAGGAACACAAATTGATGGAATTCGACGTGACGATTGAGATCCCGAAGGGCAATCGTAATAAATACGAGATTGATCACGAGACCGGTCGTATTCGTCTGGATCGCATGCTGTTCACGTCGACCCGCTATCCCGATGATTACGGTTTCATTGATGACACGCTCGGCGAGGACGGCGACCCTCTGGACGCATTGGTGTTGCTCGAAGAGCCCACATTCCCGGGATGCGTGATCCGCTGCCGCGCTTTGGGCATGTTCCGCATGCGCGACGAGAAAGGCGGCGACGATAAGGTTCTGTGTGTTCCAGCTTCCGATCAACGCGCGTCGTGGCGCACAGAAATTGAAGACGTGTCGGAATACCATCGTCTTGAAATTCAGCACTTCTTCGAGGTGTACAAGGACCTCGAACCCGGCAAGTCGGTCGAGGGCGCACACTGGGTGGGCCGTGAAGACGCCGAGGAGGAAATCCGTCGCTCCTACGCGCGAGCCAGACAAGCCGAAGCTGGCGAGCACGCGCACGAGTAGCGACTAGCTCACCAAGCAGTTTCAGAGGCGAACGACGTACGGCATCAGGGAACCGCTCCAGCCATAGATGCTGGTGACGCGCACCGTGGTGCCAGGATACGGCGCTTCGATCATCTGGTCGCCGCCAAGGGCGATCGCCACGTGGTAAATACCGCTTTGGGAACCGTCGCTGGACCAGAAGAGCAAATCGCCCGGTTGACGCTGGCTCAGCGGAATACGGGTGCCATATCCATACTGTGAGGCAGAGTAGTGTGGCAGGTACACGCCCGCCTGCCTCCACGCCAGCATGACCAGGCCGGAGCAGTCCACACCGGCGTATGATTCGCCAGCCCATACGTAGGGGACGCCCAGGAAGCTATACGCAGCGTTGACCGCTGTCTGCGCTCCGCCGCTGCCGCCGTAGGACGGTGCGGGTGCCGGATCAGGAGTCGGCGCTGGGGTCGGCGTAGGAGTTGGCGTTGGGCGCGTCTCACGCGAAGGCGGAGTATACGTCTCTTCCTGTCGACCCTGAGTAGCCGCTTCTTCTTCCTGGCGCGCAGCCAAAGCCGCCAGGCGAGCTGATTCTTCTTCGGCCGCCTTGCGCGCTGCTTCCACGCGACGACGTTCCAGTTCGGCTTCACGCTGATTAATCAGCTCAACAGTGGTGTTTTCCTTGCGTGCCAGCTCAGCCACAAGTTCACTGCGGCGCGCTTCAGTGGCCTGCTGAGAAGCCAACGCCGAGTTGGCAGCATTTTGCGCAGCATCGGTGCGTTCCTGCACCTCGTTTGTCGCCTTTTGCTGACGCTGTTCGGCAGATTCAGCCGATTCCTTCATCACCGATGCTACTTTTTCGAGGGCGGCCACCCGTTGCATCTTCGTATCGGCATTATTGGCGAATGAATCGAGTGTCGTCTGTTTGAACTCAACGGAGCGCAATCCGTCGGCCTGCAAATATGCTGCAGCGGCATCAAGAGACGAACCTTCAGAGCGGTAGGCAGTCTGCGCTATAGCAGCCAGCTCCTGACGACCTTTGTCAAACTCAGCCTGAGCCTTATCCGCATCATCGCGAGCTTTATTTGCCGCAGCAGTTGCAGCATCAAGATCCAAGCGTGCTTTGTTGAGCTCTTCGCCGGCAATCTGCGCATTGCGCATGGCATCTGAAGCGCGCTGAGAGACCGCGGCCAATTCGACTTCGATCTGCCCCACTGACATCTTGGCGGCATCGGCTTCGGCACGCGCCTGGTTGATGTCATCTTGAGAGGGCGTGTCATCTGCATATGACGCCGGCATCGCAACGCCGGCACTGACAGCAAGCAAACCTGACATGAATAGAGCGGTCAGTGCGTATCGGCCAGATGCGCGACGCGGAGCCTTCTGGCCAAAGTGGCTCAACACCTTACCGTAAACCTGTCTTTTCACCTGATCCACCTAATGACACTCTGACTTTTCCCGCACGCTCCCCCACGCCATGTGGACATCGCGCACGACATATAGCACTTACACTAGCCCATCGTCGAACACTTTGGCAACAATTTCACCATTTTTCACGTTATTCACATCAGTCACAGTTTTCACATTCGTCACACCAGACACATCCCCCTCGTTCATCTTTCGCACACCCCACCATCCACATCGTGGACACGCCTCTGACCTCATCTTGCATGATCACGATGAATCTCTTACTGTGATGGACATGTTCCAACGAATGCGAATGTCCAACTGACTGCACGCTCGTCACACGACCAGCTGTGCAGCACCGCCCTCATCTAGCGCGGGACGTTGGACGCTGCCATTCGTTTTCAAGTTTCAGACATCTGTTGATTGCGTCAAAGACTGACTTGTCGACAACTGGCTCACCAATTCACCACACCACAAGTGTGAGTCCAGCTCATCGCGCCCCCAAAGATTCTTGACACTATTAAAGGAGCACACTCATGTCTGACCGCACCGAAATCGAACGCACCTGGGCTTTTGAAACCCGCCAGATTCACGCCGGATGGGATCGCGATCCTCAAACGGGCGCAACCAGCCTCCCCATTGTTCACAGCTCATCTTTCGCCTTCGAGACACCCGAACAGGCAGCGAACCGCTTTGCGCTGCGCGAACTCGGCCCCATTTATTCCCGTCTGACGAACCCCACCAACGACGCCGTCGAAGCCCGTATCGCCTCGCTCGAAGGCGGCGTGGGAGCACTGTTGGTGTCCTCGGGCCAATCAGCTGCAGCTCTGGCTATTCTCAACATCGCTCAGGCAGGCAATAACGTCGTGGCGTCACCCTCGCTGTACGGCGGATCGATCATCCTGCTGAAGAACTCACTGGGACGTTTGGGAATTGAAACACGCTGGGTGGATGATCCCGCAGATCCGGCTCAGTGGGAAGCACTTGCCGATGACAGGACGGTCGCATTTTACGGCGAGACGATCCCGAACCCCAAGGGCGACATCCTCGATATCGAGCCAGTCGCGCAGGCAGCGCACCGAGTCGGAGTTCCGCTGATTGTGGACAACACGGTGGCCACGCCTTACCTCGTGCGACCACTGGAATGGGGCGCCGACATCGTGATCCATTCGGCCACGAAGTACTTCAGTGGGCACGGCACCTCAGTGGCAGGCGTCATCGTCGATGGCGGCACCTTCGACTTCGGATCAGACCCTGCCCGCTACCCCGACTTCAATGAACCCGACGCCAGCTACAACGGCATAGTCTTTGCGCGCGATCTCGGAAAAGACGGGCAGTTCGGCGTGAACCTGTCCTTCATTCTTCGAGCCCGCACCGTCGGACTGCGTGACTTCGGTTTCACGCTCTCCCCGCTCAACACGTTCCTGATTGAGCAGGGCATCCAGACACTGTCACTGCGAGTTGAACGCCACGTCGACAACGCGCTGACGATTGCCCGATACCTGGAGGCACACGCAGACGTGGAATCGGTCAACTACGCAGGCCTCGACGCTTCGCCCTACCACCAGTTGCAGCTCAAGTATGCGCCGAGGGGTGCCGGTGGCTTGCTCTCCTTCGTCATCAAAGGTGGCGCCGATGCGGGGCGCACCTTCGCTGAGTCACTCGAATTGATTCCCACCGTCGCCAACATCGGCGACGCAAAGACTCTGGTGATTCACCCAGCCTCGACCACGCACTCGCAACTCACGGAAGAGGAGCTGCGCAAGTCAGGAATCGAGGGCGGCACGATTCGCCTGTCCGTCGGCATTGAAAACGTCGACGACATCATCGCTGATCTGGAGCGAGGTTTCGCAGCTGCTGACGCGGTGAGCGGCGAGGAGTCGAGTGCACGAAAGACACAGGAGTGACACATGAGATCCAAACCGACATGCCCTGGCGGGCGGCACCTGTGCGATATTGGGCCGCTGCGTCTTGAAAACGGAGACGCACTGCCACAGGCACATCTGGCATACGAAACGTGGGGCACCCTGAATGCGGAGCGCTCCAACGCCGTGCTGGTCCTGCATGCACTGACCGGTGATTCTCACGTGACATCCTCATCCCACGATCCGACACCAGGATGGTGGGAGGGCATCGTCGGGGAAGGATCTCCTATTGACACGCGCGAGCACTTCGTGGTCGCTGCAAATATCCTCGGAGGCTGCCAGGGGTCCACCGGCCCCTCCTCCCCTGCTCCCGACGGCACACCGTGGGGGTCGCGTTTTCCTCTCATCTCCACTCGCGACCAGGTCCATGCCGAAGCGCGGCTGGCTGACGCACTGGGAATTGATCGCTGGTCACTCGTGATCGGCGCGTCGATGGGAGGTCACCGAGCGCTGGAGTGGGCCATCACCTACCCGCAACGCGTCGAACGCCTTATCGTCGTTGCCTCGGGTGCGCAGACAACTGCTGATCAGGCGGCATGGATTCACAGTCAGCTGGGCGCAATCCGCCTCGATCCCCTGTGGAAGGGAGGCGACTATTACGGTGGGCCGCCTCCCGCGCAGGGACTGGGGCTGGCCCGGCAGATTGCGCACACAACGTATCGCAGTGCGCCGGAGCTGCAGGAACGCTTCGGCAGGTTCCCGCAGCATGAAGAAGATGTGCTCGAGGGGGGCCGGCTGGCTATCCAGTCATACCTGGATCATCACGGTGTCAAGCTGGCCAACCGTTTCGATGCAGGCTCCTACGTCGCGCTATGCCACGCCATGTTGACGCATGACGTGGGGCGGGATCGTGGCGGCATTGCGCACGCGCTGCGTTCAGTGACGGCCCGCACGCTGGTGATTGCCGTTGATTCGGATCGTCTGTTCCATCCCAATGAGTTGTGGAACATTGCGGACAACGTGCGCGGCGCGTTCTATCGAGAGGTGCACTCCGACCACGGTCATGACGGTTTCCTGATTGAACGTGATCAGGTGGCACGACTGATCCGAGAGTTCATTGATCGGTATCGCGGCGGGCATGAGGAATACGAGCCTGGCTCTGCATCAAACCGATGGGTCCAGTCGATACAGTAGGAGTGTGAGTGAGCATTTGAACGATCGCGATGAACTGACTGAACAGGACGAACCCGTAGTTCGGGATCCCCTGGCACCGTGGGGCACAGACGGGCCACCGCCATCGGGCCAGTGGCGCACTGACGTGCTGGGCGAAGGATTTGTGTCACGAACCATCGATCTTCTGCCCGACGATGAAGGCCCGGTTGTGGCAACGTTGGTGCGTCACGATCCAGAAAACGACCCGAACGCAGATGACCTGCGTTTAGTCGACCGGCCGATTATCCGCCTCGAGAACCCCGTGACTGTCCTGTACCTGCATGGCCGAAATGACTATTTCTTCCAGCGGCACCTCGCACGCCATATTTCGGCGCTGGGCGGGCGCTTCTACGCACTGGACCTACGCAAGTACGGCAGATCACTGCGCCCGTGGCAAACAATTGGCTTCATCAGCGATATTGACGACTATGACGAGGACATGGGTGAGGCGCTCGACATTATCCGCGGCGAATGCTCTGACGGCCCGCTGATCGTGATGGGACATTCGACGGGCGGCCTGATCGCAACCTTATGGGCGTGGCGTCACCCCGGAGCGCTCGATGGACTGGTTCTGAATTCGCCGTGGCTGGAGATGCAGACGCTTGCAGCGGTGCGTTCGGCTGTCCAACCCGTCCTTGGCCGCATCGCTGCCCGCACTCCCCTGTGGGAAATTCCTGCATCAACAGGGCCGGATCATTATGGCCGTTCCCTCATGGAGGGCTGGTCGACTTCGGGTTTCGACCTGCCAGAAGAGCTGCGTGTTTTTCCTGACGACGACCCTGCTTTCACAGGGTGGGACTACCTGCATGAATGGAAGCGCCCAGAAGGCTACCCGGTGTACGCTCAGTGGCTCGATGCCATCCTGGTGGGGCACGAGAAGATCGAGCATTCTGTCTCGATTGACTGCCCGATTCTGTCGATGATGTCCACGCACAGTTATTTTGACGAGAAGTGGAGCCCGGAAGTTTTCCGTTCTGACACGGTGCTCGATGCCGATGTGTTGGCTACGCGGTCAGCCCACCTGGGTTCTTTGGTGACAATCGCGCGCTTTGACGGGCGCCATGACCTGGTGTTGTCGGATCCTGATGTTCGTCAACGCGTCTGGTACACGATGGATTCCTGGCTGGAGTTCATGGCTCACGCACTGTAGCAGTGAACTGCGGCAGCACTGTCGGGCACACGTCAGGCGTTCCCTCGTTCGAGCGGCATTCAGCGAACGGCGCGAATTTCTGCGAGCGCTTCTGCCAGCGTCGGACCTTCAGCGTTGTCGATATGCCAGGCGTGCCACCCGTCAATTCCGCTCAGACCCAAACTTGCCAACGCATCTGTCGGGTCGGAGAACTCCGCTTCAGCCACGACGATCACGCCCTGTTCGGTCAGGTGGGCACGCTCCTCGCTGACCTGCGTATCTGTAGCCAGCTCAGTATCCAGAACCAGTGCGATCTGTTCGCCCACCATGTGCGCAACGAGTTCGAGCGCTTCATCGTCTGCGCTCACGGATACCGCTTCTGAAGTGTCGTCGTGGCGTTGCTGCGCGTGCCTGGCATGACGTCGCTCGGATCGAGACGGCAGATGCGGGGCGATAATGCTGATCGCGCCGGTTTCGGGATCCTCCTGAGCAGTGGCGTCATCAAAATCAGCACGCAGGTAATCCTCGTCCCCCTCTGATGGGTCCCACGAAGTCTCGCCGCGCGCGTACAGCCCATTGTCTGCCGAGGGGGCCGGGCCGATCGTGGCCTGCGACTGAGCATCCGACACGAGGACATGCGGGACGTGCCCGTACAAGCGTGGCCCCACTGTCTGAACGTCCAGGAAAATGCGGCCAGATGACAGGGCCCGCATCGACAGTTCGTGCACTTCCACACCTGAGGAGGCGAGCACATCCAGGGCGGGCCGCACCTGGTCGTCGATGGATCCGACCACCAGGATGAGGCGTGGGCCAGCTGAAATGGTGGGTGGCATGGAATCGCGGAACCGTAGCCATCCGGTCCGGAATGCTTCCACCCCGCCTGCATATTCGCGTGCCAGGTCAGTCCACGACAATGCTGCCGAGTCTGACAGTCGCGAAAGGGAGGCGATCAGCAGATCTGAATCCAGATGTGAAGTAACTTCCACGCACACCACTTGGCCGGTTGCGTCCAGCGCAGTCAGGCGAGGGGTGCCGGCCGCGTCAGGATGGTGGGAGGTGTCTCGCCATGTAATCGGAAACAGTGGGCGCGAGACAATCTCCAATACCTGGTTGCGCACCGAGTCCAGCACATCCTCGCCTATTGGCCCCTGAACAGGATGGCCGAACTGTGCTGCCACCAGGCGCCCGTTTTCGACCTCAAACAGTGCCATTCAATGCCACCCCCGGTCCTCTGCTGCGTTCCGCTCGCCGCAGTGTTTCTTATGTCAGTCTACGGCAATCGTACAGTGATCTGCCTCGATCAACAGAACGGCCGCAGTGGCCCTGACAATGCGGCGGCATCCACAGGAGTGGGTCGAAACTGTGTTATCCACACTGTCGACGTGAATCTCGCGCGATCCACAAGTGGAGCCACTGCGCTTTGGGCGAGTGCACACCCATGATGAGGTGATCGTATGGATGATCTGACACGAATCCGACGATGGAACTGGGCCGTCCGTATCACAGTGGCTGTGAGTATGTGTCTGGCCTTGTGCGGAACACTGATGTATCTGCGTCCGCCTCCCCCAGGGGTTGACGTCCTCGTCACGTCAGCCCGTCTGACATCTGGAATGGCGAGCAGTTCCGCAGTTCACACAGTCGCAGTGCCACCGGCTGCGGTGCCAGCAGATGCGCTGAGCGCTGACGCGGATATCCCGCCTCGATGGGTGGGTGCCGACATCGAGGCGGGGACGGTGCTGACTGAATCGAATGTGGCAGGATCTGCGGATTCTCGCGCTCTGGCAGATGACGAGGCTCAAGTCACGATCGAGCTGCCTGTCGATCAGCTGACTCGAGTGTCGGCTGGAGACACGGTGCAGCTGTGGGCATCTGACTCATTCTGCGCCGATGAACAGCGAAAATGCCCGGCGACCCTGCTTGCTGATGGTATCCGTATCGCCTCGATTTCCGACCATGATTCGGGGCCACTGGCCGATTCGCCCACCCAATCGGTATCGATCATCATGAAAGCAGACGAAACTGAGCGGATCGTCGGGCACGTTACCTCAGACATCATCACGCTCGTATTACGATCTCCTTCGGGGTAAGAATCCCCTTTGTCTATTTTTCAAGGAGACGATCATGATCCAGGGATTCAAGGAATTCATTTCCAGAGGCAACGTCGTCGACCTGGCAGTTGGTGTCATTATCGGCGCCGCGTTTTCACAGATTGTGACCGCCCTCGTTGATGGCGTGATCAATCCGCTGATTGGCGCCATCTTTGGCCAGCCGAACTTTGACGACGTCCTCAAGTTCACCATCGGCACGTCCGAGATCAAGCCAGGACTCGTTCTGACTGCCCTTGTCAACTTCCTGCTCATCGCATTCGCCATCTACTTCTGCATCGTGATGCCCATGAATAAGCTGGCAGAGCGTCGTCAGAAGAAGACCGAACAGAATGAAGCCGAAGAGCCCGCTTTGACCGATGAAGCAAAACTGCTTGTCGAAATTCGCGACCTGCTCTCCACAAATGGCTCAACGCCATCCGTACGCTAACCTCGCTTCTGACCCTGGTGGCGGCCTGATGGCCATCACCTAGGAATCGGATCGCACCTGCCAATGCGGCGGGACATTGTCAAGGAGCCTGGCGTCATTTTCATGATCATTATGACGCTGGGCTCCTTCGCGTTCACGGTCACGTGAGGTTACTTTCTCGTCCCACGAGGGTGCCACGCCGTCATCGATCAGCCGCTGATCAGTCGGGCTGATGCGTATGACGCGCCGACGTCTGGAGTGCTCTGCCATCGCCTATTCCTGAGTTGGCTGGGTACGCCTGACAACGTTACGCAACACTGCATCGGTTTGCGCTCCACGACGGGTTAGCCCCACAGCGAAACGCAGTTCATCAATCAGCTCGTCTTCCGTGCGTTCCTCACCATCAGCGCGCACCCAGTGTGCCAGCTCATCGAGCTGATCATCACCGTAGGCGGCCAGCGGAAGGCCTTTGGCGATAGCTGGTCGCGGTCCACGCTTGTCAGCATCCGCCGATTCCTTCGCCGCTTCAAGATCGATTCGGGAAATCTCTGCGGTCAGTCCCAGCTCGATTTCGTCAGCTCGGGCACGAGCCCGATCCTCACTGCTCATTGCCGGTGATGGCGAGTCCAGTGCTCGCGCACCTTCGGAGCCTTCCGTCCCGCTCTCGACGCGCGTACCACCAGCATCCTCATCATCAGTGATGCTGCCGGTTTGACCATCTGCGCCGGGCGCGCCGGAGTGGGCACCGCGATCAGACTCTGAAGAACCGTTAACTGGCTCGGACGAGGCGTCAGCGTTCAGTGAGCGATCCAGACCCGGCGCGTCATCGGAGTCTGCCTCGTCGATATCAATGATGTCGGGCACCGTGATATGCGCTGCCGACCCGTTGGCCTCATCAACTGCATCAAGGACGAGCTGCACAATCGCGTCAGTTTCGCGTTCGGGATCAATGAAGACTGCCATGGACAGTTCGGTTCGGACTTTCCATCCCTGGGCCTCCAGGAGTTTAGGCCAGATCCGATCGCGCACCCGCAGTGAAGGCTCGTTGACATATGCATCATCATCAGTGAGCACTGCGACGAGCAGGCGACCAGGTACTTCGGGATGACCGATTGCCAGCGGAATACGCATTCCTCCGGGCACACCCACGTTCGGTACCACTTCCAGACCAAGTGAATACAGCCGCTCAGCCAAGTCGATCAGCAGCGGATCGGGGGCATCCTGCAGGGTCGGCCATGTTGCATCTCTTTCGTCCTCTTCTGCCCCTTCAGCTACTTCCAACAGATCGAGCAGCAAGTGGGCTCCCTCGGACGTGACACGTGAGCGATCAAATTCCTCGGGACGAATTGACGAGAATACGGTCAGTTCCGAACGCACCGTGCGCAGCACATCAATAAGGACGGGCAGGCCCGACGCAGCGCTGATCTGGCCAAAATCGTGCAGGACGCGACCGTGTGGTGTCTTCGCGTAGCCCACCGTGAGCATAATGTGATCCCGGCTCAGGCCACGCGCGTCTTCGGGACTCACCACGACGAAAGGTTCAAGAGCATCAGGATCAAAGAAGGATGTCAGCCCCGGAGACGATGCCACTTCCCGTTCGAGGGCGGCGCGGATGCGTGTGGCATGCCGTTCATTGAGCGCGATCACAGCAAGGGAGCGGTCGGGGTGCTCGAGTGCATGGCAAATGACCTGCTCGACAACTGCGTGGACTTCGGCGGCCGACGACTCGACTGCAGCTACACCCGGTGCAGGCATACCTGAGCCATCGGGCCAGATCGCCTTGATCGGTGAACTGGTCGTGCTCCAGGGAACCGGGATACCCATTTGAGCTGAATCGTATTGGCTCACCAATTTGGCAACACGGTCATTGAGATGACCCGGCAGCACGCTCAAACGCGTGTGAGGCAAAATCTGAGCGAGCGCGCTCACGGCTCCCTGCGGTTTGCTGGAATCCGACTGCTCGGAAGCGGTGCCGCTGGTCGACAGGTCGGCGATCACCACGATCTGTCGCGCACGCGCGATGATGGGAATAAGTTCTGCCAACGGCAGGCTATCGACATCATCGAGCACAACGAGGTCAATGCGGTGTCCATGCGGCACAAGGAGCGGTACCAGAGTCGGGACGGTCAACACCAGCGGAATGAGGTGCGAGGACAGGAGGTGTCGCGCGAAGAGGTCAGTCCCGCTGGCACCAGCTTTCAATGAGGCAACCAAGTCGGCGTGCTGTTCAGGTCGCGTGGCAAGAGCCTGCTGGCGCAATCGGCGTGCACGCTGGAGCGCAATCGGAGCCAGCGATTCGATTTGTTCTTCGTCCAGCCGGCGACCTTCAACAATGAGGTCTTCAAGTTTTGTCGGGTCGAACCCGCCGAGTTTGGGTTCTTGTGCCAGCATCAGTCCAAGAACGGATGCCCACCACGCCAGATCGAGTTCACTATCCAGCATCTCATCGACGACACTACGTTTACGGAGGTCAGCGACGAGGTCATCCAGTCCGATCTGAGCCAGTTCCTTCAGAACAGCGACACGTTGCGGAAGTTCGCGAGCACCATCCGGATCTGCTGCCAGACGATCGAGCAGTCTGCCCAGATCGGTCATATTCATACGGGCAAGGTCAGGGTGAGAGGTGCCAAGAATCGGCGCCAGACGGTTCAGGTCAGCACGCACTGATGCGGCCAGCTCAATGATCTCATCCATGCGTTGCGGCAGTGTGGGCCAACCGTCGGAATCACAATGCTGTCGCCACACATCACGGCGCTCCTGCACGAGCAGAAGTTCACGGTGAAGGTCTTCAACGTGACGTCCGGGCCGCACATAATCGCGTGCCTGTCGGATCAGGCGCTGACGCTGCGAATGTTTCATGGAGATGCCGTGCGAGCGACGCCATTGCTTCGACGCGGTTGCAATCACCATATCGGCTGCGCTGCGTTCAAAAATGGCCGGCTCGAACACGTCGAGGACATCGCGCACGCCTTCGAGCATTTGAAGCTGAGCTTCCCACTGAGTCAGGCTGGTGGCAGGGACAAGCCCCGTTTCGCCGGCAACCGTGCCCATCTGCACTCGCATCTCAGGCAGGGATTCGGTGGCGAGCCTCTTGACTCGTTTCAAGACATCGGGAACCTGCTCCGCTGCGTTGATGACCGCTCCGCGCCACGCGCCGCGCTGCGTGAATGATGAGAACAGATTCAGGCCGCTGGCTCGGTGCAGCAGCGTGCGGGCGCGCTGTCCCTGATCCTGCGCAATGTCTAGCAGGACATCCTCGCGCAGCCTGACGCGGGTGCGTGGAGCAGGGTGCATGCTGGTCAGATCTGTCAACACCTGTAGGGCATCGTAGGCGGATACGCCGAAACGGTCGAACGGCTTATGAAGGTAGGTCGTATGTGATGACAGGGCCTCCCGGACGCGACGCAGTCGCGTCCGCACCGCTTCGATCTGCGTGGGATCGGTGATCACATCGGACGTGTCGGCCATGGCAAATTCGAGGCGCTCACGCACAATCTGCGCCGACTGGGCACTGCCATCGACGCGCACGGAGATTTCACTGACTCCGTGCTGGTCAAGATACGTTTCCACTCGCGTGGTGCGCGACGGGGATCCTGCAATATGCATGGTGGAACGCCCTCGTGACGCAGCATCTGTCATGATGGCAGCAATCACGGCGGTATCGTCCGCACCGTGCGGAATATCGATCATGAGGGATGCGCCGTCAGCAACTGCCTCGACGATGTCCTGCTGGGCAGGAGCCAGGTCACCGATGCCTTTTTCATCCCACGGGTCACGATCCGCGGGGTTCGCGCGAGGCAGTTCCTGGCCGATTTCTCTGACCGCTTCTTCATCGCCTGCCAGCGCTCGAATAATCGGGTGGTTCACCAGGTCCTGCTGGTGGTCAAACTCGCGCAGCAGCACACTTGCCGGATGCTCAAAGATGCCGAGAACCAGGCCTTCCCTCAGGTCAAAGCGCTCCAGACTGGCACCGATGTCGCGTAGCTGCGCCAGTGCACGGGTGGGTGAAAACCCGTGCAGCGACGTTGCGTCATCCAGGATCACGTGCGGGTCCACGTTGAGATGAGCTGATTCAAATGCCTGCGACAGGCTAGGTCCAATCGATGCTCCCTCACGCAGGGAAATGACGATATCGCCGTCATCAGTTTCTTCAACAGTGACTGGTCGCAGCAATGCCGGGGAGCCTCGCCGTACCCCCGCATCTGTCCACGATGCCTGTCCGATCGCCAGGTGGATGGGGCCGATTCCGTGCGTCGCAGCCAGCTGGCGCGCGCGTCGTATCACCGTTAACGTTTTTTCGCGTGCCCGCTCGTACGCGCTTTTTTCCCGTACGAGGTTCGACAAGCGCGTGGGGTGCTCTGCGTACAGTTGCGCCAGACCTCCGGGGTGGGCCTGTCCGAGCGCAAGGCGTGGGGCTGCTTCGTTGGTTCCTGCAACGGTGGGTTCATTCACCGTGAGTGTGGATAGATCCTGACGCCATTGCGCCAATACGTCTGTCAGCTCGTCGGCGATCGGCGTGTGTTGGGCGCGCACATCGTCCGCGGCTTCGGAGCGCCGGCGAGGGCGGGACGAAGCCGAATTTGAACGGGAGAAGATACTCGGAACCACTCTCCTAAGCTAATTGCTAATGGCCACGCTTTTGTGGAAGCGCCGCGGTATGCCCCCAATTGCCACGAGGATGACGCCGACGCATTCCGGAGCTGGCCAGCTGGCAGGAATCGCACGGACGGTAAGTCTCATGTGAGGGTCTACTCCGCGTGTCCGAGATTGATGTCCTTAGTCGCGGCAATGAGTGTGTCTTGAATCTCAAACCTGTTCGATATGACTGATGACCTGTGGTGCGTACCGAGGGCAGACACCACAGGTCATCAGGTCACGGTTTATTCAAGCCGGTTGATGCAGCCGTTCAGTACGAGGCGTGCACAACGCCACAGAAACTGAAGGTGAACTGGAGTTTCTCACCTCGCGGCAGCTCATATTCAGGGTGGGTGCGAGCACCCCACGTATCATCGCCGGCCACGCCGCGACGCATCAGCGCCGGTCGGGCAACAGTCTTGACCGGGGCGGGCAACTCGTTGGGATGGGCAGCGTTTTCGATCTCAAACGGGGTCCACGGCAAAGCGGAGAACTCCATCGGCTCGTCAGCCTCGAAACGGATGCCCCAGCCATCCTCGTCGGTCAATTCCGCCCAGCGCACGCCCGTGCGTGAGCCTGCTTCCTGAGGACGCAGGTACGGGGTCAACGCGTCGGCCACTTCCAGGTCGTAGACACCCAGGCGCGCCCCCTGACGGCGGTCCACATAACACTCCTCGGGCCCTTCGCCGTACCAGCGCATGTGGGTCAGGCGGTCCGACAGTTCAAACAGTGCACCATATTCAGGCATCGACGGCAGCTTCGCGTCAGGCGTTGTCGTCATCGTGACTGTGATACGACCGTTTCCGTCAACCCTGTACGCCACGGTGAGCATGGCATCCGGGGCGGTCAACAGGTCATAGCGGAACGTGATTGTTACCGAGGTGGCGTCTGTTTCCACCTTCGCTTCCTCGTCGACCGGTCTTGCATACCGTGAGGCAATAAGCCACGGAGCGCATTCGCGCTGCATGTTCCACCCGTTTTCATTCGAGGTGGGTGCGTGCCAGAAGTTCGGGCGCACTGTGCTGTGAAGCAGTTCGCGCCCGCCCTCGCTTGTCATGCCGTACCGGTAGGACGTCAGTCCACGCGCCGAGGTGAACAGAGCGGAGAAGTGTTCGCCGTGCACACCGATATTGCGCACGCCTTCCACTACTCGAGGTGCAGGAATGCCCGTAGCCGGAGCCGCAGCTCCTTCTACAGCGAAGACTCCCTGCCCGTAGGCGACGACGTGTCCACGCTCGGCCCATTCGGTGTCCTCACGCAGGCGCATTTCCACGTTGATGACGTATTCGCCTGCTTCTTCAGGCAGGCTGAACGGCAGGTCGTAGGTGGCATTTTCTCCCGGTTCAACATGAGTGTCGAGGGCCCTCTGAGCCAGCGTGGCACCTTCATGTTCCAGGCTTACCACGCATATGAACGCATCGGAGTTCGTGAACATGCAGCGGTTTTCAATTGTCACTTTCGCACGCTCAACTGTGATGTCGAAATCCTGGAACAGATAGCTGACTTCCTGAATCTTCGGGGTAGGCGTGTGATCAGCGAAGTAGATGCCGTTGCCGCAGAATTCGTAGTCCGTTGGCGCCTCGCCGTTGTCCCCGCCGTATCCGAAGAACGGGCGGTTGTATTTGTCGCGCATGGCGATTGCCTGGTCAGCGAAGTCCCAGATGAATCCGCCCTGGAAAAGTTCCTCGCGGCGCGCCAGGTCAAGGTACTTGTCAACGGCGCCGAACGAGTTGCCCATGGCGTGCGCAAACTCGCAGAGGATCATCGGCTTGTCGCGGTGCTGAGCCAAGAATTCTTCGACTGTTGCGGCCGGTGTGTACATCTCTGAGTGGATGTCAGTGGAGTTCGGGTAGCGGTTGTCGTGAACGACGCCTTCGTAATGTACGACCCGCGAGTCGTGTTCGCGGAAATAGTCGGCCACCGCTGCGATCATCGAACCGCCGTAGGACTCATTGCCGCATGACCAGATTACAATGCTGGCATGATTGCGGTCGCGCATCAGCATCGAGGCGGCACGATCCAGCAGTGCGCCTCGCCACTCTTCACGATTACCCGGCAAGGTGTGATCGATCGGTTCACCGCGCAGCAACATCCTGTCCCACACGCCATGGGATTCCAGGTTCATTTCGTCGATGACCATCAGTCCGTAGCGGTCACACAGTTCATACAGGAACGAGTTGTTCGGGTAGTGGCTGGTGCGGATCGCGTTGATGTTGGCCTGCTTGAGCATGATGATGTCGCGTTCAGTTTGCTCGCGGCTCATCACGCGACCATCAAGGCCGAATTCGTGCCGGTTCACTCCAGTAAAGATCACGCGTTTGCCGTTGAGTTTCATCACGCCGTCTTCGATGGCGAAGCGTCGAATGCCCACGGTCTGAGGGATCACTTCACGCAGTTGCCCGTCGTTGTCACGCAACTCCAACGTGAGGTCATACAGGTACGGATCTTCGTGGCTCCACAGGTGCGGCTGCTCCATGGTGATTTCGTAAGTGCCGTCGTCGGAGCGATTGAGCTCCCCCACGTCGTCCAGCGCCACGGTCAGGTCACCCTCGCCAATGACGACTGGTTTGACGCGCACGATGGCACGTGAGTAATCGTCAGTCAGCTCGGCGCTTACACACAGGTCTTCGAGGTGGACAGCGGGCCGCCGGTAGAGCACGACGTCGCGGAACAGGCCGGAGAATCGATAGAAGTCCTGGTCTTCAATCCATGAGGCGGCGCACCATTTGATGACCTGTACTGCGAGCTTGTTGCTCCCCTCGACCAGCGCGTCGGTAATGTCGAATTCACTGGGCGTGAAGGTGTCGGTGGCGTATCCGATGTATGTGCCGTTCAGCCACACAACCAGTGCACTTTCAGCGCCCTTGAAGGAGACGGAAATTCGCTCCCCTTCTTCGAGCGGCCGGTCAAGGGTGAAGGTACGCACGTAGGAAGCGACGGGATTGAAACGCTCGGGAGCGCGGCCTTCATCGACATCCTCCTGACCATCCCACGGATACTGTACGTTCACGTATTGCGGATTGTCGTATCCGTGCATCTGAATGTGCGCGGGGACTGGGATGTCATCCCACGTTGAGCAGTCGAATCCAACGGCTTCGAAGCCCGGCACAGTTGCCGCTAGGTTTTTTGCATAGTGGATTTTCCACAGTCCGTTCAGGCTTTGCTCGTATTCAGAATTGCCGAGGGCAGCGCTGCGCGCACTGTTGAACCATCGGTGGTCTGAGTGAGCAGGCATCCGATTTTCAGCGAAAGACTGCGGGTTGTTGATCTTTGCGGAAATATCAATCACGAAAAGCTCCTCTTGTTCCTTCCTTTGGAGCTACATGCCGAGCATGCACGAGCCCAATCCACCCACGTGTGCGTTGTGTGGGACGTTTATATGTGTTCAAGCTTATATGGTTACGTAACCGGATGTGATCTCAAGTGAACTCCTCGCTCACCTTCGTGGACGAGCGTGATCTCGTCCCCACGCAAGGACCTATACGCTGAGGTTTACCCCTTGACGGCCCCTGAGGCCAAACCTGCTTGCCAATAGCGCTGCAGGCCAATAAAGATAACGATAAGCGGAATAACACCTAGGAGCGCCCCCATCATGACCGCGCCCTTTTCCGGATTGAAATAACTCATCATGCCGTACAAACCCAAAGTTACGGGCTTGATCTCAGGACTAGACACCATAATCAAAGGCAGCAGGAAGTTATTCCATGTCGCTACGAAGATAAACAAGAATATGGTGACGAGTGCAGGAGCTAAGAGACGCATGACGATATCGAAAAAGATTCGAGTCTCGGAGGCGCCGTCGATTCGAGCAGCCTCAATAAGCTCAGTCGGAACCGATGAAGCGGAATAGACACGCGCGAGGAAGACACCAAAAGGTGACACTATTGACGGAATGATAATCGCCAACATCGTATTCGTGATGCCTAGGCGTAGAAACATGATGTACATCGGTATCGTCAGCAGGGTCGCGGGCATCAAAAGGCCTGCCATGATAATTCCGAACGAAATGCGTTTGCCCGGAAAAGAGAACTTCGCAAGCGCATATCCTGCCATCGCTGACAGTAAAGTTCCCAAGGCCGCTGAGACGATCGAGTATATAAGCGAATTGAGAATCCAACGCCAAAAATATCCTTGGGTCCACTCCATCAGTCGGCTGTAACTGGCAACGATCGCGTTGGGCAGATTTTGCAGGTCTGTCGCAAACCACAACCCATTACTTGATACGAGCTCGCCATTCGTCTTAGTTGAAGAGATGATGACCCAGTAGATTGGGAAAAGGAAGTAGATCAAAACGAGCGTTAGTAGAACTAACGTCAGGATTCGCGACAACGGCTTGGGAGCTAAAGCTCTCGGAATCGAAGCCTTAACTTCGACGTTGCGTCTCTTTTCAACACGACTTGAAGAAATCACTTGTTTATCCTCCGCTCAACCAAGGCATACGTCACTGCAAGAACACCTGCAATCAAAGCCATAACCACAGCAGTCGCCGATGCCGGACCGTCACCCGAAGGAGTCATCGTTCCCATCATCGTGTTATAAGCCATCATCATCGGGGTGAAGTCTTTTGGTATCCAAGTCTGACTCGTTGCCATAACAGTAGGTTCATTAAAGAGCTGGATTGTTCCTACAATCGATAGAAGAACAGTCAGCAGTGCTGCTCCGCGAACCATTGGGACCTTAATCTTGACTGCAATTTGGAAGCCGCTCGCTCCGTCGATTCTACCTGCTTCATATAGTTCCCGCGGAATTGCTTGCAAGGCCGCGAGGAAAATGAGCATGTTATAGCCCGTGAAAGTCCACGTCGTCATATTTGCCATCGACGCGAGGATAATATTCTTTGAGAAGAAATCTACGTTCACACCCAAATAAGAAAAAGCGCGCACAATCGGCGAGACCTCTGGCGTGTACAGATACATCCATATCATCGCAGCCACCACACCTGGAATCGCATATGGCAGAAAATACCCGAGGCGATAGATCGCCACATGCCTAACCAAAAATGAATCCAGCAGGAGCGCCAAGAATAGAGCAGCGCCGATCATGATGGGAACTTGGAACAAGGTGTAGATTCCAACACGCAAAACGCCATGCCAAAACCCTGCACTCGTAAGAACGTACGCGTAGTTACCGAAACCTACAAAAACATTCTTCAGCTCTCCGCCACCAAAAGCACTGCCACCGGACGTCATCTGCTGAAAGAAACTGTAGTAAATAGCAACACATATTGGGAGCAGGAAGATTAGCGTGTAGCCCAACATAAACGGACCAAGGAACTTCCAGCCCGTCTTAGTATCTGCAGCTCTGTATTTTCGAATCTTTTGAGTAGCCGACTTCTCACCCTTGAGCATCAGAGTTCTTGCCTCCTATTTCCTAAGCTGCTCTTAATGGACTCCAGCCTTTTTTCTCCAGCCTTAGCGGTAAAGATTGGCTTGGAGAGCCTGTTTCTAGGCTCTCCAAGCCGTGGTATGAAACTTCACCTACTCAGCTACCTCAAGCCCAAGATTCTGCAAGGTTGCTTTCGACTCGGTCGTGGCAACATCAAGCAGGTCTTTAGCCTTGAGCTTGCCTGCAATCAGATCGCTGGCCGCTTGATTGATCTTCGGCATTACAGAGGAATATCCGGGAATTGTCAAAACGTTCGAAGCCATGTTGTTATTGGCCTGAAGCAATTCACTCATCACGTCCTGGCCTCCGTAGAAAGCCTTCATTTGCTCCGGGGTATCAGGAGTTTCTTTAGATGACGCGACAACCAATCCCTGGCTAGCCAAGGAGGCGGTTTGCTGATTAAACCAATCGTTGAACTGCATCGCTTCTGCTGGATACTGGCATCCCTTCAACACCGCTACGCCAGAACCACCATTAGGTCCAGTTACCTGGCCGTTACCAAAGTCAGGAAGCTGGGTTACGGCCCACTCACCCTCGTTTTCTGAGCCGGTCATGTCGCCTTGCAAAAGAGCTGCATCCCAAGCAGCTCCGATTGTTCCAATTATTTCCTTGGAGTTCAGAGCGGCTTTGAATGAGTCATCCCAACGCGGGAGCGTAGATGTGAGTTTCTCGTCAAGCATCGTCTGCCAAAAATCGGTTACCTTGACGGCACCAGGCCCATCAGCATTGATGACCCATTTTGATCCGTCGATCTCGTACCAAGGATTACCAGCAGCGGCAGAAAGTGCAGGCAGGATGCTGCCAGCCTCATCCGGAGGCAGGTTGACGATGTACTTACCAGCGGCTGCCGCCTTGGCAGCAGCCTCATGGAATTCGTTCAGATCCGTAGGAGGCGCAATTCCTAACTTGTCAAATTCCGCCTTGTTGTAGAAGTAAACGAGAGGACCGGTATCTTGCGGAATTCCAAAGTACTTGCCGTCAATTGACATTGCATCGAATGCACCTGATGCGTATCCATCCTTGTATTTTTCTGCTTCAGCAGAAACGTCTTGAACAAGTCCTTTTACATACACTTCAGCCAGTTCACTGTATCCAACTTGAGCAAGACATGGAGCATTATCGGCTTTCACATCTGTCTCAAGCTTCTTGATCAGTTCATCTGCCTTGCCGTCAAACTTGACCGAGTCGACCTTAATGTCGGGATGTTCCTTATTCCATTCTGCGACGATGTCTGCAACCTTGACCATACCTTCCCCGTCAGGCAGGCGGTGAACGTAGGTGAGCTCAACAGCTCCCCCATTCGAGGACTCGGCACTAGCAGACTGTTCACCCGAATTGCCTTGCGAGGAACATGCTGTCAAAGCAAAGGCACCAACTGTCAAAAGCGACACTGGCACAGAAAAACTTCTCGATACACGCATTCTGTAGGATCCTCCCTATCTACGTATCTATTTGGTAGCGTTACCAGCCGGAGAACTCAGCGAAGATTTAAGTCAATAAGCCACTACTGCGTGACCTTAATGAATCGATTTTGAGTTCTACTGCTAAAAGAATGCTAGCTCACGTGCCTTCATAAACCAAATTGACCGAATGGTCTAAACTCTTGGCGTAAGGATCAGGCTTGCAAACCCCTAGCCCTTTGTAACCGCATGCATCAACACTATTTCACTTCACACAGCTGGCTTCAGCCGCAACTCTTCTGTTCACCATCTTGTTCATAATCAAGAGTGACCTCACAACAGTGAGAAAGTACCCGTAGCAGAACAGGCGCCAATCCAAGGAGCACGCGCTACGCGCTCCACATTTTCTGCACAACTCTGGCCGTGGGCGCTTAAAAGAGCAGGGGACGAAGCACTACGAAATGTCCCCAGCAACAAGCTCACGCCCCAAAGCTAAGGTCGCCTCCGTGGCAGAAAATTCCCAGAGCATTTTGTGCCCCCGAGACGATTCGAACGTCCGACACCCGCTTTAGGAGAGCGGTGCTCTATCCCCTGAGCTACGAGGGCAGTGCGCCAAGGCGCAAGGAATAGAGTATCACCCTCGTTTTGGTTCGCCACATCGCGGCCGCATGCGACTTAGGTCGTCTCAGCTACCTTGCCGCGCTCAGCACTGGCTAGCGCACTACCGTCATCTGTATTGAGACGCTCGGAACTGACCAGCGGCACGCTAGGTACCGTGCGCCGCTCCGAACTGACTAGCGGCGCTCCCAAGTGCCTTGCGGCGCGGGTGAGTCATCTGTGCGTTCAGAGGGGACGATCATGACCGGGCAGGTTGAATGGCCCAGAACCGTCTGAGAAGTCGATCCCAGCAAGACCCCTGCAAACCCACCGCGCCCACGTGTTCCCACAACCACTAAGTCAACGGCTGTTGAGAACTCGATGAGAAGCGACGCGGGCGATCCGTCCAACGCGTGACGCGCCACATGGATGTCACGGCCAGCCAGCGCAGAATCAATCGCCATGTTCAGTCCCTGACGCACGTCGGCCAGCAGCGCTTCGCGGTCAATTGACGTCGGCATCCACGCCATCATCGAGTTGCCCTGCGCGATCGGTACCGCCGAAATTGCCGTCAGTTCAGCATCCCACGCTTCAGCTTCATCAATGGAGCGCTTCAAGGCGGCAGAGGCAACCTCGGAGCCATCACTGCCGACCACGATTCGCTCCACAGGGGTGAACGACTTGCCGCTGGTATGGCGCGGCACGACAACCACAGGGCACTTCGCGTGAGCCGGCAAGGCGCTGGAAACTGTTCCCAGCAGTCGATCGGCAAACCCGCCACCGCCGCGCGACCCGACAACGATCATGTCCACTTCTTTGGACATGTCAACCAGGACGCCTGCAGGATCCCCCGGCTCAATCGAACTGGAAACGTGGATGTCTCCCTGCTTCTTCGCATGTTCGACAGCTTCATCGACGACAGTTTGTGCCCCACGCTTGAGAGCTTCGTCGTCCAGCATGGCGTACCCGCCGTCGAGGGCGGCCGCAGAATACGAGGCAAGCGCATAGGTACAGATCACATGGACTCGCGCACCCGTTCGAACCGCGCGGTCACTCGCCCACTTCACAGCAGCCAGAGACTCAGTGGAACCATCCGTTCCGACGAGGATAACTTCCTTGGACCCCATATTGTCCTCCTTCATGAAGTGTTACCACCATTGTGCCTTGAAGTTGGCCTTTGTGGGGCGAATAGAGATCGAAACGGCGTAAAACGATTCCTGCTCGCATGAAAACGTGGGCCTCACCTTACGGTGAGACCCACGCGTGACAATCAGGTCAGAGCCCGCATCCAAGGAGCCCTGCCGCCTTGCTGAGGTCAGTGAGCGACGCGGATGAACTCGTAGCTTCCCCACAGACCCTGGACCTTGGTAACGGATCCAGGTGTGGTGGCTTCGATAACCATTCCGTTTCCGGCGTAGATGCCGACGTGGCCGTATGCGTGCCACACGAGGTCACCAGGCTGAGCTTCCGATGCAGGAACCGACACGCCGGCCGCTCCCTGCGCTCCGGAGGTGCGGGGAATGGAAATGCCCGCCAGGCCGTAGACGTACTGTGTGAAGCCCGAGCAGTCGAATCCAGCCGGTGAGGAACCACCGTAGACGTAGGGCACACCCAGCAGAGACATGGCGATCGAAACGATATCGCCAGAAGCAGCGTTCACTGCGATCGGAGCCTGCTCACCGTCGGTAAGTTCCGCGCGCGCCTCATCGCGGTTGGCGGCCTCCATCCCGTCAGCTTCTTCAGTAGCTGGCGCTGCCTCTTCAGAGGCTGCCGTGACTGCAGCTTCGTCACCGATCAGGTCAGATGCTTTCCAAGCGATGTTCGGAACGCTCAGGGTCGGTGCTGCTTTTTCAGTGCCAGCAGTAATGCCTTTGACGTGAGTGGAAGGCGCGTCAGCACCTTCCGGGGTTGCCTGAGCGGTGCCGACAACAGCAGCGGTCAAAGCAAGACCCGTCACGGAAACAAAAGCTGTCCCACGCACGGGCTGAAGGGTAACCGACGACACGGCATCAGTAATCGGTGTCAAGGGTGTCAAAGGGCGGCATGCCTTGCGATGCCGCAGAACGGTTTTCGTTCGTTTCACTTCTTTTAAAATCTCCACTTATTCGCTTACGAGGTCAGCTGTCGGGTTCGGACTGGAGTGTCCGGTCCACTTTGGGACTTCACCCCAAGATCGCCAGGCGATCACGTCAGGTTTTGGGTCCCCCGCGCCAAACAGGTGCTTCCCACGCTCACCATTGTTTGGCTTAAGCGGATGGTGTGTGGGTGGATGCGTCGCAACCAAGAGATACATTAGCGCGTCTACCCCTCAAATGTCACGCAATGATAACGGTGATGTACGCAATTATTTGCAGCACCCCTACTTGCGTTCCATCGCAAAGAACAGATGCGGGACGAAAGCCACATCCAGCCGAAGGAAATGAGCGTCCTCACCCTCGTCGCTGAGCGCCCGAATCAGGACATCTCCCGTCTTCTCATCAGCCACGGCAACCGCCATGACCGTGGGAAACAGGCCGAGTTCTTCGAAGCGTGCCAGCACATCAACCTCTGCCTGGATGGGTTCACCAATGCGTGCAATGGGAGCTACAACACGTTCCGATTCTCTGAGCGCAACCTCCACGGACACTTCCGGACGGTCAATCTCAATACCCGGAAGAGGGTTGCCATACGGATCCGTCTGTGGGACACCTAACAGTTTGACCAGGCGCGCTTCGACCTGTTCGGACATCACGTGTTCCCATCGGCATGCTTCCTCGTGGACGTCCGCCCATCCCAGACCGATGATGTCGAGGAGGAGGCGCTCAGCGAGACGATGCTTGCGCATCACTTCCCGGGCCCGGTACCATCCGTCTCGCGTCAGTTCAAGGCGTCGATCCCCCAACACGTGCAGCAAACCATCGCGCTCCATGCGCGACACCGTCTGTGAAACAGTAGGGCCGGAGTGACCGAGCCGGTCGACGATCCGGGCACGCAGAGGTGTGACCCCATCTTCTTCCAATTCAAAGATGGCCTTGAGGTACATCTCCGTCGTGTCGATGAGCTCTCCCACTGTGTCCTCCATCCCCATTTCGTGACGTGGTATTAGCCACAACGTTAATGACTTTAGTGTCGAACAGTGAAAAACGCTGCAGATAGCTGCAGAACGCCGAAAAGTCAAGGTGCCTGCCGGCCGCTGTAAACGCTCGTATTCGGAAGGCGGACGTTGCCTTATTCGCGGCGGTGCGCATGCAGCGCAGATGCTTCGACGGCACGAGTGTCCACCCCGCCAAGGCTGGCACTCTCGAGCCTGAAAAGGGACTACCTTGGGGGCTATGACAGATCAGTTGGACGCTCAGTGCCCTCGCATTCCTGACACGCTCTTGCCTCACGATGGCCGGTTCGGTTGCGGCCCGTCGAAGATTCGCACCCAGCAGCTCGACGCGTTGATGCGTCCACTCATCATGGGAACGTCTCACCGTCAGCAGCCTGTCCGCTCCATAGTGGCATCGATCCGCAGTGGGCTACGCGATCTGTTCTCCCTGCCCGAAGGGTGGGAGGTCGCCCTCGGCAATGGTGGATCCACAACATTTTGGGCCGTCGCTACAACCTCACTGATTCGCAGGCGCAGCGCCCACGCCGTTTTCGGCGAGTTTGGCTCAAAGTTTGCTGACGAGGCCGCCCGCGCGCCCCACCTTGCCGCACCCCTGATTGTGAAAAGTGAGCCTGGCACGGTGGCCACACTCATTGACGAGGGTGCCGTCGTCCATGATTCAGGGGAACCGATCGACGTTGCGGCATACCCGCATCACGAGACTTCCACTGGTGCTCTCAGCCCGCTGTATCGGGTCAACGTTGATGACTGTCTGACCGTTGTGGACGCCACGTCGATCGCCGGTGGTGTACGCGTCGATCTGAACAATGTGGACGTCTACTATTTCAGCCCTCAGAAGTGTTTTGGCTCCGACGGAGGCCTGTGGGTCGCGCTGCTCTCCCCTGCGGCTCAGGAGCGCGCCGAAAGGTTGCACGGCGATGATGCACGCTGGATGCCGCAGATCCTGGATCTGTCAATCGCATGCAGGAATTCGAGCAAGGATCAGACGCTGAATACTCCTGCCATCGCCACGCTCATCATGCTGGATCAGCAGATTCAGTGGATGCTGGCCGGTGGCGGCCTGCAGGTGATGGAAGCTCGCTGCCTCGAATCTTCGGACGTGCTGTACCAGTGGGCGGATGCGCACTCGCACCTGACGCCGTTCGTCTCCAATGCTCAGTGGCGCTCCCCCGTTGTTGTCACGGTGGACTGTGACGACACCGTCGATGCGGCGCGCGTATGCCGGATTCTGCGTGCCAACGGGGTTGTCGATGTCGAACCGTACCGTAAGCTCGGGCGCAATCAGCTGCGCATCGGTACATTCCCCTCGGTGGAAAGCCGGGACGTTCGCGCACTCACACAGTGCGTGGACTGGGTGATCGACAATACCCTCGCCTAGCGCCTGAACCAGGTCGCTATCCACCTTCGGATGCGCGTCGGGTGGCCTCGGCCGCATCCTGAACGGCCCTGGCGCGTTCAACAGGGCCGACCGCTTCGAGCGGGTGGAATGACCAGTGCAGTCGGACGCGGATTTCCCAGTGGATAATCGCCCACACGCCGGCTGCAATAGCGATCAGGAGGGAGAAGATTCCTCCGATCAGGATTGACCAGCGGGCACCGAACTGCTGACCTATCCAGCCGATCAGCGGGGCTCCCAGCGGAGTGGATCCCATGAAGATCATCGAGTA